>Ga0187863_10000452_pt1 | contig 35090 bp, 46 predicted proteins | sample June2016WEW_11_1_FD_132975 | JGI IMG/M metagenome (GOLD analysis project Ga0187863, IMG submission 132975) | Peatland microbial communities from SPRUCE experiment site at the Marcell Experimental Forest, Minnesota, USA - June2016WEW_11_10 | ecosystem: Environmental > Terrestrial > Soil >...
ACAGCGGGCATTCGCCGACGTGACAGGTATCAGCCTCGATACCATCCGGGCACTCGAGATTAGGAGACGCGCAAAGGGAGATATTTCTGACGAGCAAGCCGAGCAGATTTTTCTAACCACCGGCGCGGTGTGGGAGACCGCTTCCCAGCAATGGTGGTTTCTTCTGACGAGTGATTGGAGGACCCCAGTGCCGTATTCGCGAGAGCATTATGATGCTTTCCGCAAGGAGCTCATGAACGAGCAGCTGGAAAGATTCTATTTCGAGCGTTTCGAAGGAGGCTTTCGCTTGGGCTCTTGCGGCCCAGGTGAAGGCGGTTCCCCTCGAGGATCAGTGTACAATTTGAAAGGCCATGCCGGCCATGTTTTGTCAGTTATCGCGTTATTAAAGGCGTTGTTTAAGCGACGCAAAATCTTTGACGGATCAGCTTCAACGTCTTTTGTTTCTTCGAGATATTTAGCAAATTTGTCGGCGTTCTGTTCGAACAATGCTTTTTTGGCGTCGTCGGTTCGAAAACTGATATAGACTTCTTTGAGCGGGCGTTGTGGCATTGCAATTCAAAACGATTATGTACGACGCCCGATAAACAAAGTTTAATTTTGACAAACATTGTTCCACACTCGTGCAACACTTTGGGCAATATAGACGAACAAAACCAGCAATTGTGTCGGTTTTGTCTTGCCATAAGTATTGCACTCTGTTCATTTTAGTTTTCTTCGGTCGGAACGATTTTCGGATCAAGGAGGAATTCCATGCAGGCAATCAGTCTTGGGTGAATTTAAGGTCATTCTGATTCGGCTTTGTCGGTCGCTCTTGCCATTCAGAAATATTCGACGCCCATTATGGATTCCCCAGGGGAAGACTTTTTGTCGCATCTCGCCACGGATGATGATTGGCGAATCGCGCGAAGTCTTATCGATGACGACGCGCATCTCCGATTGATCCTCGCTTTCCGCGCGGCCGAGGAAGTTGGCACCGAACTGAACGCCGCGCACGTCGGGCGAATTCTCAGCGTTGATGAGCGGACGGTGCGCCGATGGCTCGAGGAGTTAAAAAAACCTAGTCAATAAAAATCTGTGCCCGGATTGTGCCCGGATTTTGGTTCAGATCCCTCCGACCTCATGTCGGTTTCTGCCCGGTTTCTGTCCGGTCGAATATTTCCTCTAAAAACTCGTTCAATAATTTCGCGCTCAAAAGAGCCGAAATAAAATGACGACTACAGATTCTCTGCTCAGTCCTTTGGACAAAAGGAAAACTCTTTCGATTGCCGAACTCGCCGAAGCTCTCGGACTCGATACAGAGACGGTACGCCGGGATGCCAGAAGCGGCGCGATTCCGGGCGGATTCCAACGCAAGCCTGGAGGGCAGTGGCGCTTTCGCCGCAGCATCGTTGAAGCATGGTGGCAGAAACAAGGCAAATGAGCCATGCCGATTCTCCCTGGACAAATACCGGCCGGGAAATTCGCGGATCCGGCCGAGGGCAAGCGATACGGCACCCTCTCAATCGCCGAGCGGGCCGCCAAAGGCCAACGGCGCGAAGAACTCAAAGAACAGGCGCTGTTCGAATCATATTTGCGGATCAAAAAAGGCGAAGGGGTTTTGACGTTCACTCACCCGCGGTCTGACAAGCCGACAACTATCGAGGTCGGGCATCTTGATTTCGAGATCCGCGCAAAAGGCCGGTGCCTAATGTTGGAATTTAAGGGCTTTGGCGGCCAACTAACACCGGCGCAACGCGCGTTTCTGGTATCCGAATGGCGAGCGGGAAACCCAGCCGATGTTTGCTATAGCGCGGCCGAAGCGATCGAACTCGTTAGACAATGGTTAAGCGGCGAACCGGGGCGAGTCTCATGAACCCCGATTTCGATACATTTATCGCGGTTGTTCTCTTTGTTTGCGGCGTTCTGCTTTTGTGCACCATTGCAATTCTAGTTTACGCATTGCTAGTCGCTCTCGAATTACGCCGAGAACGCAAGGCGATAAAAGATTACCCGAACGTGATTCGGGAATGGCCGCCTAAAAATAACCGCTTATGACCCGGTGGCACAAATGCTCGGTCGCCGGGTGCATTCGGCCGACCAAATGCCGGGGCATGTGCGACTCGCACTTTCACCGGTGGCACCGAACTGGCGATCCGCAACCTGACATCCCGATTCGACACTATCTCTCAACGAAAGAACGAAATGAACGAAGAACAAACAAATACTAAAGAAGCGTCTTTAATGACGCGCCTCGGCGCGGTCCAAGTCGGCAACCGCGGAATTGTATTATCCAACATGGACGACATTTTTCGCTTTGCGAAAGCGATTCATATGTCGCAACTCTGCCCGGCCGGATTCTCGGAAACCGATTGCTTTGTGATCATAGCAAACGGCCTCGAGGTCGGTATGTCGCCGATGGCCGCGATCCAATCGACTTATGTTGTTAATAATCGGGCAACGATTTTCGGCGACATGCCGCTTGCGCTCGTTCGGGCGAGCTCGGTTTACGAAAATTATTCGCAAAAGTTTGTCGGCGAACCATATGCCGACAACTATACTTGCGTCGTCACTTCCAAGCGAAAAGGCGAGGTCGAACTGGTGACAGAATACTCGGTATTCGACGCCAAAGAAGCCGAGCTTTGGGAAAAGACAATCACCAAAAACGGGAGGGAATTCAAAACACCGTGGTGCACCGCAAAAAAGCGAATGCTGCTTTTCCGGTCTCGGGGGTTTAACTTGCGGGACAATTTCGGCGACGTCTTGAAGGGATGCGCGATCGCCGAGCTTGATGACCGGTTCGGCGAGCCTGGATTCGCCGAGGCCAAACAAGCCGAGGGACGGGTCGTCGAGCCCAACTTTGCCAAAGCGCAACCGCCGGCGGAATTGCCGCAAGGCAACGGGCCAGGAATTGAGCTCAAGCCGGCGCCGGCAAAGACCGAGGTCGCCGAACCGCTCAAACGCGGACCTGGTCGACCGCGAAAAGTCGAGGGATTCACGCCCGAACAAATTGCGGAGGCCAAACGCACGGGCGAAATCGCACAAGATTTTATGCCGGCCGCACCGCCGACCGCGGCGATCCCGGCGGCCGAGGGCGTTGACGTTGGTTCGCAACGGTACCAGGGCCCGAAAAGCGGCCGCAGCGCCTCGCCTGGCGCGCCGGCGGCGCCCCCCGAGACAAAGCCCGCGGCGCCGGAACAAAAGCCGCCAGGCGCTAACGAGGAACCGCCACGCAAAGCGCCGCCTCCGACGCCCGATAGTCGATACTGGGAACTGCACAAGCGTTTAGCCGACGAAAAGATCAGTCATGACCGCTTTTTGCTAGTGATGCACGATTTCGGGTTTCTGGACGGGGTCGAGCGCGAGGATATCTCCAACGGCTCGATTGCATTATCAAAACTCGAGGAAAAGGGGATCCGAGCGGCGTTGAGCGATTGGGCCACCGTGACCGAAAACTTGCCGGCAATATGAGCACTCACGATCCGCGCCGCGGGTTGCCGTCCGCGAGCGCCATGCGCCGAATAAGCAAGTGCTCGGGCTCGGTCGCGATGGTCAACGCCTTGCGGGCGAGCGGCAAATATTTCGAACTCGAAAACAAATACGCGCCGAGCGGCACGCGCATTCACTGGTATCTAGCGCAAACTTTTGGGCGCGCGGAAAACCTGGAAGCCGAAAAAGAACTCTCGGGCGAAGAGATGGGCGTCGCCCGTAAATGCCGGGACCAGGTTAACGAAATGCTTCATGCATGGCGCGATAATGATCACGAGCATTTAGAGGCCACTATTGAAAAACGATTCTGGTATCGCACCGGGATCCGGCCCCGGTTTAGCGGGCAACCTGACCTGGTGGTGATCGGCCAAGAAAACCGGGCCTGCATTTTCAATTATAAATGTGGAAGATTAGAAGCCGATCCAGGGGCGGACAACCTGCAACTGCGAACCGAGACCGTTGTTCTCAAACATAACTTCCCGAACCTCGAAGCGATCGACGCGGCGATTGTCGAGCCGCTTGTCACTTGGGAACCCGAGCGGGTGACCTATGGGGAGGCAAATTTAAAAATTGCCGAGGCCGAAATCCTGCACATTGTCGACGAAGCGGCCTGGAACCATAAGCGCACCGCCGGCCCGTGGTGCGTCCATTGCCCGGCCCGTGTCAATTGCAACGAGTCGCTCGACTACGTTCAAACGATCCCAAACCCGGCGGTTTCAAAACTCTTCGAATTGCCGCGGGGTGAGCTCGGCGCTCGGTTATGGGAAAAAATCGGGGTTGCGCAAAAACTGTTAGTTGATCTCAAAGAGACGTACAAAAAGATCATGGCGGTCGAGCCCGGGGCCCTTCCCGGTTACATTTTGCCCGAGCTCGGGCACAAGCGGCGAACCGTCGTAGACCCGGTCAATTTCAAGACTGCTTTGAGTGGATATTTGCCGCCTGAAAGGATCGATGCACTCGCAGATTATCCGATCGGCAAAATCGAGGAAGCATACGGCCAGGCCGCCGGCATCACCGGCAAAAAGCTTGCCACCGAGTTCGAACGTTTAACGGCCCGGGCGGTTAAGGTCACTAACGACGAGCCGTTTATCCGGCCGCTAACAATCAAGGAAAAAGCGGCAATGAAACAAGCAATCGAGGCAAAATGAAATCGGCAATTGAGCGAATCATAGCGAGCACGCGCAAACTGCTCGAGGACCACTACTCGCAAGCCGCGATGCTTCCCGATGATAAGGGCCGGATCAAAATCGGTTTTGAGACCGTGATAGCAAAGAACAAATTCGGCGACACCGTCGCAAAGACAAAAGTCAGTTATGGCCGCCGGCACACCGCCAAGCTCGAGGGCTACATCGAGGACGACACCCAACCAAAACTCGACCTGGTCGACGGCAATGGAAAAAGAAATTAACGGGTTCACGATCACCGAACTAACAGCGTGCGCCAGGCGCGAGGTTGCTTGCCGCAAACGGGTTTACCGGCGTTGGGTCAAAGAGGGCAGAATGAAAGAGGCCGACGCCGAGCACGAAATCGACATGATGCGCGCGATCGCCGAGCACTTCGAAGACATGAAAGAGCCCAAGCTTTTTTAATGACCGAAGAACCGCAAACATTCCTTTTCGCACCCGAGATCGAAGAAGCGGCGGTTACGATGTTGTGGAGGCAACCGGACCGGTTGGGGCAATTCTTGCGCGAGCTCGACCCGGCCGTGCATATCACCCAACCGCATCTGCGCTATTTGCTCGAAGCGATCGACCTTGCTTGGAGAGAACTCGGTGCGGTCGATTTCGCGACCGTTGTCACGGTAATCCGCGAGCTCGGTCGTTTCGAGGATTGCGGCGGCCTCGAAGGGTTAAGCGAACTCTGGTCGAATGGCGACTGCCACGTTGCATCGCCGAAAGAAGATCCGGCGATCGCCGAGGACCGGTTTAATCGCATTTTTTTGCATTACATCGAAATGTTGAAAACCTACGCTTTGGCCAGAAAAAGCGACTTTCACTTTTCGGTTACACGATTCTCAAGCGGCGGCGGTGAGCTCCGCCCAAACAAAAACAAACGTCGAGACACCGATGCTGCGTTTGTCGGCGAGGTAAACGTTGCCGGCAAACTCTATCGAACCGCTGCGTACTTCTCGACCGATCTCGGCTCAATTCGACTCGTACTTTTGCCAAAGTGAAAGGTTCAAACATGGAAGTGGATCCGTTTTCACAACCCGTTCCGATGCCGCCCTTGCCAACATTCCCGCAATGGCCACAACCAACGACCTATGCGGAATTCAAGCTCGAGCCAATCGTTAAACCGCAACCGATTGTTGAGAATCTGCTCGATGAATCTTCCCGGACGATTTTCGGCGGCGGATCCAAAACCTATAAAACCTGGGCGATGTCGGACATGGCGCTTTCGATCAATTCGGGCGTTCCGTTCTGGGGCTTCCGGACATTTAAATCGCTCTGTCTGTACGTGAATTTTGAGCTCAAAAAATACTATTTCCGGCGCCGGTTACTCGCAATCGAAGCGGCCAAAGGATTGAGCAAAGAAGCTGAATCGCTCATGGTTTGGAACTTACGCAATTTTGACGTGAGTCTCGAGGCTTTCAAAATCGCGTTGCTCAAACTGATTCGGAAGCACGGTATTCTCGTCGTTTTCATCGATCCGTTTTACAAGTTGCTCGGCGGTGGCGATGAGCGGGTCTCGGCAACGATTAACCCGATCATGCAGGCATTTGACGAGATTAACCGGCTCACCGGCGCCACAATCGTTTTTGCCGCGCATTTCACAAAGGGAAACCAGGCCAGCACTGAATCAATCGACCGGATATCGGGTGGCGGCTCGATCAACCGCGATCCGGATTCACTTGTTACGCTGACCAGGCACTCGACTGAGCACGCATTTACGGTCGAATTTACGATGCGCGATTTTGCGCCAATTGATCCGTTTGTCGTGCAATGGGTTCATCCGCTGCTTGTCCGCTCGGATGATCTCGATCCGACTGATATCAAACGATTGAGAGCAAAAAATCCAGCCGACGTCAGAACGGAAAAACAAAAGAAATTCAGCGTCGACGACATCGTCACAAGTCTGCATTTCACAAAACCGATGCAAAAATCACTGCTCGAATCGACCTGCATGGAACAAGGGATGGCTCGCCGCCGGTTTGAGGTTTTGTTGGCCGATGCGATCGAGGACGAAAAACTTTTTGAGTTTCTTGCCGCACCAGAAGGGAAAGGACGACCATGCAAATTGATCAGTCGCAACAAGCCAGATTGATTTTTCGGCCAGATTATTGGGCCAGTGGTTTAAATATCGGTGACATATTAAGATTTATTTTTGGGCCACCGCTTTACCCCTTACAGGGGTATAAAGCGTGGGGCCGAAAAATCATTTAATCTATTAGCGATTTTTCGGCCAAATAATTTTGACTGAAAAGTTTTGGCCCGAAAATACCATCAGTCACAGCAAACGCTTTAAATGCAATTCTAAGGCAACGCAGTGCGGCTATACAACGCCCAACGAACATGTATTGACCCAAACGAGAAAATCACTTACAGATCGATTCGTTTTCCGCGCGTGAAAAACTCCGATGTCATTGATGCCGCCCAAAAAGTCAGTGAACGGTTCGCAACCTGGCTCGCGTTCATCCTGCAATGGGAGGTCGTCACCAACTCAGCCGGCGAAATCGTTGCCGAGCATGACCCAGATGATCCTGGAGGTCTCACTTTCTGTGGGATTGACAAAGCCAGTCACCCGAATTTTCCCTACGATTCACCTACGCCGCAGGATGTCGTCGACGCGTATCGGGCGGATTGGGCCGCGATTTATGGCGAGGAATTACCGGCTCCAGTCGGCGAAGTCGTAGGCAATTTTGCGGTCAATTGCGGGAGGATAAGAGCCGTTAAATGGCTACAGCAAGCGGCAAACCGGCAACCGTCAGTCAGTCTCGATACGGATGGCCAGATCGGACCGAAAACGGTTGCCGCAGCCGCTCTCATCAAACCTGATGCGCTCGCAACGAGCATTATCTCAGGCGCAACGACGTATTACCGGGATCTGGCGATCGAAAACAAGTCGTTGGCCAAGTTCTTGAAAGGCTGGCTCAACCGCTGTAATTCACTCGCTCTTTTCGCGGATAAAGTCAGTCAAACCACTGCCAAAATCGGATAAAAATCATGTCAAGCGACGTCACATTTAACCAGGTCATTTCGTTCCTCGAAAACACGCCCAAGGAGGCTGTAACGCTCGAAACCGTGCTGCAAAATGTCCTCCAATCGATTGCTACAGCGGTCGGCGCCACAAAAAATGCGGCTCTGTGCAAACAGGTCGATACCGCCCTGGAGCAAATTTACACTGAGGAGGTCGCGGTGAACGGGATAGCAACCAATATCGCCAATTGGGCCAAAGGATTATCCGTTTACGCAATGTTTATCGGCGGGTTGACGATTCCCGATTCGGGCGCTGTCGTCGCGCAGCTCCAAGCTCTGGTTACACGCGCCGAATCCTGGAAAACCAAGACATTGTCCGATAACGCATCGGTTTTAGCCGAAGCAAAAACGTTGCTGGCTCAATTCGTCGCAGTCGGCCAGTCCGTTATCGATGTGTTGCCCGGCGTGGGCACATACGCAGTTGGCGGCGTAAGCGTGTCGCAGATTCTCGCGTTGCTTACCCAAATTGGCGCGAGCGTTTAGAAAAAATGGGTTCAGCACTGACAATCGCACTGGCATTTGTGCAGCAAAACCCCAACGCGATCAAAGCGTATCTGGTTGCGGTGCTGGCGCTGATCAGCAAATCCATTTTTGCCTTAACCGGCGTCGTGGTCGGGCTCGGCGCCTGGGACGATGTTATCAATCAATTCGTCGACGTCATCTGTGGCGCAATGACGTTTTACGGCGTTGTGATCGGCATCATCCATCAATCGCGAGGCCCGTCAATTCCGCCAAACCAGCAAACCAAACCATGATTACAGCCCTTATTTACTGGCTCGTTCTGGTGATCGTTGTCTGCCTTTTGTACTGGATAATCTCCCAGTTCGCGCCGGCGCCAATCACTAAAATCGTGCTCGTTGTCTGCGTGGTGATTATCATTCTGGGACTTGTTTCAGTGATATTGCCCCTCGCTGGCGTTCATCTGGGATCTCTCCCAAGGTAGAGGATCAGTACTTCTATGCCGTCCTACGCTTCGCTGGCGAGCATTGAGGAACTGGAATCCGAACCATTCCGGGAGTTCACCACCGAACTTTCAATCTTCGCCGATTCAATCGGCCTTCCTGCCAGTATTCCGGCCAGCAAACATTGGGAGTATCCCTGGATCTGGAAGCAGATTTGCCATTATCCGCAAGGTAATCTGCTCGATATCGGCAGCGGCCTTTCACCGTGGCCGTGGTTTCTGTCGAAACGGTGCCCGGTGACAATGGTTGAGATTGATCCCGACCTTTTTCCGATTTGGCAGAAAACGGGTGCCCGCGCGAAATGGCGCATCGTTTCAGACGAGCTTCTCCCTTTCGAAAAGGAGTCCTTTGATTTCGTCACCAGTTTGTCGGTGATTGAACATCAGCCGAACAAGCAGAAAGCCATTTCTGAAATTATACGTGTTTTGAGGCCTGGTGGGATCCTGGCTATTTCGTTCGACGTCGCGGTTGAGGGCGGCGTTTATCCTGCCGAGAACGGGCAGCCGTTAAAGACGAAATCTTTCGAGGATTTGATTTGGTTCCTGTCGGCATTTGGAAACCTCAATCCGCCGGAATGGAACTTCGAGGATATCCCGCCATTCCTCGAGTGGCATAAAACCACTGAACCGCATCACACGTACACGGTCGGTGCGGCCGTCCTACAGAAGTTATGATCGTTCATCCGGTCGTCACGCATTTGGGACTCGGCGATTCAATCGTGCAATCCGGGCTAATGGTCGCAATCGCTGAACGCCGCGGGCGAATTTCGGTTCCCTGCTACGAGCAGTACGAAGCAAGTGTTCGCTCGTTCTTCGTCAATTATCCGGACATTTCTGTCTACACGTTGCCGCACCGAATCGGATGGGATTGGGGATCTCCTCCGGATCGTGTCTATGACGAGGCGATAGTTAGTAACGGTTTCTCGTTGGAGAACCAGATCCGTTTAGGTGTTTACGCCGGACAAGGTATCGTCTGGGATTTTACGAAGTCGTTCTATGAGCACGCAGGCCTAGATTATTCGGCGCGGTGGGACAAAAGTCCGATTCGGGAAGCGGCTAAGTCGCTTGAACAGTTTGAATGGGCGCCGGGAATTCCGAAGGTGTTCGTCCACGATGATCCAGTGCGCGGATTCCGGATCTACAAATCAATATCGCCAGAACATTCCAATCCGCGGCCGATTCAGAATCCTTCTTCGATTTTGCACTATGCCAAAATCATCGAGGAAGCCGACGAAATCCACGTTATCGACAGCGCGTTTTTTTGGTTGGTGAACGCTCTAAAACCGCGCGGAAAACTCTATCTGCATTGTTACGCCAGGTGGCCGCGGCCGCGATCGTTCCGATACGATTCAAAGCAGGATTGGAATTATGTGTTTTGAGAAAGACGTTCCTGAGCATTCCGATCCTAAGCCGGAAGTCGTTTTGAAAAAGGTCAAAGCAAAACCGGAAGACCTCAAAATCGAGGATCGGGAAAAAGAGCTAAAATCGGAAGTTCACCAGCGATGAAAGCCATCACGTTTTCTCACAAAGTGAATGTGCGGAACGAAAACGGGTCGAACGTTTATTTTCTGCCCTGCAATCCCGGCGAGCGCCTGGTCTTCGACGAGGAGCTCGCTCTCAATCTGCAGAAGAATCCGAACGCTTCGCAGTTTATTGAAGAGTGCATCGATTTGACTCCGATGATTGCGGAGATCCCAAAACCCATGCATTGGAAAAAATCTCGTGTTCTTTTTTACCGAAACCGCGGGCTTGGTGATCAACTTATTAACTCGAGCCTTTCTCGTTATTTCACTGAAGTCTTGGGCGCTCGCACTTATCAGGCGTCCAACAAACTACACGAACCGGTTTGGGCGTTCAATCCGTACGCCGGCGGATATCCATCTTCGTTACCTCTTAATCTCGACACTACGCTTTTCAAGAAAGGCACCCGGTTTTTCCAAGGGTTGTTCTTCATGGAATCAGTCAGCGAATGGGATACCGAACAGGAACAGCCAAACGTTTACGATCGCATTTTTGCCATGTGCGGAATCAATCCGCAGAACGTCGCTCCCAAATGGAAGCGGCCGTTTTTCATGATGCAGAAAAGTGATGTTGATACGCGCGAGCAGTTCCTGAAGCAGTTTAATAACAACGAGTCGTTTCAGAACTTTCCTCAGAACGGTTATTTCTTTGTTCAGTCTCGCGCGACGAATGTCGGCCGCACAATCCCAGCTCATATCCTCGAGAAAATTCTCAGTGCTGCGAGCGAGCTCGCCGAAAAGCTTAAAATTCCAATTCTTTGCTCGGACGATCTGCTTTTCAGTGAGGAAGTCGCTTCTGTTGTTCGCCAGTTTCCAAGCTGCATCGATATCTCCGGCCAAATCAATTCGGTTCGGCTTTATGCTTCTTTGATCGAGTCGGCCTCGCTCGTTATCGGCCCCGATTCATCCGCAATTCATTTTGCTGCTGCATTCGAAACCCCTGCACTCGGGATCTGGGGACCGTTCTCGCCGGCGGCTCGGACCAAATATTACCCCCGGCAGATTCATCTGCATCACACCGATCGGTGTCAGTATTCCCCCTGCTTCAATTATCTGCCCGCATTGCCAGTCAATAAGTGCCCGAAAGGACAAGAGCAGACGTCGTGCGAAGTCTTCGAAGGCGTCACGTACGAGGAGGTCTTTGGAGCTATCAATGAGCTCATTTAACGCAATGCGTTCACAAGTGAAGAATGCCTGTTCCATGTGGAACAAGTTGTTGCTATACAGAACGAGTTTGAGATTGCATTTCGCAACATCTTCTTATACGCCTGTTAGAGCGCGTTTGATTTTGCTAGTGGCGCTGGGGACTTGGATCGCTCAAAGGCTTCTCCTGGGCTCTCCTGAGCTCGGCAAATGGCATTCTAGCGGGTCCTTCCAGAGGGGGGGGGTGGTGCGAATCGTTACGACTCGCATTCTTTTTTTGAGTGTCGGTTTTTTAGAACGTACGCCTATTTTTAGTAAGTTCTGAACAGAACAACATGCCACGGCCACCCAAAGCCCCTCAAATAGTGTTAGAGCAAGTTCGCGAGACTCGCGCGCGTGCCGACCACTGGGAACTGCGTACGGCGCAATTGCGGGGAGAGTTGATTGAGAGATCGGATCTGGAACAAGCGCTCCAGCAAGTGTTCGTTGCTATCAATCAGATCATTATCGGGTCCAATCTTACCGAACGGGAGAAGATGGACATGCAGAGGAACATATCAACGGTGCCAATGAGGATTCGTGAAATCGTCCGCAAACAAAGGAAAAAAGCCGGTTCGTCCGAAGAAAAAGGAACGAACGGCAATTCCGGCGAATAAAGAGACTGCATCGTTCATCAGAGAAATGCTGTCTCTGTTTGAACCGCACAGGCTTATCTCGCCGGCGGAATGGCAGGAGGAATATAGGATTGCTCCGCCAGGCAGCCCGGTACAAGGCCGGTGGCGAAACTATCCGTTTCAGGTCGAGCCGTTAAATTGCGCGGCTGACCCAAATGTGTCGAGTGTCACGCTTGAATGGGCATCTCAGTTCCTGGGGAAATCGAGCATCGTTGAAGGAATCATTGGATGGCTCATCGACCAGCGGCCGACTAGCATTGTTTGCGTACACCCAACGTTTGAGAACGCCGCAGCATGGAGCAAAAACCGGTTGGGGCCATTGATCGAGTCGACGCCATGCTTATCGAACAAGGTCGACAGCTCGGAGAGCAGAAAGGGAAAGAGAACCGGGTACGGCCAGAATACGGTTCACCATAAGAAATTTTCCAATGGATGGTTGATAGCCGGCGGAGCGAATTCTCCCGCGAATCTGAGAGCTCACACGGCCGAGGTAACAGTGTTTGAAGAGCTCGACGCATACCCAGAATCAGCCGGCGAAGACGGCGACGTAATTCTTTTGACGGAGCAACGGTCGGCCAAGTTCCCGAAATCATTCAGCATTAAAAGCGGAACGCCGACCGTTCGCCATTTTTCACGAATTGATAAAGAGATCGAGGGAACGGATAAAAGACATTGGCATGTTAACTGCATTCATTGCAGCCACGAGTTCGTGATCAACTGGATCAATATCCAGTGGCCGAAGTTGAAAGACAAAGACGGAAAGAAAACACACCGGATAGAGGACGCCCACATTGAATGTCCTTCGTGCGGGGAATGGATCTCGGAGGATGAGAGAGTTTCCATGGTGTGCAACGGGCGATGGGTGCCGCATTACGCCGAGATTACTCAGCACCGCGGGTATGTGGCCAATGCGTTCATGGTATTGGGGCCGTGCAAGCGCGGGTTTAAATCCTGGTGCCATTACTTCGCCTGGCGTTGGATGCAAGCCCTGCGCCTGGGCACGAACGGTATACGGACTTTCCAGAACCTTGTCTGCGGTGAGAGCTACGAGATCGAATCCACCAAGCCGCCTGAATACCGCGCGATATACGACCGGCGCGAAGAATATCTCGAGGTCGACGGCGAACTGATTTTGCCCGAACGGTCCCTGTTCCTGACGGTAGGCGCTGATGTCCAACTCGACCGAATTGAGGCCGAAGTACTGGCTTGGGGCCTCGATGATGAGACCTGGGGAATCGAATACAAAGCGTTCCGGGGAAATCCGGAAACGCCGGCGCTTTGGAACGAATTCGATCAATGGATCCAGAAGAAATGGCTGCATCCTTCAGGGCACAAGCTTTGGCCGGCGTGCACGTTGATCGATTCCGGGAATAAGCCGCATGCGATTTACGATTATTCCTTCCGGTGCGCTCCGCGCCAGGTCTACGCCAGCAAGGGAGAACGCGGATACATACCGAATTGGGTCAGCAGGTCGACGGGCCGGAACCAGCGTTTGTTTATTCTCAAGGTCGATAGCCCGAAGGAATCGCTCTATAGCCGGCTTAAATTGACTGAGTACGGGCCCGGGTATCAACATTTCCCGAGCAACGCCCGGTGCGGATTCGATCCGACCTATTTCGAGCAATTGTGCTCGGAATCGATGAAGAGCAACTATATCCGGGGAAGATTCTCGCCTTATTTCGAGGTTACGAAAACCGGCGCCAGGAACGAATCACTCGATATCCGGATTCTTGGCATGGCTGCTAAGGAGATTCTGAATCCGGACTATGCAGCCGTTCAGGCGAGTCTGGCTGCGGCACCGCTCAACGATTGGCGACCCAAGGAACCGTTGCCGTTGCCGACTCCGGGAGTTCCGGAGCCCAACTTTCCAACCAAGCCGGAACCGCAGAAGAACAGAAGCGTGGTCAGGCCAAGGAGAGGATGGCTGAGCAAATATTAGGATGTCGTTCGACGAAAAAATGGTTTTGGCCTTGTATTTCGAATGGAAAAGGACCGGTCACTCTGATATGGCCGGGCTGATTCTGATCAAGTCCGAATCGATCTTCCTTGGGGTCGCGCAACGCTTCGGCCTGGCGGCCGGCCAGGACGCCGAAGAGAACATCAACACGCTGCGCATAAAGGCGTGGCGAAAACTCACGAAATATGATCCGGAGCGGGGCCGCATCTTCTCATTCCTGACTCGGATCTCCGAGAACGAATGCCGGACCATGCTACGGAAACGGAACCGAACAAATTCGCGCTACGTCCATCTTGAGAACGGCAACTCGATTGAAGGCTTGATCGAGATGAAGCAACTGCTGGAAAGAGACCAATCCTATGAACGCGCTGAGTAACCCTGAATATACACGATTTAAGCAGCTCGAATGCGTCATTGAGCAGGGCCTCGGCACGTTCGTAGACGTTGGGAATGCTCTTGCTGAGATTCGCAATTCGCAACTTTACCGGGATGAAGCAGAGACGTTTGAATCGTACTGTGCAGCGAAATGGGACATGCAGAAGAGTCGAGCTTATCAGCTCATAGATTCTGCGAAGGTGGTAGAGGATTTGTCCACCATGGTGGATATCCCAACAAACGAAAGGCAGGTTAGGCCATTAGCGCGATTGGGGAGCGACAAGCGTCGTGAGGTGTGGTCAGAAGTGTTGCGGGTGTGCCGCGAGAACGGTGTTCCGGTGACAGCGGAGATGGTTGAGGAAATGGTTCAAAGGATAGATCCTGCGGTCACTAGGAAACCTCGGGAACCACTCGCAGACGGTGACGACGCCAGCCTGGACGAAATCAAGATGGAGTTTGACCGGTCCTGGCCGCGGATCTTCATCGGATACCTCAAGAATTTCTCTCCCGCACAACGCCAGAAGATCCAAGACATGATTTACGCCTGGATTGACAGCCGACGTGCCGAATTACCCAAACCGGCATAAGCACCATCTAAAAGCGCTCAGGACTGAGTAATTAGGTTTTGAAGGGCGCTAAATGTTCAATTTTGGTCTTAAATCGACCGTCATAATATTCCCCGATCCACTCATTTCTGGCGACACATGGCGTTTCTCCAGGGATGTCGGGAAGTACGGTGACGGCGATTATATAGCGTCGATCACTTTCGCCGGCGGGAAACTCAAGCTCACAGCGAATGCGACAACCAGCGAGCAGTCGTTCAATTGGGAGATCCCGGGAAGCCAGACCAAGACGCTTGCGCCTCAGCCATACGGATACGTCGTTCAGGTAACAGATCAGAACAGCAACCGGTTTACTGTTGAACAGGGATCCACGCTCGTTAAGGGCGACATCACGCTTTTGGCAAACGTCGATGCCCTAACGGTGCTCCAAAAGATGTTGGTGGAGGCCGATAAGCAGCTCCTCCGCCTTTTGAGCAACGAAACCTCCATGGTGCAGTACGGCGGTCAGACGTACACGATGCACAACATTCAGCAGTTCTATAACGTCCGAAACTCTCTGGAAGCCAGGGTCAACGACGAACAGGAAAGGCTCAGGGGTAACAAACGTTCTCGCCGCATCCTGACAAGGTTCGTGAACCGATGAAGTTCTGGGATGGGCTAAAGTCGTTCTTCGGATTCGGGCAGGAGATCCCTGTCCTGATCGAGCCACCTAAGCCCGCGATGCGCGAGGAAAAGCGGCCGATCATCAATATCGTCAACCGGTCCTACGATGGTGCGATCCCGAGCGAACTCAACATGGACTGGATGGCCTGGTCAACCTCGGGTAGCTACGAGGTTCTGAACGGATGGCGCCGCCTGTGCTATTACGCCAGGGACCTTGAGAGGAATAATCCACACTGCAGAGCGTTCCTGCGCGAGATCTGCTCGAATGTGTTTGGACCAAAGGGGATTGGCTTCGAGTCAAAGATCAAGAACCAGCGTGGTGAAGGATTCAATAAAAAGCTCAATTCTCTGGTTTCGGCGGCTTACGAAGATTTTTGCAAAAAAGGAAACTACGAGGTTACCGGGCAATGGAATTCTGCTGAGGTTGACGAACTGATTTTGCGCGCGATGGCGCGGGATGGCGGCTGCCTGGTGCGCCTCAAGAGAGGCTACAAGGGCAATAAACACCGGTTCGCGGTCCAGCTCCTCGAGATAGACGCGCTTGATCTCTGGTACAATACCGTTTACGGACAGACCGGGAACCGGGTCACGACCGGGGTAGAGACTGATTCAGAGGGAAAGGTCGTCGCCTATCATCTGCTCGACTATTCTGAGGCCGATCTAATGGCCAACAACACGGTTGGTAAACGTGTCCGGGTTGACGCAAGCGACATCATCCATGTTTGGATGCCGGAACGAATCACGAGCGTTCGCGGGGTGTCATGGTTTGCCAGCGTTTTGCTCAACACGCGGATGCTAGGAAAATTTGAGGAAGCAGTCACTGTGGCCAAGCGGGCAGCGGCTTCCAAGATGGGGTTTTACGAACGTACCCAGGATGCTGAGCACTACGAAGGCCAGGATGAAACCAAGACGGGTGAGATCGTCGAAGAGATTTCGGCTGGATCACTGATTGAATTGCCTGCCGGAGTCACTTTTAGACCGGTCAGTTACGGTGATTCAAGCGAGGATTACGACAAGTTCAGGAAGAACGCGCTTCGCTCAATTGCTTCCGGTGTCGGAATGAATTACAACACGCTTTCCCAGGATCTTGAGCACGCCAATTATTCGAGTATCAGGTTTGGGAAAGAGCCTGAAATCGATTGGGCTCAGCGGCTCCAGGCGTTCATGATTGATACCGTGAAACAGCGCGTATTCGCCGCTTGGGCCGAATGCGCCATGCTCGCTGACATTATTCCCGTTGATATCGATCAATTGGTTCAGGTGATTTCCGGAGCTTATTGGCGGCCAAGAGGTTTCGAATATATCGATCCCTTAAAAGATGTGCAGGCCGATATGTTCGCTATTTCTTTTGGGCTGAACACAAGAACCAACGCGCTGGCCAAGCGCGGCCTTGATTACGACGAAACGATGGATCAGCTCGAGCACGAGAAGGAAGTCGAGAAAGAAAAGGGGCTGACCTTCACTGATCCGACCGGCCGCAACCCAGTGGAATCGACCCAGGAGAATCCGGACGCTACGCCTGGCGCGCAGGCCGCCGAAGGTTCCGGATCAGATCAGAAGCCGAAGAAGTAATTAGGCTTTGATGCCTGATACGATCGATCTGCCTCTCCAGAATCGGAAGGCTTCCATTCTTGCAAAAAAACCAGGGGATGACGAAACGCGAATACGTAGGTTTTCGTTCTCGAGTGATGAACCTTATGAGCGATATTTTGGATGGGAAACCTTGTCGCATGAGAAGGGGGCGGTAAATACTGAGCGCCTAGATGCAAAAGCCGTTCCTTTCATTCTGGGTCATGGGTATGAATGGGATGATGTTGTAGGGAAGATTTTCGAGTACTCGATCGAGGGCGGCAAGGGATATGCGGCCGCCAAGATTTCACGATCTCCTTCCGGAGATCAGCTTATCAAGGACATGGATGACGAGATCCGAACCGAGATAAGCGTGGGCTATCGCATCGATGAAATGAAGCTGGTCGGAACCAAGGGTGACACCGACGAATATCTGGTTACGAAATGGACTCCGTATGAGATTAGCTCAGTCGGGATTCCGGCGGACTTCAAAGTCGGCGTAGGCAGGAAAGAAAAGGAAAAACACACTGCGGTTGTTATTAGGTCAATTGAACAGCGTGCTGGCGTAATTAACACCAAGATGGCCGAAGCTACGACTGACAAACCCAAAACCGAACCGAGTGGAATCGAGGTTTCGGAAGAGCAGCGAAAACAAATCGTAGACGGCGAGAAGACCCGGGCACGCGAGATTATAAAACTCGGCGAACGATTTGGGTGCTCCGAGGAATCGATGAAATTTCTGGACAACGGTGGCTCCGTTGCTGACTTCCGAGCGTGGGTATTGGATAACAAGTGCCAAAAAGGTCCGGCGATTCGCCAGATCGATTCTCTTTGGGGAACAAAACCAAAAGAACGAGCTCAGTACAATATCTGCAAGGCTATCCTTGAAGGGGCTCAACATCTTTCCGGGTTCGAGAAAGAGATGCATCAGGAGATAGGAAAAAAGACCGGCAGAGAGGCTACCGGATTTTTCGTTCCTGAATTTGCATTCATGCCTCAGCGCAGGGATCTGTCGGCCGGTACACCGTCAGCCGGTGGCGACCTAATCATGACCGAGGTCGAGCCAAGCTTGATTCCATATCTCCGTCACAAGATGGTTTGCGGGAGAGCGGGCGCCATGATGCTTGGCGGTCTCACTGACAACATTGCGTTGCCCAGGCAGGTGAGCGCGGCCACTGCTTCATGGGTTGGTGAGAATGTGGCCACAACCGATACCACCCAATCCTTTGACCAGGTCGGATTAAGTCCGAACCGATTGACCGGCGCTACTGCATTTTCCAAACAGTTGCTGCAGCAATCAGTTGTCGATGTTCAGACAGTGGTCCGGGATGATTTGCTTAGGATCATTGCTCTGGCCCAGGACTTGGCTGCATTGACCGGCAATGGTTCGGGAGCTGTTCCTACCGGTATCTTGTCCACGCCGGCCTCAGGGGGAGCAACTGCGTATGACAACGTTTCGACGCCGGTAACGTTCGCTTCCGGTTACCCGACTTGGACCAATGTTGTCCAATTCGAGGGAAATGTTGAGTTGAGCGATGTTTCTCTGGATGAGTCCGCATCCTATGTGGTCACTCCAGATACTAAAACGTTGTGGAAGACGATTGCCAAATCCGATCCTCGAGCGACCAATCAATTCTATCCTAGCTTTATCTGGGAAGATGCCCCGGGCGGCGGACCAGACGGACGCGTGAACGGATACAAGGCATTTTCGACCAACCAGCTCAGTGGATCGCTTCCTTCTCCTGCGAGCGGGGCAACTTCTTCTTCTTCCAAGCCGGTTATTTTCGGGAAATTCTCTGACCTGATTATCGCGACCTGGGGCGGACTGGATCTGTTGACTGATCCTTACAGCCTGTCTCTCAATTTCCAGATCCGGGTAGTGATCAATCTTCTGTCCGATATCGCTCTGAGATACGGGCCGGCATTTACTTATTCGACCAATTCAGGGCTCGCTTAAAAATTTCTCGTTGCGGGGGGAAACTAAAAGGCTTGGAGTTCGCCATGGCTCCAAGCCTTTTCCTTTTCGGGTACTTAAGGGAAAGTGCAGATCAGAGAAACATTTCTGCGGGGATTTCGGAACATCCTCCGAATTGACGGCCAGGAGCACGAGTTCACATTCTCAACGCCGGATGGAAATAGCTCCTACTCTTACCCGTTGACCGTTCTCTGGATCCGGGACACCTCGCAGAATTTGGGGCCGCACACGCACGGAATGAATGTCGTGGCGTACCAGGACGTTCGGGTATTCCAGATGCTCGAGGAAGACGTCCCGGATGGCGCCAGGTTAATCGCAAACGACTTCCTGACGATTGACGGCACGCAATACCGCATCATGTCGGCCCGAATCAAAGACGGGATCTGGAACGTGATGCTTTCAACAACCGGAACCACATGATCCAGGTAGAAATCAAGGCCGACATCAACCTGGTCAGGAAGCAGCTCGGTGCGTTCCCGGGTGCCGCGAAGTGGGCGTTACAGCAATCGATTCTCAAAGCATTGCGTCAGGGCCGAACCAAGGCAGCACAAGCGGCCGCCGGCAGCAAGGGGCGATACACGATTCCCTACACTTGGGTTTTGAGGCAGATAGGGACGCCAAGAATTTCTGGGCTGACCGGGTTTATGAAAGCGTCGGGATCAAAAGCGCCGCTGTCCATGTTCCCGTTCAAAGACATCTACCCTTACGGCGTCGCCGCGCAGGAGCTCAAACCTGAGTACGGCTTGCCAGTGAATATCCGGCATGCATTTGGCTGGAATGCATTTGTCAGAGCTGGCCGCGGTGCTCCGCGATTCCCCATCCACCGAATGGTCGGTCTGTCCGCTCCCCAGATGATCGGGGAACAGAGCGAAGTTTTGCCCAAGATTGAGAAGAGCCTCGCGGAGGATCAACAGGCTGAGCTCGGCCGACTCATGTACCAGATTGTTTCCGGCAACCTGAAGAGGTTCTCACCGCAATGATACCCCTTCTGTTACGCAACACACTTTTGGACCTCGAGCGAGTCCTGGTTGAGAACGTGGAAATCTGGACCGCAGATTTCCTACTCAAATCGCCTTTGGATAAAGGGGCTGTCCCGGTTCCACCTACAATTTATCAGGGGTACGTTCCATCGATTGCAGTAGGCCAGAACATGGTTCCCAAGGCTCCTAGCATCGCCATCAAAGCCATGGCCGGGCGGTGGAAACGTGAATACGGGAAAGCCGAAGTCCATTTTGCCATATTGACATGGGACCCGGATGTCTCCCGCGCCGGCTACCAGGACCTGCACAATCTCGGGTGGCGAATCATGAACGGTCTCTACGAGCAGGGACCGTATACCCAATATTTTCAAATGACCGACGAAGAGCTCCTCTTCGAGCACATCGAGGACCCGGACGTAGACTTCTTTCCCTATTTCACGGCCCACATTCAGGCCGAGTTCGGCATTGGAACACCGGTCCCAAATCATGCGCCATACGGCGACGTAGGCCCCGATACGATCAAAGTTTCAAGCGAATCATCGTTTATGCCGTGAGCGCGCGTAATTAACGTTTGATGGCGGATTTAATGATCTATATCGGACCGAACGACAAGCCCCGAGGGCTTTCTTACGGCACCAAATTTCGTACGCCCTACCCGGAACACGTTCAGGCAGCGATCACCGCCGATCCGACCCTGGCCAAACAGTTCATTCCGTTTTCCAAGTTTGTGACGATGGCGTTCCCGGGCACGAAAAAGCTGCCCAAATCTGCGCCTGCTTCTAGTCCGGTTACTATTCCTATCAGGAACCATTCCACTCGGAATATTCTCCCCAAAAAATAGACTATGCCACAGCGCGGAGTAATCCCGAGTCAGGTTCCAACAAGCCTTCTGGAGGTTGATCAATCTCCGAGCGCTGTTGTTTTCGGTGTTGGAATTGCGCCGGTGCATTCGGTCCCTGGTTTCGCGTGGTCGCCGAGTGGTTATGCCACGGTCGTTAATCAGTTGGTCCTTTGCGAGGATCCCGGGGATTTTACGACGCAGTTGGGCCTGAGCTCTCAGTTCGGCCCGGGTGTCACGCCGGCGTACGGCCTGGCCGAAATTTACGACGCGTGTTTTGTCGAGGAGAACGTAGGGCCAATCGTCGTCGTAAACGTCTGGGATCCGTACTCGATGAGTACTCTGGTTACCCAGGCGGCGCTTACCATTAACGCGCAATCGGAGATCCCAATTACTGGCGAAGTCATCCTGGCCAGCCTGAATGTCAAAGGCGTCTCAAACACGCAGTATGTTCAGGGTGTCGATTACACTTTCGCCTACAACGACGAGACGTTGCAGACTGGAATTATCACGGTTCTGCCGACTTCGGCGATGCTGGCCGAGGGGAGTGTGACCGTGAAATTCAACACGCCGGCGCTCGCGGATGTCACATGGGAAGACATCGTCGGCGCCGTAGAAACCAATGGCCAATATACCGGTCTGGAACTGCTGGATCAGGTGTTCGACACATTCTCGATCGACCCGATGTCGGTATTGACTCCGGGCTTTTCGCATCTGCCGCAGGTAGCCGCGGCGAAGCTGGCGCGGTGCCTGAACATTCAGAACGGCCGTAAACAGGCGATTTCGTACGATGACATTGACCACAATGCGGTCACTCAATACTCGCAAATTGAAGCGTGGAAATCCTCCAACAATTATGAGAGTTCCTCCCAGATTGTTTCCTGGCCGAATGGGACGTTGGGGAACGTCAAGTTTTACCACGGCTCAACCATTGAGGCTGTAATAGACGCTGTCACCGATGCGCAGTTCGGGAATATCCCCTATGCTGTTCCATCAAACAAAGAAGCCTTCATCACCGGGACCATTTTAAAGGCCGGCGTACCGATCCGAGTCTCCCAGACACAGGCCGATTACATCGAGGAATTGGGCGTAGTAACATTCCTGAATTCGCAAGGCTGGAAGACGCTCGGAGATTACACGGCTGGATATGATTCGGGCACAGAGGCTTCGAACGATCCTGCACAGTTCTGGATTTCGCTGAAACGCTCGTTTGTTTGGCTCGGAAACACGCTATCGAACTTTCTGGCCGGCGAAATTGATCTGCCGGGCAACAATCGAAGCCTCAGCACGATTGAGAATTCGCTTCAGCAATATCTCAACACTTTTATCCAGGTCGGGGCTGCGTGGACTGCACGGTGTCAGTTCAACGCGGATGAAAATCCGGCGGCGAACATTCTTAACGGGGTTTACACGTTTCACATCCTGATCAGTTGGCCGACCGCGATACGTACACTCAATTTGCTCATGGAGTACGACGTTGCCGGGCTCACAGCGTCAATCGCTTCGGTGAATCTCTCGTCCAGTAGTTAAAACGAAAATGTTTTTCCCGAACGTTAATAAGAACAGCAAGGTCTACAACGCCGCCGGCGCGCAGATCCAGGGGCTGCAATCGATTCAGCTTGTCAAAATCTCGTTCGAGAAATCGGAGTACCGCGCGCTTGGTGTTTCGGGCAGCCCAAATCTTCCAATTCAGGGCAACGTTACCGACATGGAAGTTGCTCTGAATTTCCACACGCCTTCGGACCAGGCGTATGCGTTGTTTCAAGGCGGCGGCCAACAACTCAGGATCATGTCTTCGTTCTCCGGGTACGAATCTTCGATCGGTGCATACGGTGAGATTGCGGAAGAGATCATCATGACGGTGCTCTATTCCGAGGCAGATCACGGCAAGCGCGAATATTCCAACAAGGCTGATTTCGCGATTCGCGGATCAGTGCCTTATTTTGCCGCTTACTGGAACGGCAAACTTCAGCACCAAATTGACCCGTTCAACGGGGTTTGCATCATCGGGGGCAAGGATCTGAACGCTCAGACGCAGCTTAATCTGCGGTAGTTCGCCCCTAGTAGTTAGCCCATATGGGCAAAATAACTGCCGTTCCGGCCCCGGGCGTTGAACTGAATCCCGAAGAGATCCCCCTGAACCCTGAATATTCAGGCCCAGAAGACGCTCCTCCATCACTGGAGCAGGTTAAACCCGACTATCCGAAAGACACTCGGTACATCGTCCTGAAAGAGCCGATTGAAGTCGGCGGCCGGGAAAGATTGACTCTGAACAGGCTGCTGATCGATCCTGAAGAACTTTCCGGGGCGGATTACGACAGGATTGATGACAAGTTTCGGGAAAGAAATCCAAAGCTTCACCGGGTCGCTATGAACCCCGCGCAGGATAAAGAATTTCTCGATCTTGTGCTTTGCGCTCTCAATCCCCCAATGATTCCGGAGGACGCCCGCAAGATCGGGTTTGGTGACAAATACGGCGTTTACTTTCGTCTAAAAGCAAAAATCTACTCGCTCTTGGGATAGAGGATCCTCCAAGCGGCGAGCGTACGGATCCGCTCTTTAAAATCCGCCAGATTTATCTGGGTCTGATCATCGGTACCGAAGGCTCTTCGCCGGAGTTCTGGACATCGATGCCTATCAGAAAAGCTCTTGCATGGCACAAGGCGCTTGCGGCCGCCAAGGATCCGGAAAGAGGAAAATCTTAGGTAGTTAAAAGTTAGATGCCATCCAACCAGAAAAACTACTCGCTGGATATCCAGCTAGGCGGCCATCTCGATCCGAGCCTGGCGCGCGCGGTTGGCATGTCGGAAAAGCAGCTTAAGGAGCTCGAGGACGCCATCAAAACGGTCAACAAGGCCGTAGGCAAGCAGGCCGAAGCATGGCTCAATGTGGCGCCTGAGATCGACAAAGCCGAATCCTCGATGAAACGTTTCGCGGAGACGGCCGCCGGCGTGTTCACCGGTGAAGCGATCTTGGGCGCTGTCGAGCAAGTGATCGGATCGATTGAGAACGGGATCCGGCGCGTTGTCGATGTGGCAAAGCAAGCAAGTGCCATGGCAAGCCAGTTTCAGCAAAAGGAGCTCGGTATTGGCAACCTGTTGCGCAATCGCCCGTTCGCGAATCAGCTCATGGGACAACTCCAGGGTATCGCGAACTATTCCCCTTTCCAGTTGTCCGAGCTTGCGACCACGGCGCGCAGCCTGGCGGCCCGCGGCGTTGGGCAGAACGACCTGCTTGAGACCACTAAAGAGATTGGCGACGTCGTGGCCGGCTTGGGCGGCGGCGAGGGCGAGCTCAACCGCGCGACGTTAGCGTACGGCGAGGCACTGAGCGGCGGAACGATCACGACCCGGGAAATCAATCAGCTCACGCAGTTAGGGGTTCCGGTCTGGGATCAGCTCAAAAAAATGACCGGAACGACCGTGGAAGAGCTGCGCAAACTGATCGAGAAGCACGGACTGTCTTCGGAATACATCAAGAAGATTTTCTACGATATCACGCATGGGGAAGGGCTCTTCACCGACGCGATGAAAAATTTTGCGGAAACCTTCCAAGGAATTCTCACGACGTTCGAGGATAAGGTTTCCATTATCATGCGTGGGCTCGGTGACGTGGTGAACGATTGGACCGGCCAATTCCTTAACTGGATCAACAACTCCGGGGTTTGGGATTCAGCTAAGATGTGGTTGGATACCGCGCGAGGATGGTCGGACAGCGTTCGTACGTTCTTTACGACCATTGCAGGCCCCGAAATGATGCAGCACCTAGAGGCTGCAGGCACCGTCTATTCCAACATCTTTAAGCGCATGCTCGGAGGGTTCAATCCGACCACGATGTTTGATGAGGTTCGCAATCCTGCGACCGGAAACATCGAGCAGGTTTTAAACGCCAGCGGGGACCAATGGATTCACAACATGACCAAAGGGTTCGACGCAGCGATTGATAAGCTTAAAGAGCTAGGGACTAGGATTGATGGAATATCAACTCGCCTGGCTCCAGTCGTGGGATTTTTCGAGAAGATCGCGAGTTCTCTCAATCAGATCGATGACATTCTTTACGGAAAAATTGTTCCGTTCCTTTGGGACAAGATGCTTCCGGTGTTTGATCGAATAGCGAAGTTTTTGGGACTTAATGGTCCGTTGGCCGATGCTCGGGGTCCTGGAACCGCTGATCAAAATAAACTTGATGAACACTGGAGAAAATACGACGAGCTGACCGGTGCAACCAAGGATCAGACTGATGCAGTTCAGAAGAATACTGATGCTATTCTGAATATGCAGCCGCCGGGGGTAGGCGGGAACTATGGCTTGCACGGCGGATTCAGCGGCGGCAGCACATCTGATTTTACAGTCTACGGTCCCGGAGTCGCCGGAGATCAGCCAGGCGGACCGACATACGACTCCGATTCCTACCATGGCATAGGCCACATTCAGGGGAAACCGTACAATCTCAATTCAGAAGGGCCAGCTCCCACAGCAATGTCGTACGATTATGCGACCGGGCATTACCATATCAAGCCGGGTGACACCTACATTTCGGATAAAGACCGTAAGCAGCACCGGTGGATGGACACGACGGGGTCGAAGAATCCTTCGAACGAGGACGTTTATACGCCCAACGGATCTGCCAGCGTCAATGTGCACTATCACGTCTATGCAATGGATTCGCAGGACGTGAACAGGTTCCTGGAACAGCACGGACCGACAGTGGCCGACCACGTTCGCCGGGCGTTCGGTGACGATCTGGAGCGTGCGGCCGTCGTATGAACACTTACACGACCGAGCAGGAGGATATGTTCGACCTGATCTCCTACAGGATCTATGGGACCGAAAAGTTTGCGAACGTCTTGATGCGCGCTAACCCGGCATACGCCGCGGTCGTCAAATTTGACGCAGGAATCGCTTTGAACATTCCGGAGGTCAACATAAGCACTTCAGTCGGAAACGCTCCCTGGAGCCAAGCCTTCGCCAGCAACTAGGTTTATGAGCGGCATCACCGACCCATTCTCAACATCGTTTCTGCAGGTCCGGTCGGTTAAACCGGTGATCACGGTCAATAGCCAGGACGTGACATCCGTTGTTTACCCTTCACTGAAGACTTTGACCTACAAAGAAGGCATCGGCAGCCAGGGCGGCGAGAAATCGGCCGTGGGTGACACCGTAGAGATGGAGCTGGCCGACCCGGAAGGATTGTTCCGGAAGACGTGGACCATTGCAGCCAGGCAGCCGCTCGAGCTGTCGATGGTCACCAACAACTGGAATTCACCATTCGAGGGCCAGGTTACGAGACAAATGGGTCAGATGGAGATTAAGAAGATCTCCATTTCTCAGAGCAAGGGATCAGGAACCAACGTCAAGATTTCTGCTACCAGTATCCCGGTAACGAGCGATTTCCGGCTCACTAAAAAGAGCCGCGCATGGACGGCGACCAGCTTGCAAGGACTTGCACAGAAAGTCGCAACCGATAACGGTCTGCAGCTCAAATATCTTCCTTCGACCAATCCGCCGATCGGCCGTGCGGATCAGCACGACCATTCGGACGCTTATATGCTGGCCAAGCTGTGCAGCGAGAATGACATGGTGATGAAAATTAAGGATGGAACGCTTTGGATCCGATCCTATGCCGATATCGAGAATTCTTCTCCGGTCGGCACCTTCATCTGCCCCACAGCGGAGAACGTTGGAGGACTAAACGGCCGCGGACTCCTGGATTGGGATTTCAGCGAGCAGACCGAGGATGTCTATTCTCAGTGCACCGTATCATATAAGGATCCCTCCAAGGGCACGGTGACGAGCGCTACAACGTCGGATCCGAACGTCCCGGCCGGTCCGCACCTCAATTACCACTACGATCATCATGACGGAGTTCCGCAAGGACCAGGTCAGGAGATTACGCTGGACTGATGCCCATCTCTCTCACAGTTCCAGATGGCCACAAAGACCTCGCGCCGCCGGCGACAACCGCTAGTCCCATCCAGATACAGGAGACAAATCCTCAGGTTACGAACCATTCTAAGAACGTCTCCGCGGCGAAGCTCCGGCAGAAGAATAGGAAAGCCAAACAGTTCCGCGTCACGACCGTTCTGGATCTCAGCATCGAAGCCGGAACGGTTTATCTCATCAGTGGATTCAACCCGGACGCCGACGCCCAGACGTGGGTATGCGTCGATGTGGTGCATTCGCTCTCGGGAAAAGGTGGATCCACAACCAAGGCTGTATTTCAGCACGCAATCACGGAGTACTGATGGAAGAATACGGTTCAGCCGGACCAGATTGCCGGTTCGAGAATCTCTCGCGCGACGGTACCGTCGTTGCTCGCCGATTCGGTCAATATGGCCCCGAGGTACAGGTTACGTTTCCCGACCGTGATGGAGTAACCACCGATTGGCTTCCGGTCAAAGTGCCAGGGTCGGCCGGGTGCAACTTCTTTTATTGTCCGCGCGTTGGCGACAATGTCACGGTGCAGCATTATCCGACCGGAATCGAAAGTGGCGTTGTGGTTGGAGGCCATAACACTTCGAACAATCCCTGTTTTCCCCCGCACAGTCTCAACTCGATCGCGATGCAGCCCGACGATGGCAGCATGTTCGAGTACGACCCGGACGTCGGATGCCTGGTCGTTAACGGAATCGGCACTCTCTATTTCAACGCTCTGGGACAGGCAATCTTTATTTGCGGCGGAGATTTGGACGTAACGGTCGGGGGAAATCTCAATGCCACGGTGACGGGCAACGTGATCATTACGGCTCCAAATATCAGTCTTAACGGGAACGTGGAAATTACAGGAACTCTTTCGACTACCGGCAGCGTTGCGTTCGGCGCCGGCGGCACGATTCAGACGCACTTGCAGAACTTGGACGGCGCCGGCGGCGGGTCCTAGAGCGGTATTTAGTCTTGAATGGCCGGACCTTATGGAATACTCGGGACAATCGTTTTCATTGGCGGTCTTGGCACTGCCAATGGACCGCGCGAGATTTCCAAGAACGACAAAAGCGATTTCGTTCGTCACAAGATTTTCAATGGCGTTGATTTGATTGAGTCGGTCGGCGACGAGCCAATTGATCTGGATATGCAGATCAAGTTCATCGCCGGGTACACGTCGGATCCGTCTGCTTCTTTGATTGCCCTCCAAGCCTTGAAGGCTGCCAAGACTCCTGTCCCGCTCATGATCGGTGCAACTCCGTTCGGGCGTGGACTCCTCACTTTGTTCGTGATTGAGAGCATTCAATCGAAGTTCGACAAATGGGTTGCGGGGAGCACTCTCGGTATACTGAATGTTTCCTTGAAGCTGGTTGAATACTCCAATCCTTTCTCGCTCTCCGGTCCTCTGGGGCCACTTGTGCAAGCAGGCTTAGCGCTTCTTTCAGGCGGTTCGTCGAGCGTGGTAGCTGTCGCCGGCACGCTTGGAGCGGCCGCCTTGGGCTCTATCCCGTCTCCAACATCTATTCTTCAGCCGGGATCCGGTGTCCTGGGCATCGTGGGGGCGACAGCATTTTGACGCCGAAAATATCCAATTTCTCGGCCCTGGTCGGCAACCAACTCTTCGTTCTGGACGGATCGTTCCAGTTCGATTTCGGTGTGACAGAAGGAAGTGTCCTCGAGGTGCTGCAGAACGTCTATAACACGATTTGCACGCCGTTAGGATCACAACCGCTGCAGCGTGCGTTCGGGACTGATTGGTCAATCATAGATCAACCCGGCAACCTTGGGTCGATGCAGATGCAGCAGGCCGTCTTGCTCGCATGCGCCAAATGGGAGCCGCGCGCCAATTTTAACACGATCCAGTTTTCAACGACTACCGAGAACGCGCTCAATGGCGAGTACGGCCTTTACGTCGAGCTCACCGTTGATCTGGATGCCACGATCACGCAGCAGATCATGGGGCCTCCTGCGGCGACAACGACATGGGTTGTGCAAGGCGATATGCAGGGCGATGAACCGACCGTGCAGCAATTACCCCTGACTCTATAGTCCAGTAATTAAGGATTGGATGCCGACCAATCCTTTTGCCAATCTGCCCGCAGTTTCGTTTGCCAGTTCGGACGTTAATTCGTTGATCAACCAGATTGTCACCGGGTGGCAGACCGGGTGGCAGAATCGTACGGGTGAAACGGTCGTGCTATCGCCCGCGGACCGTCGATACAATTTCCTGGCCAGTTGCGCGGCGTTCTTTGTCTCGGCATACGAACAGGTCGATATCGGGTGCAAGCAGAACACGATGCCGTTCGCGCTCGGAGGGTTCTGCGACGTTATCGGATCATTCTTCGGCGAGAACGGAGACCGCATCGGAGGGACAGGAGCGACCACAACGCTGCTGTTCACGCTTCCGACGCCACTAAGTCAGCCCGTAACCATTCCGGCCGGGACACAAGTCTCTAATGCTTCAGGCGCAAACGGTTTGATCTTCGCAACGACCGCGGCAGTCACGATCGCGGCCGGCCAGGTCTCCGCAAGCGTCGTCGCTGAATGCACTACCGAGAGCACGCTCGGGAACGGGATCGCGGTCAACATGCTGACCACTCTGATCGACTGGACAGCCAATTTCGTGGTGTCGGTCAGTAACGTTTCAGTGACAGAGAATGGAGCAGCTCCGGAGACTGACCAGGCGTACATGCAACGGCTCTTCGGCGTTACGGATTCGTTCAGCCCGGCCGGCCCGAAAGGTCGATACAAGTTCTTCGCGGAGAGGGCCGACCCGACAATTTCTCAGGTCACTGTCATGGGTCCTGAAGACGGGTTGCAGCCCGGGAACGTGCTTGTGACCTGCATCTCTGCGGAGGGATCAAACCCGAGCTCCCAGGCTTTAACGAACGTCTCCAGCGCACTGAATATACTCAACATTCGTGACTTGTGCGCTCTGGTGACAGTCGCTCCCCCGAGCGGTGTAAATTTCACTGTCTCGGTCGATTACTACATTCCGACCGCCCAGGCCAACAATGCGGCCGCCATCCAATCCAACGTGGCCAACGCGGTGACCGAGTTTGTGGAGAATATCACTTGGAACCTAAACACGAACATTGATCCGACCGACCTGATTACGCGAATGGACGAGGCTGGCGCCGTCAGGATCACGGTCGTTCAGCCAACGTTTCAGGAAGTGGGGTTGAACCAAATCGGCCGGCTGACCGGGACGCCCGCAATCACCTACGTCAGCACGACATGATAGCGCTCCAGAACGCAGCCTTATCGGATTTCTATTCGCCGTCCTTGGAGGGCGACATGTTCTTTATGGCGGCGTCTGACGCGCTTACGCCAATCATGCAGGCGTTCGTTCAGCAGATCACGAGCACGATCATATTTGGCAACCTGGGCGGGCAGCCCGAAGCGATTATCGACTTTTTGGCGATCTACCATTTCAACGTCGATTACTACGACACGACTCTGCCGCTATCGACCAAGGTCGGCCTGGTTCAAAACGTGATTCTGAACAAGATAATCAAGGGAACGCCACAGGCGATTCTCAACATTATTAACGGCGTCTTCCAATACTGCGAATTGATCGAATGGTTCAACGATTCGCCTGTCGCCGAAGCGAACACGTTCCGGGTGCAGGTGACGCAATCGGTCATTAACCCGGCCCAGGTCGCAGCGATGACCCGGGCGATTCTGACGTTTAAAAATGCCCGAAGTTATTTCGCCGGCGTCAGCTCGATTGAGACCGCTTTGTTTCCGGCCCTCAATGCCGGGGTTCAAACGGGCGAGTTTTCTTACCAGCTCCTCACGTTCCCGACCGGGTAATTAGGAATTAGAATGTCTTGGGAAACACAAGTTTGGACAAACGCCGGAATCAACTTGCTGGCCTCGATCGTAGCGGGAAGCGGGTATTTCAACGTTACCAGCGTTGAAGCAGGCCAGGGTTTCCCGGGCGGCTCGGACAACCCCGCGGCGTTCGCTGGGCTGAAATCATTCGTGATGAACGCTGTCGTTACGAGCATGAACGACGTGGTCAATTATCAGGCCACGATTCTCACCCAGGTCTCGAGCGCTTTGGCTCCGGAGACTTTCTACTGGAACGAGTTCGGCGTGTTCGCGAACGATGGCTCAGGCGCTCCTGTTATGGTGGCTTACGGCACCACAGGATCTGCCGAGGGCGGCGACCAGGTCACGGTTGGCGGGCCGTCACCGGTCGTTCGCAAAATAGGGATTATCTTGCCCTTTACGCCGAACCTGTCCGTTAGCACGAGCTTGAGTTTGACGAATGTGGTGGAGGCGCACGCGGGCACGCACGAAGGAACTGGAGCGAGCGCAGCGGGAAGTGATCCAATTCCCAATTCCACCAACGCCAACTCCGGTCTCCTCGCCGCGGTGCCGATGACGCCGAACTATTCTCCGGTGTCTGTTGGTGATGGCACGCATGCTTGGCAGCCGATTATTCCCGTCATTATCGCGAACACGATCCTTTACGTTTCGACGACGGGAAACGATTCAACAGCCCAATTTAACAATTCGTCTCTTCCTTGGCTTACTCTGCAAGGTGCGATTACTTCTTTGGAGAAGTATTTCATCGTCGCGGGTGTGTCCGTGAATATTATTAATGGTCCTGGGATATTTAGTATCTCGTCCACCATAAACATTAATCACCCTCAAGGCAGTCAGATTTCAATTACGGGCGCCACGGCTGCACAAGTCAGCGCAACAGGGGTTGGCGCGGTCGGCGGATCAACCGGCGCCTACACGGTACCGATTACAGGAGTTTCTTCCACGGCAGGAATGTCTGTAAACGGATGGGTGATAGTTAATTCGATCAGCGGGTCTACCGCAAATATGGAAACTCTCTTACGAGGGATTTTCCAAATTAGCGCCATCTCGGGATCAACGGTCACAATCAAAGTTCCTTATTCTCAATCTTCGTTCCCGTCTGTCGCCGGAATAACATCTTTAACGTTAGCGCCCATCAATACGATTATTTCCGTTGCGAACAATATCACCGGAATAAACATCGGAGGAGGTGGTTTATCTCAATTAAATTGGATGGCTTTTATAGCTCAATCAACGCCAACAGTTAGTTGTCAAGGGGTTAATTGCATCGCTCCAGCTAACCTTAGTTGGGTGGGCGTGTACGGATATAACAACAGCACATCCGGGTATAACGCTTATGGTTTCTATATCTTTGGAGGAACAACTGTATTAACTAATTGCGCTGCAACAAAAAATCAGAACGGAATGGCGTTCTCGGCAGTGGCTTCATCAACGTTGATTTTTTGCGCCGGGACTCATTGCGGAAACTTCGGACTATGGGCGGAAGCATCTAATATTGGGATCATAAATGGATTTTCTCATTTCGGCGCAAGCGGATCTTATGGTGTTCTTGTAGACTCTACTTCCAATCTTACTGTTTACGCTAATCCAGCCGGAGGACTTACAATTCAGCATTCTCTTTCATATGGATTATCAATACAAAACCGAAGTTCGGCTAGTTTCCAAAATACTAATGTGAGTATTGAGAACAATGGTCCCTATGATGTTTATCTTAGTATCTTATCTACATGTTCTGGTACGGCAAATATTGGTGGGACCAGGGATTTTAATTTTACATCTGGAGTATTAACAGCTCAAGGATGCTACCCTTCATAAAATATGACCTCCTGGGACAATCCAACAACCAATCTTTGGTACATCGCGACACCGACTCCCGGCGTAATCACGTTCGATGGATCGTACTATTACCTGTTGATGTCTGGTATTCCGAATTTCCGGTACCAGACAAGCACGCTCAGCGATGCTCAGAACCAATATGTGCTCCAGGCTACGGCTCTCCTTTCCGCTCCGATCAACCTTAATTCGCAACTGCTTTCTCTCACGCCGCCGACGGATGGATTAACAATCCTCGTTTACCTGGGAATGGTCGACGGCACCGAGACATTCGCGATCGGCACATGGAACAACGAAAGCCAGACCGTCACCGTTGCAGCGCAAACAATCCCGGCATCGAGTGTGCAGTTCTTTAGCTTTGTGAGCACCAATGGATGATTCTCAATACAACCAGATGCTCGAGAAGCCTGTTGGTGAACGGTTCGTCTACAGGGCCGCCGAGTTCACGGAAGCAGGGCAGCCCTACAACATGACCGGGTTCACGGCTCGATTCTCGGTCCTGGATCCGCAGAGCGGCGCCGAGCTGGCTTACAGCACCAACAATATCGCCAACCAAGCCCAGGGACTTTTCTGGATGCTGGTGGATAGCACCGCGGCGCTGGCTCTGGCGGCCGGGGTCTACAAGTTCCGTTTCAAAGTCATTGATCCGTCCAACAATCCACAAAGCATGCGTGCCGGCGTGCTCACACTCTTCTAGGCTTATGAGCGACTCAATCCTAAATGCTGAAGTCACGATCCTGACGCCGGGGAGTGTGCCGGGTATAACGGCAGGCTCAGGCGCGCCAACCGGGACGAGCACGAACGGTGCGCTGTACATCGACGAGACTTCCGGCAACCTTTGGCAGTACACAACGTCATGGGCGCAGATTGGGAATTTGAAGGGAGCAACCGGCTCTAACGGGACTCGCGGAACTATCTATCAGGGACACTTTAGCGCGTCGGGATCTCTCCCGTCCAGTGGCATCGAAAACGGAGACTTTGCTACCGTCGGCTCTAATTCTGAAGTATGGCAGGTCGTTACCGGCGTGTGGGTGGATCAATCGGTTTCGCTGGAGGGCGCAACAGGTCCGGCTAATTCGCTGGCAATCGGAACCGTAACAACTCTGAGTGCGGGAAGTAACGCAACGGCTAGTATCACCGGGACTGCGCCTAGCCAAACTCTCAATCTCGGGATACCTCAAGGAGCAGCGGGTTCAGGTGGTAGTGAAAGTTCTGCTTTTGCGGGAGCCGGATGGACTGACGATTTTATAGATCCAGATTGGGCTGGTAGTAATAGCACTCGTTGGTCGGCGTGGTACACCGGGAATGCTGGATATGGACCAGTTTCGGGACAAAACACTATTCACACTCCCGATCATCCTGGCCAAGTCGTTTTGGTCAACGGAACCACTTCCGGTTCGCAGGTCGGATTTGTAACCAATTGGGATAATGGTTGCGAGATTGGCCAAGCAAGCAAGGTTGTAGTGCGCTTTGTAATACAAGCTGTTACGATTCAGACTCTTCCAGGTAACCCTGGTCAATTCTATTTTGGAATTACTGATAATGATTTTACCAGTATTCAGAATGGGTGCGTGGTCATGTTTGACCCCGGTGACGCCGCCACAAATTGGTGCACATGGACAATGGGGCCAAACACTGATGCGGGTGCCACTAAGAATGTTGCGTTGAATATTTCTAATGGCACTTGGTACGAATGGATTATTTCTTACACTCCCGGCGTTAACTGCAAGTTCTACGGGAGAGTGTGGACACCGGGGCAAACAGGAACGCCGCCGCTTCTTTTTACTCATACCACTACGATGCCAAGTGTTACCGCCGAACAATACATTACGATGTTCGGGGAGACATTCGCGGGAAGCTCTCCTTCTGACTGCCAATTTAACGTGGACTTAGTTCAGTTAGCTATCTATGGACCGACCGCAGATAGAATATATGGGGATTCTGTCTTGGGTTCTTTCTAATTCAGGACGATGAGCGAATCATCCGGCGATCAAGGATCGGGGCGGTTGAGTTTTGAGGCCCAGCTCGCCGTGATCAGCCGGGACATGGACCGGTTCGAGGGAGCGCTTAGCGGCCTGGGCGCCAAGATGGATGCGATCCATTCCTCGCTGGATAGCGACATCAACGCTACGGAGCGACATTATACCGAGAATAAGACATTCCAGGACCGGATCGAGGGCTCGCTCCGGACACTGCAAGCGATTGGAATCGTGATCCAGATTATCGTGATTGCCTGGGTCACATGGGTGACAGCCGGTCACGCATCCGATGCCGACCGGCTCACTCACCTCGAGGACGACTTGAGAGCGCAATCATCGCATCTTGGGGATGACCTCAAAGCGCATTCGGCCATGATTACCCAACTGAGCGACAAGCTGGACAAATCAGTCGAGCAGATAGAGACCAGGTTTGATTCGGTGCCGGCGGACATCAAAGTGCTGCTCGCTCAAGTCTCAAGTTTGCAGCAAAACAGTGCAAAATTGGAGGCCGATGTCGAAGATCTGCAGCTCCAGGAGAACGGCAAGCAGAGGGTCAAGCAATGACGGACCTAAGAGATTTTCAGGTTTCATTTGCTGGCTTCTTTCGCCAGGTCGTGAGCAGTCTGCAGGTTCATCCAGAA
>Ga0187863_10000455_pt1 | contig 35066 bp, 34 predicted proteins | sample June2016WEW_11_1_FD_132975 | JGI IMG/M metagenome (GOLD analysis project Ga0187863, IMG submission 132975) | Peatland microbial communities from SPRUCE experiment site at the Marcell Experimental Forest, Minnesota, USA - June2016WEW_11_10 | ecosystem: Environmental > Terrestrial > Soil >...
ATCATGACCATCTATGCAGCTGCCATTGAGAGTTGTCTGAGACCGGTCCAACTTTGTCAGTCGCCGGCAATCTAGAGCATTCCTATATTCTGCACCTCTCCGCATTTCGCATCGCCTTGTATTGCTCCGTCGGCTCGGCGCGCTGGCCCAAAGCGATAGGATGGAAGTTTGGAGAGAAGAATGCCGAGAGTCCTTGATGGGGCTGCTGTTGCCGCGGCGATCAAGCGGGAAGTTGCTGAGGAGGTTCGCGCGCTCGCTGCACAGGGCATTCGGCCGGGCCTGGCCGCGGTTCTGGTGGGCCACATGCCTGCGTCAGAAATCTATGTCCGCAGCAAAGTGCAGACGTGTGCCGAATTGGGGTTCTTCAGCGAACTGATCACGCCGCCCGATACCGTCACCACTGAGGAGATGCTGGATCTGGTCACTGCTCTGAATGGCCGTGACGACATCGATGGCATCCTTATCCAACTGCCGTTGCCGAAGCAGGTCGAGGCCAAAGCTCTTCTTGATGCTGTCTCTCCTGCCAAAGATGTGGACGGATTTCATCCTGTGAATGCAGGCCGATTGCAGGCGGGTCGACCGGCGCTTGCGCCATGCACGCCTGCCGGCGTCATTGAGATTCTCAGACGCAGCCATCTTCCCATCAGCGGCCAGCATGCTGTGGTAGTCGGGCGCAGCGACATCGTGGGAAAACCGGTAGCCATGTTGCTTCTGCACCAGAACGCCACGGTGACCATCTGCCACTCTAAAACGCGCGACCTCGGAGCGGTTACACGCGAGGCGGATATTCTTGTGGCCGCTATCGGCCGCCCTGGATTCATCGAGCCAGAGATGGTCAAACCGGGCGCGACCCTGATTGATGTCGGCATTAACAGGCTCACCACGCGCGAGGAATTCGATCGCTATTTTGCCGGTGATACGAAGCGCGAAGCGGCTTTCGCCAAGCGCGGCTCGACCATTGTGGGGGACGTGCACCCCAAAGCATTCGAGAGAGCGGGGGCTTATACGCCGGTGCCCGGGGGGGTGGGTCCGTTGACAATCGCCATGTTGATGTCCAATACCGTGCGCGCTGCCAAAATGCGGCGGGGGCTGGAGTAATGCTAAGGGTTGGCCTCACCGGCGGCCTAGGTAGCGGCAAGAGCACGGTGGGAAGCTATCTCCGCGGCCTGGGCGCTCAAGTCATCGAAGCCGATGAGATGGGGCGCGCGCTCATGGAACCGGGCCAACCCATTTTCGGGGAGATCGTCCGCGTCTTTGGTCCTCAGGTGCTTGGCGCAGACGGCCATCTGAACCGTGCTCGTCTTGCCGAATTTGCTTTTCGCGGAGGGCGGCTGCAGGAACTGAATGCCATCGTGCATCCGGCCGTTGTCGAGCAGCAGCGACAGTGGATGAATGAGGTTTTCGCGCGTGATCCGGGAGCAGTGGCCGTAGTGGTCTCGGCGCTCATTTTTGAAGTGGAACGCGATGCCCGTGCGCGCGGTGAAACCGATAGCGTGCTTGCCGATTGGCGGCGCCGCATCGATCGCGTTGTTCTGGTGACAGCGCCTGACGAGCTGAAGATCCGGCGCTACGTGGACCGACTGGGTCTTCCCGGCGATCAACACTCGGCAGCCGAAGCCGATGCGCGATCCCGCCTGGCGCACCAGATTCCAGACACGATCAAAGCGGCCAGCGCGGACTATCTTTTGGAGAATCATGGGGATAAGCAAACTCTTCACGCCCAGGTCGAAGAGCTGTGGCGGCGGCTGGTTGTCGAAAGCAACAAACTTTCTGTGCGCGGTTCTCTAGAATAGGAAGCAGCAGCAGCATTTTTTCCCCGAGGGAACTGTGCCGCGCCGGGGCCGTATCTGTTAGGAAAGGTTCTTTGGTTCGCGAAGATGAAACTGCGTCATTTGGTCCTTATTGCTGTTTTCGTGGGTGGGTTCTGGTACCTAACCACGCATCTACCCTCGCATTTGCGCGATCTTCCATTCGTCCGTAGCCTGCGTACTGCGGACTCTCCGCTGCAGCTGACAGAAGCCGATGCTGCGCCTGCCTACGATGCCGATGAGCAAAACAACATCGCTGTCTATAAGCGCGTGGTGCCCTCGGTGGTCAACATCACGTCGCGACAAGTGGTTTTCAATTTCTTTTATGGTGCGGTGCCGCAGGAGGGCCAGGGATCGGGATTCATTCTCGACCGGACGGGTCACGTGCTGACCAACTACCACGTCATTGAAGGCGCCAATCGAGGCATCGACGTGCAGCTTAGCAATAAGCATCATTACTCGGCTAAGGTGATCGGCTCAGACAAGGTGCACGACCTCGCGCTGTTGCAGATCGATGCGTCGAGCCTGGAACCCGTGACCCTTGCCGACTCAAGCCAACTGGCTGTTGGACAAAAGGTCTATGCAATTGGCAATCCTTTCGGACTCGGCGGCACGATGACGCGCGGCATCATCAGCTCGATCCGCACGCTGGGCGGCGAAGGGGGAGCGCACATTGAAGACGCGATTCAGACGGACGCGGCCATCAATCCAGGCAATTCGGGCGGACCTCTGCTGAACTCGCGCGGAGAAGTGATTGGCATCAATACCATGATTGCTTCGAACGGTGCGGAACAAAGCTCCGGTATCGGCTTTGCGATTCCCATCAATACGGCGAAGGCGGTGCTTTCCGATTTGACACGATTTGGCCGAGTCAAGCGGCCGTCGCTGGGCATTGTGTCTTACGCTATTGGACCTGACTTAGCGCAGCAGATGGGATTGGGTGCAGAGTATGGCGTGCTCATCCAGAGAGTCATTCCAGGTGGTGCGGCAGAGAGGGCGGGCTTGCATGGGGGGAACGAAGAGGCCTATGTCGGCAATACACGCATCCTGCTTGGCGGCGATCTGATTGTGGCCATCGACGGCCACGAAGTTGCGGATCCTCAGGACATTGCTTCGGTGCTCGAAAAGCACCAGGCCGGCGATACCATCAGCGTGACTGTTTTGCGCGGACGCCGCCAGATGACATTGAAGCTTATTCTTGGAGAAGCGCAAGCGGCCACTACCTGATTGCTGGCTCCCATCAAATTTCATCAAACCTGAAGCGGGCCGCCCTCATCGGTGCGGCCCTTTTTGTCTCTCGGCTAGAACTTGACGCCGAGTGTTTTGAGAAATGCTTCGAGCTGTGGCCAGACGGCTTTGAGATCCGTGACCGTTTGTACGTCAAGCGGAATGTTCATTGGATTGGCGGCTGCTAAGGCAAGCTCCGCCAAGGGTTTTTCAATTGCACCCACGAGCGTGGCGAGTGCGGCCACTACGGCAGGCGTGGCCTGCATTGCCTTGTTTGCGCCGGAAAGCCACTTCAATGCGTCCTCGGCTCCTATTTCAATGCCTTTTTCGATATTTATCAGGATATTTGCCATCGCGATCGATCCTCTTCCTTCTTGCCTGCCGCCTGGCGCATATGTATGTATGCTGACTGCAGACTTGTCTTTCTTTGCAAGTCCCTCAGGCGAGAGGGCGTGGTTGCGCGATCTCGTCCGAAAGAATTGCCACTCGGGCGAGCAGAGGCCGCGACCTTGAAGCGGATTCCCGCGACAAGGCGTGTGCCGTTTCTGCTTGTCTGGTTGTTCCTTTAGCTTAGGCAATCTGAGGTATATTCGGCAATTCAATGAAGAAGGGAAGTATTCAGGAATCAGGCCGATAAGGTGGCTCTGCATGATTCGCTGATTGACAGAGGGTCTCGGCGCCGCCAAGCTCGCCGGGATCTCAGCCGTTGGCGGAGTTGCGCTTCGCGTACCGCCGCCCGCGAATCTCCCACTGGCCACTCACTACACGTGCGATCGCTTGGCTGTAGGCGATGTGCTCCTCGACCAAAATGCGTTCGGCCAGCGAATGCGCACTATCGTCGTCCAGTACTGGAATTGCACGCTGCAAAATGATGGCTCCGTGATCCAGGTGCTCGTCGACAAAATGCACTGTACAGCCAGCCCATTTCACGCCGTAGTCAAATGCCTGCTGCTGCGCATCGAGGCCGGGAAACGCCGGCAGGAGCGAAGGATGAATGTTCAGGATGCGATTGTGAAAGGCGGCAATGAATTCCGGCGAAAGGAGCCGCATATAGCCAGCCAGGCAAACAAGGTCGACGCGATGATCAAGCAGGCAACGAACTACATCTGCATCGTGCTCCGACCGCGCTCTGCCTTTGGAGACAAGCACAGCGTGCTGCAGACCCAATTGCTGCGCTGTGGAAATGCCCGGAGCATCGGCCACATTCGAGATCACGATCGCAATCTCGACGCGCTTGAGCCGTCCGGCGCGAATCGATTCTGCAATGGCGTTGAAGTTTGACCCGCGCCCAGAAAGGAGGATGCCTAGCCGCACGAGGGGATGGCCTTCGGTTTCGACGGTTGGCGAGCGTTCGGTTGATTCCGATTCGCCCTCTCCTGCTGTCACGTGTACTGCACCCGGCGGTCGCCTTTCACTACACGGCCGATCACGTAGAATTTTTCCTCTGCACGATCGAGGAGGCTCTTGGCGCGCGTGAATTTGGCGGCTGGAATCGCTGCGATGAGGCCAATCCCCATATTGAAGGTGCGCATCATCTCTTCCTGCGAGACCTGGCCCAAGTCGCGCAGGTGCTCGAAGATGGGAAGAACCGGCCACGAACCCAACTCGATCTGCGCCCCGGTGCCTTTGGGCAAAATGCGGGGCAGATTCTCCGTGATGCCGCCTCCGGTGATGTGCGCCATGCCTGTTGTCATGCCCGCAGCAACCAGCTTTTGAATCACGTGGAGGTAGCTGCGGTGCGTCTTCATCAGCGCGGCGCCTGCCTTCTCCTTGATCGCGGTTACGTATTGCGTGGTTTTGTAGCCAGCCACCTCAAACATGAGCTTGCGCGCCAGCGAGTATCCATTGGTATGCAAGCCGGTTGAAGGGAGGCCGATTAGCACATCCGTCGGCTTGATGCCTAGGCCCGTGACCATTTTGTCGCGATCGACCGCGCCCACGATGAAGCCGGCTAGATCGTACTCGCCATCTGAGTAGAAGCCCGGCATCTGGGCTGTTTCACCTCCGATAAGCGCGCAACCGTTTGCCTTGCAGGCCTCAGCCAAGCCCGTTACCACGCTCTCGGTCACGTCGGGATCGGTTTTGGCGCTGGCCAGGTAATCGAGGAAGAAGAGCGGCGTTGCGCCCTGCACAGCGATGTCGTTCACGCAGTGGTTGACCAGGTCCACGCCGACCAGCTGGTGCAAACCTAATTCGAAAGCCACCTTCAGCTTGGTGCCCACGCCGTCGGCCGAGCTCACCAGGATCGGGTTTTTCCAGCGCTGGAGATCGAGTCGAAACATCGCCCCGAAGCTGCCAATTCCGCCCAAAACATTGCGGTTAAATGTCTTTTGCGCCAAGTACTTGATGCGGTCCTTGGCTCGGTCGCCGCTGGTTATATCCACACCGGCATCGGCATACGTCACGGATTTTGATTTGGATTCGTCGGGCACGGTGTGGCTTTCTGCGGAAAGGTCGATTTTAGCAGGATTTGGACGGTGGGGGAGTCACGGCGTTGCACACTGGCGTGTTCAATCCTGAGGATATTTCCAATTCGAATGACAAGTATGCTTGACATCCAAACATGATCGAGTTATTTTGATATGGAAAGCGAGCTTTACATGGAGCCTGGGATCCGGAATCGCGTGAAGGAACTTCGTGCCGCGCGCGGCTGGACGCAAGAGCAGCTCGCCAAGGCGACCGGCGTCTCACGGCAGAGCATTAATTCCATCGAACGCAATCGCTATGTGCCTAGCCTGCCGTTGGCCTTGCACTTCGCACGGGTTTTCGGCTGTTCCACCGACGAGATCTTTCAACTGGAGAGCGAAACATGAGTCACCCGATTCTGAGTAGAGTTCCTTTCCTTGGGCCATTTGTCGATGAGCGCTTTCTGGAGCATCGACGCCGCTCAAGCAGCGTTGCCGGTATTGTGGCGGCGTGTCTGACCCTAGTGCTTTTCGAGTACCGATTCATTTGGGACCATGTCTGGAGCTGGGATCTCTTCTCGATCGTCATGACTTTTTTGGCGATCAAGCTGTCGATGATGCTCTGGTACAGGTTCAAGGGCTGAAGGAGAAAGGAGAAAAGCATGTGCATTCCGTATCGTCAACTCGATTCGAAGGGGCGGCGGCGCGTCGCGCTCCTCAACCTTTGTTTGATCGCTGGCCTGCTCTTGCCGCTCGTGGTTCATCCTACGGGCAAGCTGGAACAAGATTGGCTGCACGGAGTGTGTGGCGTGCTGCTCGGCATCTACATTGGCGTGAATCTCTTTACCTTGCGATTTGCACGCAGCGCAGGCAATCCACAGGCCTGAGCGCTGCTCGTTTGCAGGATCATTCTGCGATTCCGAACTGCGCGGCTTCTATACTGAACGGGCGATGAGTTCCAACGTACCCAAGCCAGACCGTTCTCGTTCTCATGCGTTGCAGGAGCGCGCCGAATACTTTTTCCCCGGTGGCGTTAACTCGCCGGTTCGAGCCTTTCGTGCGGTCGGTGGGGCTCCGCCGTTTGTTGAACGGGCCGAAGGCGCATGGCTCGTGGATGCGGACGGTAATCGTTACATCGACTATTTCGGCTCGTGGGGCCCGATGATTCTCGGCCACGCTTTTGCTCCGGTCGTCGAAGCCATTGAGCGGGCCGCGCGGAACTCTCCTAGCTTCGGCGCGTCGACGGCCTTGGAAGCCGATCTCGCGGAACGGATCATCGTCTGCTATCCAGCGATTGAGAAGTTGCGCTTCGTCAGCTCCGGCACGGAAGCGACGATGTCAGCCATTCGCGTGGCTCGCGCAGCGACGGGCCGGAAGATCATCCTCAAATTCGAGGGCTGCTATCACGGGCATGCCGACGGGTTGCTGGTGAAAGCAGGGTCGGGCGTGGCGACCTTTGGCATTCCCGGTTCGGCCGGCGTACCGGAGGAGATCGCGGCTTTAACGCATGCGCTGCCTTACAACGACCTGGCCGAGGTGGAAGCGGCGTTCGACGCACATGAGGGTGAGATTGCGGCGGTAATTTTGGAACCGGCTGTCGGCAATGCCGGGTGCATTCCTCCGGCGCCGGGATACCTGGCAGGGTTGCGCGCGATCACGCGACGCGAAGGTGCTTTGCTGATTATCGACGAGGTGATGACGGGGTTTCGCATCGCTCTTGGCGGTGCGCTTGAGCTTTACCGGCTCGATGCCGATCTCGTCACACTGGGGAAAATTGTCGGCGGTGGCTTGCCGGTGGGCGTCTTCGGGGGCAAGCGCAAATTCATGGACCTGCTCGCCCCGCTTGGGCCTGTTTATCAAGCCGGCACTCTCAGCGGGAATCCGCTCGCCATGGCTGCGGGGATTGCGACCCTCAGTTATCTACAGGAGCACGCGGCGACGATCTATCCTCGTCTCAATTCCACTGCGGAGGCCGTCGCCGAAGGTGTCGCGAAAGAAGCTGCGAAGGCTGGGGTTTCGCTCGCGCTTAACCGCGTGGGCTCTATGTGGACCTGGTTTTTCCGAGCAGGTGAGGTCACGAACTACGACGAGGCGGCGCAATCCGATACGAGCGCCTTCGGTCGCTTTCATCGCGCGATGTTGGAGCAGGGCATCTGGCTGCCACCTTCGCAGTTCGAGGCGCTGTTTCTTGGCGTCACGCATGGCGATGCGGAAGTCCATGCGACGATCGAAGCGGCACGGGTGGCGTTTGCGGCTGCGCAACGTAGCTAGTACCGCGACCGTGTGGATTCGTGCTTTCCCAGGTTTCAAAATCGAGACCTGGGGCACCCATGGCTTTTGCCTAGGATTACGAAATCATGGAGTCGCGGCACTAGTTGGCGTCAGTGCGGGCGCCCATGCGTCGAGCGTGACGAAATTGCGTGTCGCTTTGTAGTGGGCGAGCAGTTGGCTTGTAGCTGTGACGGACGGTCCGCGATCCGTACCCAATGCCCGATGTCCCCCATCATGAAGGACGATGTTGCTCGCCCAGCCACGTCGTCTGTTGGCTTCGATCTTCGACCTTAGCTGTTCGGCGATCCGATCGGCGGATGGGTCGCTCCAGTCGGTCGTCATCGCATTCCAGGTCACAGGCGTCATGCCCAAGTCTCTGGCAGTGCGCAGGACGAACGGCCGGCGCGCGCCATAGGGCGGCCGGAAGTAGCGAACCGGTTTGCCCAGCCGCTGCTCAAGCAGGTCGCACGTCCTTGTGAGTTCCTCGACAACGCGGCTCGCAGGGGTGCGCGCGAGATTCGGGTGGCTCCAGGAATGATTGCCGATCAGGTGCCCTTCTTCGGAAACGCGCCGCACAAGTGCGGGCTCAGATTGCACAAAACGCCCAAGCATGAAGAATGTCGCCCGCACACTGTGGGCGGCTAGAATATCGAGCAGGCGTGGCGTCCACACAGGATTGGGGCCGTCATCGAATGTCAAAGCCAGGTCGTCTGGCCGGCGTGTAGCGGTGAGTGTCCGCCCGAAGATTTGCGAGCCTGGCCATAGTGCTGCATAGGCGCAGCCTCCTGCGGCGAGCCCGACTGCGCCAATTGTGCCGAGACCCGCGCAAATTTCGGTAGCCAAAGGAGAAAGCATCGTTCATACCAGTGTGCGGCTCGGCTACGCGGATTCGCAAGGGCTTCCATTTTAATCGGCATTCGACTCGAGGGAGCCGCGATTCGCGGCGTGGGAGTACTCGGTTGCGCGTGTCGAAGCCAATAGGCGTATACTCGCCTTGTTCGGGTCGCATCCTGCGTTCACGGAGCGGCACTGGAGACAACATGAGCTTAACCAACTTCCCCGTCGGCGGATCGTCGTCCTCCGGTTCCTCAATCACAAAAGTCACAATGCCTGCACTGGCTGAGATGAAGCGGCAGGGCAAGCCCATCTCCGCGCTTACCGCCTATGACTATGCCACTTCTCGCCTCGTCGACGAAGCGGGCATCGATCTGGTGCTGGTGGGCGACTCGCTCGCCATGGTCGTTTTGGGCCACGAGAACACGCTGTCTGTCACCGTGGACGAGATGTTGCATCATACGCGCGCGGTTCGGCGTGCGGTTCGGCGCGCCCTGGTGGTGGCTGACATGCCCTTTGGCAGCTATCACGGGGCCATTGCGGATGGAGTCGCTAACGCTGTGCGCTTTGTGAAAGAAGCTGGCGCCGAAGCGGTGAAGATCGAAGGTCCGCGTGTTGAACTGGTGCGCGCCCTAACTTCGTCTGAAATTCCTGTTGTCGGCCATCTGGGCCTCACGCCGCAGAGCATTCATCGGATGGGTGGCTATCGGGTGCAGGCTCGCGCGGCGGAGGAAGTACTGCGACTGCGTGCCGATGCTCGTGCTCTGGCCGATGCGGGAGCAGGGGCGCTGGTGTTGGAAGGTATTCCGCGCGAAGCCGCTGCTGCCATTACCGCCGAGCTTCCGATTCCCACCATCGGTATCGGTGCAGGCCCCGATTGCGACGGACAAATTCTCGTCTTCCACGATCTTGTGAACCTGACGTTCAGCCCTGCTGCGAAGTTTGTTCGCCGTTATGGCGACGCGGCGGCGCTCATTCGAGATGCCGTGGAACATTACCGCGAAGACGTGGAGCATCGGGCGTTTCCTTCCGACGCGGAGAGCTACCACCTGCCGGCTGCTGCCCGGAAGACTGTTGGCAGCGAAGCCGACGAAGAAGATGCGATCGTCAACCGCGATGCGTTGCAGGACTGGGAGAGCTGAGCGCGGCAGGGATGGAGATTCTTCGCGCTGTAGAAGAATTGCGGCAGTGGTCGCGCGTCAATCGCCGGTCGGGAGAGACGATTGGTCTCGTTCCAACCATGGGCGCGCTGCACGCGGGCCATGCATCGCTGATTCGAGCTGCGGCGGCTTCTCGCGGCAAAGTGGCCGTCAGCATTTTCGTCAACCCCACGCAATTCGGACCCAATGAGGACTTCGCGCGTTATCCGCGTACCTTCGATGCGGACTGCGCAATTGCGCAAGCTGAAGGCGCAAACGTCATCTTCGCTCCATCCGTCGAAGAACTCTATCCGGATGGGGCGGAGACCTTTGTTGAAGTAGAAGGATTGAGCAACCGCCTCGACGGCAAGTCTCGTCCCGGCCATTTTCGCGGAGTGGCTACCGTGGTTGCCAAGCTTCTGGTCGCCGCAGAACCGGATCGCGCTTTCTTTGGACAGAAGGATGGTGCACAAGTGGCCGTATTGCGCCGCATGGTCGCGGACATGCGATTTGGCACCGAGGTTGTGGTCTGCCCAATCGTGCGCGAGGCCGACGGCCTTGCGCTCAGCTCACGGAATATTTATCTCAATGCTGCGGAACGGGCGCAAGCGCTTACGCTCAGCCGATCGATTCGGCGTGTCGAGGAACTCGTGGCGCATGGCGAGCGCAACGCGTCCGTGCTGCTTGCGTCCGCGCGCGTGATTTTCGCTGCTGAGGCCTCGGTTCGCGTCGATTACATCGAGCTCGTTGAGTGGGCGACTCTGGAGCCTGCCGAAAGCGCCGTTCCTGGCGTGCTGTTTGCCGTGGCCGCTTACGTGGGCACGACACGGCTGATTGACAACACGGTCTTCAGTTGACTTCGCCGCAAAAGGTTCTTGCAACAAAGGGCGAGGAGCTTGCAATCTGAGTGCAATGCCTGAACTGCCCGACATCTCCGCTTATATTGCCGCACTCGAGGTGCGTATTCTTGGCCAACCGCTGGAGCGTGTCCGCATCGCCAGCGTCTTCCTTTTGCGCACTGTCGATCCTCCCCTCGCGAGTGTTGAAGGCCGAACAGTCAAAGCACTGCGCCGGATCGGCAAGCGCATCGCAATCGGCGTTGAAGGTGATCTTCCACCCCACGGACAAAGACCTGTCCGCGGGGATCCCGGGTTGGTATGGCTCGTCCTCCATTTGATGATTGCCGGACGCCTGCATTGGAAGCCTCCGCAAGCCAAGCTCGCGGGCCGAAATGGGCTTCTCGCTCTCGACTTTCCCAACGGAACACTCGTACTTACAGAAGCCGGCTCCAAACGGCGTGCCTCGCTCTACGTTGTCCGGGGCGAAGAGAGCCTCAGAGGCCTTGATCCTGGCGGCGTTGAGATCTTCTCCACGGATATCGATGGCTTTCGTGCGGCGCTTACGGTCGAGAACCGGACTCTCAAGCGCGCTCTTACAGATCCGCGCCTCATCAGCGGGGTGGGCAATGCATATTCCGATGAGATTCTGCATGCCGCGCAGCTCTCGCCCATCGCGCTCACGCACAAACTCAAGGCCGACGAGTGGGAACGGCTCTTCGCCGCCACTCGCTCCACAATGACGCTATGGATGGACCGGCTCGGCGCCGAAGCCGCGAAGAGCTTTCCGGAGAATGTCACAGCCTTCCGTCCGGAGATGGCCGTGCACGGGCGCTTCAATCAGCCCTGTCCTCGTTGTGGCGAAAAGGTACAACGGATTCGCTATGCCGACAACGAGACCAACTACTGCGCGCGGTGCCAGACGGGCGGCAAGGTACTTGCCGATCGCAGTCTCTCGCGGCTGCTTGGATCCGATTGGCCGCGCACGCTTGATGAACTGGAAGCTTTGAAACGCCGCTGACGCGATTCGCGCCGCGCGCAAGTTGACGGGGTAGTACCCTTCGGGACAAATTCAGCTACATCCAAACCCCCTGCACCATTTTATGTGCACATCGATCGATAACCCCAGAAGAAACGAAGGACATCACAAAAATGAGCGCAGTGTAGTTTTGCGCAATTCAATATGGATCAACAGCCATAATCGTGAGCGTAGACTCGCCTCGTGTTGAGCATGTTACGTCGGCGTGGTCGGCTGTTTGGCAATGTTGAAGGGTCAGTTCGACTGGAATGTCACCGATCTTAGCATCATCATCAGACTTTGTCGGTATGGCACCAGAAATAGTTAGGACGAATGTATTTCCATCGTCCTTGTCCAGTTCGCGGCGGCTGAAGGCGGTAAGCCTGCATGTATTTGCCTAGAACTTCGTCTGGAAAGTGAAACTTCCTAGCTGGTTCGGTTACGTTCATTTGGCTAAGAAATGCCTTCGTAATGCTCGCGGCACTCATGGCGTTTTCTGGCGGAAGGTCGAGAGCAAAGCCGTCGTACTCGAGCTTCATTGCGTTAAGCAGTGCAACCGTACGATCGACGTCGTGACGGCCATATTCCAGCTCTTTCCTTGTGACCCGTCCGGTAGGGTCGTGTTGCAATTTCCCAGTCAGACCAAAGGTCTCGAGAAATCCGTCAAGGGACAGTGCTTGCTTCTCATTGCCGCCCCCAGTACGCTGAGGTCAAGAAAGCGCCCGCGATAAACGGCACGGCTATTGGGATCCCCACCAGCGAGATCTATAAAGGCCGATCGCGAGTCCTTGGGCTGGATACGCAATTTCGGCTTGAACTTGTCTGGTTTTCCGTCGTACTTCCAGAACACTATTGACCAACCGCTATTCTTTCTCCGCGCTTCACCATACTCCAGCGCTAGGCGGCTGGGCGAGCGATACACCTCCCGCCTCACGTAATCATGCGTGAGTACAGCAAATTAGGGCTTTGCTCCTCTTTCAAACGGAGGCGCAAACCGAACAACCGAAGCCAGATGGTCCGCAAACGCGCCGGTTTTCTCTTGTCCGATGACGTGGATCGGCCTATTGCTGGATTTGGCGTGCTCGAGCAATGCCCGGATCGGAGGAACGAGCTTCGAATACTGACTCCGAAGCGTAAGGGGGCCGTCTTTGATGAAAAGTGTGTTTGATATGAGACCGGGGTCCGGAGATTCCCAGTAGAATCGGACTGCTGTGAACAACATCAAAGTCTCCATCACAAGCATGTACGCAGATGAAACGCTGTCTGGAGCGCTATTCTCATCCATGTCCAGGTGGAAGCCAATCATGTCGGTTAGGAAGATAACCTTCTTGCAGCTCGGGCATTTGTCTTCGTCAGAATCATGAGGAAGCCCAGGCACTTCCTGGTCGCAATGTGGACATGCAAAAGCGGGCGACGGCCCCTTGACATTCGACCACTTTGAATAGGCGAGCCATTTCAGTGTCTCGTAGTAAGCTCCTGATTGATCTACTCCCATTGAATCACGCACGATATGTCGTATCGCGTCGTAGTTGGTTCCAAGCTTTGAGCGTATATTCTTGAGTGGAAACACAGTAGCATGATAGAGAGCACTGTCAGCAAGAACGTCCTGCAACAACAACGGGTGCGGATTTTCCTTGTCGATCTTATCCAGTTTTGCCTTATCCAACCGTAAGAGCGCCGCCTTTACGAAGGAGACCTCTTTTCTTGGGTAATCATCAGACGCTACTGTGCTGAAGGAACCATCCACTGCAAATACTCTTGGCAGCTCCACAGCAACCGACAGCTCAAACTCACGCCATGGAGTGTTGCTCTCGTCTATGGGTTGTGCAGAGGAATATTCAAAATCCGCGATCAGTTCCCTGACCCATTCACTTTGAATTACTTTCAAATGTCCTAGCTTCGAGGCTGATTCTCCCGGTAGTCTCGCACCCTGTTCGTATGGCATCGCGAATCCCCCTCTTCTCCCTAACTTTGCACCGTCACCGAATTCTGTGCGGAGGACGCTATGGGTTCGAACTTTTTAGCTTGTACTGGAATGACAAAACGGTGCGACATCGTGAGCATTCGCACATAGCCAGGCGTCTTTGACCTTAAGATATCTTCCTCAGTTCCAGCGAACGCCACCTGAACACGCGATAGAGCTTTCGTTTCATCTTGTGATGACAAATGGGCGACAAAGAAATTCTCGGTTTGTGCAAGCAGCTCCTTATTTATGGTCGATGGGGATTGGGTTGAATAAACCATGCCAATGTGGAATTTTGCGCCCTCTTTCGCGAAAAGAGCATATCCCCCTACCCGCGTGCAAGTTGACACCTCTTGTCTCATTTGCGAGACTCAAAGATGCTGCCTGTCTGGCTCACCTGCTCAGACAAGTCTCTTGTGCCGAAGTGGCGGAATTGGCAGACGCGCGTGGTTCAGGTCCACGTACTCGCAAGGGTGTGGGGGTTCGAGTCCCTTCTTCGGCACCAATCTTCACTCATTCCTTACGATCAATACCTCAGAACGGACATTGCGTTCCGTTTGACTACTTTTTACTACTTGTTGGGTTTTGCTGGCTGCGGCTGGCTTATGCCGACAAGGATTGGCACGCCTTCATTCCAGCCCATCAGCGCTTCCATCCGAACAATAGGAGGGAGCATGAGCGTGGCGAACAAGTCAGGCCCAGCTGGCAGCGGGGCACGCAATTCGCTCGATGAGTACTTCGCCTTGTTGTCGTCACGAGACAATTCGCTGATGTGCGTGCCCATCACGGAATTCCGATGAGGAGACCACCGCTCATGCCGATGGATTGCTGGTGGCCCCCGGCAAAACTGTAGTCGTAAGCCGGTTCGAGGAACCAGCCAAAACGGTGTTTGCCGGCCGGCCAGAACATGAAGTCTCCCGCAAGCTCTCCGGCAATGGAATTGGTCACTTTCCCATCCTGCCTGAGATGGACCCATTCGGGTCCGATGCCCAGCATGAACTCTGCCTTCCGCGATATGGTCCACGGCTTCTTGAAGAGCAGGTCAGTATCCCATTCTGTTGACTTGCGAGTGTAGAAAGGTGACACGCCTGCTTCAAGCTCCAGCCAGTGCTCGATTGGTGTCACTTCTGCGGCAAAATTCGGCGCGAAAGTTGCTGCGCCTCCGGTGACGTTCCAGCTTGTTGCCGCGCCAAGTTCAACAATGGCAATGGGGTCTTTGTCCTCACCGGTTGGAGGATGGCCGGTGGACGACTTAGATGAAGTCTGCCCGTGAGCGGGCAGACACAAAGACAGACACAAGCAAGCCCCAGCGAGAGTGAATACGTTTGGACGCATCGACGTCTCCAGGGGAGCGAAGGGTGCGATATTGGTGCGGACGGTGAGTCTCGCTGCCCCCACCAAGATCGTTCCGCTAGAAGTTGAAGGTGATCTTCGCCGTCAGCGCCCGTGGCGTTACATAGTGGGTTCCGCTGAAGGTGGAGAGAAAGTTATACAGCGCGTACTTGTTTGTGACGTTGATTGCCGTCAAGTCGAGGTTTACCTTGTAGTGCTCGGCATGGAAGATGTTGTCCTTGCCGAGCGACGCGTCGAACAGGTTACGCGGCTGGATGCGTTGAGGATTGTGGTCGTTGTCACCCATATTGGGAGCGGGGATCTTGATGAGACTGGAAGTTAACTCCGAGGCCGGGCAAGTGGCAAAGTAGCTCGCGGGATTATTTATGTTAGCCTTTTGTCCATTGCAGGCGAATCCACCCTGGAACTCTTCGTCCAGAGTCAAGGGCAGGGGGACATTGTTGGTTGTCGGGCTGGGAGGGATGTTGGTGTCCACCATCGCTATCCCGGGGCTTCCGTCGGGCAAAGTGATTGTGCTGTTTCCGCAAGGACTGTTAGCGACTGGATTGTATGGATCTGTTGCGCCATAGCACGGCGTGGAACCTGCCACCAAGCCCGAGTCGTAGCGCCAGTTAAAGCCGCCCCACAGGCCACTCAAAACGCTGGCGTGAGACAGCGTGTACTGCAGGTGGGTGGTTTCGTTGAACTTCTCGTCGTGATCGATGCGGAAAGGGAGCGCAACCTGGCCCGCTGCCACGCCGCCAGTGGCTCCCGCTCCGGCCGCTTGCGGGGGGAAGAAGCGCGCGGCCACCGAAGAGGTGACGAGATAGGCGCTGAAGTTATGGAACTGCGGGACCTCAGCGCGGATCGCATATCCCGGAATCTTGGAGTTATGCCAGTCGATGGGGAAAGTGATGGGCGTGTTGCCCAGGATGCTAAAGTCGAAGGCGTTGTGCGTGTATTTCCAGATATATTCGCCGCTCACGACCACTTTCTTACCAAAGGCCTGTTGAAGGCTTGCGTGAAACTCGTTGCGAAAGCCGGGGGCAAGAGTTCCCGATACGCCGGGGGTGCAGCTGAGCAGCGGCGCGAGCACCGCGTTCGAACATCCGTTGCTGGAGAGCACAAGGTTTTCATTGAACGGAGTCTCCAGGGTGCGCGCGTACGATAGGCTTAGCACCGTCTTTGTTGGCTGGATGTGGTACCCCACTCCCACCCGCGGTTCCACCTGCTTTGACGATGCGAGTCCGTTGTAGATGTCCCCGCGGATGCCCAGATTGAACAGCCAGTTGCCGGCCTTGATCTGATCTTCGATGTACATGGCCAGCTCTTTTACATCGGTATTACCGATGAAATTGTAAGAACTGCCTTCTCTGGTAAGGTCGTAGGGCGCAAGGACCGGAAGATAGTTGGCATTCGGGAAGGACACGATGCCGTCGCAAGCCGACTGATTGGCGTAACCAGGCAGCGGGTTGCCGTTGACGTCCGAGCAAGGGGCGCTGAGGGGATACGTCGAATCCACGATGCCCAGGTTGTCGTTCTCGCGGAGAAAAGTCTGACCGTAGACCACTCCGGCCTTGAACGTGTGGATTCCTTTTGAATAATCGAAGTCCGAGTGGGCCGCAGCATTGGCCAACGTGCGGCTCTGAGAGATGGACGACGTTTGCAGCGTCGCAGGTCCCAGGTCGGCAAGAGGATTGCCGCTCGGGTAGTAGTTGTAGAAGTCCTTGCGGAAATAGCCGCCAAAGTTGAAGACCGAGTCCGTACTCAGCACTCGCGTGTAGGTAGGCGAGATGTTGAATGTCTGGATCTTGGAGCGCTGGTCAGTATCGCCGACGGTGCCAAAGGTGGGGCTGGCGCTGGTGCCGCCGCTCAGGACGTTTTGCACATTCAGGTTCTGAAAGGCGTTGGGCGTCTGGAACCACGAACGACTGTAGTTCACGTCCAGATGAATTGAGCTGGCCGAGTTAAAAGAGTAATCCACGCGATCGAATACGTTTTGCTCGTTACCCTTGTCGTGGAAGACCGCGAATTCCGGCGGATCGAGAAAGCGGCCGGAGTTGAGGCCGTCAGCTTCAGAGAAATTACCCCAGTTCTTCCCGCCGTAGGCCAAGTCGCCGCCGAGCGTAGCCGAGCCGAATGTGCCGTAGGAACTGCTGATGTTGCCGGTGGGTCTGGTAACACCCTGGCCGGAGCGGGTGGTGGCAACGATGACGAGGCTGGTTTTGCCCCCAAACTCGGCGGGAGGCGCGCCAGAAATGACTTCGATGGATTGAATTGAGTCGGCCGGAAGCTGGTTCGAGAATACTTTGCTCTGCTGGTCGGTGATGGACTGGCCATCGATAGAGAAAGAGTTGGAGGCGTGGTCGCCCAGGCCGTGGAAGAGGCCGTTGGAGTCGGCCGCGACTCCAGGAGTTGAGAGCGTGACCAGGGAACTCAGTGTAGATGACTGGCTCTCAAGCGGCACCTTGATAAACAGGTCGCGATCGACGTCCGTGTGAAAAGTCGGATCGTCCTCGACCAGGTCGCCGGCAGCCTCTACCGTAACCGTTTGGCTTCCTCCAGTAACTTGAAGGGCCAACTTTACCTCCGTACCGACCGCCGACCGAATCTCGATGTTCCGGCTCAAAGGTGAGAAACCTGGGGCGGACACGCTGATGCGATAAGGGTTGAAGGGGACGTTAGAAAAAACGAAATGGCCAGTGGCGTCCGTAGTCGCGGTCTGGTCGAATCCACTGACATCATTGATTAGGTGAACGGCCACATCGGGAACCACGGCTCCCGAGGGGTCGGTGAGCGTGCCGCGCACCGTGCCGGCGTTGCCGCTTTGGGCTTGTGCGCCTAGCGCAGCAAGGGACAGTACGAGGAAAGAGAGAATGCGAAACACTTTGCCGCTTTGAAGCGACATGGGGAGCCTCCAAGTCTTGGCTAGCGATCTTGAAAATGCGGGCCGCGAATCGAACAGCGGCGGTCCACTTCGTGTATCGAGGGCATCGTTTCGATTTGGCCATCAGCCTATGGGGAACGACGGGAGCTCATCCGCCGAGGAAGCCGCGAATGAGAGCAGTCAGACTGAAAGTGGAAGCCGAGACGATGCGCTAGCAGCTAGCGGGTGGAGGGCGAGTAAAAAGATTCGGATGCCAGTAGCGAATAACCGGCCAAATTTCAAGCAGCTCTGGCGCGCGTGTTCCGATTCGGATCAATGCCATTACGACGGCTATGATCAGGAACGGAACCACGGAGTGCATGACGAGGCAAATCGGACAGTGGTCGGCGGAGCTTACGTCGGAATGCCCATCGGCTACGTGGACCATTGCCAGCAGCACGACTACGACGAGGCACACTGCAATCGCCATCCGCAAAGTGCGCGACCTTGGACGATGATCGTTTCGGTCCTTTGCCAGAATTGCCGTCAACATAACATCCTGAACAAGATAGTACACAGAAACGCGATCTGCGTGAAGACACTCTAGAACGACTCCATTTGCGCTCAGGCAAAGAACCTCCCAACGAACAGGCTCCTCGCGGCTTCACAAGTTCTTTAGATTGTGCGCGCTTCCTATCAGAATTCACGCAAATCGGATCTGTCGTATGACTGTAGCGAATGTTAACGACGGTCTTGAAGATGGGGCGTGTCCGGTTCGAAGGGGGCATGGGTGATTTTCCAGAACACAAAGAATCCGGCAATGGTCAGAGTGAAGAGCGCGATAAGGGCAAGGCTGGCGATTTCGATCGGCCTCCATTGGATCTGGCGCATGCGTCGCTTGCTGCCCTTTTCGAAGCTGATTACTCGCACAATGCAATCCTTTCTCGCAACGAATCAACGCCAAGGCCGAAGCTGACGGTCTTCGAATTCTCGCGGTAACTCGAGCAAGTGCCCGGCATCCACCGAGCGCGTTGCCCATTCAACCAACGAGAGGTATTGGTTGAACTGGGTGATGTCTCCGAACCATTGCGAGCCCGCGTCTGAATTCACTACGACAACGTTCGGAGCGTCACAAGGACCGACACAGCCGCTCACCGTAAGTTGGAACCGCTTGAGCAGGCCGCGCTTGCGCCATTCGTCCTTCATCCATTCGACGGGAACGTTGGGGCGGTTCTTTTGGGTGGCGCCGCAGCAACATCCCTGGCAGACGATCAATTGCCCGATCACTCGACGCTTGGTATCCAGCATGGTTTCACCTCTCGATTCCGAGAATATAATCTAGGGGAGTATATTATTTCAATGCGGAGGAAGAATTGTCGCACATCACAAAAAACAAGACAAAGACGCTCTCTCGAGTCCGGCGTATCAAAGGCCAAGTCGAAGCGATTGAACGGGCTCTGGAAGGAGAGGGCGAATGCGAGGAGGTTCTGCAACTTGTCGCCTCATGCCGTGGGGCACTCAATGGGCTTATGGCAGAACTGATCGAAGGTCACTTGCGGTTCCATGTCCTCGACCCCAACCGGAAAGCACGCCCGGCGCAGCTTGCGGCAGCTGACGATCTGATCGCCGTGGTCAAGCGCTATTTCAACTAACTAGCCAGGAGACGGCATGACCGTAGCGCACGAGACAGCCCGGCGCCAACCTGAACTGTCAATGGGAATGGGTCCGGAGCCTATCCATGAAAGCCGCGACCCCAAACCTGACGACAATCATGGCTTTGAATTTGCCGAAGCTCTCCGTGTTGTTTTCGTTGCGCTGGCGGCAGCGGCGGTCTGGTTCCATCTCTGGGAGCCGTTCCACCGAGTGAGCGTGATTGGGTTGGCAGCCACGCTGATTGGCGGCTATCCAATCTTCAAGGAGGCGTTCGAAAACATCATTCAGCGACGCATGACGATGGAGTTGTCAATGACCATCGCGCTCGCGTCCGCTCTTGCGATTGGCGAGTTTTTTACGGCGCTCGTGATCACAGCCTTCGTGCTCGCCGCCGAAATTCTCGAGGGATTGACTGTGGGTAGAGGCCGCCGCGCCATTCGAGATATGCTCGATTTCCTCCCTCAGACTGCCAGTGTGCTTCGGAATGGACAGACCCTTGAAGTGTCTACGCAGACGATCTTTCCGGGCGAGGTCGTCCTCATTCGGCCAGGCAGCAGGATTCCTGTCGATGGTGAAGTGATCAGCGGCCACTCCTTCGTGGAACAGGCAGCGATTACAGGTGAACCCATGCCCAGCGAAAAGACACCCGGGAGCGAAGTTTACGCGGGCACCATTAACCAAGCGGGAGTTCTTCAAGTTCGGACGAACCGATTGGGAAAGGATACCACCTTCGGCAAGATCATCGAGGCGGTTGAACGAGCGGAGCATTCGCGTGCGCCAATCCAAAAAACCGCCGACAAGCTGGCAGGATACCTTGTTTACTTCGCACTCGGTGCGGCACTGCTTACGTTTCTCCTAACGCACAACATTCGTTCAACTATCTCCGTAATCATCGTTGCAGGTGCTTGTGGAATCGCCGCCGGCACTCCCTTGGCTGTCTTGGGAGCAATCGGCCGCGCGGCGCGGCAAGGTTCGATTATCAAAGGTGGCGTTTATCTGGAAGCATTGGGTCGATTGGATACGGTCTTCCTAGACAAGACAGGAACGATCACTTTTGGCGTGCCATCGGTCGCTCAAGTTCAGCCTGAAATGGGCATTTCCGAGGAGGTCCTGCTGAAAGCGGCTGCAAGCGCTGAGCACGGTTCAGAGCATCCGTTGGGCCGCGCGATAGTTCGCTATGCCGAGGAGAAGAACATACCTATCTCAAAATCGAGCGATTTCCGATATGATGTCGGCCGCGGCATCGTAGCCCAAGTCGAAGACGAGCGCGTCGCAGTGGGGAATCGCGCCCATCTTCTCAGCCTCGGCATTGAAGCACCGGCCCAGGATCCCGAATTTCATGGCATGTCAGTTCTGGTGGCAGCCGGACATCGCTACTACGGTTCCATTTCGGTCGAGGATCAGATACGCGCGAGTGCGGCGTCAGCGGTAAGGGAACTCGAAAGAATGAAGATTCGAGTCATTCTTCTCACGGGCGATTCACAGGCCGCGGCCTTGGCTGTTGCTAATCAGATGGGAATCTTTCATGTTCATTCAGACCTTCTACCTGAGCAAAAAGCCGTCCAAGTAGAAATCCATACAAAGAGCGGACGAACCGTGGCCATGTTGGGTGATGGGATCAATGATGCGCCCGCTCTCAGCAAGGCAACAGTCGGTATAGCCATGGGAACGGGCACGGATGTCGCTCGCGAATGCGCCGACGTCGTACTGATTGGAAACGATCTCGAAAAGTTCGTCGAGACAGTTCGCATCGCACGGCAGTGCCGGTCTATCATCTTTCAGAATTTTTACGGCACCCTCATCGTGGACAGCATCGGCATCGGGATGGCTGCGGCTGGACTGCTCAATCCGCTGCTTGCAGCGTTCATTCATGTCGCTTCGGAACTAACGTTCATTCTGAATTCGACCCGGCTGCTGGCGCCGACAAAAAACTCTAAGGATTTGGCTTCTTCTCCCCTTTAGAATTCAATCCTTCCCTGGAATGCAATCATGCGCGGGGAACTGTCGCCTCCCAGCCCGACGCCCAGCAGGCCCGTGGGAGGAGAGATCGTGCTTTCGAGCGTTCCGAATCGAGCCGGAACCGACACGCCGGGTACGCCGGCTTCGACTTCGGAAGGCAGAGCGAAGTTGGGATGATTGAATGCGTTGAACATTTGAGCGTCGAGGCGGAATGTGATCCCTTCTTTAATTGGAAAAGTCTTGGTGATGTAGATGTCGGAATTTGTATAATGCGGTCCGCGTACGCGGTTCCGTCCGGAATTGCCGAACTGGCAGTTCGCAGGGGAATCGCCTCCGACACATGCTCCCGTCGTCGGATCGACCGCCGAAATGAAGGCATTCGGGTTGATCCATTGTTTGGTGCCCGCCACGGTGACTCCCACAACAGAACTCTTCTGATACACAGGCACGCCAGGAATCCGATTTGCGTAAGCGGGTGCATTGAACTGGACGGTGCTTGCTCCGTTCGCCTGAAACACGCCGTTGCCGTTGGCGATGTAAGGCTGGCTCAGCACGCTGAAGGGCAGACCGGAGTGAAGGATCGCAGTCTCTGAGATCGACCATCCACCAAACATCTTGCTAAGGAACAGGTGGCTCGATTGAAATGGAATTTGGTATAGCCCGTATGCCGAGATGTTGTGTCGCACATCGTAGTCGCAACTGGCATACTGCCGCCTGAGTTCTCCCGGTAGCGGCGACATCAATCCTTGCGTGGAGAACGCCAGCAAACCGCCATTTGATACCTCGTCGAGGCAGTGACTGAAAGTGTAGTTGCCGTGCAGTGTGAGTCCGCGCCACTGTTGCGTATAGGCGATCTGAAGTCCGGCATAACTGCTGTTGGCGTCCGTGCGAAACTCATTGACATTCCCAAATCGTTGATCGAGCGGCTTCTGGTACGGAAACGGCGCGAAGCATCCATCGCACACCGTCTGGTAGCCATTAAGCTGCATCTGGAAAGGCTCATGGAGTCCTCGCGTGCCCACGAAATCCATACGCAAGCTCCCACGCGAACCAATCTGTTGCTCAACGCCAAAGTTGTATTGGTAGTAATAGGGCGCTTTGAGTGTGCCACTCGGAAAGGTATTCAAGCTGACCGCCAGCGGACAGGTCGGCGCGCCGGGCTGAATTCCCGCGCAGGGAGCAGCGCCTGAACGAAAGATCGTCTGGAACGACTGGTTCGTGTTCGCTGCCGCATCGACGGCACTACCAGCGACGCCGGGAGCGATGCCGATGCCGCCGACCTGGCCACCCAATCCGCCAACGAACGTCGGATCATTGGGCGCGTTCATCGCAGCAAGATCAGCGATTTGCATTGGAATGATGTCGCTGAAGACTCCAAAACCGCTATGAACCGCCACCCCCGGACGCAGTTGATAGGCAAAGGAAACTCGCGGCTGATAGACGAACAACGGTGTGGCGGGAAACAGGTCGTGGACATTTCCCAATACCACCTGGTCCAACGCTTGGTTAGTGTCATGTGACGCGTCGAGAAAGGAGCCGGTCATGCGGGCGAAGAGATTCTTTCCGCTTGTAACGTTGGTGTTCCAGGTAACGCGCATGCCATAAGTAAAGGTGGCTTTGGCTGTAGGCTTGTAGGAATTCATCGCGTAATATTCCAGATTGCCCCCCGAAACCCGCTCTTTTAGCGAAACCGGAAAGCTCTGGCTGGCCGTGTACGCAGCGCCGTAGGTGAACTGCGCGAGATCATTGAAGGTCACGGTTGGCACAGTGCCTTCGCCGAGGTCGTAGTTGCTCACATCGAGACGCCGTGTATTGCTTCCGAACCTCCACGTATGCTTCTCGTGCGTCCATGTCAGGTTGTCGTTGATTTGCCACTGTGTGACCTTACGGCCCTGCGGATAGGTGTTGTTATTGCCGCCTATCGTGGTGAACGGAACGCTGTCGCTGCCTGACGCAAGCACAATGGGAAAGGCATCGAGCACCTGAGAGTAGTTGTTCGGCTGGAAAATGCTGGAGTACCAGCTCGCGCCAGGATTGAATTGATTCACCACGCTCGAACTGAACACATGGGTGTAGCCCGCAACGAGGGTTCGCTGTGGCTGCGGAGAATAGGAGTTGAAGACAGGATTGACGGGATCGGTGAACGCCGCTTGGAGCCCTGTGTCCTGTTGAAAGCGATACCAGATGCTGTTGTCGGCGTTGATGGTGTGATCGATCTTCACCACCACGAGGTTTTCGCTATCGCTATTGTTCAATGAAGCTTGGCGCTGGCTGGCGCAACCATCGCCGTTTGTACCAAGTGGGCATCCGACAATCGGCACCGGGGAGCCGCCGGATGCGGGCGACAGAGAGAACATCTTCTGGTAGAAAGGGATCTCCGCGGGCTGCGCCGGAAGAGTTGCGCCCGTAACTGGGTCCGTTCCGCCGGTGGCAAGTTGGCCCAAAACGTATTGCTGGTAAGCCGGCGTTGGCAGCGTAATTTGGGAAACAATCGGCAGCGCAATGCGAATGCCCTCGAAGTGTCCGAAGAAGAACAGCCTGTCCCTACGAATCGGGCCTCCCGCACTCACGCCAAATTCGTTCACCGTCGACCGTGGCTTCTTGGCAACACTGTCTGCCGTGTCGTTCGCGTGCAGAAAGTAGTCCTCCGCGTTGAACAGCGAACCATTCCATATTGCGTATGCATCGCCGTGAAACGCGTTGGTGCCTGACTTCGTGAAGTAGTTCACCTGGGCTACGGCGTACCTTCCCTGATCGACGGAGAAAGAGTTGGTATTAACTGTCGCCTCTTGTACTGCATCGAGTCCGATGACGAGATTTGTGGAAAGACCGATGTTCAGTCCAAGCCAGGGATCGTTTGTATCGTAACCATCGAGGATGTAGCCATTCGAGGTGGCAGGAAGTCCATTGAACTCGACATTGCCGTAGCCGCCAGCTGCCTTGGCGTCGTTGGAGGAGCCAGCCGTGTTCATTAACGCTCCCTGCGCAAATTGTGCAACGTAGGTGAGGTCCTGCCCGGGGTTCGGCAGTTTTTCGATGACATTCGCTTCCAGCGTCGTTGAGGTATTGGGGTTCTCCAGGCTCAGGAGTCCGGTCTGCGCTGTTACCTCGACGGTTTGCGATGTACTCGCAGGCTTCAAAGTGAAGTTCACCGCTATGGTCTGACCCACGGCAACTGTCGAAGGTTGCGACTCAGCCGGTCCAAAACCTTCGGTCGTCACGGAAATCCGATAGGTCCCCGGATTGACCTGCGCGAAGAGAAAACGCCCTTCTGCGTTGCTTCGCGCGGTTCGTGCCGCTCCCGTGCTTACCTCCGTAGCTTTCACAGTGGCATTGGGAACAACCGCCCCTGTCGCATCGTTGATGCTTCCAGTGAGTGCGCTGCTCGTGCCACTTTGCGCTCGTAAAGTCTCCACGTTAACAGCGGTTAACATCAGGAGAATCGCGGGGAAGGCTGTGATTCGGATTCGCATCAATGAACTCCTGAGGTCGGATTGAATTTCCGTATGAGCGCGCAGCCTGCGGACCGCGCGATGGGGAATGGGGAAGAGCACTGCTGGGCAGCCCCATATTTAGGCTTGCCTAATAATTAGGTTGGCCTAAAATAGCGGAAGTGTCAACCCATTGAGGAGATGCCAGCTCATGCCGCCGAGACGCAAGGGGCCCGCCAACACGGAATCAGTGGACAACTATCTGAAGGCGATCCTTGCCCTTAGCGGACCTGAGGAACGGCGCGTACCGAGTTCGTCTCTGGCTGACCGCTTAGGAGTTGCACCGGCTTCGGTCACCAACATGCTGCAGAAACTGGCAACGTCTCCGTCCCCCTTTGTGGAATACGAACGACACCGAGGAGTTCTCCTGTCGCCAGCGGGTAAACGAAGGGCGCTTGAGGTGCTTCGCCATCATCGCCTGATCGAAACATTCCTCTATGAAGTGCTGGACTACCCGCTCGAAGAGGTTCACGAGGAAGCGGAGCGACTCGAACATTTCATCTCAGAGCGGTTCGAGGAGCGTATCGCGACAAAGCTCGGTCACCCAAAGTTCGATCCCCACGGGCATTGTATTCCGGCGATGAACGGGAAGATGCCCAAGCTGGCTTCCATTCCCTTAACAGATATTCATGAGCAAGGAACTTACACTGTGGACAGCATTTCGGATCAGGATGCGTCCCTATTGAAGCGGCTTAAGGCTCACGGAATCACTCCAGGCGCAAGGCTACACGTCGCAAACGGCTCCGCCCATGATCTAGTTCTATGCGCGAGCGCGGCTTCGAAGAACCTGTATCTTTCCCGCGATCTAGCCGCCGCAGTCCGAGTCCGTGCTGCACGCTAGGACGCGCTTCGACTGCAGTGGACACCAATCTTCATTCGCGATCGAGCAGAGTGTCCGCAGGTCCCGGTCTCTTGAACATCTTGCACAAGCCCCTCTTCAACGGCACAGCTACAGGGGATGCATTTCTGCTGTTGGCGCAAATCGGCGGCTCTCGATTTCGGCCCGCACGCTGATGGACGCACGGAAGATGACTTCGCCCGATTTGGCTGTAATTCTGAATTCGCAACGCGTGCAAGGAGGGAAGCAAGTTTTACTTGTGCCCTTTTTTCTGCTGCGTATACGGAAGGCGGTGCGAGAACGTGCGCATCGCACACTGGACAGCCGATCACGTGATCCAGATAATCGCATTTCGCCTTTTCGTATGCTTTCCTGGCAGCTTCCGCGGTGCGCGCGATTTCGAACCACTCGGCACTTGATGCGACGCGAACCGCAGCCCGTTTCTGCGTTTCAGCGACTCCCCAAGCCAACGTCTCTTGCGTGTAGAGACGGTCGAATGTGTCTCCTACGCTGCAATATATGCGCGGCATGAATCCTCCCACGGTGAAAGAAACAAGGCACTAAGACAGATCGCATTCATGCAGCATTTGCTCTGCGACCTGGAAATGGATCCTGTTTTGTAAGATGCTGAAGTGCCCTGAAGACGCGGATCCGAAGAACATTACGAAAGTTGCAGACTCGGTTTGGGAAAACTGCATGGTTCTGCTTGTCTGAAACTGTTATGTCACGCGTCCTTCAAAATGAGCTTCTATTTCTTCGAGCGTTTTCCCTTTCGTTTCGGGCAGAAGGAATACTGCGGTCAAGAAGTAGATCACCGTGAAGCTGGCAAAGAGAAAGAATATCGATGAATAACCGTGCTTGCTGACAAACGGCAGAAAAATTCCAGCCAACGTGGTCGACACCAATTGATTGATGACCAGCGCGATGCTCATGCCATTCGATCGGATGCGCGTCGGCATCAGCTCCGAGAGGGCCAGCCAAACGCACACCCCCGGCCCCATGGCATAGAACGCCATGAAGGCGTAGAGGCCAAGTGCAACCAGCCATCCGTGGCCTTGGTCGGGTACAGCGCCGATCAAGGCTTTGTCAATCTTGAGCGGCGCAGTGCGCGCTGCTTCCAGGTCTGCGAAGGGATTCTTGAACAGAGCCTCCACCCGGTTAGCCGGGACGCAACTCTCCCGTGTGATGCTCAGCGTTTGCGGGGTTGGATCGTCTGATCGCACAAAACTCGTAGACGCGGTGAAGTCGCCATAGGAATAAATCACCGCAAATGACGCGCGTTCCGGGCGAATTGCCTTGCTCGCCTGTCCTTCCGCAGCCAACAATTGCGCGGCTTGTGCGGGGTCGAAGTGCAACGTCAAGCTCTGATCGTTGCCGACCTCAGCCTGCAGCAGGTTGTGGCAATCCACGCTCTGCTTCTCGGTTCTTAGAAATAAGGATCCGGTCGTCAACATCGAAAGAATGATGCCACTCGTTCCAATAATCAGCAGGAATTTTCGACCACTTCGATCGACCAGCGACAGGCCCACGATTGTCATCAGAAAGTTGACTATCGTAAATACGACGTAGCCCCAGTGCGCCTGCAAGTCAGACAGCCCGCTCTGCAGCAGGATGCCGGTGTTGAATCCGATGATTGAATTGACTCCGGTTGCCGTATTGCAGAAGAGAATCACGCACGCCAGCAAAAACGGAACGACGTACTTCCGTCGCAGCAGCGAATCGCGCGCAGCCGATCCTGCGCCGATGCTGACTGCAGCATGCGCCGTCTCCTCCATCTCGCGCAGCTCGATCGCGGCCTGTTCCGGGGTGCGCGAGCGCAGTAGGGCAGCGAGAGCCTGCTCCCTGCGTCCACGGCGAAAAAGCCATCGCGGCGATTCGCTCACAAACAGGCTGCCCACGACAAACAACAATCCGGGCGGTAAGGACACCCAGAAAATCCTTCGCCATGCCTGGTCCTTGAATGCGAATAACGCGGCGGCATCCGACGCCTGTGCTACCGCCGCGACGCGGTAGCTGTAATAAATGCCGACCAGCGCGGCCGCGACGATGCCGAGCGTCAGAAGCCACTGAAAGATGCCGGTACCTTTGCCGCGGCTCGATGCCGACAGGCACTCGGCAAGATACAAGGGAACCACGACGCCAATGAATCCGCCGCTCATCCCCTGCAGCAGGCGGCCGAAAAACAGCGGCGCATATCCCTGCGACAGCGCAATCACGGGGATGCTGACAGTGAACGCCACGCCGCTGAGAATCATGAGCGGCTTGCGGCCCATCCAGTCGGCAAACAATCCCGCGAACAAGGTGGAGAACACGCTGCCCAGCAACACCGCCGCCACGATGGCCGAGAGCTCAGCCGCATTCAGATGCGACGTTGCCTCCAGATACGGCAACGCTCCGCCGATGATCCCTACGTCGATTCCATAGAGCAGGCCGCCGAGCCCCGCTACCAGCAGGAGGAATTGATTGTAACCGCGGTTGGCAGAGGAATCGATGGGCAGATGAGCAGGCACTTCAGCGTTAGCTGTCACTGGGTTGGACCTTTGCGCAGATTACGCTGTGCAGCGGCTCTGTGCAAGGCAATCCGCCGCGCGCCCTATGCCGTGAGCACCTGAAAAGGCCGCATCATTTCATTGGCCGCGTGTTCCAGCAGATGACAGTGCCACACGTAGCGTCCCGGAAAGCCAGCGAACGGTATGATGATGCGCGTCACGGTCTCAGGGTGAGCGGGTATCGTATCTTTCCAGCCGGTTTCGCCCGGCTCGGGGGGCGCGGGGTCGCCGACGTAGTGGAATTTTCCGTAGTCGAGGAAGTCGTCAACGTCGAAAGCGCGGCGGTCGAGCAACTGGAAACGAACCAGGTGCAGATGAATAGGGTGCAGATCCTGCGTGGTGTTGACCAGTTCCCAGATCTCGACGGAGTTGAGTCGCGGCGTCTCGGTTACTTCGTCATGCCAGTACTTGCCGTTGAGCAGCATCAGCATGACGCGGGTCTTGGGGTTCATATACTCATTCAGCGTCATCCTGCGGGTCTGAATGGCTGCGCTTTCAGGTATGCGCTCGATGGTGCGCAGGGTTCGCGGAATCGCGAAGGAAGAAGGCGAAGATGCGGGCTGCGCAGGCGATCCGACAGCGACTCCGCGCGGCTTCACGCGAAATTCCATCACTGGTTCACTCTGGTTGATCAGAGTGAAGCGCTGTCCGGCGCTTTGCGAGAAGTCGAGGACTACATCAGCGCGTTCGGCGCAGGCGAGGGACAGCGCTTCAAGTTGGACTGGCGCGGGCAGCAGTCCCTGGTCGCTGCCGATCTGCGTCCAGTGCAGATTATTCGAGAACGTGAACCGGAAGAAGCGCGTGTTCGACGCGTTAAGCACGCGGAAGCGGTAGGCTTGCGGCTCGACATCGAGATAGGGAAAGATTTTTCCGTTGGCCATCACGACATCGCCGTAGACTTCGGGCACCCAGGGCGCATCGGGATCGCCCGAGTCTGGGTAGTGCAGTTGGCCGTCGGCAAAAAACATTCGATCGCAGAGCACAAGAGGAATCTCATATTCGCCGCCAGGCAGAGGCTGCGCATCTTCCTGCGCGTCGCGGATCAGAAAGAAACCAAACAGCCCTGCATATTGATTCAGGCGCTCGATGCCCATCGCGTGGTCGTGATACCAGAGCGTTGCCGCGTCCTGCTGAAGCGGATAGATGGCGCGATAGGTCTGGCCGGGTGTTTGCCAGTCAGTAGGGAATCCATCGCTCTCCGGAGGGACGTTAGCGCCATGCACGTGGACGGCGGTGCGGACACGGGGCAGATCGGCACCGGCGCCGCAGAGGGTGTGATCGATGGGCAGAAAGTGTTCGGTGGGTAGTAGACTCACCCAGTCGATCCACAACGGCTGGCTCGTGCGCGTTTCGATCGTTGGTCCGGGGACTGTTCCGTTGTAGCTCCACATGCGCGAGGGGGAAAGGTCGCGATGCACACGAACGTCGGCCACGCGCATTTCGATGCGCAGGTAGCTGATTTGCTGCGAGGGATCGAGTGGATTGGCGCGTTGATCTTTAGCACGTAGCGCAGATGGCGTCGGCAGGGGATCGACGAATCGTGCTAGCTTCTCGGGATGAAGCCAGGGGTGAGCGGGAGATTCTTTGCTCGCGCTTGGCTTCGACATGCCGGGCATGGATGCCATCGTGGGTTGTTGTCCGCGGAGGAAGCCAGCTTTCCCAGCGGCTAAGGCGGCCATGAGGCGGCCGCCGTCGTGCAAGAGTTGACGTCTCGTTTTTTTCATAAGAGGGAACTAATTGCGGCCGAAATCAAGGCCGCAATCGAAGATACGATCTGGCGCCGCGGAAAAGAACTGTCGCTCCGGGCCGCCGCTGGCTTTGGTGAGAAGCCAGCAGCGCCGGAGCGACGCGTTCTGATAGCCCGATTAGAAAGGATTGACTGGGGCACCCGTGTTGGGATTCAGGATCAGCTTGCGTGCCGCTGCCGAACCGGTTCCGCCAAAGAATGCGCCCTGGGCAAAGACGTGAGTCAGGTCGCCCGCGATTGTGTCGAAGCTGCCGCCCGGCTGAATGCGCTCGCCGTTCAGCCAGTTGTCTTCGATGAAGCGGATGATCGAGCTCTGGTCGGTGAGGGTGTGGTCCACCGCGCCGATGCTTGCCAAGGGCGAGATCACCAGCATGGGGATGCGCGTGCCGTATCCGCAGCGACCTTGAACCGGCTTGCCGAGCACTCCATTCAGAGGAGTCGTCAACACGGGGTGGCCCTGCTGAACACCCGTGTTGCAAACTGCGGGAGCGTTGAGTGCATCAACCGTGTTGCTGAAGGAGGGGTTTACGATCGGCGGCATCTGATGGTCATACCAGCCGTCAGAGTCGTCGTAGGTGATGATGATCGCCGTCGAATCCCAGAAGGGGCTCTGCATCACGGCGTTGATCGTCTGGATGGCGAAGGTCTGCTCGTCGACCGGATCGGAGTTGCCGGGGTGCGCGTCCTGGAACGATGGAGGTTTGAGGAAGGTCACAGCCGGAAGGTTGCCATCGGCCAGCGCGGAAAAGAAGTCGTCTGTGTCGTACTGATGGTTGGCCGGATCCCTGGTTACGCCGTCCTGCTCAAATGTCTTACCGATCACCGAGGGCGAGCTGGGACGAAGGTGTTGCAGGTTTGCAGTCGATGCGTAGTACTGGAAGGGCTGGTGGTGTTCAACATAGTCGGATTGCGCAACGCCGCCGTAGCCGGGGACAAGGTTGGGAGTGGAACGGTGGCAGCCGGTACTCCCGTTTGGATTCGTAACGTTCAGATCGAATCCGCCGTTGAACCAACCCCAGGTGATGCCCTTGGCGTTCAGTAGATCGCCGATGTTCTTTCCGGCCATCTGCACGTTGTCTGAAGACGTGTTCGAGCAAACATCGCCCAGCGGTTCGGCGTCGCCGACCAGTGTAAAGCCACCTTGGCCGTCAAAAGCCTCATGGCTGTTGTGAAGCAGGGTGTTGCCGGAGACCACGTTGGTGAAGTTGGCGAAGCCGTTGGTCTGGCCGGAGATCAGGTTGATGGCGCCCGGCGTGGAAGGGCCGAACTGGCTGGTGTACATGTTATCGAACAGCACAAAGTGCTGCGCGTAGTTCCACATCGCGGTGACTGTGTTGCCGTCGAAGTAGCCCATGGTCAGGCCCTTGGACTGAGCGGCCTCGGAAGTCGCGGTGGCCGACGGGGGCGGCCCGGCGTTTCCGGTCGAGCCGGGAAACTGGTCCATCTTGCCGTTGTCGTACGCGATCTGTTCCGGCTTGGGAGCATGGTTCTGGTCGGCGGTGGCGGCCTGCGACTGAGCCAGGCGGAACGGGTTCGCCGCGCTGGTGCCGTTAAAAGTTTCGCCACTGCCGTTGGGTCCGTTGGGATTGTTCGTGAGCAGATTCAGCGTGTAATCCGGCGCGAAAAAGAAGTTGGGATTCAGCGGGGTCATCAGATTATCCGCCGGCGCACCAAAAGAACCCCAGAAGGGGGTCTCGCCGGGCAAATTCTTCGCCAGTGGATAGGTGCCGAAGTAGTGATCAAACGAGATGTTCTCGTTGAAGATGACGATGACGTGTTTCACCGGCGTGCGAGTGGCCGGCTCCTGAGCAAAAGTTGGGGTGGGGAAAGTGCCGAAAACGGCAAGGGCCGCACATAAGGCGGTCAACGGCTTCTGCATAACGCCTCCGCGCCATTCCTGGGGAAGTGGCTCTTCTCTTGTTACGGAGGTCATGTTGATGCAGATTGAACCGAGTGTGACAAGCCGACTAAATTCCCCGCTCGAACCTTGTCCGCGCGCGATTTATCCACAGTCTTCGAGGCTGCTCAAAGATATTTGTCAAAGCTGTCGATATGTTTTGCGTGATACTCCCTCCGCTCTACGGGTGATGACAGCACCGTGGAGGTTGAAGTTGCTCCAAGTGCGGAGAGCTTGTCGATAAGTGTCTCCAGATGCCGAATTGACACGACGTGCGCTTCAATCACGAACGATTCCGATCCGGTGATGCGATGGCATCTTCCGATCTCAACAAGTTCTTTGATCGCTGAGACCGTGCGGCTGATCTGCAGATCGCCACCGGGAATCGTGAGCCGCATCCAAACGTGAATGGGTACGCCCAGCTTCGCCATGTTTAAGGATGCATGGTAGCCGGTGATCACTCCGGCGTCTTCCAGGCGGTGCACGCGCTCCGCCACGGCGGGCGTTGACAGACCGACTTTCCTCCCCAACTCGGCGAACGACAGTCGCGCGTTATGTTGCAGACTTTCAATCAGCTTCCATGCAATAGCGTCCAATTCAAAAAGATTCGGCGCGGTCTTATGAGTCATTTGGCGATATTCCTTAGGTTCAACATCGATTATGCCTAAGATAGTTAAGTGACGGGGTGATTTTTCTTTCATATCGCCATTTTCAGCTCTGTGACTTCAGGCCTATTCTTGCGCCTAGTCGGTGAGTGTCTTCCCTCGTTTCCCCGTGCTCCCGGCCAAGGGGGTTCTCCAATGGACGCATTCCCGCGCTCCGTTTCGTCTACAGCCGTCGCCCCTGGTGTCCTTGAGCCTCCTGCCTCCGAGGCGGATTTCCTTCCCCTAATGGGAACGGACCACGTCGAGTTCTATGTAGGCAATGCCCGGCAGGCGGCCCACTTCTATCGAACCGCGTTTGGCATGTCACTTGTCGCCTACGCCGGACCCGAGACGGGGCAGCGTGCTCGCGCCTCTTATGTGGTGCAGCAGGGCAAGGTGCGCTTTGTGTTGACCACACCATTGCTCAGCAGCGGGCCCATTGCCGAGCATATCCAACGGCACGGAGACGGAGTCCGCGTCATCGCGCTTTGGGTCGACGATGCGGCGCAGGCATGGCGCGAGACTACTAGTCGCGGCGCAATCAGCTTTGCCGAACCCCAAGCTTTTTCGGACGAGCACGGCCGCGTCGTTCTTTCCAGCATTCGCACTTACGGCGACACGATTCATACGTTTGTTGAGCGCGGCGCCTACGACGGCCCGTTTCTTCCTGGATATCGCGTAGTCGAGAATGATTCCATTGCGCGGCCCACAGGCCTGCTCCACATTGATCACATGGTGGGCAACGTGGGTTGGCATGAGATGAACAAGTGGGTCGATTTCTATGCGCATGTGATGGGATTCCGACTCTACCAGCATTTCGACGACAAGGACATCTCCACTGAATACTCCTCGCTCATGTCGAAGGTGATGTCCAATGGCAATGGTTATGTGAAGTTCCCCATCAACGAGCCGGCGGAAGGAAAGCGCAAGTCGCAGATCGAGGAGTATCTCGATTTCTACGCGGGGCCGGGCGTCCAACATATTGCGCTTGCGACAAACGACATTCTGCACACGGTGAAAAGTCTTCACGCGCAGGGGATCGATTTTCTGCATGTTCCTCATACGTATTACACGGAGTTGCAGGAGCGGGTTGGAGTCATCGATGAGCCTGTCGATGAGTTGGAGGAACTTGGCATTCTCGTGGATCGCGATGATGAAGGATACATGCTGCAGATATTCACACGGCCAGTCGAAGATCGTCCCACGCTCTTCTTCGAGATCATTCAGCGCAAGGGTAGCCGCAGTTTTGGGAAGGGCAATTTCAAAGCGCTGTTTGAAGCTATCGAACGCGAACAGCGGGAGCGGGGCAACCTCTAGGTGTCTAACCTCGTGATTTCGCATCTTGGGATGCGAGCTTTCCCACCCTTTCGCCACCGCCCCACAGACGTGGACCTGTCTATGGGGGCCCCAGGAAAAAGGCGAAAGGATGGGGCACGGAGATGACGCAAGAACAAGCGGTTCGGAGACCCAGTTCAGCGGAGACGAAGAATGAATACTGCCACTCTATCGGCGGCGGCGCCGTTCATCATCCAGCAGGATTATTCGGCCTATACCGACGAGCAACACAGTGTCTGGGCCGAATTGGTGGGCCGCATGCTGCCTGAACTCGAACGGCACGCAGCCCGCGCGTATCTTGAGGGATTCGAAATCATTGGTCTGCAAAGAGACCGTCTTCCCAATCTTGCCGCCATCAGCGCGCGCCTTGCACCTCGTACGGGCTGGGCTTCCACTCCGGTAAGCGGGTTTCTGCCTGCGACCGCGTTTTTTGAGATGCTGGCGTTGCGACTGTTTCCAACAACGACCTGGTTGCGGAACAGGAATTCTCTCGAATACACGCCTGAGCCCGACATCTTTCACGATGTTTTCGGCCATGTGCCCATGCACTCACACTCCGTGTTTGCGGATTTTCTGGAGCAATATGGCCGCGTATGCGCAGCCATCGAGGACGCCGGCATTTTAGAAAAACTCGGCAGACTTTTCTGGTACACGGTGGAATTCGGGCTGATTCGCGAACGCAGTGAAATCAAGGTTTATGGAAGCGGTCTCATCAGTTCCCATGGCGAGTGCCGCAACGTCATGGATGGTCATTGCGCCATCCACGATTTCTCATTGAACGAGGTGCTGCATACTCCCGTCAAAGTCGATGAGTTGCACAATCTACTTTTTGCCGTGAGCAGTTTTGACCAGGTCTACGAGGCCATGCGCGAGGCCGAACAACTCGCTCTGATTGGAAAGCTATGAGGACGGAAACCATATCGACTGAAGTGAAGTATCAATCCGGATTCGGCAATGAGTTCGCCACCGAGGCAGTGCCAGGAGCGTTGCCGGTTGGCCAGAATGCGCCGCAGAAGCATCCCCTCGGCTTGTATACGGAGCAGTTCAGTGGCACGCCGTTTACTGCGCCGCGCGCCGCGAATCGCCGCACGTGGACCTATCGCATCCGGCCTTCTGTGACGCATCGGCCGTACGAGGAAATCGATTCGAAGTTGATTCGCAGCGGACCATTTACAGAGGTGCCCACGACACCAAATCAACTCCGGTGGGATCCGCTGCCGGTGCCAGAAAAGAAAACGGATTTTGTCGACGGGA
>Ga0187863_10000458_pt1 | contig 34871 bp, 24 predicted proteins | sample June2016WEW_11_1_FD_132975 | JGI IMG/M metagenome (GOLD analysis project Ga0187863, IMG submission 132975) | Peatland microbial communities from SPRUCE experiment site at the Marcell Experimental Forest, Minnesota, USA - June2016WEW_11_10 | ecosystem: Environmental > Terrestrial > Soil >...
GAGCAAAGCGGAAGATTAAATTTCGGCTGACCGGCACGACTCGCCGAAGAACAACGCAGCCACAACTGGCCATGACGCCAATTTCTTCAGGAGGAGCAAGACCTTCGGGTATCATAGCTTGGCGATGATGCGGTGACTTCCTGACTTCGCCGCTCAACACTCGACGCACCCCCGTAGTGTCTGATTTTTCAAGGAGAGTGATGCGGAAGGCCGAGACTTTTACGGCGCTCAACGGGTTGCGGTTTCTGGCGGCGCTAGCCGTGGTGATTTTTCATTACGCGCCTCGAGTCGCCGCATATGGCCACGTTCCTGGCACCACACGAAACCTGATCAACGAAGGGCCCGGCGCGGTAGGGTTCTTCTTTATTCTCTCGGGTTTCGTACTGGCGCACCGGCACCTGTCTGGCGGCGCGCGTGCGCCAACCGCGTCCGCCTTTTACTGGGCCCGATTCGCCCGTTTGTATCCGGCGTATCTACTGGCTTTTCTGCTGTTCCTGCCCATTGCGGCCCACAGATACATCCTGAATTCTCCGGCACCCGCAGGACACCACACCTTTGTTCTGAGCGCGGTTCTGTCCTGCCTGATGTTGCAGTCGTGGACACCGCTCGCGCAAGCATGGAACGGGCCTGGCTGGTCGTTGTCGGTGGAAGCATTCATGTATTTCATGTTTCCGTTGATCGGGTTTCGGCTGGTGAAACTGCGCCGTCGAAACTCGATCTTCGTGCTGCTCCTATCGTGGTTGATTCCTTCGGGGCTTGCCGCCGCGCACGTTGCACATTGGATTACCGATGCCGTATGGCTCCGATACATCACCAACAATCCGCTGCTGTGGACACCCCTGTTTGTCATGGGCATATGTGCGAGCCGGATGGTTTCAGATTGGAAGAAGGTCCCCGCGGGCAGGGCAAACATGCTTTCGGCGCTCAGTTTCGTTGCGCTGATTTTGCTTGCTCTGCTGTGGCCGCACAAATGGGCTGACGTCTTTGTAACCGGTGGAATTGCACCCCTGTTGGTTGCCGTCATCATTTGCTTCACGCGTTCATCGGGAGGGATCGCCAAAACCGTTGCAGGGCCGCTGCTGGGCAGGCTGGGTGAGGCGAGCTACGTGGTCTACATTCTGCAAGCACCGATGTGGCATTACTGGCAGGAAATTACGACGTCGCTGCGCGCCGGGCCGACAGAAGCGAACGTCGTGGCGCTGTGGCAGTTTGCGGCATTTGTGCCGCTACTGGTTCTCACGTCTCTGGCGCTGCAGCGCTGGGTTGAAACTCCTGCACGGGCATGGCTACAAAATTGGAAGAACCGGAAGCCAGGATATGTGATCCGAGAATCCGAGAAGGCTATCGAAACGCACGTGCCGCTAGAACTCGTCCCTCAGCAGCTAAAGCCGCATTGACTCCTTACATTTACACACAGAGAGGGAGAAGCCACTACCCACGAGGATTCTCCGTGATGCCACACGATCGCTTACTGCTGCCATCCGCCGCCCAAGGCGCGGTAGAGCTCGACGTAGTCGAGCATCTCGTTCAATTGGGCTTGGGCGAGCGTCAGCTCAGCGGAGTAATAGCGAGTATCGGCGTCGATAACCTCGAGGTAACTGGACGCCCCACCCCTGTAGCGCAGATCGGAGAGCCGGGCGGCATCTTCGGCGGAGTGGGTCAGCAAATCCTGCTGTTTGCGAAATTCCTGGTCCTTCGCGTAGGCGATGAGCGCGTCGGAAACCTCGCGAAACGCCTGCTGGATGGTCTGCTGATAGGTGAGCACGGCTTGCTGCTGTTGCGCCTGTGCCAGCCGCACGGCGCCTCTCAAGCTGCCGCCGGCGTAGAGGGGCTGCGTGAGCTGTCCGGCAAAGGACCACATACCCGCCGGCCCGGTGAATAGCCTGGTGAGCGCAATGCTCTCCACGCCGCCGATACCCGTGAGGCTGATGGAGGGGAAATACGCGGCTTTGGCCACGCCGATCTGGGCGTTCATCGACATCAACTGCGCTTCGGCCTCGCGAATATCGGGCCTGCGCTCGAGCAGCGACGAGGGAAGACCCGGAGGCACTTCCGGCAAATGCGGCTGAGCCGTAAGTTCCAGTCCGCGGGTTATACCGCCGGGATTTTCGCCCAGCAGCGTGCTGATGAGGTTTTCCTGCTGCGCGATTTGCTTCTCGATGCTGGGGATGGCGCCCGAGGCGTTAAAGACAAGCTGCTCCGCCTGGCGCACATCGAGCAGCGAGGTGCGGCCGTGGTCGACCAGCAACTGCGTGAGCCGGAGCGAATCCCGGTCGGAAGCAAGTGTGCGCCGGGAAATCTCGATTTGCAGATCTTGTTCGCGCAAGGTGAAATACGCCGAGGCCACATCCGCCACCAGCGCGTCAATTACCGCTTGCCGCGCCCATTGGCTTGCCAGCAACTGGTCGCGGGCGGATTCCGTGGCGCGGCGATATTTACCCCAGAAGTCGAGATTCCACTGGAAGCCGAGGCCCAATTCGCTATCACTGGTATCGTAGGCTGAAAAGAACTTCGATTCCGCGTCTCGGGTGCCGGTGCCTGATACGGCTGCAGCGGCGCCGGGCAACTCGTTGCTCCGAACGACGCTCAGCTGCGCCTGCGCTTGCAGGATACGCGTGGCGGCGATGCGCACGTCGTAGTTCTGCTCGAGCGCAGTGCGGATCAGGGACTGAAGCTGCGGGTCCTCGAACACGTCCCACCATTTCTCGTCTCCGAAGGTAGTCGCGTCTTGCGTGGCGGTGGGCGCACCGCGATATGTCGGCGACGTTGCCACTGCCGGACGTTTGTAGTTGGGTCCCACGGCGCACCCGGCTAGTGCGAGCGGCAGGAGCACGGTGAGGGCTATCCCGGGCGCTATCCGCCTCATCAGTCGTCGCCCCTCTCGGCAGCATCGTGCGGCGCGGGCAGGCTGGTGAGGTCGATGTGCCCTGGCGTGGCCTCCTGGAACTTGAGCCCGATGCGCTCGAACAGCACAAACAAGACCGGAATGACGAAGACGGCCAATAGCGTGGCGGCCAGCATGCCGGCGACAACGACCGTGCCAAGAATCTGGCGGCCGACCGCGCCTGAACCCGAGGCCACGGCGAGCGGCACGCAGCCTAAAATAAAAGCGAACGAAGTCATGAGGATGGGGCGCAGCCGCAACTTGGCGCCTTCGAGGGCGGCCTCGACGATGTTTCGCCCCTTGGCCATTTCGTCGCGCGCGAATTCAACGATCAGAATGGCGTTCTTCGCGGCAAGGCCGATCAGCATGACTAGGCCGATCTGCGCGTAGACGTCGAGATCGAAATGGCGCAGATAGAGCCCGACAAACGCTCCGAAGATAGCGATCGGCACCGAGAGGAGCACCGAAAACGGCAGGCTCCAGCTTTCATAGAGCGCGGCCAGAATCAGGAAGACGACCAGCAAGGAGAGCGCAAAGATGGGACCCGCCGTTCCGGAAGCTTTGTTCTCCTGGTAGGAAAGGTCGGCCCAATCGTAACCCATGCTGGCAGGAAGCGTTTCGCGCGCCACTTCTTCAAGAGCGGCTTGCGCTTGGCCGGAGCTGTATCCCGGCGCAGCCGAACCAATAATCTGCGCGGCGCGGTAGAGGTTGAACCGGTTGGTGTAGTCGGGACCATTGATCGGCTTGGTGGACACCAGGGTAGAGAGCGGCACCATCGTGCCGGCATGGTCGCGCACATAGTATTGGTCGATCGATGATGCGGAAGAACGATCTTCGGCCTCCGCCTCCAGAAAGACCTTCCATTGTCGCCCGAAGCGGTTGAACTGGTTCACGTACAATCCACCGAGCGAGGTTTGCAGCACCTGGTATACGTCGCCCAGCGAAACGCCCTGCTTGAGCGCCTTGTCGCGATCCACAGCGGCGAAAATCTGCGGCGAACTCGCCGAGAACTGCGAGTTAACGCCCGTCAATTCAGGGCGCCTGCGGGCCGCCTGAAGGAACTTCTGCAGGCTCTGGTCAAGATCCTCCACCGAGCCGCCGGAGCGGTCCTGCAGCCAAAGCGAAAAACCGCCAGCGTTGCCAAGGCCGGGGATGGGAGGAGAATTGAAGGCAAAGGCCATCGCTTCGGGCACCTGCTTGGCAAGTTGCCGGTTGATATTGGCCAGGATGGCTTTTGACTCCAGGTTGGCCGCGCGCCTCTGGTCCCAGGGCTTGAGGGATATGAAGAAGAAGCAATTGTTTGTCGTCGAGACGCGGGACAAGAGACTGAATCCAACAATGGTCGTAAAGTGCTGCACGCCCGGCGTATTGGCCAGGACGTTTTGGATTTTACGGGCGACGTCATCGGTACGCGCCATCGAAGCGGCAGGGGATAGCTGGGCGTTCAAAAACAGAAAGCCGTAGTCCTCATCCGGGAGAAAGCTCGTGGGAAGTTTCCTGCCCACAGAAACGTCAAGGGCCATAAAGCACGCCAGAACCACCATTCCCACCACGGCCTTACGGATGAGTCCCTGGCTGACGCTCACATAACCGGTTTGTATCTTCTGGAAGCCCCAATTGAAGCCGCGGAAGAAGGTGCTCAAGGGGCCGCGCGAAGGTTTGCGCGGGCGAAGCAGCATGGCGGAGAGTGCGGGCGAGAGCGTCAATGCATTGAAGGCAGAAATAAGCACGGATACCGCAACGGTAACCGCGAACTGCTTGTTGAGGCGTCCCTGGATCCCGCTCATGAACGCCATGGGAACAAACACCGACGCAAGAATCAGGGCGATGGCGACAACCGGGCCTGAAACCTCGCGCATGGCTTGCAGCGTCGCGTCCCGCGGGGTCATTCCTTCTTCAATATGATGCTCGACCGCCTCCACGACGACGATGGCGTCGTCGACTACCAGGCCGATGGCCAGAACAAGACCAAACAGGGAAAGCGTGTTGATGGAGAAGCCCAGCGCCGGGAAAAACGCGAAGGTGCCAATGAGCGAAACCGGCACGGCGATCATGGGAATCAGCGTCGCCCGCCAATTCTGGAGGAATAGGTACACCACCAGGATTACAAGGGTCATCGCGATCAGCAGGGTGACCACGATTTCGTGGATGCCCTCGGTGACCGGCAAAGTAGTATCGAGGCCGACGCTGTAGGTCAGGTCGGGCGGAAAGCGCTTCTGCAAATCGGCCATCGCTTTGCGAGTGGCGTCGGCCACGGCGACCGCGTTAGCCCCGGGGGTCAGAAAGACCGCAAGGATACACGCCGGTTGTCCATCAAAGCGTGAAGTCTCGTTGTAGCTTAGGGCGCCAAGTTCGATGCGCGCGATATCCTCAAGACGGACCACCGAGCCGTCCGGATTCGCGCGCACCACGATCTGGCCGAACTGCTCGGCTGTCACCAGCCGTCCTTGCGTGCGGACGGTGTAGGTCATCGCCGTTCCCGGCGGCGCTGGGTTGCCGGAGAGCTGGCCGGCCGGATTGACCGTATTTTGCTGATTGAGTGCCGCCACCAGATCGGCGACCGTGAGCCCGAGCTTGGCCAGCACCTGAGGTTTGAACCAGACGCGCATGGAGTAATCGGTCGCGCCGAACAACAGCACTTGGCCTGCGCCGGGGATGCGCAGGAGCTGGTCGTTGATGTTGATGTTCGCGTAGTTCGCCAGGAACAGAGAGTCGTGTGTGCGATTGGGCGAGTACAACCCGAAAGCGATCAAGGGCAAGCCGGTCGATTTGCGAATGGTGGTGCCAAACTGGTTGACGTCGGGCGGCAGGCTGGCCGAGGCTTGCGCCACACGGTTCTGCACGTTGACCTGGTCGGTGTTGACGTCGGTATCGACATCGAAGGTCACGGTCAGCGACATGGTGTTGTCGTTTCCGTTGGTGGACTGCATGTAGAGCATGTTGTCCACGCCGTTCATCTGCTGCTCGATCGGAGTGGCGACAGACTGCTCGACGGTTAGCGCGTCAGCTCCGGGATAGGTGGTAGAAACGATCACCTGGGGCGGAACGATGTCCGGAAATTGCGCCTCGGGCAGGCCCCGGATCACCACCAAGCCGGCAAGCACGGTGATGATGGCGATGACGATGGCTACGATGGGACGTTGGACGAAAAACTTGGCCATGGCTCAGTGCGGCTCTGAGGAAGGGGTGGATACCATTTCAGAATTAACGGCTGCTCCCTGACGAGCATACTGCAAGCCCCCTACCACCACGCGGTCGTTTGGCGAAACCCCTTGCGTGACGATCCAGTTCGACCCTACTTGTGAGCCCACCTGAAGGTTCTGAATTCTGACCCGGTTATCGCTGCCCACAACCGCTGCCTGGAATGTGCCTTGCAGCTCCGTGACGCCAGCCTGGGGAACAAGCAGCGCGTCGTGACGCATCTCGGTTACCGCGCGCACTCTGCCATACTCACCTGGTCGCAGGATGTTGCTGCTATTGGGAAAAGCAGCCGCGACCCGGATGGTTCCGGTGCTTGAATCCACCTGGCGGTCGGTCCACAAAACCTTGCCGGTGTGGGGATACACGCTGCCGTCGGCGAGGAGCAGGGTAAGTGGCACACCCTCAAGAGGCGGCGCTTGGCGATCTGATCCCGCAGGCCGAAGCTTCTGCGCGTGCAAGTAGTCCCGTTCGCTGATGGGAAAATAAACCTTGATAGGGTCGACCTGCGATACAGAGGTCAGAAGTGTGGTAGTGGCAACCAGATCGCCAATCTGAGCTTGCGCGATACCGGCGACGCCATCGACCATCGAGGTGATCTTGGTGAAGGAAAGGTTCAGTTGGGCCTGCTCGACGGCCGCCCGGGCCGCCGTCACCGCAGATTGCGCCGCCGCGACCGCAGCCGCAGCCCCTGCCTTGGCCTGGAGATCGTCATCCAACTGGCTTTGCGCGATCGCTTTGGCTTCGGCGAGCGGCATATCGCGGGCGACATCCTGCGTTGCCTTGGCAAGTTGCGCCTGAGATTGGATTACCTGGGCCTGAGCCTGCGCGAGCTGGGCTTGGTTCTGGTCCAGCGTTGCCTGAAAAGGCCGCGGATCGATTTCAAACAACAGTTCGCCCTTGTGTACGACCGATCCTTCGCGATAATCCTGGCGGATCAGATAGCCCGAAACGTGGGACTGGATCTGGGCGTTGACATAGCCGTCCATGGTGGCAATCCATTCACTGGTGAGCGCGACATCTCGCCGCTCCACAGGGGCCACTTGCACCGTGGGAGGCGTCCCGGCAGCCTGCGGATTTTGTGCGTCCGTTCGGCATCCGCCCAGGCCCATAACCAAAGGCAGCGTGAGTAGAAAGATAGACGAGCGAAGCCAGATCCTTCGCGGCATTTACCGATCCTCCGATCATGGACAACTTTAGGTTAAAAGATCCTGCGGTTTGGCGCGGAGCAAAATCCCGGAATTTGCGCCGCCCCTATTCTCGCATATTCCATAAGGCTATGCCCCACAGCCAATCCCGCGTGTTTCGCAAAACCCCAGATTCAATTGCTATTCCCGGGTGTGCACAACCTTGAGATAATGAGATGTATTCAAAGAACGGTCCGATGCATTATTCGCAGGCCCAAAGTCCATTCTATCGGCGGCATGCGCTGTAAACGCTTTGCTTTATGCGCAAAACGTGTCTCAATTTCCATAGAGGAGGACCCACGGATGGCTTTCCGGCTCTGGAGCAATGATTTCAAAGAGGGAGAAAGGTTGCCTCAGGCTCAGGTGTTTAACGCAATGGGGTACACCGGCGGCAACCGTTCGCCGCACTTGGCCTGGGAGGGCGCACCGGAAGGGACCAAGAGCTTTGTCGTCACGATGTATGATCCGGACGCGCCAACCGGCTCGGGCTGGTGGCATTGGGTTGTGATCAACATACCTGCGACGGCCAAAGAACTGCTGGCAGGAAGCGGGAGCGGGTCCAATCTGCCGCCGGGCGCTATGCAGACTCGCACGGATTTTGGCGCCCCCGGATATGGAGGCGCCGCACCGCCGCCGGGGAGAAACCATCGCTATGTCTTCACGATTCATGCGCTGAAAGTCGAGCGTCTGGATCTTGAACCAGAAGCCAGCGGGGCGATGGTGGGCTTCATGGTTTTCATGAATAGCCTTGGGAAGGCTTCGCTGGCCGTCACCTACGGCAAGTAGCGCGGGAAACCGTATCGGGGGATCCCTGCTGAGCATATTGCCTGAAGGCTCAGCATATCGTGCCCGCTTCGGAGCGGATTCTCGCCGGCCAACCCGATCGCCCCAGCCACAGTTGCCTACCGCGGTTGTTTGAAAAGCATGAGGTCCACGGCATTGGCCATGGCCTGATAGCCGGCGTCGTTGGGATGAAGATGGTCGCCGCTATCATTGGCCGGCAGCAGTTTGTTCGGATGAGAGGGATCGCGGACGGCTGCGTCGAAATCGATCACGCCGTCATAGCTGCCGCCGGTGCGAATGAAATTGTTGACCGCCTCGCGCTTCGCTTCGCCCTCCGGCGTGAAGTAGGGTGCATCTTCGAACGGCGTCAAGGTACAGCCGAAGATTTTCAGGCCTCGCGCGTGGGCGCGCGCGATGATCTGGAGATGAGCGGCGATGAGCTCGTCGGCGGTCACTGGTTGCGTGGGCTGATTTCTCACCGAATAGCCGATATCGTTGATGCCCAGCAGCACCGTGACGTAGGCGACGCCAACTTGCGTTAAAACGTCGCGGTCCAGTCGCGCCAGCGCATTCGGACCTGTGATGTGGTGCAGAAGTCGGTTGCCTCCGATGCCCTGGTCCACGACGGCAAGTTTGATGTGGCTCGCGATCAGCCGCGAGGCCAGCAGATTGGGCCATCTGTGGTTGGTATCGGGAGTGGATCTGGCTCCTTCGGTAATGGAGTCGCCGAGGGTAACGAGAGCCACGGTTCGCCGGGGGGCAGCCACTTCCACCTCCGTCAGGTAATACCAGGATTGGGCCTCGTGGTCGACGGGCATATCGGCGCTTCCGGTGAAATCGCCTGGCGGCGAAACGTAATTCGTGGCGTAGGCTCCCACGTGCCAGGTCGCCTGCCCCATGGTGCCGGGAAGATAGATCGTCACAGCGAGGTCCGATAGCTCCGGCACATACAGCTTAACGCTGTCGCTTACGACGAGCGCCCCGGGAGGGATCGTCGTCGAGGCCGCGCCCCCAAACGTGAGTGTGCGGTCTGATCCTTCCACAATCTTCGCGCCGTCTGAGCGCAGAGCCACGTGGGCCGCCCCCACCATGAGCGAATCCGCTCCAAAAGCATTGGAGAGGCGTATGCGCAACTGGTTGCCACCGATGCTTGTATGCACGATGAGCCGCAGTGTCTGATTGGTGAAACTTGGATTCACTGTGCGGGGTCCCAAAAGAGAAGTGGGTTCAGGACTCGCACCCCAAGTCGCCACCCAGGTCTGGTCCCAAGAGCCGTGCTTGTGTGCTGCGAGGCTGGGGGGGGCCTCTGCCCATCCGAGAGTTACCAGCGCCAACAAGCAAGTGGTGGAAACCAATCTGAATCGCATGTAAGAAAACCTCCAAGGTTGCGCAGAATCCAAACCAGGCGGCACACATACTACCCTTCTGCTTGCGCCGGAACCAAGACCACACCGGCGGGAAGTTCTTGTCGAGCGCCGGAAAAGGAATATCCTACCTGAGCCAATGAACTGTTTCGATGGGAGAGACAGACGATGCATGACTACGTTGCACCCGCAAGCAAGGTTTCCCCAGCCCTGACCCTGCTTTCCGAAGACGAGCAGATGTTCCGGGACAGCGTTTGTTCCTTCGCCCAGCAAACAATCCAGCCGCACGTGCGGCAGATGGACGAGAAAGCAGAATTTCGGCGCGAGTTGATCGAGGAGTTCTTCCGGCTGGGGCTCATGTCGATCGCGGTGCCGGAGGAATATGGCGGATCGGGCGGGACATTTTTCCAAACGATACTCGCGATCGAGGAATTGTCGGCGGTCGATCCGTCGGCCGGGGTGATCGTGGATGTCCAGAACACGCTCGTGACGAACGCGATTCTGCGTTGGGGCAGCGAAGACCAGAAAAAGCGCTGCCTGCCGCGACTTGCGACCGATACGGTGGGAGCCTACGCACTTTCTGAAGCCGGTTCTGGAAGCGATGCTTTCGCGATGGCCACGGGGGCGGAAAATCGCGGCGACCACTTCATACTGAACGGCCGAAAATTGTGGATCACCAACGCTAAGGAAGCCGGCTTGTTCCTCTTGTTCGCCAACGCACAACCCGAGGCCGGCTACCGCGGCATCACTGCCTTTCTAATCGAATCGGAGACGCCCGGCTTCAAAGTGGGCAGAAAAGAAGACAAGCTCGGCATTCGCGCTTCTTCCACCTGCGAGCTCCTGCTGGAGGATTGCAGAGTCTCGCAGCAGAACGTTCTGGGCGAGGTAGGCAAAGGATACAAAATTGCGATCGAAACATTGAACGAAGGGCGAATTGGAATCGGCGCGCAAATGTCAGGCTTGGCGCGCGGAGCCTTGGATCACGCGATTTCCTACGCGCAGGAACGAAAGCAGTTCAGCAAGCCCATCAGCGACTTTCAGACGATTCGGTTTCAGCTGGCGGAAATGGCCCTCGAAGTCGAGGCGGCCCGCACCATGACCTATAACGCAGCGCGGTTGAAAGACGCGGGCGCACCGTTTGTAAAAGAAGCGGCCATGACGAAATATTTCTGCTCGCAAGTTGCCGAGCGCGTCTCGTCAATGGCGATCGAGGTCTTCGGAGGCTACGGATTTACGAAGGATTATCCAGTGGAGAAATACTGGCGCGATTCGAAGATTGGAAAGATTTACGAAGGAACTTCCAACATGCAACTGCAGACGATTGCCAACCTGATTTTGGGCAAGTAGCCGATTGGCCGGGCGGAGCGTGGAAACCACGAAACGATCTTCAAGGGGTCGGCGCTGCGGCTGAGCCGAGGTGCGGAACAGGTTTGGTCCCGCCGGCAATGCCTTTGTTCGGCCGAGCCTGTAGGAATCCTCTTGATTTCAGCCGCTCTAGGATGCCATCGATCTTTGCAGCCGCGTAGGGACCTGTAAGAACAACGAAGAAATTCTCGTCCGTCACGGTGTTGTGCTTCGGAATAATGCTAACAGGCAAGCCCATTTCTTCGATTTTCCTGGCCGCATTCTGGGCTCCCACTTCGCGGGGAAAACGGCTCACCCAAACATAACCCCCGCCGCCTCTTGCTGACGGTACGGCAGGGTCTGTAGGAGCCGCCGGAGGGTCTTGAGAGGAAACCATTGCGGGAGCCGTTTGAGCCTCCTCCGGCCAGACTTGTTTCGTCGCCGGAGCAACCGCCGCAGCGACCGAAGCTCGATGGGGAGGGCCCGATGAAGCAACGTTCCCCTCCGCGTGAGGCGACGCGGTGAATTTTTTCGCCTGGGGCGCAGGTGGTGTGGCGGGCTTCGCCGGTTCGCTCGTCGTCGCGGAGGGGGATTTCGCAGCTACGGCAACCGAGACATTGGGCACAGCCGGAGACGAAACCTTGCTTATCTCGACTGCATTTTCGCCGTTGCCTCGCGCTGCGCGGCCCCGCCAGAATGTCCCCGCGCCCAGCGCAACCGTGCCCACAAGGAGAACCAAGGCAGCCCATCCGGTGCGGCTCGCTTTCTGAACAGGCGGCGCGCTCGAAACAGAGGTAGGGGTGGCAACCGCAGCGCCCACAGTGGCATTGCTCGTGCCCGCCGGGAACACGGCTGTGGACCGATCCGCAGCCTGCGCGGGTAGCTGGGAACGCAGAGCAACCTCGAGTTCCGCCATGGACGGAAACCGGCAGTCGGGGGATTTTTCGAGGCATTTCAGTATGGCGCATTCCATGGATTCTGAAATGGAGGGTTCAATCTCTCGCGGAGGGCGCGGCAATTCCTGCAGGTGCTTGACCGCCAAGGCAACCGCGTTATCCGCTTGAAAGGGCTGCGTCCCGGTGAACATTTCATAGAGCATCAGACCGAGGGCATAGATGTCGGCGCGGTAATCCACGTTTCTTCCCGCTGCTTGCTCAGGAGCCATATAGGCCGGGGTTCCCACCATGGATCCGGTGAGCAGGGTCATCGCCTCCATGGAACGCGCAATGCCGAAGTCCATCACCTTCACGTTGCCCTGCACATCGATCATCACGTTTTCGGGTTTCAAATCCCGGTGAACAATTCCCTGCGCATGCGCCTCCTTCAATCCGGAGCACATTTGCAAAGCCACGTCGATCCCCTTGCGGGGCGTCAAGCTACCGAAGCGCTTCAATACCGAGCGCAGGCTTTCGCCCTCGACAAACTCCATGGATGTATAGGCGATCCCATCGATCCGGTTGAACTCGTACACGCGGCACACGTTCTTGTGGGTGATTCTGCGGGCAAACAGCAGCTCACTCTTGAAGCGCTCGACCATCCCTGGGTCGGAGGCAATCTCGGGTTTTAGAAGCTTCAGCGCAACGATCTCGCCGGTTTCGCGGTCGCGAGCCTTGTAGACCTGGCCCATCGCGCCGCGGCCTGCCTCTGCTACAATGTCGTAACGTCGGCCAAGCACTGCCAAGCTCGCCGAGCCTAGGTTGAGATTGGTAGCCGATACCGCCGAGGCGGCCATCGTTTCCAGGTTGGAAGGCTCGACGAAGCCTCCTGAAACAGTCTCCTCCCTTCTGACGGAGGGTTGGGCACGGTCGAGAGGAAAATTTCCCGAGGTTAAACGGGGCGGCTGATTCATAAGCACCCCGCTGGCCAGAGCTACGCTGTGATTGGGCCAGCGGCACCGATCATATCAGGTTCGCCGGGGATTTCGGTGGGGTTCCATCGCGTCCGAAGACCACCGGGCGCGCGTCGGTACCAACCTGCCAGATAGCGTTCGACACACCTTCCACCGGTTAAGCCAAGCCTCGGATCCGCCGGTGCCAGAGTCGATTCAAGCGGATCGTCGGTTCCTTTTCATAGACAGCTCCTACCTTCCGCGGGCGAGTCTGCACAGGTGGGGGATCTGCATGGCAGATTCCAGACGGGTCAGCGCCGGCAATGGGGCATGCCCAAATGACGGGCCAAGACTGGAGCGTAACGGAACCGCAGAACGGCTTGGACCGCGTGAATGGTACGGGTCTTAGTCGACTTCCATGATGCGGGTGGACTTCACGACCGGGGATTTCTTCTGCCTGTCGGCAAAGCGTTCAGCGCGTTCGCGGTCTATGTAGACCCGCGCAAACCTCTCACCGTCGTGGTAATAGACCGTGACTTGCCAGTGCTTGTGCTTGCGACGGCGGTCTTTCTTGACGCGGCTGATTCTTTTTGCCGGTTTCTTCTTCACGATGCGAGATCCTTGAAATCTGTGCGAACTATCACAAATTTGCTTCCGGCACGCAAGTAGCAACTTGGGGGTTAACCCCGGAGGCACGTAATGGAATTTTTGTTCTACCGGGCCAAGCGCGCGTCACTGCACGAGCGACGAGGCTTCGTAATTCAAGGGGTCAAAATCGGGCTTCTTGAGCGTGTAGATGGCAGGGTCGCCGCTCACCTGCCCATAGACCACGTCCTGTTCCGGCTTTGAAAGGCGCACCGTGACGGTCCTCTTGTCTTGGTAGGTCAGCGTCACCTGGATGTCGGGCTTTGCAACTTTTGAAAGGATACCCGCCGCCGGATGGTCGATGATTTTATCGGAGCGCAAAGCCGTTAGCGGATCGAAGAGCATCGAGGACGGCGCGTTTTTCCCTTTTAGATTCTCGGGGGATTCGATCACCCACATATCATCGCCCTTGCCATTCACGATGATGTTCCCGTGCTCGTTATGGATTTCAATGCGAGTGACATCGGCGGCATTCAAGCGCAGCAACTTCTTGTCGCGCAGGTCGGCAAAAGCCTTGGTCACTTGCGCGTAAAAATCGGAGTTGACGTGGAAGATCATCGGGCGCGATGGATCACGGGCAAAGTAATCGCTCCCGTCTTTCTTGCCTATCGCGACCGTTGACTGTTTGCCCGTGTCGTCGGTTGCGGTGAAGGTGACAGCGGGACTCGTCAGCCCGTACTTCGCGAGCTCGTCGGGCGCCTCGCTCGCCACCATCGTGAATTTGGCGTTCTGGACCGAGCTGAGCAGGGAGTCGATGGAATCATGGTCGGCGCGCGCGTCCATGGGCTTGGTGAAATTCCATTGGTCCTTGATTTTGGCGGCGGCCAGTTCGCCCGAAGCGCTCTTGACCGAGAAGGATTTCACTTGATTGCTCACGATGTGGAGCACGGAGTGGTCGCGCCAATCATCGAGGGACTTATCGGAACTGGTGAGGACCGAACCCGGCAAGAGCAAAACGCCGCTATTGCCGTCGGCGATGGCGTAGACAGAGTCGCCATCAAACACCTTTTCGCCGATCACCAATGTGTGCTTCGATCCGCTCTTCAGTTGAAAGGTTACCGAGACTTTCGCGGGATCGAGTCCATAGGCCTTGAGGCGGTCCGGCGTACCGGGCTCGGTTTGCGTGCTGCGAGCGAAGGTAAGGTTGCTGAGCGATCCGTCGACCACCGAGGAGTCCGCCGCCGTCTCGATCGGCTGCACGATCTTCCAGTTACCGTCGCTTTTCTCCATGCGGACGGCAGGCTCCCCTGGCTTCGCTGGGTGGCCTACGGTTAACGAGGTCACGTCCGCCGACGAAAACTGGAAGGCGGGCTTGGATGTGTCAAGAAGGGCGTTGACCTCCTGATCATGCTTCTTGTTGAGATAATAAAACACGCCGCCCAGCACGGCCGCGCAAACCAGCACAAGTAGTGTCGATTTCTTGATCATTTTTGCTTGTCCGCTGTGTGAGTTATCGACGCTTCCACCAAATATAGATTCCGGAGAAGATCACGAGTCCGGGAACAAAGATCAAATCGACCCACCGGAGGCCGGCCGACTGGCTTTCGGTGAGCGTGAGGTGACGATCGGTGGCTTCCTTGGGCCGGATGGAAATCAGATTCTCGTCCTGAGCCAGCCAATCGATCGTATTGAAGAATAAGTCGCCATTGTGCTGCAGGCCCGCCCACTGGTTCGCGGCAAAGTCGGAATCCCCGATCACAACCAGGCGTGCATCCTTCCCGTCCTGCTTTTTGTCGCCAGCCACCCCCAGGGCGAGCGGGCCCGCCGTGTCCGTCTTGGGATCGAACTTGACCTCTTTCTGCTGCAAATTCGGGATGGTAAAGCTTTGCTGGGAAGTCTTCAGGAGTTCTACGTCCTGCACATCCGTCTTATTCTTGTCCGCAATCGATTCGGTTCGAGCGAGGGGGAAAAACGTCATGCCGCCTTTCAAATTCTTGGTGATCGGGCTATCGCCGTAATCCACCACCAGCGGAACCGCCGGACCTGTCCCGAACATGCGCCCCACGCCGCTGGCGTCGACGACTACGTTTTTCCCTTGATTCACGTTCCATGCTTGCAAAATATCGTCAAGCTTCGGGTCCGTCTGGGGATCGACTTCGAGGAGGGCCTTCCCGCCTCCATCGAGATATTTGCCGACCATGGTGACTTCCTGCGGAAAAAACGCCTGCGTGGGCCCCGCAATCACAAGGACATCACAGTCTGAGGGAACTTCGTTCTGCGAAACCAAGTTAATCGACTTCGTGCTGTAGCCCTCTTTTTTGAGTCCATCATCGACCGCACTGTAGCCACTGGCCTGTTTGTCGGCGAGTCCTTTTTCGCCGTGGCCAGCGACGAAGCACACCGTTTTCACCTTATTCTGGGTCAGTTTCAGCATTGCGCTGGTTACATCCGATTCGCTCAGCGGCGCATCCGGGCTCGGTGGGATCGTCTGCTTCTTCTCTCCCGCGGACACGATCACGTCGCCGATGTGCTGCGCGCCGTAGTCCTTGGCCACCTCCGGCTTTTCCTGAGGGTCAACGTTCTGAAAGCGCACGTGCGGATTCAGAGTGTGGTATTCGGTCATCAGCTCGTCGAAATGCGCGTCCGGCGTTTTTGCGAAGCGCACCACAGTGATATCGGCTTTCAATCCACCGACGATCTTTTTTGTCTGATCGGAAAGCGTGTAGAGTTTCTCGGTCGTGAGATCGAAAAACTTGTGATGCTGATAGCCGAGAACGTTTGCGATCACCAGGATCGCGATCACGCCGATCGCAAGGATCGAAGTGTTTGTTCCCAGCTTGGAAGAGCGCTTCGAAAAGAACGAGGCGATGGCGCTGAATCCAAGCACGACTCCGGCGACCACGAACACGCCGCCGGCAATCAGCAGGGCCTTGCTCATCAACAGAAGTTCCGACTGTATGGAATAGCGCAGGTAGCCGGCCACGAGCATCGCCACGCCAATGCTTCCCAGGAATTTCCCGACTTCTACCCGGTCCCACCTCATCTTTCAATCCCTCCCGAGCCGCACGCTCGTCGTAGTTTCGTTACGCCCGGCGCCAACGCATCGAATCGACTGCGCGCACCGTCAAAAAGACAAACAGAGCCATGAAACTTACGTAATAAATCAAACTGGACGAATCGATCACCCCTCGCGTGAAATCGTCGAAGTGGCGAATGACGGACAGATATTCCAGGACGCCGCCCGCGCCACCGCCGGCATTCCGCCCCAGATCGATGACCCACACAACCAGGAAAGCCGCGAAGGTGAGCACTGCTGCGATCAGCTGATTTTCCGTGAGCGAGGAAATAAACGAACCCAACGACAGCAGGCATCCGCCGAGCAGCATAACTCCCACGTATCCAGCCACCAAAAGGCGCCATGGTGGAATGGGATCGCTATGGGCATAAATGAAGACCAGGTACGCTGCGGTCGGCAACAGCATGATCGCAAAAAGAGTGAGCGATGCCAGAAACTTGCCGACGACGATCTGAACCTCCGTGATGGGCGAAGTCATCAGCAATTCCATCGTCCCGCGCTTGCGCTCCTCGGCGAACACGCCCATAGTCAGCATCGGCGTTAGGAACAGTACGAGGGTGGAGAGCAACCCGAAGAAGGCCCGCATCACCTCCAGGGTGACGTCGATGTTCGGATGCATGCCCATTTCCATTTCCTGCATCTGCATTTGCATGGCCTGCTGCAAAACGGCCGCGAGGAAATAATTGAAGAAAAATGCGCTGAGCGCCAGAAAAACGCCCACGACCACGTAAGCGACGGGCGAAACAAAGTAATGGCCCATTTCCTTGCGGTATATGGCGTAAAGACCTTTCATCTTTAGTCCTTTCGCTCCTTTAGTCGGCTGCCTGTGAATGGGCGGAATCTTCGGTGGTTAATTGCAGGAAGATGTCCTCCAGGCTGAGACTGATGCCGCGTAATTCGTAAAGAGACCAGCCCTTTTGGACCACGCCTGCGGCAATTTGGCTGCGGACATCCTTGCCGGCAGCGGCCTCGACGGTGGCCGTCACGTGTCCGTTTGCATGGCTCGCTTCCACCTGCGCTCTGCTGACCCCCGGAATCTGCGCCAGCAATTCCTGCAAAGGCCGTTCCGGCGCCTGCACCTCCACGCGGATCTTCTGGCCGCCCTTGAGCTGCATGGTCAGATTTTCTGGCGTGTCCACCGCGGCGACCCGGCCCTTGTTGATGATGACGACCCGGTCGCAGGTCATGCTGACTTCCGGCAGGATGTGCGTGGATAAAATGATGGTGTGGCTGCCCGCCAGTCCCTTGATCAAATGCCGCACCTCAATGATTTGCTTGGGATCGAGGCCGACGGTCGGCTCGTCGAGGATAATCACGTCGGGGTCATGCACGAGCGCCTGAGCCAGACCCACGCGCTGTTTGTAGCCCCGCGAGAGCCGCTTGATCAGTTGGTCGCGCTTGTCCGCGATGTTGGTTTTGCGCAGGGCGTCTGCGACTCGTTCCGCCCGCCGCTCCGAGGGGACGTTCTTGATCCGCGCTACAAAGTCCAGGTAGGAGGCGACCGTCATGTCGGGATAAACAGGAGGCGCTTCCGGCAGATAGCCGATGTGGCGGCGCACTTCGAGAGAATCATCGAAAACATCAAAGCCTGCGATGCGCGCCGTTCCCGATGTAGCCGGCATATAGCCGGTCAGAATGCGCATCGTGGTGGTCTTTCCTGCGCCGTTCGGGCCAAGAAACCCCAAGATTTCACCTTTATTCACAGTAAATGATACGTGATCCACGGCCGTCACGGGGCCATAGGACTTTGTCAGATCTTGAACTTCGATCAATGCATTCCCTCCCAGTGATTAGACAACGATTCCCGCGATAGCCCCAAACCAAGCGGTCCGTTATACTAAACTTTAACCGAAATTGGTATCGGCGATTCACGAAACACCGAGGTCGACCAGTTCTTCAACCCAATACGAATGAAGCTGGCAATCGCATCACACACTTCAACGCGCGATGCTCCCAGGTCCAATAGACGCACGAGAACAGGAAATGGTTAGGCAACGGTGCTTCTTCAAGCCGCATCCACATGCCTGACTGCTTGTGGCCGCCCCTGGGAGCGGCGGCGAGCCCGTAAGTAATGGAGATGAAATGGAGATGTGCGTTGACACACTCCAGCCGTTTTGTTATTCAACTCGTTTGTCTAATGTGGCCGAGGTCAGGACACGGTGATCTAGCCGCCGCCTGGGCTTATCGAAAAGCAATCCAAAGGTGATAATGACGAGTCCGAAGGTTTATGCCCACACGAACAGGGAATCTGCGAAGGCGAGCAGGATTCACCATCAGGGTTTTGGCGGTTGGATGAGATTACGGAAGTCCCTTACAGCTGTTCTTCTTGCTTGCGGCGGCCTCCTTCTGCTCTCAGGATGCCACAGCAGCGCCGCGGGCATTACGGTGCAAATCCTGCCCGGTGGCACGACTTCGATCGATGAAGGCCAGTCCTACAAATTCACGGCGACCGTCGCCAACGACATCCACAACCAGGGGGTCACCTGGAGTCTGACGCAAACGACGGTCTGCTCGGGATCTGGATGCGGCACACTGACCAACGTCACGAATTCTTCGGTGACCTACGTCGCGCCGAGCAATCTCACGGCGACCGAGTCGGTGACTTTGACCGCCACGTCGATCTCTGCTGCCACCGCCACTGCAACGAGCAGCATCAGCGTCGTGATCCCCGTAACCTTCACAACGACGCTGCTGCCCAATGCGGCCAATGGTGTTCCCTACAACCAGGCGATTGCGGTTACCGGCGGCGTGAGCCCGCTTACGTTCTCAATTCAATCCGGCACGTCGCTACCTGCAGGGCTTACCCTGAATTCGTCGGGCATTATCGTGGGCAAACCGACCGCACCGACGTTGAATCAACCGACCATTCAGTCATCCTTCACGGTGGTGGTCACCGACAATGGCACTCCTCCGTTGGCTGTCACCGAGCCCTACACCATTTCCGTTACGCCCCCCCCGCCGCTCGCGATCACAACGACCTCGGTTCCGGCCGGTGTTGCCAACACAAAATACACCGGGGCCGTGTCCACAACAGGGGGTGTTGCACCGTTGACTTGGACCCTACTGCCCGGAAACGGCACCTTACCCCCTGGTCTCGGCCTCGGAACGAGTTCCGGGCAGATCACCGGCGTCATCCCCAAAGGGACGTCCGGGATCTATAATTTCATCGCTCAGGTTCAGGATTCGTCCCTGCCCTCGGGTCAAGTACTTCAACAGCAGCTGTCCATCACGGTCACGCAGCCTCCGGCGCTTGCGATCTCAACAACCGTACTTCCTCCCGGGACCACGGCAACCGGCTATAACGTTCCTTTGCTGACTTCGGGCGGAATTGGACCATTCACCTGGACGGTGACCAGCGGGCAACTTCCTTCGGGACTGACGCTTGCGTCGGACGGCACGATTTCCGGGTTGCCAGTGCTTGCGACAACAGCAACCCCGGATGAGTTCACCGTTCAGGTACAAGACTCAGAAGCTATTCCGGCAACCGCATCCCAATCGCTCAGCATTTCCATTGCGGCGGGGAGCACCAGCAGCGACGCGCTGATCACCGGATCGTATTCATTTCTGTTTAACGGTTTCGATTCCAACGGGTCGGTGGCCATTGCAGGCTCCATTGCCACAGATGGAAACGGGCACATCACGTCGGGCGAAGAGGATAGCAACCGTGCGGGGACCAACAACCTCATCACCGCAATTCCGCTTCTCGGATCCTACTCACTGGGATCGGATGGCCGCGGGACGATGGAGCTTATTGCCATCAATCCGAGCACGCAGGTTACCCTCACCACCGATTACCGGATCGTGCTCGATTCAACGGGCACCATCCATTTCATTCAGAATAACGACATCACCACCGCCGGAGTGGGCACCGACACGCTAGGCACGCACGGTGAAGGAATCATGAAGCCGGTCGTCGGCAGCTTCTCGGCGGTCAGCTTTAATGGAAACTATTCGTTCCTGTTCGCGGGCCAGGACACAGGCGCCAAACCGGCCGCGCTGGCCGGCGCCATCCGCGCAAACGGAAACGGCGACATTACTTCCGCAGCAGGAGGCGTGAGCAGCGATTTCAACGACAACGGCACGGTCAGCTCGCAGAATCTTTCCGGCAGTTTCTCGGTGGGGACGATGAACGACCGCGGTACTGCCGAGATTCTTTTCCAAATTTCCGGCAAATCGGCGAGTACTCTGCAATTTGCTTTCTATTTCGTGTCACCTTCGGATATCTATTTCGTCGAGACCGACAGCACCACCACCGCGCTCTCTCCCGTGTTCTATCGCTTGAGTGGTGAAATGATCGCCCAAGATTCCAGCTACGCGTTTGCGAACACGTCGCTTTCGGGAATCAGTGTTGCCACCGCAAGCGCATCCAATGGCAGCAATGCGAGCGTTCTGGCGGGCCTGCTGACTTCGGCGGGGAGCGGAAGCGCCACATTGACCTACGACGAGAACAATGGCGGCGCGATCACCTCTCCATCTCCGAGTTTCTCCGGGACCTATTCGGTGGCGGGCAACGGCCGCGTGCCGTTTACAAACCTGGGGTCGCGAGCCGCCGTGGCTTACCTTACCGGACCGGGGCAAGGCTTCTTGCTCGGCAGCGATGCCGCCGTAACGACTGGCCTTCTCGAACAGCAGTCCAGCGGTTCTTTTGCAGACTCTTCCGTGCAGGACGGATATACCCTCACCACATCGCTACCAGTCGAAACTGGCGTCGCGAACCTATTGGGTCAAGTCAACTCGGACGGCGCGGGGAGCGTCACAGGAATCGTGGACGAAGTCGATCCCCCCACCATGTCGACAACCGAGGGTAAGGCGAATTTGGATCAGTCTCTGATCGCACACATCAACTTCATCGGATCCAACGGCCGAGGAACGGCCACCACAAATTCACCCACCGGGATTCCGGCCACTGTCGTTTTCTATGTCCTGTCCCCTGCGCATTTCCGGGCGATCTCGGCCGATTCCAACCCGGGCAATGCCCACCCCGATGTGCTTTTCTTTGATCACTAGATCGAATGTCCCCGACCCTCCACCTAATTGGGAATTGGCCTCAAGCAAGCTTACCTTTTCTCTTGGTCGTCTTTCTCGATCAATCGGAGCGCCGCGGAGTTGATGCAGAATCGAAGTCCCGTAGGCTGGGGGCCATCCTCAAACACGTGCCCGAGATGTGCATCACATCGGCTGCAAAGCACTTCTGTGCGGACCATTCCGTGGCTCACATCCCGCTCCATTTCGACGTTTTCGGCCGCGATGGGTTGCCAATAGCTCGGCCAGCCAGAGCCTGAATGGTATTTGGCGTCGGAGCTAAACAGCGGCTGGCCACAGCAGACACATGCGTACATTCCCGGCGTGTCAGTGTCCTCGTACTCACCGGAAAAAGGAGGCTCGGTTCCTTTCTTCCGCGTAACGTAGAATTGATCCTCGTTGAGTTCTGATCGCCATTCCGCATCGCTCTTTTGAATTTTGTCGCTCATGCCCTTAGGTTACTATCAGGAGCAGAACCCGTCCATAGGCCACCTTGGGTAGCCCCTCCCCTTGGTTGAGCCGGCATTGCACGATTCAGGACAGAAAATGAAAATTTAATTTCCGGGGCTCCGTTGCAGTGCTAAATTTCGCGCGGATGAAGGCGTTGCGAAAAATCGGTTTCCTCGGCGTGTGCGCCGTAGGTTTTCTGCTGGTTCTTGTCTCGATCGCAGGAACGTTGCCGCAGGCAAGATCTCTGGCGAGTCCCGCGCCACCTTGGAATTCCCATGCGATCGAGGGCACCTTCGCGGGTGTAGCTGTCCGCGAGATCGATCCCTCCCAATCGGAACTCGTGTTTCTCTATGATCTCGATAATAAGACCGACAATGACTATCAGCTGGCTAAGGGGCCGGCCGTTGTAGTTATGAGCCGGCTGAAATCGTCGGGCAGCTTGCGTTCTGAAAACCAGGTCACCCTCGCTTCCTCGGCTTTTGTCCCGGCCAGGAACCGCACTCGGATAGAGCTCGGGATAATGCGCGCTTTCGCTTGGCCTGCGCGGATGGATGCCCCTTCCCAAACGCGGATCAGGCAACTGGTGGCCGGCGAACTGGCGGATCTTGACGGATTTGTACTCTTCGACCAGCGGACACGGTATCAAATTGAGCTCCCCGGCACGTGGCCAGAAATTGAAAAGGCGCCCTAGATGAATTCGGTCCGGCGGGATTGACTTCGCTTGCAGTGACAGCATCAGCCAGTCGCCAAGACGTGTGGCGGATTGAACACCTTGCCTGGCTCCCTGTATTGCAGCGAGTACAGGGCGAACCTATAATCCGGCGTGCTTGGAATCATGCGGACACCGTCTCCCGCGCCCAAGGAACCGAGTTAGGAAATGGCCCACGTCTCCGCACACGCCGACCGAAGCAGACAACCTGCCGATCGTCGCGCCCACTTCCGCCAGCCCGTCCGGTCCCTAGCCTATGTCGAACTCGGCGAGGGGAACGGGGGTATCGTCCTTAACGTGAGCGAGACCGGGATCGCCGTGCAGGCCGTCATGAGCTTGCTGAGCGATGATTTGCCTTGCCTGCGCGTCCAGCTTGCTCATTCGAAAAAAATCATCGAAGCAAAGGGAAGCATTACTTGGACCGACGCTTTGCGCAAGACCGCTGGCGTCGAGTTCGTTGATCTTTCGCAGGAGGCTCGCAGTCTTTTACGGGAATGGGTGGCCCTGGAGGCTCCTTCCCAGGAATTCGTGGAGGAGACGACCGCGCCGATGGAGAAGGGCGAATTGGCAGTGCCGGCGCAACGTCTCTCAGAGCCGCCGGAAGCACTGCCCGAACCGTCAAGGCTGAACGCGGCGGCCACGCTTCGGCAACCTTCACAAGAGCTGGCGAATGCCTCCCTTCCTCAGCACGTGATGTCTGGCGGCTTACCTGCTTTCAACGCAAGTTCCGTTGCCACCGCGGTGGTTGTGCCGGTTGCGCCGACCGGTCCCGCAGCCACGCCTGCGGTCCACTCGGTCCGACAGATTCCGGCGGAAAATGCGGCGGCGGCCTCAGCGGCGACCACGTCCATGCCGAAGGCTGCCGAATCACCCCGATCGGATCTCAAGCCCCGCGCTTCCGCATCGCTGCCAGCCGATCAGTTTGAGTTCAAACCAATTCGCACGATCACCCACACAGGGGTTCCTGTTTTTTCTCCTGCAGCGCGGCGTTTCAAATTGCCGGTACTGGTAGCCATTTTTGTGCTCCTATCGGTGGCGGCGGGATGGTTGGCAGGCCACGGCGTGGTGGATGGCGCATTCCAGAAAGCTACGCACCATAGGTCCGCCAGCAAGGTGGCCGAGAGCTCAGAGGCGTTGCCACCGACGTCCCCCACTGTCTCCAACATTGAAGTGGTCGACCTGAATCACGAGCGATGGCTGGTACCCATGCAAGGTCCTCTGGTCCCTTCGCGAACTCTCTCGCCACGACTGGCGGGCAGCCACTGGGCCCGGCTCCAACAGACAGAGCCAAGCTCGGACAATGCGCTTTCAGAGCCGGTGCAGGGCGACGCGGGCGATGAGGATAAGCCAAGCCCGCCGGTTCTGGCACCCGCCCCCGGCGGGGTTGAAAGTGAGTTGCCCGCACGCGCCGGTGCCCATGCGCGACCTCCGATTCTCCCCCCGGCTGGGGGCGCCGCGGATCCACAAGCAGCCGCCCTGCAATCAGGCGAATTGATTCATCGCGTCGAACCCGTCTATCCCTCGGGCGCTCTCGCGCAACGGATTGAAGGGACTGTCACGCTGTACGCGGTGATTGATGCCAGCGGAAAGGTGCGATCGGTAGAATCGCTGAATGGTCCAGCCCTCCTTATTCCCGCAGCGATTGCGGCGGTTCGCCAGTGGCGTTACAGTCCTAGCCTGCTCCACGGGCAGGCAGTTCAAACCGAGAGACAAATCAGGATCGTATTTCGCCTCTCGGAACCCCCACGGTAATAGCTGCTCTCTATAGCATCTACTATCATTCCACTCCGCGCTTCAGTGGTGATACCGACACGGCCCCTCTCAGCACGCCGAAAGGCAACAAGCTGGATTTCAGCGACCTTACCAGCGCCTCCGCTGCCGCTGCCACCCCAATCAAGCTTCCAGACCCTGTCGAAAATCGCCTCCGCATCACTGATGACGAAGCCTTCCCTTCTCCCTCACAGCTACTCAGAACATCGGTGAGGGCGCCTGCTCCGTGCGCATTCATTCTCCCTTCATCGGTGCATGGTACATCTCGTATGGCAGGAATTGGGAGCCGACGCTGCAATGAACAAAATTGATTGTCTGGTAGGATGAGCCTGTGAGTCCCGCTTTGCACGGCCGCGCCGAAGCCCGAATTCTTACCATGAACCGCGGCTCCGCAACTTTGAAAGCGGCGCTCTATGAAGCGGGCGTGAGAGAACAAATGGTGCTGTCTATTAACATAGACCGCGCCGGCTCCTCCGGCGGTGGCCATGTCACGATCGCGGATTCCGAGCGAAAGCCTCTGCTCGATGCTGAGGTCGATCGCAGCGAGCCGGATGCCGCCTGGAGCGTAGCGTTCGATTGGCTGGGAAAACACGGGCATCTCACGGAGTTGGCTGCAGCGGGCCACAGAATCGTACACGGCGGGGCTCAATTTAGGGAGCCGCAGCGGGTCACGCCTGCATTCCTGGCGAAGCTGGAAAAGCTGGTGCCGCTTGATCCCGATCATCTCCTGGAAGCGATATCGGGAATTCGATTTATCTCGCAAAAGCTTCCGCAGGTTCCCCAAATTGTGTGTTTCGACACCGCATTCCACAGCGGGCTTCCCACCGTGGCCTGCATGTACGCGCTGCCCCACGCGCTGTATGAGCAGGGCGTGCGACGCTACGGTTTTCACGGCCTGTCCTACGAATATGTTGTGCAGCAGCTACGCGCAACCGAGGGCGCTCTCGCCGAAGGCCGCGTGGTCATCGCGCATCTCGGCAACGGCGCCAGCATCGTGGCGCTGCACAAGGGAGGAAGCGTCGATACGTCGATGGGCTTCACTCCTCTCGAAGGGCTCGTAATGGGCACGCGCTCGGGGGATGTGGATCCCGGCGCGCTCCTCTATCTGCTGGAGCAAAGAAAAATGTCCCACGAAGAGCTGAGCGACCAACTCAACAGGCGGTCAGGATTGCTGGGAGTGTCCGGCTCAAGCGAGGACATGCGCGACTTGCTGGGGAAATCCCCCAACGATCCACATGCAGCCCAAGCCGTCGAGCTCTTCTGCTATCGTGCCAAGAAGTATATCGGCGCATATGCGGCCGTTCTAGGTGGCATCGACCTGCTCGTGTTCACCGGAGGCATTGGCGAACACGCCGCGCCGGTGCGCGAAAAAATCTGCGCAGGTTTGGAATTCCTCGGGATTCAACTCGACCCTTCACGCAATCGCTCCAACGCCCCACTCATCTCCCGTACCGACGCTCTCGTAAACGTGCGCATCATCGAAACCAACGAAGACCTGATGATCGTTCGGCACAGCTTAGCGGCGCTTGGCTGGCCCCGATCCACCGATTGCTGAGGTCACCATGTTCCTGTTCGATCCGAAGTCATCGACAACCATCGAGTCGTCGCAGTCGCCGCCCGCCCGGGAACCACTCTCGGGACCGCTCTCGCCCGACCTGCTCGATAAAATGCACCGCTACTGGCAGGCTGCCAATTTCCTGACGGTCGGGCAAATCTATTTACAGGAAAATCCGCTGCTCCGCGAGCCGCTCCTGAAAGAGCACATTAAACCACGCCTGCTCGGGCATTGGGGAACTTCCACGGGCCTGAGCTTCATCTACGTGCACCTGAATCGCCTGATCAGCGAAAAACAGGCCAACGTGCTCTATATCGCCGGCCCTGGACACGGCGGCCCGGCGCTTAACGCAAACTCCTATTTGGAAGGGACCTATTCCGCGGTTCATCCGGAAATCACGCCGGACGAAGCTGGCATGAGGCGTTTCTTCCGGGAATTCTCCACTCCGGGCGGAGTGCCCAGCCACTGCGGCCCGCATCTGCCCAATTCAGTTCACGAGGGCGGCGAGCTTGGGTATGCGCTCCTTCACGCCTTCGGAGCAGCGTTTGATAATCCGGACTTGATCGTCGCTTGTGTCATTGGCGACGGCGAAGCGGAAACCTGCCCGCTCGAAGGCAGCTGGAAATCCAATCGCTTCCTGAACCCGGCGCGCGATGGCGCCGTACTCCCGATTCTGCATCTCAACGGCTACAAAATTTCCGGCCCCACCGTCGAAGCACGCACACTGGACCAAGAGCTGGCGCAGCTCTATCTCGGACGCGGATACAAGCCCTACTTCGTCGAGGGGGACGATCCACCGTCGATGCATCAGAGGTTCGCCCTCGCGCTCGACACCGCCTACAACGAAATCCGCGCGATCCAAGACGTCGCGCGCAAGGGTTCAGCCATGAAGGTTCCGCTGTGGCCGATGATCGTTCTGCGCTCGCCCAAGGGATGGACTGGTCCGAAAGAAGTCGACGGCCTTCCCATCGAAGGAACTTTCCGCGCGCACCAGGTTCCCCTCGCGATGGTTCGCGAGAGCCCCCAACACCTTGAACTTCTCGAAAAGTGGATGAGGAGCTACCTGCCGGAAAACCTGTTCGATGCGAAAGGACATTTCGATCCCGACCTGCAAGCTCTCGCTCCGGAGGGTCCCCTGCGCATGGGAGCGAATCCCAGCGCGAATGGAGGCCGCGTCCTCAAGGCCCTCTCACTGCCCGATTTCGTGAACTACGCTCTGGACGTTCCCGCCCCTGGCTGTGTGGTTGCCGAGTCGCCGCGCAAGCTCGGCGAGTTCATCCGCGACGTGATCAAATTCAATCCCGACAATTTCAGGCTCTTTTGCCCCGACGAGACGAATTCCAATCGGTTGAACGCCGTGTTCGAAGCAACCGATCGTTGCAGCATGGCCGAAACGATTTCCATCGACGATCACGTGAGCCCGGGCGGCCGTGTAATGGAGGTTCTAAGCGAGCACTGCTGCGAGGGCTGGCTGGAGGGATATCTGCTGACCGGGCGCCACGGCCTGTGGGCCACCTACGAAGGCTTCGCCCCGGTGGTCGATTCCATGCTCACGCAGCATGGCAAATGGCTTGAGCAGTGCGAAGAGCTTGCCTGGCGCAGGCCGATTGCATCACTCAACGTTTTCCTTACCAGCCACTGCTGGCGCAACGATCACAATGGCTTCAGCCACCAGGCGCCCGGTTTCGTCGACGCCGCCCTCGCCCGGCGCAGCACGGTCATTCGGATCTATTATCCGCCCGACGCAAATACTTTGCTGAGCTCGTTCGACCATTGCCTCCGCACGCGCAACTACTTGAACCTGGTCACCTGCGGAAAGCAGGAGCAGCTCCAATGGCTCAACATGGGAGATGCCATCGAGCACTGCTCGCGCGGCGCCTCCCGGTGGAAATTCGCGAGCAACGATGGCGACGGCGATCCCGACGTCATCCTTGCCTGCGTGGGCGACGTCCCTACACTTGAGACCGTCGCGGCCTCCTGGCTTGTGCAGAAGTACGTCCCGGAAATGAAGGTGCGCCTGATCAACATCGTCGATCTCAGTGTCCTGATGAATCCCGACGAGCATCCCCACGGAATGGACGCTCTCTCTTTCGAAGCGCTCTTCACCCCATCGGCACCGGTGGTATTTGCCTATCACGGGTATCGCTGGGCAATTCACAGCATGATCCACGGCCGACCCAATGAGGCCCGTTTCCACGTGCGCGGCTTTCTAGATCAAGGCTCGACCACCACGCCGTTCGACATGGTCGTCCGCAACAAGATCAGCCGCTACCACCTGGTGCTAGACGCATTGAGGTACGTACCGGAGATTCGCGCCAAGCACGCCGACGTCGTCGACCTGATGAACAGGAAACTTTTCGAGCATCACGCCTACATCCGCGAGCACTTCGAGGACATGCCCGAAGTCGCGCTGTGGCGCTGGACCAGTGATCTTAGCCAATCCCTGGGTCCGCTTCCCCTAGCCAAGGGCCACCCCCGCGCTGCCCTTTTCACAGACGGATAGCTTCTCGAGCGTTCGCCAAACACTCAATCCGTGAGTAAGGTAGCAGCGACCACGAGCCTAACTAACCGGTATCAACGGATCGGGGCCCGTGCGCCCGTGCTTATGGGCTTGCATGTGATTTTGTCGGCTGTTAGAATCGAAACTAGACTGAATCAGTACTATATAGAACGAGTCAGCCGGAAGATGGTAAAGCGAAGATGGTAAAGCTAGGTAAATTAACCGATTACGGACTGGTTCTGATGACCTGCCTTGCCCGGAGTGAGTCTTCGGTACCCCAGCGCACGGCTCGCGACTTAGCCATTGAGTCCAAGTTGCCTCTATCGACTGTGAGCAAACTGCTCAAAGAGCTGTTACAGAGCGGCCTGTTGATTTCACACCGGGGTACCAAGGGCGGCTACATGCTGGCCAAAGGACCCAATCAAATCTCCGTGGTCGACATTATCTCGGCGATTGAAGGCCCGATGGCTCTGACCGAGTGCAGCACGGATGTTTCGGGGCTCTGCAGTCTGGAGCTGAGTTGCCCTATTAAAAGTAATCAGCGAATCATCAACCAGGCCGTGCGAGGCGTGCTCGAAAGGATCACGCTTTCCGATCTGGTTCAACCTTTGCACCTCACCAGCATCAAGGATGCGCGTGGCAGGCTGGTGCCCATGATCGCATCCGGGAGCATCCAATGAGTTCGAATACCGACACGATTCGCGAGTTAGCGCAGCAGGAGTACAAGTGGGGCTTCGTCACCGACATCAACGAAGACCGCGCTCCCAAAGGCCTGAATGAAGACATCATTCGCTTCATCTCGGCTAAGAAGAACGAGCCCGATTTCATGCTGCAGTGGCGCCTGAAGGCCTATCGCCATTGGGTCACGCTTCAGCAATCCGGCGGGGAGCCCCAGTGGGCCAACATTACCTACGGCCCCATCGATTACCAGAGCATCGTCTATTATTCGGCGCCCAAGCAAAAGCCGAACCTAAAGAACCTCGACGAGCTCGATCCCGAAATTCGCCGCACGTATGAGAAGCTGGGCATCCCGCTCGAAGAACAGAAGATGCTCGCAGGCGTGGCGGTCGATGCCGTGTTCGACAGCGTCTCGGTAGCAACCACGTTTAAAGCCAAGCTGGCCGAGGCGGGCGTGATTTTCTGCTCGTTCAGCGAAGCGGTCCAAAAGCATCCTGCCCTGGTGAAAAAGTACCTCGGATCGGTGGTGCCCTATACGGACAATTTCTTTGCCACATTGAACGCGGCGGTCTTCACCGACGGGTCATTCGTATACGTGCCGAAGGGGGTCCGCTGTCCGATGGAGCTTTCCACCTACTTCCGCATCAACGCCGCGGAAACGGGCCAGTTCGAGCGCACCCTGATCGTCGCCGACCAAGCCGCTTCCGTGAGCTACCTGGAAGGCTGCACCGCTCCAATCCGTGACGAAAATCAGCTGCATGCGGCGGTGGTCGAACTGATTGCGCTAGACGATGCACAGATCAAATACTCCACCGTGCAGAACTGGTATCCCGGCGACAAGAACGGCAAGGGCGGCATCTACAATTTCGTCACCAAGCGCGGCAAGTGCCTGGGCAAGAATTCCAAGATCTCCTGGACGCAAGTGGAAACCGGCTCGGCGATCACCTGGAAGTACCCCAGCTGCATTCTTCAGGGTGAAAACTCGATCGGCGAATTCTACTCGGTCGCGCTGACCAACAATTATCAGCAGGCCGACACCGGCACCAAAATGATCCACCTGGGCAAGAACACGCGCAGTACGATCGTTTCCAAGGGCATTTCGGCTGGGCACGGCCAGAACACCTACCGCGGCGAGGTGAAAATCCTAAAGGATGCCACCGACGCGCGCAACTACACCCAGTGTGATTCGCTCCTGATTGGTGACAAGTGCGGCGCTCACACATTCCCCTACATTGAGGTGAAGAATTCCACCGCGCGCATGGAGCATGAAGCCTCCACATCGAAAATCGGCGAGGACCAGCTTTTCTATCTCCGCCAGCGGGGGCTGAAAGCCGAAGACGCCGTTTCCATGATCGTCAATGGCTTCTGCAAGCGCGTGTTCCGCGAACTCCCCATGGAATTTGCCGTCGAGGCGCAAAAACTGCTGAGTGTGAGCCTCGAGGGCAGCGTCGGATAACCTGCGCCTTCCATTGGAAATCTACGAACGGACAGAGGAACGATGACTTTGCTCGAAATCAAAGACCTGGAAGTCAGAGTGGACGACCGCGAGATTCTCAAGGGAATCAACCTCAAGATCAACGCGGGCGAAGTCCACTCGATCATGGGCCCCAACGGCTCCGGCAAGAGCACGCTGGCGCAAGTGCTCGCCCGCCGCGAAACCTACACCGTCACTGGCGGCGAGATCCTGTTCAACGGCAAGAACCTGCTCGACATGAAAGCTGAGGACGCCGCGTGCGAAGGAGTTTTTCTGGCCTTCCAATACCCTGTCGAGATTCCCGGAATCAGCAACGCCTATTTCTTGCGCTCCGCTCTCAACGCGATCCGCAAGTATCGCGGCGAAGACGAAATGGACGCGATGGACTTCCTTCCGCTGATGCGCGAAAAGCTGAGGCTGCTTGACATGGACGAAAAGCTGATGAACCGTTCGGTGAACGAGTCGTTCTCGGGCGGCGAAAAGAAGCGCAACGAGATTTTGCAGATGGCCGTACTGCAACCCCAACTCGCGATCCTAGACGAAACCGACTCAGGACTCGACATCGATGCGCTGCGCATCGTGGCGCAGGGCGTGAATGCGATGCGTAGTCCGGATCGCGCGATTCTCGTGGTTACGCACTACCAGCGTTTGCTCGATTACATCGTGCCCGACCGGGTCCACGTGCTTGTAGATGGCCGCATCGTCCGTTCCGGCGGGCCGGAACTCGCGCTTGAACTCGAAGATAAGGGCTACGGCACCGAAACCGGCGCGCGCAGCGCCAGCGCGACTCCGGCCTAGCGTCAACAACCACCCACGGGCAGCGAGTGCATTTCTATATTGGGTCTTGAGTGAGGGCGAAAGTGGCGACAGCAAGTCGGGCAATCCGAAATTACGCGGAAACCTTCAGCCACATCCTCCGATCGGGTGCGAGCGGCGAACCTGCATGGCTGCGGAAGCTTCGCCAGGCCGGCTTCGATCGCTTCAGCGAAACGGGTTTCCCCACCGCGCACGATGAGGACTGGCGCTTTACCGACATCTCCGCGATTGTGCAGACGAATTTTCAGCTCCCCGTCGCCGGGTACGGCATTCCAACGAGCCGCCAGATCGAACCGTACCGTGTCTCGGGTGCGGCCTGCCAGCTCATTTTTGTGGATGGGCGATTTGCGCGCGACCTTTCATCTTTTGGCAAACTGCCAAACGGCGTAACGGTAGCCAATCTCGCCGCCCAAATCGCCGATGATCCGCAGGCGCTGGAGCCCTATCTCGGCCGGTATCTCAATATCGAGCGCGATACCTTTTCCGCGCTGAACACCGCGTTCATCGAAGACGGCGCCTTCATCCGGATAGGCAAGGGCGTGGTTCTGGACGCGCCGATTCACCTGCTGTTTGTATCGACCGCCCATGATGTCCCTGTGATGATCCATCCACGAAACTTGATCGTCGCTGAGGAAGGCGGCCACGCGACGATTCTCGAGGACTACGTGTCAATTGGCGGCGCTCCCGCGCTTTGCAACACTGCGACCGAACTGATTGCGGGCGACAATGCCGTCGTCTCACACTACATGATCGAGCGCGAAGACAGGCAGGCGTTCAACATTTCCACGCTCCGCATCGAACAGGGCCGCAGCGCCAATATTTCATCGCACTCGGTGCTGATCGGCGGTGCGCTCGTACGCAACAACGTCCATCCGGTTCTGGCGGGCGAGGGCGGCGAGTGCCTCATCAACGGCCTCTTCATCGGCAACGGCCGCCAGCAGCTCGACAATTACATGCTCGTCGAACATGCCAAGCCGCACTGCGGCAGCCGGCAGTTTTACAACGGCATCCTCGACGGGCAAGCCCACGGCGTCTTCCACGGCCGCATCGTCGTGCACAAGGACGCACAAAAGACCGACGCGAAGCAGACCAACCGCAACCTGCTTCTCTCCGACCAGGCGCAGATCGACACGAAGCCCCAGCTTGAGATCTATGCCGACGACGTCAAGTGCACCCACGGTGCCACGATCGGACAGATGGAAGAAAATGCCCTTTTCTACTTGCGCTCCCGGGGCATCGATGAGGTTTCCGCACGCCGTCTGCTGCTCATGGCATTCGCCAGCGAATGTCTCGATCGCATGCAGAAAGGCCCGGCGCGGACGCACGTCGAAACCCTGATACACGCGCATCTGGTAACCATCGCCCAGTCTTCCGCTGGGTTTGCATGTGCCGCTCACCCGGCCGGGGCCGAACGAAATTTGGAGGAAGTGGGATGACCACCGCCACCAGAAAGAGCACGTCGAAGGCGCGCCCCGCCACAGTGCGCGCGGCAGCAACGCCCGCACCCGAAACAATCACGACCTACGACGTCGACAAGGTCCGCGCTGATTTTCCCATTCTTCGCCAGAAGATTCGCGGCAGGACACTGGTTTACCTCGACAATGCCGCCACGTCGCAAAAGCCTCAGTCGGTGATCAACTCAGTCACCCGCTATTACGAGCGCGATAACGCCAACATTCATCGCGGCGTGCATTTTCTCTCCGAGCACGCCACGGAAGAACACGAATCGGCCCGCACGGCGATCCAGGGTTTTCTGAACGCGGCCCATTCGAAGGAAATTATTTTTGTCCGCGGCACCACGGAGGCGATTAACCTGGTCGCGCAAACGTATGGACGCGTCCACATCGGCGCAGGCGACGAGATCCTCATCACCGCCATGGAGCACCATTCGAACATCGTACCCTGGCAGCTTCTGTGCGAGGAAAAAGGTGCCAAGCTACGCGTCGCTCCCATCAACGATCGCGGTGAATTGCTGATCGATGAATTTGCAAGCCTGCTCGGACCGAAAACGAAAATCGCCGCTGTCACCCATGTTTCAAACGCGCTGGGCTCGATCACTCCGATCCGCCGGATGATCGAACTCGCTCATGCCCGGAACATTCCCGTCCTCATCGATGGCGCGCAAGCCGTGCCGCATCTGAAAGTTGACGTGCAGGCACTCGATTGCGATTTTTACGCCTTCTCAGGCCACAAGCTGTATGGCCCCACCGGCATCGGTGTTCTCTACGGCAAAACGGCGCTGCTCGAAGCGATGCCTCCCTATCAGGGTGGCGGCGACATGATCAGCTCCGTCACATTTGAGAAAACACTTTTCAACAAGCTGCCGTTTAAGTTCGAGGCGGGCACGCCCGATATCTCCGGCGCGATCGGCCTGGGGGCAGCGATCCGCTATTTGGACGGAATGGGAATCGAGAGCGTCGCGGCCCACGAACACGATCTGCTGGAGTATGCGACCGAGAAGGTTTCGGCCATCCCCGGCATTCGCCTCGTTGGAACGGCCAAGGAAAAAGCGGGTGTGCTCTCCTTTGTTATGGAAGGCATTCATCCGCACGACATCGGCACGATTCTCGACCAGCAAGGCATCGCCATTCGCACAGGGCATCACTGCTCACAGCCCGTGATGCAGCGCTTCGACATTCCCGCGACCGCCCGTGCCTCCTTCGCGCTCTATAACACCCGCGACGAAGTGGACGCGCTTGCGGCCGGCATCGAAAAAGTGCGGGAGGTTTTTGCATAATGGCCGACCTGCGCGATCTCTATCAGGATGTGATCCTCGAGCACAGCAAAGCCCCGCGCAATTTCCGCGAGCTCGCAAAAGCGAATCACAAGGCGGAGGGGTTCAATCCGCTCTGCGGGGATCGCTTCACCGTGTATCTCGACCTGGACGGCGAGTCCATCCGCGACATCAGCTTTCAGGGTTCCGGCTGCGCCATCTCCAAAGCATCCGCCTCCATGATGACGCAAAGCCTCAAAGGGAAAACGAGGGCTGATGCCGAAAAGCTCTTCGGCCGCTTTCACGATATGGTCACCGGACATGCCCCCTCGAACCTCGAGCAGTTGGGCAAATTAACGGTCTTCTCCGGCGTGTCGGAGTTTCCGGTGCGCGTGAAGTGCGCGACGCTCGCCTGGCACACCCTGCAAGCCGCGCTCGAAGGGAAGCAAGATGCGATTTCAACCGAGTAGCATCTGCAGAGAACGTGGAAAAGAGTTCTGAGGTAGGTTTCCGATGCCCGTAACAAACCAGCCCATCACGCTGAGCCGCGAGACCGACGTGGTTGAAGTTCCCAGCGGGATCAACAACAAGCTCCCCGCTGGCACCGTGGTCCGAGTCATGCAAAATCTCGGCACCACCTACACGATCTACAGCGACTACGGCCTCATGTACCGCGTCGACGCAAAGGATGCGGATGCTCTGGGCCTTTCGAATGCACTGGCCGCGCCGGAAGCGGCTGCGGAAGACGAACCCTTCAGCGAGAAAATGGTGTGGGATCAGCTCAAGACCGTTTTCGACCCCGAGATCCCGGTGAACATCGCCGATCTTGGTTTGATCTATTCCTGCCAGATCAAGCCGCTTGATCAGGGAGCGCACCGGATCGACATCGAGATGACGCTCACTGCCCCCGGGTGCGGGATGGGTAATGTACTGAA
>Ga0187863_10000460_pt1 | contig 34802 bp, 32 predicted proteins | sample June2016WEW_11_1_FD_132975 | JGI IMG/M metagenome (GOLD analysis project Ga0187863, IMG submission 132975) | Peatland microbial communities from SPRUCE experiment site at the Marcell Experimental Forest, Minnesota, USA - June2016WEW_11_10 | ecosystem: Environmental > Terrestrial > Soil >...
CGGGTCGGTCTTGCCCATCACGATGAAGACCTGGCACCGCGGGTCGGCGGCCCCGCTGATCCACCACTTGCGGCCGTTGATCACGTAGTCGCCGCCGTCCCGGACCATCCCGGTGGTGATGTTCGTCGCATCCGAGGACGCCACGTCCGGTTCGGTCATCGCGAACGCCGAACGGATCTCCCCGGAGAGCAACGGTTCGAGCCATTGCTGCTTCTGCTCCGGCGTCGCGAACAGGTCCAGCGTTTCCATGTTGCCGGTGTCCGGGGCCTGGCAGTTGATGGCCTCCGGTGCGATCACCGGCGACCATCCCGAGATCTCCGCGACCGCGGCGTAGTCCAGGTTCGACAATCCTGATATCTGGGGCAGGAAGAGGTTCCACAGATCCCGCTTCTTCGCCGACGCCTTCAGCCGCTCAAGCACCGGAGGGTTCGCATGCGGGTCGTGGCTCGCCCGCCACTGCTCATACTCCTTCTCCGCGGGGAATACCTCCTCCCGCATGAACCCCCACATCCGCGCAGACACTTCCTCCGCCGCCGGCGACAGCCCGAAGTCCATTCCCTAGTCCTCCTCGAGCCTGCTGAGGCCGCCTTCGGCGATCTTCAGGACCTCTTGGTCGAGGTTGCCGAAGTCCTGCCCGGCCATCGAGCCTGCCGCCACCCGTGCGGCAATGCCCTGCGCGATCACCGCGAACTTGAAATATGCGAACGCCTCGTAGAAGGCGATGTCGTCCAGCCGGGCACCGGTCCGCCGTACGTAGCGTTCCGTGAGATGGGTCCTTCCCGGGAAGCCCGGGTTCCGCGTCACCGCAGGAGTCAGCGCCGGCTTGTCCTCCCCCGGTTCGCGCCAGTAGAACAGCAGCAGCCCGAGGTCGGTCAGCGGGTCACCCAGTGTGGACAGCTCCCAGTCCAGGACGGCAGCTACCCGCGACGGGTCAGCCAGGGCCATCAGGCAGTTGTCGAGCCGGTAGTCGCCGTGCACGATCGACTCCCGCTGGCTTTGCGGCAGTAGCCTCGCCAGCCGGCCGCTGAGTTCATCGACCGCCTTCACCTCGTGGGTCTTGGTCTTCTCCCACTGGCCGTTCCAGCGGCGGATCTGCCTGTCCAGGTAGCCGTGCGGCCGTCCGTAGTCAGCCAGCCCGATCGCTTCGGGGTCGACCGCATGCAGATCAGCGAGTGCATCGACCAGCGCGTCTGTCAGCGCCAGCTTCTCCGCCGGCGTCTCGGCGTACCCGTCCGGCATCTGGTCACGGATGACGTGACCAGCCACCTTTTCCATCACGTAGAACGGCACGCCCAGCAGGTCCCCGCTGGGCTCCTGCAATACGATCCTGGGGACCGGCACCGGCGTGCCTGCCAGCGCTCCTTGGATCCGCGCCTCACGTCCCATGTCATGGGCGCTCGGCAGCAGCTCACCCGATGGAGGCCGGCGCAGGATCACCGCGCCGGCCTGACTGGTGAGCTCGAACGTCAGGTTCGACTTACCCCCGGCGATGAGCGTGGCGTTCAGCGAACGCCACCGTCCATCACCTGTCGCTTCGGCCAGAGCCGGACCCAACAGGTCCAGCCGCACCAGGTCGGCGGTGCTCACGAGTTCAAATCACGCAACTCGCGCCGCAGGATCTTCCCGGTCGTGGTCTTCGGCAGGTCATCGACGAACTCGATCGCACGCGGGTACTTGTACGCCGCCATCTGCTGCTTGCAGAACCCGATCAGCTCTTCCTCGGTGACCGTCGCACCGGGCTTGAGTGAGACGTAGGCCTTCACCGTCTCGCCGCGGTACTCATCCGGAACACCGACCACCGCGGCCTCACGCACCGCCGGGTGGCCGTAGAGCACGTCCTCCACCTCACGTGGCCACACCTTGTAACCAGCCGCGTTGATCATGTCCTTCTTGCGGTCTACAAGGTAGAACCAGCCGTCTGGGTCCATGAACCCGACGTCACCAGTGCGCAACTCACCGCCGGGCAGGCTTTCCGCGGTGGCCTCCGGTTTGTTCCAGTAGCCGGGGACGACCTGCGGACCCGAGGTGGCAATCTCGCCGATCTGGCCAACGGGAACTTCCTTGCCCGCCTCATCGAGGATCCGGACCACAGTGTTGAACACCGGCACACCCACCGACAGCGCCCCCGTGTTCGGGTCCACCGGCGCCTTCTTGCCCAGAGGTACCGCATGCGACGGCGAGTTAGTCTCGGTCAGACCGTAAATGTTGTGGATGTAGAGGCCGGTCTTCTCCATGAACTGGTCGGTGATCGCGGGGGCGATCGGCGCGCCTCCGGAGTAGATCATCCGGAATGAGGACCAGTCTTCCCTGGCTACTCCCTCCAGCCCCGAGAGGTTGATGAACACCGTGATCGAACCGACGGTGAACGTGGGCTGGTGCTCACGAATCGCGTCGATGACCACCGCCGCTTCGAACCGGTGATTGATCACCAGCGGGCACGCCACGAGCAGGGCGACCCCCATGTGGCCGATCAGGCCGGTGATATGGAACAGCGGCGCGACCCCGAGCACGGAGTCCTCGGCGGTGAAGCCCATCCAGTCCCGGTACGTCTGGGAATTGAACACCATCGTGCCGTGGGTGCATATCGCACCCTTCGGCACCCCAGTGGTCCCCGAGGTGTAGCACAGCACGGCCACGTCCTCGGAACCTGGATCGACGGGCACCGGCTTGCGACCGTCGTTCTGGCTGAAGATCGCCTCGAGGTCCAGCGTCCCCTCCGGACGCAGCCGCTGCACGCCGGCGAACAGCCGCTCGTCGTTGCGGGACTGCCCGTCGAGCGGGGAGCAGGTGATCACCGTCCTGACCGCGGTCTCACCCGCCGCGATGACCTCCTTAGCCACCGACTCGTACAGGTCGTCAAGGCACAGCAGCGCACTGGCACCGGAGTCGGCGAGCAGATATTTCAGCTCGCGGCCCTTGTTCATCGGGTTGATCACCACAGCCGCACCGCCGGCCTTCCAGGCTGCCAGCAGCGCGATGACGAACGCCGGGTTGTTCTGCACATAGACCGCGAGCCTGTCCCCAGCAGCGAACCCGCTGCCGGCCAGGGCCACCGCGAGCGAGTCGGAACGCGCGTCCAGGCCGGCCATGGTGAGCACACCGTCGAAGTACTTGATCGCGGGGCTGTCCGGTGCCCGCGTCACCGACGCGCTGAACAGGTCGAGCATCGTCGGGTAGTCCGGCGTGATGTCGGTCGGCAATCCCTGACCGTAGAGCTTCGTCCAGGGACGTTCGGTATAAGTCGTCATTTGATCACCAGAGGGTTGACGGGCGAGCCGCTCGCCTCGTTCACCTTCAACGGGGCCGCCGTGTAGAGGAACGTGTACTGGCGGTCCTCAGCACTGTGGGAGGCCAGTTTCTCCAGGTCGCAGATCTCGGTCAGCGCCACGCCGAGGTTGCGCATCAGGGCGCAGTGCAACGGCAGGGCTGCGCCATTGTTTGGGTCGATCGTCACCTCGTTGGCGATGGTGTCGGTGACAAGGTTCGGGATCTCCATGTCCTGGAACCACTGCACGAGCTCGGGACTGTAGACCAGGCCCGGTTCGCAGAAGCCCTCGTAGAACTTCTCGCCCTGGTCGAAGAAAAGCTTGAGGAAGTTCGTACGGATGACCAGGATGTCGCGCTTCTCGATCTTGACGCCCTGGGCTTCAGCACACGCCACCAGGTCCTGGTGGGTGAAGGTCTCGGCCTTGCCGAGGTTCTCCTTGCCACGGAAGCGGGCTATGTCGAGCAGGATGCCCCGCCCGACGACACCACGCTCCGCGATCGGAGCCACGCTGGCCTTGTCCAGTCCGCCGACAGTGCTGCGCGCGTCGTACCCATTCCAGAGCTGGCCGTCGTACCAGACGTGGCCGAGCGCGTCGTACTGCGTCGAGCCCTGGAGAAACGCGCTGATCTTGTCATCTGCATAGTGCAGGCCACCAGGGAACTGCGGAGCGCCGTCGCCGTCCCATGAGGATTCGTCCAAGATCATCGTCTTCTCGGCCGGCGTCCGCCCGGGCCAAACCGGGTCGCCTCTGGGGTCGCCGATCAGCCGTTGCAGAGTGAACACGGTGCCGGACTTGATGTGGCGCACCCCGCGGAAGACTTCCTCTGTGGTGAGGTAATTCAGCGCGCCAACCTCATCCTCCTGCCCCCACCTGCCCCAGTTCTTCGGGGCACCCTTGAGCACTTCATCCATGGTTGGGACGTCAGTCATCCAAGCAGATCCTTCCTAGCGGAACAAACAGAGCGCTCGCTCGGTGATCCATAGCGGATTTGAGACCACCGTCACCCCCATCGTCAGCTTTGTCAAGGTAGCTGCGAGATATCCGTAGTTCACAAGCCCTTTATGGCGTTCAGGTATTCTGAACACCATGAAGCGCTAGTGGTCGAAGCGCTGGCTCTCTTCCACGCCAGGCAAAGCGACCTCTCCTTCATTGGCGCCAGCGAAATGCGCAGCCTCGAACCCCATCACTATCGCCGGATACCCAGGCTCCGCGACGATGTCCGGGACCTACTGGACGCGGAGATTTCAGCGGCCATTACGGCGGGTGGTCTCGCTGTCAACTATCGGCGCGATGCGGGGAAGGCGATAACGACAATGTGCACGGCGCTAGTGCAGTGGTTTCAACCCGGCGGGCGTACCACTCCGGGGCGGATCGCCAAGGAATACGCACAGTTTGCACTGCGCCTTGGCCGGGGTACCGGTACCCGGACGCGCCGAGGACAGAGGTCTGTAACTGTTCTGGGCTGGTTACCGCTGGTCAGGCCTTCATCTCGGACACGACTGGCGCCTCCGGCAGAGATGGGAGCGGTACAGCACGGAAGTACCGCTACGCACACGGACAGGGGTGGTCGCGTGGGGACGCAGGAAGACGGTGACCTGCGGGGATGGACGCGGGTGGACGTGCTGCCGACAGATGGTGCTGGGTCGCGGCGACGATGCTCCGCAGCGCTGGATATAGTGCGGGACAGGACTAGCCGGAGGACGCCCCGGCGGCCGGTGAGCTGAGCTGGCGCCCATCTTGGCGAAGGCCGTCGCTCGCGGAGAGGTGGCCCGACGTGCGGGTTCGACGCAAATGGCTGACGGCTGGAAGCCTGGCCCTCGCGCTCGCCACTACCATGCCGGCGGTGGCGGCCGCAGCGGCCAGGACGACTGGCGTGGCCGGCCGTGACGGCGGCCGCGTGAGTGGCGCGGCACAGTCCGGGGTCGGCCGGCGGACGCTGGCGGCCGCCCTGCCGAGGCTGTCGGCGCAGCAACTGGCAGGCCAGCGGGTGATCTACAGTTACCCGGGCCTGACCCCGCCAGCCAGCTTGATCTCGCTGATCCAGCATGGCGAGGCCGCCGGGGTGATCTTCTTCGGGCAGAACATTTCCAGCCAGGCGCAGATCGCGGGCGTCATCAGGCAGCTGAATCGGGCCAACGCCAGCTCACTGAACCCGGTACGGGCACCGCTGCTGCTGATGACTGACCAGGAGGGCGGTCAGGTCCGCCGCCTGCCGGGCCGACCGTATCTGTCCGAGAAGCAGATCGGCGCGAATCCGCTGGCGAAGGCGGAGGTTCTGGCCACGCAAGCGGGCCAGGGCGCCGCGGCCAACCTGCGCGGCGTGGGCATGAACGTCAACCTTGCGCCCGTGCTCGACGTGTACCGGCAAGCCGGGGACTTTGATGACCAATTCGGCCGCTCCTACAGCATGAACCCCACTGTCGTGTCGCAGCTGGGCGCCAACATGATCAAGGCGCAGCAGGCCGGCGGGGTGGCGGCCACGGCCAAGCATTTCCCCGGCCTCGGGGACGCTACCGCGAGCCAGAACACCGACATCAGAGCGGTGACGCTCAATCTGCCGCTGGCGACGATCCGCCGCGTCGACGAGGTGCCGTTCCAGGCCGCGATCAGTGCCGGGGTCAAGCTGATCATGGTGTCGTGGGCTACCTACCCGGCGATAGGAGCACGGCCCGCCGGGCTTTCGCCCAATGTCGTCCAGGGTGAGCTGCGGAACCGGCTCAAGTTCACCGGGGTCACGATCACAGACGCCCTGGAGGCCGGCGCGCTGCGCTCCTACGGCTCGACCCAGAACCGCGCGCTGTTCGCCGCGCTGGCCGGCATGGACTTGCTGCTCTGCTCCGCCCAGAACGTCACCCAGGGAGAGCAGGCGAGTGGCGAACTGGCAGCGGCCTACCGCAACGGAACCCTCAACGGCCCGGCGTTCCTGGCTAGCGTGAACCGGGTAATAACGCTGCGCCAGTCAGCGAAGTAAACGTCGCCGTCCGGCAAGGGTGACGAACGTGGCTGGAGGCGTCATGGAAAAGCGCTCGCACCCGGGTCAGACCTCGAGAGTCGGAACCACGCAGGCGGCGGCCTCAACGTTCGCGTCGGCGTGGAGACGGGCCCACCTGACCGTCGATGAGCGGGTGGCCAGAGGCCGGGCCGCCCGCACGGAGGCGCCACGGTCGAGCCACGGGCGGTGGGAACCCGCACCGGACCGCCCGGATCCGATCACCCTCCTCGAAGAGCAGGCGGAGAGCCGGGTCGCCCGCCTCGTCCCCATCCGGTACGGGCGGATGCTGGTCTCTCCCTTCACTTTCTACCGGGGCGCTGCGCTGATCATGGCGTCCGATCTGGCGGCGACCCCTCAGTCCGGTGTCACCGTACAACTGTGCGGTGACGCGCACCTGTCGAATTTCGGCCTGTTCGGCACGCCCGAGCGGCGGATGCTGTTCGACATCAACGATTTCGATGAAACCCTTCCGGGCCCGTGGGAGTGGGACGTCAAGCGCCTAGCGGCCAGTTTCGAGGTGATGGGACGCGACCGCGGCTTCAGCCCCGCCGACCGCCGGGACATCGTCATGGCCGGGGTCCGGGAGTACCGGGACCGCATGCGCGAGGCAGCCGGGATGCGCTCCGTGGAGGCGTGGTATGACCACCTAGAGGCCGGGATGCTGCTCAAACTGGTCCGCGAGGAAGTCCGCGTCAAACGGGTCAGCAAGAAGGAGGCCCGGGCGACCGAGGAGATGGTGGCGAAGGCGCGAACCCGCGACAGCACACGGGTGTTCGCCAAGCGGGCAGACGAGGTCGACGGTGAACCGCGGATCGTCGCCGACCCGCCGCTCATCATCCCGATCGAGGACCTGATCCAGCCTGGGTCGGAATGGGAGGATCCCGTTCCGCTGATTAAGAATCTGCTCAGCTCGTACCGGCGCACGCTCGGGCGACAGCACCACCCGGTCGAGGAGTACCGCTACGCCCACGCGGCCCACAAGGTCGTGGGCGTGGGCAGCGTCGGCACCCGCTGCTACATCATGCTCATGCTCGGCCGGGACGACAACGACCCGTTGTTCCTGCAGGTTAAGGAGGCGCAAGCATCCGTGCTCGAACGCTTCCTGGGTGCGAGCGCATACTCCCACCATGGCGAGCGGGTGGTAGCCGGGCAGCGCCTGATGCAGGCAGCGACCGACATCTTCCTGGGCTGGCAGCGCATCAAGGGTCTGGACGGCGTGACCCGCGACTACTACGTGCGCCAATTCCAGGACTGGAAGGGCAGCGCGGACGTCGACACCATGCTCCCGCCGGGGGCCACCCTGTATTCGCGTATCTGCGGAGCGACCCTGGCCCGGGCCCACGCCCGCTGGGGCGACCGGATCGCGATTTCCTCCTACCTGGGCAAGGGGGACGCTTTCGACCGCGCGATCGCAGACTTCTCCGCCGCGTACGCCGACCAGAACGAGCGAGATTACGTCGCATTCAGGGCAGCGGTTGACTCGGGGCGGCTGACCGCCCGCACCGGGCTGTAGCCGATGCGCGCCGGAGGTGTCAAATGGTGCACAACCCTTCGCGCAAGCGCTACGTTGGGCATTACCTGCAGGCTCCGGGGGGTCCCTACCGCGCTCCGGATGACGTGCTGGAACTCGCCCTTTACGATCTTGGACAGCACCTCGCCGGCTGGTCCGTTGAGCAGGGCATCGGGCCGCATCCGGTCGAGCGATCTGGGCGCTGTTTCCTGGCCGCTAAGGACTACAGCGGCCACCCTCAGGACGGCATGCTAAGGCTGTATTACTCGGCGCTGGACTGCGGCTTCTCGCTGTTCGACGACGTTTACTATCGCTGCATCCAGGTCGATGCCAACTTCGTGGACACCGGCGGGACGTGGCGGGCTCCGCAATCTGAGCGCATCGTGGCCGAGACGCTGGCCCAGCTGGCCAGCATCTACGAGGCCGCCGTCGACCCGCGCTACCAGGGGCGGCGCTTCTGGAACCGAGTCAGCGGCACCTGGGTGTGCGGGCAGGACCTGTACCCGTGCCCGGACGATCCGAGCGGCACCTACTAGCTCGACAGCAACTGGTGTCTGCCGCACAGCCACCGATCGCTTCGCCGCGCTCAGCCGACGATCGCTTCGCCGCGCTCAGCCGACGATCTGGTGCTTTCGGCCTTGACCGCGGCGTCCAGCCTGTCGCTGCGTACCTGTGGGTGGCGACGACATGGCTGAACCCGGCCAGCAGCAGGGCTCCGGCCAGGTGGGCGGCTTCGTCCGGGACGTCGCTGACGGCAGGCTGGCCTTCCTGGTCATGAGTCGTTGCCGTCCGAGGCATACCGGCATCTCGACATGGGGGAGTCGGGCATGACATGACGCGGTGCGCCCTTGTGTCGGCGGATCTTGCTAGTGCGTGGTCATCCGGTCAACGACGGGCACAGGGTAGGGACGAGTCCGCCGGCCGACCGGCCCTGTGACCCTCGGGCTAGTCGTGCCGGCTGGAGGATCTGTTCACTTCTTGTGCGGGACGATCACGACTGGGCATGCAGAGTGCTGGACGACCTCGGTGCTCACCGACCCCACCAGCGACCGGGCAAAATGGCCGGCGCTGCGTGTGCCGACGACCACCAGGTCGGCATCTTGCGAAGCATCGACCAGCTCCTTGACCACAAAGCCGCTCAGCGCGCGGACATTTACCGAAGCTGGCCCGGCATCGCCTAGCCGGCTCGCTGCCCTTTGCGTCATCTCGTCAGCGGCCTGTTGCAGTTTTTCCAGCAGGGGCTGGTCTGCCGGGCCGATCACCGGGACGCCGCCCCAGTAGCTCTTCGGGACCTCGTGCACGGCTAGGACAGTCAGCGGGGCATGCACGGCCGCCGCCTGTCTCATCGCCCAGTCCAGTGCGCGTTCCGAGTTAGGTGAGCCATCTACGCCCACAACGATTCCAGGCATTGCCTGCTCCTTCCCCTTGGGCCACCCCTCCGGTGGCAACCATGAGTTCCCTGTATTCACGAGCTGCGGGACGGTTCACTGTGATGACCGAGAGATGAAGCATCTGCAGCGCTCATGAGTGGTGGAAGTGGTCGCCGCGCTAAGACTAGCCATGCGGCTGTCCATCCGCTCGTCACGGCGGCGATGTTCGGCCCTTTCCCGGCTACCGCTCCGAGACGATAAGTCCCGCAGCCGGCCTGGCCGGCGGTACCCCTGCGGAGCACCCGAGCGCACACTTGACAGTGGCCCTTCACCGGAAATCGAAGGAGGTGCTGACCATGGGACTGACCTGGAGGGACGCAGTTTCGTCCTGCACCATCGTAGTGATCATCATTGCGTACGCAGCGTATCTGGGCGGAACGAGCCTGCTGCTGATCTCCAGCGCGTGGGCCGCATCCGCCGTGGTACTGGTCCTCGGTCTCAGCTGCGCTGTCATCGCGGGCGGCGACCTGTATACGAGACCTCAGCCACGTTTGGGCAGGGTGTTCAGGCGGATCGCCACCGGGTTCGGCACGATCGCGATCATCACCGGCCTGCTGGGGTTGATCACCGGCAGTGCCCACGCGCTGGAGATCCTCGTCGTAGTCACGATCGCCTGGCTCGGGACAGCGACCTTCTGGCACATACTAACGATTGGATCCGAGCAATGAATGAGCCGGGCGCGGCGCCAGCGTAGCCATGTGCTGCAGCGTGGGCGCCTCCGTTATGCCTCGCTGCCCAAGTGGGCTCACCTGCGGCCGTGGCGCTGATGACGGCAGGCACAGCGGTGTCGGAACGATGCGTGCCGCTGACCCGGAGCGGCGGAACCGTGATGTTTCACGGCATCACCGACCCCGAGGACCTCGTGCGGGTCAGTCCGTACGATGTGTTCCGCCGCGAGATCACGATCAAGGGATCATTCGCGGAGATCGTTTCGTTCCCGGCCGCGATCGCGCGCTCCGGACCGGGCGGGCACGTACGGAGGGCCTGATGACGCACCGCTTCAAGCTCGATGACTACGCCGGCGCCCTCGACGCGCTGCGCAGCGACCGGACGGTCCACGAGATCATTATCGAGTGCTGACCACATGCGTGCTGATGCCCGGCGCCCGGTGAAGGCGGCTGACCGCCGGGATTCCAACGGTCCGGTCTGCACCCTGGGTCTCGACCTGGGGACCAGCTCGGCCAAGGCGGTCGTGGTCGATACGAGCGGCAAGCTTCTGTCGCAGGCGTCCGCCGGTTACGCCGTGACCTCGGCGACGGCCGGCTACGCGGAGAGCGAGCCGGCCCACTGGTGGACCGCGGTGACCGCCTGTGCCCGCGAGGCCGTCCACGCGGCTGGCGCGCGGCCTTCGGCGATCGGGCTGTCGGGACAGATGCACGGTTTGGTGCTGGCGTCCCGGGACGGCGGGGCCCTTCGCCCGGCCCTGCTCTGGGCCGACAGCCGGGCGACGGGGTCCCTGCGCGCCTACCGGCTCCTCGGCGCCCAGGCGCTGGCCAGGCTCGGCAATCCGCTGGCCCCCGGCATGACCGGACCGCTGCTCAGGTGGATCGCCGAGAACGAACCGCGCACCTACTCGCAAGCTCGCTGGGCGCTGCAACCCAAAGACTGGATACGCGCCCGCCTCACCGGCGAGTTCCACGCCGAGCCCAGTGATGCTTCAGCCAGCCTCCTCTATGACGTGATGGGCGACCGCTGGGACCTCGAGGTGGTCAGAGCGCTTGGTCTGGAGGCCAGCTTGCTCGCGCCCCTGCTGCCCTCGGCAGGGGCCCTCGCCGGCCACCTCACGGCCGAGGCGGGCATCGAGCTGGGGCTGCCCGCGGGCATCCCCGTCGCGGCCGGGGCCGGCGACACGGCGGCGGCGGCGCTGGGCAGCGGGATCGTCGGCACCGGCGACATTCAGCTGACCGTCGGCACCGGCGCGCAAGTCATCCGGCTTCTGTCCGCACCTGTCAGCCGGGCGGACGCCGGGATCAACCTGTACCGCTCGGCGACTCCGAGCGGCTGGTACCAGATGGGCGCCACCGTCAGCGCCGGGCTCAGCCTCAACTGGGTGCGCGAGACCATGAACGCCGCCTGGGCGGAGCTGTACGCGAGTGCCGATCATCGCGGCCAGGCTCACGACCCGATCTTTGTCCCGCATCTGTCCGGGGAACGGACCCCGTACTGCGATCCGGCGCTCCGCGGCTCCTGGACGGCGTTGTCGCTGGCCAGCGACCGGACCTCGCTCTTGCGGGCCGCGCTCGAAGGAACCGCCTTCGCGATCCGCGACGCCCTGGACGCGCTGCTAGGTGATTACCGTCCTGCTCATCTCCGGCTGGCCGGGGGAGGGACCCTGGCGGCTGGCTGGCGGCAGATGCTCGCGGACGTGCTGGAGTTCCCGCTGCACGCCGTCGACGTGCCCGCCGCGTCAGGCCGGGGCGCGGCCCTGCTGGGAGCCAACGCCGCCGGCCTGATCAGTTTGAGAGATATAGAAGGGCCGCTCGCTCCGGCCGCCCGGCTGGTGGCCGAACCGGATCCGGCGCTGGCCGATTTCCACCGGGAACGCCACGCGCGATTCCGGCACATAGTCTCCGCTCTCAAAATTACCCAGGCATCCGCCGAGCGCACGGCCGGGCCCTCAGGCGGCGCGGGAGGGGCAGCATGACCGTATTGACCGCAAGAACCCTGAGGCAGCTGGACGCGGTCTACAGCTCGATTCTGACCGCCTTGCTCGAACACGGCGTGCGGAAGACCTTCACTGATCTCGACCACCACGCCACACTGTCTACGGCCGGCCGCAGGCCGGCCGGCCTGGAGAGGAGGCCGCCCTGACCAGCATGCGACGCGTCGTCGTTCACCCAGGCCGGATCGCCGTCGAGGCAGCGGACATTCCAGCCCCGGGCCCGGACGAAGCCCTGGTCCGTACCCTCGTGGCGGGCGTCTGCGGATCCGATCTGCACGCTGCCCGCGGGCGCCACCCCTTTGTCCGGCTGCCTTACCGGCCGGGTCATGAAGTCGTCGGGGTGGTCGAATCTGCGGGCTCCGCCGTCGAGGCCCTCACGCCAGGGCAGCGGGTCATCGTGGAGCCCGACCTGCCCTGCTGGGCGTGCAAAATGTGCACCTCAGGCCGGGAGAACCTATGCGAGAATCTGCAGTTCTTCGGCTGCGGCTACCCTCAGGGCGGCATGGCGGACTACTTCACCGTGGCCGCCCGCCGCCTGCATCCGGTACCGGACACGCTGGACGATCACACCGCGGCGCTCATCGAGCCGTTGTCGACGCCGGTGCACGCCGTGCGCCTGGCGGGCGACGTGGCCGGCCGGTCCGTCGCCGTTCTCGGCGCGGGAACAATCGGCTTGTTCACCCTCGCGGTGCTCCGCGCGCACGGAGCAGCAAGAGTCGTCAGCACGGACCCCAATGTCGCCAAGCGCGAGCGAGCCGCGGCCCTCGGCGCCCATTCGACTATCGACGCACGCACACCCGGCGTTGCCGGGCAGGTAAGACATGCGCTCGGCGGGAGCGCCGACATCGTGTTCGACTGCGTCGCCATCCAGTCGTCGGTAGACCAGGCGATCGCCATCGCTGACAAGGGCGGGACCGTCGTTGTGCTCGGCGTCCCCGCCCAGGACGTCATGGTTCCGCTGCCGATCGTGCAGGACCACCAGATCCGCATTCAGGGCAGTGCCACCTATCTCCCCGAGGACTACCGGGAATCGGCCGACTTGCTCCGCCGGGGGGCCGTCAGGACCGCGGACTTCGTCACGGCCACGCGGCCACTCGATCAGGTCGCCGAGGCCTTCGAGCTCGCCTCGTCGGGAAATCACGTGAAAGTCCTGGTCACCGTGGGCGAACGGTGACCGTGCCCCGACACCCCCCATTCATCATCTGCTCTGATGTAAACCTGCGCCTGACGCCGATACCAGGCCGGCCTCGTTCGCGGTGATGACGAGCTGTACCCGGTCCCTGGCGCCCAGTTTGGCCAGCAGCCGGGCCACGTGGGTCTTGACGGTGCCTACCGTGATGTACAGGGCGGCGGCGATCTCGGCGTTGGACATGCCGAGGCCCACCAGCCTGAGCACCTCGCGTTCGCGGTCGGTGATCCCGGTTATCTCCCGGGGCTTTCGGCCGGAACGGGGCTGGCCGGCGAACTCCCCGACCAGGCGGCGGGTGACGCCCAGCGCGATCATGGCGTCGCCGGCCGCGACCACCCGGATCGCGGTCAGGATGTCCTCCAGCGCCATGTCCTTGACCAGGAACCCGCTCGCCCCGGCCCGGAGCGCGCCGTAAACGTAGTCATCGTCGTCGAACGTGGTGAGGACGAGCACGCGAGCGTGCGTATCGCCGGCGGTGATCATCTGGGTTGCTCGATGCCGTCCCTGCCCGGCATGCGGATGTCCATCACTACCACGTCGGGGCCGGTGTCCCTGGCGAGTTGGACCGCCTCGGCTCCGGTTCCGGCCTCGCCGGCCACGTCGATATCGGGTGTCTGCTCGATCAGCATGCGCAAGCCCGCACGGATCAGCGGCTGGTCGTCGGCCAGGATGACCCGGATGGTCATCGGGCCGGCGCGGGCAGTGGCAGCCCGGCGGCGACGCGGAAGCCGCCGCCGGGGCGCGGGCCGGCCGAGAAGTCGCCGCCTAGCAGCGCGGCGCGCTCCCGCATGCCGGCGATCCCGTAGCCGGTCCCGGCCACGCCGGCGCCGCGCCCGCTGTCGGTGACCTCGATCGACAGATACCCGTCCTGCGGATCCGTTAGTGACACGGCAGTCGCGTCTGTGGCAGTCTGTACGGGCTGAGCCGAGAGGAGGTGCGACACCCATGTCGATGCTGGTTCCCGCGCCTCCTGGAGCTGACTGACCGAGCGCAGCCACAGGTGGCGCCACCTTCGAAAGGTGGCCCGATGACCGTACACATCAAGAGCATCACCTTCGGCTGCGCTGATCCCCGCCGCCTGGCGCAGTTCTGGAGGCAGCTGACCAGGTTCAGCGAAGACCCGGACAACGGCAACGCTCCCGGCGACCCGGAGGGCAACGAGTTCTGCATCGAGCCCAGTGACGCCGGGCGCGCGCCTTTGGCCGGGCAGCTCGGCCGCGCATTCGACGCGGTCGCTGCCCTGATCAGCAACATCCGAGCTGACCAGTGGTCAGCGCCGACCCCATGCACGGACTGGACGGTACGCCAGCTGGTCAATCACCTGATCGGCATGAACCGGGTCTTCGCCGCGCTGCTCGCCGGCCAGCCGCCTCCGCCCAGGCCGTCCGCGGACCATATCCAAGATGACCCCGTCGGCGCCTACCGCGATTCCGCGGCCACGCTGCAGGCCGCGTTCGGCCGGCCCGGGGTCCTCGAACGCACCTACCACGGCCCGCTCGGGACCGCCACCGGCGCCGAGCGACTGAAGATCCGGCTCTACGACCTCCTCGCCCATGGCTGGGACCTCGCGCAGGCCACGGGACAGCCCGCTGACCTGCCTGATGATCTAGCCGAACAGTCGCTGGCGTTCGCCCGGACCCAGCTGACCGGGCAAGCCCGCCCAGGTCGCTTCGGCCCGGCCCAGATCGTCGCCGAACAGGCCCCTGCCATCGAGCGGCTGGTCGCCTTCCTCGGCCGCCGGTCAACACAGGAGCCTGAGCAGATGACTGATCCGGCGAACCAAGACCTCGTTCCCGCGCGGTTGCGCTGCGGCATCGTCGTGCGTGTCCGGGAGGATGCCTGCGAAATTGTCAGGGACCGGCAGCTCTGCTCCGTCCGGTACGCGGCGCCGTTTCCGTCACCGCGGACCGAACGGGTGTCACCTGGCCACCTGGTGGCCATCGCGACCGCGCCGGACGGCACCGAGGCGGTGGTGTGGCGCTGGTATGACGCCGTCGTGCTCGGCGCAGAGGCCGGCTTGATCAGGCTGTGGGAGCCCTCGCACGGCGAAGTCCTGGCCCAGCCACGGCCCGCGCACCAGTCTCCACAGCCCGGAACTCGTGCCTACCTGTCCGCCGGTCTACCCGGCGCCGACTGGTGGGTCGCCGGCGGCGCCGCTGCCAGCCCGGAGGACGCCGACGTCGAGCTGGACGAGGTCGAGCAGCTCTACACCGAGCGCGATCTCTGGAACACCCTGGCAGGCTCGGCCGCGCGGATCCCGGCCAGCTCGCCGCGCGTTCGCAACCGGGCCAGCGGCAACGCGGGACCAGCGCGGCCGGCGATCACCACGTGAAGCTGCGAGGGCAGGTGCTCGAGCAGGAACGCCATTCCGTCCTGGACATCGCGTGCGTCGATGACATGGTAGTCATCGAGCACCAGGACGATATCGGCCGCGATGGCGCCCAGGTCGTTGAGCAGAACGGTAAGCACCGTCTCGATCGGGGGCGGCGGGGACGCATGCACGACACTCGTGGTGTGCTATCCGGAGCGGCCTGCCGTGGCGGGCGGGGCGTACTCCGGTGTCCAGATCGCGGCGTCCACCGCGGCCGCCGCCTGGTCGCGGCTCATCATTGGTGCCGCGCCGGATGCGGAGGCCTCGCAGGCGACCGCGATCGCGACGGCGCGCGAGATGGGCCGGAGCTCGGCGAGGCTGGGGTAGAGCGCGCCCTCGGCGAGCCGGTCTGTGTCGACCAGATCGGCCAGTGTGGTGGCCGCCACGAGGAACATCCGGTCGGTGACTTCCCCTGCCTGCGACGCGATCGCGCCGAGGCCTACTCCCGGGAAGATGAACACGTTGTTCGCCTGCCCGATCACACGGTCGCGGCCTTCCACCCGTACCGGGTCGAAGGCACTGCCGGTTGCTACCAGCGCACGCCCGTCACTCCATGCGAGCACATCGGCTGGGGTCGCTTCGGATTTCAGGGTCGGGTTCGACAGCGGCAGCACGATCGGTGCCGGGGTGCGGGCGGCCATTTCGCGGATCACCGGCTCGGTGAAGGCGCCTGGGGTCGCTGACGTGCCGATCAGGATGGTCGGGCTCATCTGCCGCACGACGGTTTCGAGGTCGTAGTGGCTGGCGGCCGCGAAGCCGCACGCGGCCAGTTCCGGGGCGGGCAGCGCGAACTGGCGCTTGTCCTCGTCCACCTGGTCGCGCCCATCGAAGATGAGGCCGTGCGAGTCAAGCATCATGACCGCGCGGCGAAGGCTGGCGCTGGGGTCCTGCTCGCGGATAACCGTCTCGGCCAGGCGCGCGATACCCGTGCCGGCCGCGCCCGCGCCTACGAAAACCAGCCGCTGAGCGGCTAGCGGCTCGCCGCGCAGCCGCAGCGCGGCCAGCAGCCCGGCCACGACAACCGCGGCGGTGCCCTGGATGTCGTCGTTGAAGCTCACTATGCGTTGCCGGTAGCGGCCGAGCAGCCTGATCGCGTTGTGCTGCTTGAAGTCCTCCCACTGCAGCACGGCGGCGGGGAAGACCTCGAGGACGGCTCTGACGAAAGCCTCGATGAGCGCATCGTAGTCGGCTCCGCGCAGGCGCGGCTTCGGATAGCCGAGGTAAAGCGGGTCGCGCAGCAGGTCTTCGTTGTCTGTGCCGACGTCTAGCGAGACCGGCAGGGTCACGCCGGGATGCACGCCGGCGCCTGCGGAGTACAGCGCGAGCTTTCCCACCGGGATGCCCATGCCACCGGCTCCCTGGTCGCCCAGCCCCAGGATCCGCTCGTTGTCGGTGGCAACGATCAGCCGGATGCCCGGCCGGCCGGTGTTGCGGAGCAGTTCGGGGATGCGATCAATGTCGTCGGGAGTGATCCACACGCCGCGCGGACGGCGTTGAATGTGGCTGAAGGTGCGGCAGGCTTCGCCGACCGTCGGGGTGTAGACGATCGGGGCGAATTCCTCGATGTGGTCGATGAGCAGCCGGTAGAAGAGCGTCTCGTTGCGGTCGTGCAGCGCAACGAGTCCGATGTACTTCTCCAGATCATCAGTCTTGCGGCGGACATGCTCGAGCTCAAGCTCCACCTGCTCCTCGATGGTGGCCACGCGCCAGGGCAGCAGCCCGCGAAGGCCGAGCTCATCCCGTTCCGCATAGGTGAACGCGACATCCTTGTTCAGGCTCGCCTGATCAAGTATTCGCGCGCCGGGCGTCGGCGCGGAGGCTGTCGTGGCTTTGCTGCCGCTGGAGTTCATCTGGCCTCCTGAACTGGCTACCCCGGGGACTGTCTACGAATGCGGAACGGGCCTGCCGATCAGCTCAAGTGAGCGGCCGCTGGTCTTCGGGCCGCCCAGGGCGATCAGGCCGGCGAGCAGCCCGGTGATCCCGATGGCGGCGAACCCGAGGAAGAACGTGGTACCGGATATCAGCGTGGGCAGCAGGAGGGCGCCCACCGCCCCACCCAGGTGCCCGCCGCCGTCAGCCAGGGCGAACCCGCGCGACCGTAGGCGGGTCGGGAAGTTCTCGGCGGTGAAGGTGTAGGCCACCTGCAGGTAGGACCCCAATGCCAGCGACGCCAGGAATGAGCCGATGGTCACGACTGCGCCGTTGGCGAGGGTCCCGATCAGCAGCATCCCGATCAGCCAGACGACGGTGGCGGCGAAGATCAGGTGCTTGCGCTCGATCTTGTCGGCCGCCAGGATCATGATCCCTGCTCCGGCCGGGTACCCGATCGCTCCGACCGCCAGGTACAGGATCGAGCTGCCGATTCCCAGGCCGTTCGCGGACAGCAGGGTCGCGGCGTCCCCCAGGAACCCGTAGTTGCCGATGTACCACAGGAACCACATGGTGGTCATGGCCAGGACCGCTAGGCCATACCGTCCGTGCGTCAGCTCGTACAGGGTGCTGACCTGATGCTGGTCGTCACCGGCCGGCCGGGTGCCCCCAGGGCCGCCGGAGAGCGGACCGGGCGCCTGCCCGGCCGAGAACGCCACCGCGGACGCCGCCAGTTCCTGCGGGTCAAAGCGCTGCTCCATCGACCCGACCATAACCTCGGCCTTGTCGAGGTGGCCGTGCTGAATCAGCCACCGGGGTGATTCCGGCAGCCGCAACCCGAACAATACGCCCGCCAGCCCGATGAACGCGCCGATGGCGAACAGGATCCGCCAGCCGATATAGAAATGCGGTACCAGGGCGAGGGCCACGAACGGCGTGACGGCCTGCCCGATGATGCCGATCATGAACATCGTCACCGAGATACGGCCCCGCTGCGCGGGAGGAGAAAGCTCCCCCACATACGTCGACGCCAGGTTGAGAGCAGCGCCGACGCCCATACCGGTCAGGAAACGCCAGATCGACAGCGAGACGATCCCTGTCGCGAACGCGGTGCCCAGGGACCCTAGGCCAGACACGAGCAGCGAGGTGAGGAAGGCAAGCCGGCGGCCCCGCCAGTCGGCGAGCGCCCCGATGAGGTTCGACCCCACGATGTAGCCGACCAGCCCGATGGCTATCGCCACGAATTTCACGTCGTTGCTGCTCAGGGCGAACTGCTTGACGATGGCTGGCAGCCCAAAGCCGATGTCGGTGATGTCGTAGAAGACGAAGAAGTACGCCAGGCCCAGCACGAAAAGGTCGAAGCGGGGCAGCGGCCACCCCGGCAGCCGGTCCATACGGTCCAGCAGCGCCTGGCCCCGGGCCCTTCCGCCGGCCTGACCTTCCGGGCCGGCCGCTGTCGCGCTCATCCCATAGCCTCACTTCCGGCACAGGTCTATGTACGCATTAAAAAACCCCGGCTCTACCGCCACATGCGCAACATCGCGGATGCAGCTGCCAGGGTCCGGAGCAATCCTCCGTGATAATACGCTTTCCTTACACTCGCGCATAGGGCATTCCGGGACCCAATAACCAGCCATGGCCGGAGTGCTGCGAGCGACAGCCGGTCGGCTAGCTGTCAGGCACCATGGCCTTGCTCTCAGCGGAGGCCGAATAGGTATTTGACGTCAGGGACCGTCGTCGATGTCTCTGGAATTAACTGGAACCGGCCGATGACGTGGCCCGGTCAGGAAGGGGGAACGGGTCCCTGTCCGCCGCATCGGCCTCCAGGTCGCGCAACTGGCCCTTCAGGTATGCCTGCAGCCTGCTGCGGTAATCGCGCTCGAAGGCGCGTAGGTCATCGACCCGCCGCTCGAGTTCCTCGCGCTCGTGCGCCAGCGAGCCCAAGGCCTGGTGGTATCGCTCCTGCGCGTCGCGCTGCAGGCTCTCGGCCACGGCCCGGGCATCACTGGTGATCTGTTCCGCCTGACTGCGGGCCTTGCCGAGGATCTCATCGGCCGCCCGGCGCGCCCGGCCCAGCGTCTCACCGGCTTCCCGGCGGGCATCCGCGAGGGCCTGGTCGGCGGTCTGCTGCGCCAGCACCAGCACCCGGGCCACGGTGTCCATGCTGGGCACCTGGGCCGGCATGCCCATCAGCGCCGGCACAGGCGTGCGCTGCGGCTCGGGCGGCACCGGCTCCGCGGCCATCCTCTCCGGGTCAGGTTCGGCCAGCGCAGAGCTGAAGGCGGGCACCGCCGGCGTGCTGCCGCCCAGGCACTCGGCAAGCTTCGCCCGCAGTTCCTGATTCTCCTGAAGGAGCCTCTCCATCTCGGTCTCCACCTCGTCGAGGAAGGCGTCGACCTCTTCCTCGTCATAGCCGGGCCGCAGCCGGGTGGTAGCGAACTGCTTGTTCCGCACATCCGCGGGCATCAGCGGCATCTCGCCTCCTCGGCACGGAGAGTGTCCCCTGACCGGAAAGTAGCCGACCACAGCCGCGACAGGACCCAATTCAGGGAAAATGGGCACGACGGCCGTCGGCCTGGGCGCGCGGGTCAGGCAGCAAGCCCCATGAAAAGCCGGGCCTAGCGCTACCTCTCCGTCCGGACAGCGACCTGTGCGGACGGGCAACATCGACCGATCTCGTGCTCGTTAGGCCTCCCAGACGCGGTGAAGACGTTGTGCTAGCACGAGGCCCAGTGCACCGGCTGACCACCTTGGGCCAGCACCTCCGGGTCGGCCACACTGGGCCGAGGAGGTCGTTATGGGGGCTCTAAGGCTGCTATTTCGCGCTGAGTTCCGGCGCCGGTGGCGATCTTGGCTGGTCCTGGCGACCCTGATAGCCGTCGTCGGCGGGGTAGCCCTGGCCGCCGCTGCGGCCGGCCGTCGTACCGATTCGGCATTCCCGCGATTTGTCTCAGCCTATGGCTTCGACGCCGGCGTGTACGCTATGCGACCCATGCCGAAGCTTGCCAGGCTTCCGGGGGTCAGCTCCGCCATCGATGTCGTCGGGCCGTTCAGCGGTCAACCGGCGTGTGACTGCACCAGCCCGATCGACCCGACGGACTTCGAGGTCCTTGTCGTGCCACCCGGGGGCAGGCCGATCTACAAGCTGATCTCCGGCCACCTGCCAGACCCGTCCGCCCCTGACCAGGTACTGGCGTCGTTCACCTTCAACAGAACGACGGCGTGCACCTTGGCACGGTGATCCATGTCCCGTTCTACTCGGCGCCGCAGGCCTCGGCGTACGGCAACGCCATTGGTGCGCCACCCAAACCCGACGGTCCGACCGTTGCCTTCCATGTGGTCGGTTTCGAGGCCGCCGAGACCGACTTCCCGTCCGGATCGAGTCTTTCCTACTATCTGTATACGACCCCGGCATTCGCACGTACCCTGCTGCCCCGGACGGCGACGGGAGATCTGTATTTCGCCCGCCTGCGCAACGGTGCCGCCGGCGTACCCCGGTTCTCCCGGCAAGTCAGCTCGCTGGGTGCGGAAGCGTACAACTTGAACGAGATCGCGGCGTCCGTCCAGTCATCGATCCACCCACAGGCGATCGGGTGGTGGATCCTGGCCATGTTGTCTGCCCTGGTCGCATTAGCGGTGGTGGGCCAGGCCCTCGTCCGTCAAAGCATCGTCGAGAGCGAGGACTACCCGACGATGGCAGCCATAGGCGCCGATCGGCGACAGCTGCTCGCGCTGGGACTGGCGCGCAACGTTGCGGTGGGACTGGTGGGCGCCGCAGGTGCCGTCGTGGTCGCCACCGCGTTGTCCCCGCTCGCTCCCTTCGGCGAGGCGCGCATCGCAGAGACCTCCACCGGGGTGACCTTCGACCCGCTCGTCCTCCCGCTCGGTGCACTCGCCACGGTGCTGGTGGTTTCGGGGCTCGGCATATGGCCGGCGCTTCGCGCCACACGTACGCTGCGAGCCGGAGAGCGAACAGGTGAGCCCCGTCCCTCAGCGGTGGTAGCACGCCTGGCGGCCCTGGGCGCGCCGCCGAGCGCCATGATTGGTGTGCGCAACGCCCTGGAGCGCAGGAGCGGCGGAGCCACGGTTCCGGTGGGTGCCGCTCTTATCGGCACGCCGCTGGCGGTGGCAGCGCTGTGCGCGACAGGGGTCTTCGGCGCCAGCCTCTCGAACCTCACAGCCACCCCCAGGCTCTACGGAGCCCCGTTCCAGCTCAACATCAGCAACCCGAGCGGCGGGCTTTCTCCGGCCCTTCTCGCCAGCCTGGAACACAACAAGGCCGTCTCCGGGATAATGAAAGGCTTCGCCGCCCAGGTCTCCGTGAACAAGGTGGCGGTGGGAGCCGGAGTCGTAACGCCCATCAAGGGCCGGGTCCTGCTTTCGACGGTGAGCGGGCACGTTCCGGACGGCGACGGCCAGATCGGTCTCGGCGCGACTACGATGCGACAGGCGGGTGCCCACCTGGGTTCTGTCGTCCGCGTCACCGTCTCGTCGCCGTCGGGTCGCAGGCGCGCTGTGCCCTTCCGGGTGGTCTCTCAGATCTCCTTCCCGGTGCTCAGCGGGTTGAGCCTGGGCACCGGCTCGGCGTTCACGAGCGCCGGCTACGAGAATGCCGCCTGCCCGCCGGGACCGCGCCAGTCGGCGTGCCTGCGGGCGCTGTCTTCGGAGCGGGTCGCCGGCGGGCTCCTGGTCAGCTTCGTCTCAGGTCCAGCGGGCCAGGCAGCGATCAGCCACTACCTCGATACCTACCAGTCGGTCGCCGCGCTTGTCATCGCCCCGACCGCTCTCGTGAACTTCGGGGAAGCGGTTAACTTCCCGCTGATCTTCGGTGCCATGCTGGCCGTGTTCGGGGCGGCGACGCTCGTTCACCTGCTGGTGGTGAGCGTGTCGCGGCGCCGGCGAGAGACCGCTCTTCTCAAGGCGCTCGGGTTCGTGAACGGCCAGGTCGCCGCGACAGTGGCCTGGCAGGCCACGACCGTGGCCATTGTCGGGATCGTCATCGGTGTCCCACTCGGGATCTTGATCGGCCGGGCAATGTGGAGCGCGTTCGCCAGCAACCTCGGATTCGTGCCCGTCTCAATCGTGCAGGGCTGGCTCCTTGCTGCTCTCATAGCGGGAGTCCTTGTCGCGGCGAATCTGCTCGCGGCATTGCCGGCACTGGCTGCGAGGCGTTCCCAGGCCGGCCGGCTCCTGCGAACGCAGTAAAGCTAGCCGGCTAGCTCACCACCGGACGGCAATTAGCCAATAAGGTCCGACGATAAGGGAATCACCAATTGGCCCTTGCCGACCACGGTGACGCCGCCTTCGGACACTACGAATCCGCGGGCACGGTCATGCTCCTTATCCACCCCGACCGTGGCGCCCTCGAGTACGGTGACGTTCTTGTCCAGGATGGCGTTCTTGACCACGGCATGCTGGTTGATGCGGGTGTCGTGCATCAGCACCGACCGCTCGACCCTGGCCCAGCTGTCCACCCGCGCTCCCGGCGACAGGACTGAGTTGCGCACCAGTCCGCCGGAGACGATGACGCCGTTGCTGACCAGGCTGTCGATCGCCCGTCCCGTCCGGTCACCGTCGTTATGCACGAACTTGGCCGGCGGCTGCCAGGGCACCTGGGTCAGGATCGGCCACCGTTCGTTGTACAGGTTGAACACCGGATGCACCGCGCACAGGTCCATGTGCGCATCGAAATAGGAATCGAGCGTCCCCACATCTCGCCAGTAGCCCAGGTCGGCGGCCTCGGCGCCGGGAACCTTGTTCTGCAGGAAGTCATAAACGTGCGCGGCGCGCTCCCGCACCAGCATGGGCATAATGTCGCCGCCGATGGCGTGCTGGCTGCTATCGTCGGCCGCGTCCTTCTTCACCGCATCTACCAGCACGTCGCAGTCGAATACGTAGTTCCCCATGGACGCGAATGCATTGTCCCCCTGGCCGGGATGCCCCGGCGGGTTGGCCGGCTTTTCCAGGAACGTCTCGATGCTGTGGCCGTCCGGCGCCGTCTGCGCCACGCCGAAATCCGTCGCCTCCATCCTCGGTACGGGGACCGCCGCGACCGTCGCCCCCGCGCCCCAGGCCAAGTGCCGGTCGATCATCTGCCTTGGGTCCATCCGGTACACGTGATCGGCCCCGAAGACCACCACGATGTCGGGCCGGTCGTCGTAGATGAGGTTCAGCGACTGGTAGATCGCATCCGCGGAGCCGCTCTGCCAGCGCGGGCCAAGCCGTTGCTGCGCCGGGACTGGCGTCACGTAGTTATCCACTAGGCTGCTCAGCCGCCAGGTGGTGGTGAGATGCCTATCCAGGCTATGGCTCTTATACTGGGTAAGGACGCAGATGCGCTGGCATCCGGCGTTGATAAGGTTGGAAAGAGTGAAATCCACAAGCCTGTAGAGGCCGCCGAAGGGGACGGCCGGTTTGGCGCGGTGGGCGGTAAGAGGCGCGAGGCGTTTGCCCGCTCCACCCGCGAGAACCAGGCCCAGGACCCGCCGTCCAGTCATCTTCCACCTCCCGGCCTCGACCTCGAGCCTCTCTGGGAGTCGTGCAGCTCCGGGGGAGAGCCGTGGCCGGCCGCACGTAGCCGTACCCGGGCCAGCTCGTCCGGGAACCTAAATAGGTTAGCGAGTCGCCATCCGGCAGGCTAGGGATGGCGCCGCTGCCGGCTGGCCGGGAGAGTTGATCACTTCTGCGATGCCGTGCCCACCGTGATGGTGTCGCCGTCTGACGTCGTCTGACCGTCGTTTTGGGCACCCGCAGTCTCTAACGCGGCTCGTTCGGGATATACGCAGAGACCGCCTGCTGGTGACCTGGCGAGAGGGATGTGCTGTGCTAGTGACATGACCAGTGAACCCGCCGATGAGTTTAATGCGCTGCCGGCGGACTGGGAGTCCAACCAGGGCCTCCTGGCCGGCCTGACGGTGGACGACGACGACGAGCACGACGATCCCGTCCTGCGCTGGCCGGACGGCCGGACGGTCGATACCTGGCGCGAGGACTACCCCTACCACGAGCGGATGCTGCGGCATCAGTACGAGTACGAGAAGCGCCCGCTCCAGATCGAGCTCGTCAAGCTGCAGAACTGGGTGAAGGCCACCGGGCAGCGCATCGTGATCGTGTTCGAGGGCCGCGACGCGGCGGGCAAGGGCGGGACCATCAAGCGGTTCACCGAGCACCTGAACCCCCGCGGCGCGCAGGTCGTGGCGCTGGCCAAGCCGAGCGAGCGGGAACAGACCCAGTGGTACCTGCAGCGCTACGTGCCGCACCTGCCCGCCGCGGGCGAGATCGTCATGTTCGACCGGTCCTGGTACAACCGCGCGGGCGTGGAGCGGGTGATGGGCTTTTGCACGCAGGCGGAATACGAGGAGTTCATGCGGGAGGCGCCGCAGTTTGAGCGCATGCTGATCCGCTCCGGCCTGAACCTGACGAAGTTCTGGTTCTCGGTGACGCGCGCCGAGCAGCGCACGCGGTTCGTCATCCGCCGGGTCGACCCGGTACGCCAGTGGAAGCTGAGCCCGATGGACATCGAGTCGCTGGACAAGTGGGAGGCCTACACCGAGGCGAAGGAAGCGATGTTCTACTACACCGACACGGCCGAGGCTCCGTGGACGGTGGTCAAGAGCAACGACAAGAAGCGAGCCAGGCTCGAGGCCATCAAGCATGTGCTGGCGAAGATCGACTACGCGGACAAGGACGACGCGGTCATAGGTAAACTGGACCCGGCCATCATCGGGCCACCCTCAGTGCTATCTGAACACAACCCGGACCGCATACACCCGCAGCTATGAGCCAGGCGCCCCGCCGGATTGGTCCGCGGGCCGGGGACGTCCAGGTCGGCCGGCGAGGGCCGACCTGGACGTCATGATCAGACGAGGTCGAACCGGTCGAGGTTCATCACCTTGTCCCACGCCGCGACGAAGTCGTACACGAACTTCTCATTCGCGTCATCGCTCGCGTAGACCTCCGCGAGCGCGCGCAGCTCGGAGTTCGACCCGAAGACCAGATCGGCACGGCTGCCGTTCCACTTGACCGCGTCCGTAGCGGCGTCGCGGCCCTCGAACGTGTTCGCGTCCTCGGCTGTCGGCTTCCACGTCGTGCCCATGTCGAGCAGGTTGACGAAGAAGTCGTTGGTCAGCGACCCGGGGGCCGTGGTGAAGGCGCCGAGGGGCGACTGCTGGTAGTTCGCGCCCAGGACGCGGAGGCCACCGACGAGGACTGTCATCTCGGGGGCGCTCAAGGTCAGCAGGTTCGCCCGGTCGAGCAGCAGGTACTCGGCCGGCAGCTGGTTGCCCTTGCCGACGTAGTTCCGGAACCCGTCCGCCTTCGGCTCGAGCGCGGCGAACGACTCCACGTCGGTCTGCTCCTGCGACGCGTCCGCACGGCCGGGCCTGAAGGGAACCTCGACGTCGACGCCGGCGTCCCTGGCGGCCTGCTCGACGGCCGCAGCGCCGGCGAGCACGATCAGGTCGGCGAGTGAGACCTGCTTGCCGCCTGCGTGGGCGGTGTTGTAGGCCTGCTGGATCCCCTCCAGGGTGCGCAGCACGGTGGCCAGCTGGTCGGGGTCGTTCACTTCCCACCCGCTCTGCGGCTCGAGGCGGATGCGCGCACCGTTGGCGCCGCCGCGCTTGTCGCTGCCACGGAAGGACGAGGCCGCCGCCCACGAGGCGGACACGAGCTGGGGCACGGACAGGCCCGAGGCGAGGACCTGGTCCTTGAGGGAGGCGATGTCCTCAGCGTCGATGAGCTGGTGCGTCACCGCGGGGATGGGGTCCTGCCACAGCAGCGTCTGCGCCGGGACCTCCGGGCCGAGGTAGCGGACGACCGGGCCCATGTCACGGTGGGTCAGCTTGAACCAGGCCCGCGCGAAAGCGTCCGCGAACTCGGCCGGGTTCGCGAGGAAGCGCCGCGAGATCTGGTCGTAGACCGGGTCCATGCGGAGCGACAGGTCCGTCGTCAGCATCGTCGGAGGGCGGCGCTTCGAGGGGTCGTGGGCGTCCGGGACGGTACCCGCCCCGGCGCCGTCCTTCGGCTGCCACTGGTATGCGTCGGCGGGGCTCTTAGCCAGCTCCCACTCGTAGCCGTAGAGGGTTTCGAGGAAGCTGTTGTCCCATGTCACCGGGGTAGATGTCCAGGTGACCTCGAGACCGCTGGTGATCGCGTCGCCGCCCTTGCCGGTGCCGTAGGTGCTCTTCCAGCCGAGGCCCTGCTGCTCGAGCGGGGCGGCCTCCGGGTCGGGGCCGACGTTGTCCGCCGGGCCCGCGCCGTGGGTCTTGCCGAACGTGTGACCGCCCGCGATCAGGGCTACCGTCTCCTCGTCGTTCATCGCCATCCGGCGGAAAGTCTCGCGGATGTCGCGGGCCGCCGCGAGCGGGTCCGGGTTGCCGTTCGGGCCTTCCGGGTTGACGTAGATGAGGCCCATCTGAACCGCGCCCAGGGGCTCCTCGAGCTCCCGGTCGCCGCTATAGCGCTCGTCGTCGAGCCAGGTGGTCTCGGGACCCCAGTAGACGTCCTCGTCCGGCTCCCACACGTCCGCGCGGCCACCGCCGAAGCCGAAGGTCTGGAAGCCCATCGACTCCAGGGCGACGTTGCCGGTGAGGACGATGAGGTCGGCCCACGAGATCTTCTGGCCGTACTTCTTCTTGACCGGCCACAGCAGCCGGCGGGCCTTGTCGAGGCTGACATTGTCCGGCCAGCTGTTGAGCGGCGCGAAGCGCTGCTGGCCGGCGCCCGCGCCACCGCGGCCGTCGCTGATGCGGTACGTACCCGCGCTGTGCCACGCCATCCGGATCATGAGCGGGCCGTAGTTGCCGAAGTCGGCCGGCCACCAGTCCTGCGAGGTCGTCAGCACCTCCGCGATGTCCCGCTTCACGGCCGCGAGGTCGAGGGTCCTGAACGCCGCGGCGTAGCTGAACTCCTCCCCCAGGGGGTTGGCCACGGCGGGGTTCTTGGCCAGGACCTTCAGGTTGAGTTTGTTCGGCCACCACTCACGGTTGGCATCCCCCATGGTGGGGTGCACCCGGCCTCCGTGCGCAACCGGACATTCCCCCCCGCTCTCCGGGGTCGCGCCTTCGACGACTACTGGATCATGGTTCTCGGACATGGGAATCCTTCCGGGCTAGACGGATCACGTGCTCAGGAACTGCTGGCGGTGGAACAGCCGGGGCACAAGCCCCAGTAGATGACCTGGGCCTCGTCGATCGAGAAGCCGTGGTCGTCGGACGCGGTCAGGCAGGGCGCCTCGCCGACCGCGCAGTCGACGTCAGCGACGACACCGCACGACCGGCACACCACGTGGTGATGGTTGTCCCCGACGCGTCCCTCGAACCGGGCCGGGCTGCCGGCCGGTTCGATGCGGCGCACGAGTCCCGCCGCGGTGAGCGCGTGGAGGGCCTCATACACGGCTTGAAGGGAGACATGGCCCACGCGAGCGCGCACCCCGGAGGCGATCGCCTCGACACCGAGGTGGTCACCGTCCCGGACGGTCTCGAGCAGTGCCACGCGTGCGGCCGTCACCCGCAGGCCGGCACCCCGCAACTCCCCGGCGGGACCCGGAGTCAGGGCTGAGGTCACGCGCCAAATCTACCCGCATAAACACGAATAGTTCAAGACAGCGAATCATCAAGGTCTAGCGCCGTGTCAGGTGAAGTCCCAGCGGGAGGGAGCGCTGAGCACCATCGAAAACCAGAGCCGGCCGGGCCACCCTGAAGGGGTGATTCCTCGGTCAGTGAGCGCCCCGGGCAGTTGAACCGGGCCTGGCAGAAGCGCGAGCGGCCGGTGCAGCCGTTTGGCCGCCGCGCTGCTGCCAGCCTGCAACCGTGCACCGCTGGGCGTAACCGCTGAAGTCCCAGGTCTGTTGCTGGTCCTACCACACCGACCGTTCGTGCATTGAACCGCCGCGGACGATCAGGTAGACCACTACGCCGATCAGCGGGATGAGCAGCACGAAGACGAACCAAAGGGCCTTTTCCCCACCGGACAGGTCAGGGCTGCGGAAGATGTCGATGAACACGGTGATCAGGATCCAGAACCAGACCACCCACAGGAACACCTCGAGAATCGTCCAGAAGATGTTCAGAAGCGGATAAGAAGATGACACAACCGCGAGTGACGACATTCGCTCTCCTTCACGCCGGGGGAGTTGGCGTAAGGCGACCTAGCTTCAGGCCGCCGCGCCAGGGCGTGCCCAGCATGCGCTGGAAGTGGATCATCGACATCACCCAGCACGGGGGAGCCCACATCGCTCCACAGCGGGCTTTGCCGAGTGAATGCCGGCGTTGTTCCTCACGCCAGCGGCTGCTCGAGTCAGCCGGGATGAGAAGGTGTCCGATCTCAGCCGGTTTGGATGGCGCCAGGCCGTGATGGCTCGGTGCTGCTCACCCATCCAGGGTGGTGCCACCCGGTACACGTTCTCCGGGGTTGCTAGCCCGGTCAGTGCTCGTGGACGTGCTCGCCGTGCTGAACGTGACGGTGGCCATCGTGGACGTGGTCGACGTGGTCGTCGTGCTGGACGGTCTCGCAGCCGTCCCCCTCAGAGTGGCTGCCCTCGTGGCCGGCATGCAGGGCCTGCTCGGGATGACGCTCGTCGTCGTGGACGTGGTCGACGTGGTCGTCGTGCTGGACGGTCTCGCACCCGTCGCCAGGATGGTGCTCGTGACCGACAGGCTCAGTGTGGGAAGTAGTCATCTCAGCTCCTTGCCTGCTCCCTGAGGCGGGTGGCATCTGGGTGCGTCCCGCTGCGGGGCGCGAAACGCCCCCCGGACAGACCCGCCTGCCGCGGTACCAGACCTGATAGCGGACGCCGATGGACCGCCTATTACTCTCCAGCCCACACTACATGTCAGTCTCGTTCGCGCCGATGCGGGGCGCGGCGGGCCACCGGCAGCACTCTCACTCAGAGCGATCGCGGGCTGCCCACAGGATCGGCGCGTCACCTTCTGGCTGTGCTGTAGCCCAGTGCCGCCGCGAGCCCGAGCGCGCTGCGGGGGGCGTACGCGATGCGCCACAGGCCGCCATGCGCGGCGGCGTGCGCCTCGTCCTGCCAGGGATACGCGTGCGCCGGGCCGCCGCCGGTGTTCAGGTCATGGACGAGCAGTGCGGCCATGAGCACCTTGCACGTGGCCGGTTCGAAAACTTCGACGCCGAACCGGTGTGCGCCGGCGTACGCGGCCGCCAGCACCCGGTTCTTCAGGACCGACCTGGTGCGGGTCGGCGGGGCGACGTTCATCGACACGGTCGTGCCAGCTTCACGGGCGAGGGTGGCGCGCCAGCGTTGCACCCGCTTGGCGAGCGCGTAGTTGGGACCTTGCTGCGACACCAGGCTGTCGTTGATGCCCGGGTCAACACCGGGCATGTAGGCGCGGCGCAGCAGGCGCCCGCCGGACAGCGTCCGCAGCGGCCGGCCGGCGAACTTCGCCGCTCGCGAACGGGTCGCATAGGCATGGACGGACTGCGCGACGGCTTCTGGCGGGACGGCGAACACGTCGGTCGGCGTGGCGAGGAACGCGAGCGCGACATCGTCGCGCTCGGCCTGGAGGCGCACCGTGAGCGCGTCGACCGCGGCGGACAGGCGCACATTGGCCGCGCCATCCGCGTAGACGTAGTTGCCTAGGACCAGTGGCCCGTCAATGGTGGCGAGCCAGTCGGCGACGGCAGGGATCTCGCTCGTCAGGTCGAGGCCGGCGCGCTGGGTGATGGCCTCGCTCCCGCCCCCGGCCTCGCTCCCGCCCCCGGCCTCGCGCTGGCCAGGCTGCTGGTGAGCAACGGGAATCAGAAGCGTTCCCCCGCTCCGCCGCCCGGTGTCCAGGACGCGCTCCCAGACAGCGCGACGGGGCAGGTCAACGGCGATAACCCGGGCGCCCCAGCTCAGCAGGGGGGACAGAGGACCCACCTCGGCGCCTGCGCCGAGCACCGCGATCGTGCGGCCGGGCAGGGGAAGCCACTCCGGGTGCGCCGCGACCGCTCGGACCGCATCCGCACAGGACGGCTCGATCACGCCGCTGCCCACCCAGGTGTCCAGCCTGCGCAGCAGAGCGTCGCCACGCAGCAGGTCGCCCCGGTAGGGCAGCGACAGGCCGTCGTCGGCCTGCCCGGTGCCCGGCACCGTGACCGCCGTAAAACGCCGGCCTCCAGGCGCGGCGAGCAGCGTGTCGAGTCCGGTCTCCTCGCTATCGGGCTGCACGACCCGCATCCGCCGGTGCACGGAGTCCAGCCCGTCGCGGGCTACCGTTATCGCGGCGTCCCTGGACGCCAGCCCGGCTTCGACGAGCCGGCGGAAATGCACGACGTAACCGCTGCGCCAGTTCGTATCCCGCTCCGCATCGAGTGCCCCGAAGGGGTCAACAGGGCGCAGCGCGTCAGCTACCACGGCGCTGCCCACTGCTGACGTGCTCCTGCGTCCGTCCGCTGCGGTGGGGAAGACAACCCCGGCCGGCTCCTCGCCGCTCATCGCTCTCCTGTCGTCGTCATGAGACAACCACGCTGAACGGCATCCCGCCACCGCTGGCCGCCACTCACGCAGGCTGGACTGCCGGGCAGTGCCGAGACCTGCCCCAGCCTGGTCGCTGAGCTGCGAGAACACCTATTTCTCAAATTTTTCGCGCGTGATGTGCCCCAGGACCGGACACCTACATCGAACTGCACGAGGGCCCCGCGCCGCAGGGTCCCGCACCGGCAGCTTGCATAATCATGCATTAGGCGGCATACTTTCGCGCGTGTCCAAGGTCATGACCTCCCTGCCGATCGGGGAACGGGTCGGCATTGCCTTCTCCGGAGGGCTCGACACCTCGGTGGCGGTCGCGTGGATGCGCGACAAGGGCGCGGTGCCGTGCACGTACACCGCCGACATCGGGCAGTACGACGAAGACGACATCGGCTCGGTCCCTGGGCGGGCCAGGTCGTACGGCGCCGAGATCGCCCGGCTGGTCGACTGCCGGGCCGCCCTCATCGAAGAGGGCCTGGCCGCGCTGGCCTGCGGGGCGTTCCACATCCGCTCGGCCGGCCGGTCCTACTTCAACACCACCCCGCTGGGCCGGGCGGTCACGGGCACACTGCTGGTGCGGGCGATGCTCGAGGACGACGTGCAGATCTGGGGTGACGGCTCGACGTTCAAGGGCAACGACATCGAGCGGTTTTACCGCTACGGGCTGCTGGCCAACCCCAACCTGCGCATCTACAAGCCGTGGCTCGACGCGGCCTTCGTCAGTGAGCTCGGTGGCCGCCGGGAGATGAGCGCGTGGCTGCTCGCCCACGATCTGCCGTACCGCGACAGCTCCGAGAAGGCCTACTCGACCGACGCGAACATCTGGGGCGCTACCCACGAGGCCAAGACTCTCGAGCATCTCGGCAACGGGATCGAGACCGTCCTGCCGATCATGGGCGTGCGGTTCTGGGACCCGGCGGTGGAGATCGCGCCGGAGGATGTCACGATCGGCTTCGAGCGCGGCCGGCCGGTGACGATCAACGGATCGGAGTTCGCCAGCCCCGTCGACCTGGTCACGGCGGCCAACGCGATCGGGGGGCGGCACGGGCTGGGCATGTCCGACCAGATCGAGAACCGGATCATCGAGGCCAAGAGCCGGGGTATCTACGAGGCGCCGGGCATGGCGCTGCTGCACGCGGCGTACGAGCGGCTGGTCAACGCGATCCACAACGAGGACACCCTCGCGAACTATCACGCCGAGGGCCGCCGGCTGGGCCGGCTGATGTACGAGGGCCGCTGGCTCGACCCACAGGCGCTGATGCTCCGCGAATCCCTGCAGCGCTGGGTGGGCGCCGCGGTCACCGGCGAGGTCACCCTGCGGCTGCGCCGCGGCGAGGACTACTCGATCCTCGACACCACCGGCCCCGCGTTCAGCTACCACCCCGACAAGCTGTCGATGGAGCGCACCGAGGACTCGGCGTTCGGCCCCCTGGACCGGATCGGCCAGCTCACCATGCGCAACCTGGACATCGCTGACTCGCGCGCCAAGCTGGAGCAGTACGCCGGTCTCGGCATGGTGGGTGCCGCGCACGCCGCACTGATCGGGGCGGCACCGCAGAGCGAGCTGGTCGGTGAGATGCCTGAAGGGGGAGCCGAAGCGATCGCCTCCCGCGGCGAGGTGGACGAGGACGACGAGCTCCTCGACCGCGCCGCGATGGAGCTCGGCACCGACTGAGGCCGGCCACCCGCTCCCGGAGCGCGGGCCCCGGGCAGGGGCACGCACCGTTCGCACAGGTAGCGCAGTTCGCTGATCTGCCATTCGGCTGAGCCACGGGGAATGCCGGTGAAACGTTTCCGGAAACAAGGGACGTGCCATAGATCTGCCAACGGTGGAGACGTGGATACATTCACCACCGGTATTGGTTCTAAGCAGATTAGTCCGTATTGTCTGTGAGTGGTCAGCCTGGGGGGCCGTGTTAGCCACGCCGGATCCGCCTCGCGGAGCCGCCACGACGGGAGAACCGATGACGGAGCCAGCCGCAACTGCCGTCCCGGAGACCACTCAGGTGCCACCGGCCCGACTGGAGCCCGATGCGATCGGGGTCGCCCAGGACACGGTCATAGGCATGGCCAACGCCGCCCCGTCGGTATCGGTCGGGCTGACCCTGGCCGGTCTCGCCGCGGCGACCGCCTATGCCTCCGGGCCGATCATTCTCTTAACAGCAGTTCCCATGCTCATCGTCGCCAACGCCTACCGCCGGCTGAATCTCTGGAACGCCAACTGCGGCGCTTCCTTCGAGTGGGTCGGCCGTGCGATGAACCCGTACTTAGGCTTCATCACCGGCTGGCTGATGATCGCCGGCAGCCTGGTCGGGGCGATCTCCGGCGTCGTGGTCCTAGCTCCCTCGGTCCTGGCCGTCTTCGGTGCCAGTGCCACGAGCACCTGGCCCAATATCATCATCAGTACCGCCGTCATCCTGGTCATGCTCGTCATCGCGGTCGTCGGCATCCGCATCACGGCACGCACGCAGGTCAGCCTGGGGCTGATCGAGTACGTCATCCTGGTCGGCTTCGCGATCGCGGGCCTGGTGGCGGTGCTGGGCCACCATCACGGCACTTTCCCCATTACCAGGGGCTGGTTCAGCGTCACCGGAATCGGCGGCCACGGCAGCCTCGCGGCGGGGTTCCTGATCGCGGTATTCATGTACACCGGCTGGGACGCCAGCGTCTACGTGAACGAGGAGGTGACGCACCGGCGCGCCAACCCGGGCCGGGCGGCGGTCATGGCGGTCGCCTTCCTCGCCATTATCTTCATCGTTTCGGAAGTGGGGCTGCAGGGAGTAGTGTCGCCCGCCAGGCTCCAGGCCAACTCAGCGTCGGCCCTCGTGTATGTCGGCCAGGCGCTGGGTGGCGGCGGATGGGCCAAGGTAATTGCGCTTTCCCTGGCGCTGTCGGTGATCGCCTCGACTGGGACCGCGCTCGTGATCATCGCCCGGATGGCCTACGGGATGGCCCGCCACCGGGTGCTGCCACTGTTCCTCGGCAACGTGAGCCACCGCTTCTCCACCCCCGCCACCGCCAGTATCGTCGTCGGTGTGGTACTCATCGTGGCCACCTGGATTTACCTCCTCTCCAGTTCAATCGCTAACGTCTTCACGCAACTGATCGACGTGACCGGCTTGCTCTACGCAGCCTTCTACGTCCTCACCGCCATCGCCGCGATGGTCTATTACCGACGCCGAATCGTCAGTAACCCCTGGGACGCGGTGCTCGTCGGGATACTTCCCGTCGGTGCCGTCGCGTTTCTCGTCTGGATGGTGGTCAAGTCGCTGCAAGCCGCTCCAGCGTCGCAGATCTGGTCGCTGGTCGGCATCGTCGGTGTCGGCTTTATCCTGATGTTTGTCGCGCGGTTTGTGCTGCGGTCGCCGTTCTTCGGGATTCCCCGCGAGAGCGCCCCCCGGGATCGCTGACGAAGCCAGGGTCGCTAAGTTCCACGTCAAAATCAGGTGACTTCGGTGGCTGCTTCCTGGACCGCCTTGTCGACGTCCTTCGGGCTCACGTTGAGTTCCTTGGCGATACGCTTCTCCGCCTTGAGGCCGGCCTTGTCCACCAGTTCCTGTAGCTTGCTTTCGCCGACGATGACCAGAGCGGCCTGCCTCTCGTCGATGAGGTCGCCGAACTCCTTGACGTCGGCCCGGGACATGCCCTTCCACAGATGGCCGCCCACCCCGCCCACGGCTGCGCCGACCGCGGCGGTGGCGATGATCGAGGGCGGGAACAGGATGCCGACCAGTGCCCCGACGGCAGCCCCGCCCCACGCCCCGTGCCGGGTGGCCAACTCATCCTTGTTGACATGCACCTTGCCTGAGCCGTCCTTGGTGATGACAGCCGCGTCGTAGGTTCCGACCGCACCCGCCGCATGGAGGTCCTTGACAACCTCATAGTCGGCTCGCGCCGCGGCCTCGTCCGGGTAGGTGCCGATGAAGATGAATACCGCGTCGGATTTTGCCATGTTGTCTCTCCCTTGTGGCCGCATTGGACGATGCGGCAAGAGGCTATGCCAGCCGCGCCCGATGACCGTAAGCAGCAGGACGGCCCC
>Ga0187863_10000464_pt1 | contig 34652 bp, 36 predicted proteins | sample June2016WEW_11_1_FD_132975 | JGI IMG/M metagenome (GOLD analysis project Ga0187863, IMG submission 132975) | Peatland microbial communities from SPRUCE experiment site at the Marcell Experimental Forest, Minnesota, USA - June2016WEW_11_10 | ecosystem: Environmental > Terrestrial > Soil >...
GGGGGGGGTCGGCCGGGCAGCTTGCCCCCGCGGAGGGGCCGCGAGTAGTATCGCGACCCCGGTTCAAGCGCCCGTAGCTCAGCTGGATAGAGTGTCGGCCTCCGAAGCCGAAGGTCACTGGTTCGAATCCAGTCGGGCGCGCCAACCGGATCAAGGAATCGCTGAAATCCCCGGATGCGTCGGTGTGAGCGGATTCGGCGTCTTACCCGCCGGTGTGCTCGCCGAATGCGAGAAGCTCTTTAGCACCGACGCGGGGTTCCAGCGGTCGAGCAGCCCCCGCGTGGCACCGCCTCGGTTCATCAAGCGGCTGGTCCACTCGAGCGAGGGACCGCCTTTTCTATTCGTTTGGATCGATACGGCGCCGGCGCCTGACTCCCACAGCGTCATCACCCGGACGCTGTCGCGGTTGCGGTATTCCTGCAGCCGCTGCCAGACGGACAGATCGACCATCAAATTCTCATTGCTGCCCGCGGCGGCGGGCTCCTGGTCGAATACCGAGTGCCCTCGGGGACGGAACTCAGTACTCGAGAAAGCATGGGGCTCGGCCGCGGGCGGCAGCGAATAGTCGCGCGGAGAGGACAAGAACGCCGCCGGCAGAGCGGGTATTTTGTCGCGTGTGGGCGCGAACGGTGCGGGCGCGGACGGCGCGGCCGTCGGCGCCGGAGCGTCGCTCCGGGCCAGCGTGACCGGCGGCGTGGCTGCCGGGTCGGCCGCCATCACCGCGCTCGCGCGAATCAGGGTAAACGCCGTCAGTGCGAACAACAGCCGGCTGCGAGTGCCGTCGCGGGCGGCCGCAACCTTCCTTGGAACTGTGGGCGGGCAATGATCCGGCATGGTTAGATGCTACGGGCAGCTCCGAACGAACGCCGATAGCATCCGACAATTCCCCGGAGCGGACGCGTGATGCGCGTCACATAATGCTCGCAGCGCGAATTACGGCGGAATGGATGTGAACATAACGGGCGAGGGAGGCGGAATATGCCCGTTAGAGGCGCCCCTCAACCGTGCGGCGCCCGCAAGGAATCGCGCGATGCTTCCCATTGGCGTCCGTTGAAGGGCGACACCGACATCGATTCGATCGTGCCGGCGTCGATGCAACGGGCGTTGACGCTGATGCCATCGGGATGCGAGCGCGGCACGTAAAAGGACTTCACGCCGCACACGGAGCAGAAGTGATGCTTCGCGACGCCGGTATTGAACGTGTAGGTGGTCAGGGCGTCGCGGCCGCGGATCAACGTGAATCGTTCTGCCGGGACGATCAGGTGCAGATACCCGGCCTTGGCGCACATCGAGCAGTTGCACTCGGCGACCTCGATCTTGGCGGGAGCCTCGACCTCGAAGCGTACGCGACCGCAGTGACAGCCGCCCCGGTGCGTGACCATGTCGCCCTAGTGCTTGTGTTCTTGCGCGGCGAGGTCGCCGACCAGCGTCAACAACGGCTGCTGGCCGCCGGCCGAACGAACGTCCGCGACGTACTTGCCATTCACCACGAAGGTGGGAACGCCGTCGATTCGGTAGCGCTGAACCAGCTCGTCGGCTCGTTGCAGGCGCGCCTCGACGCCCATCGAGTGGTACGCCGCCTTGAAGGCGCTCGCGGAGATCCCTTGCTTGACCGCGAATGCGGTCTGCAATTGCTCGGTCTCGGCCTCATCGGCCGCGTCACGGGCAACGAGCGGATCGTTGTTGACCTGGATTTCCTTGAATACCTCGTTGTGCAATTGGTCGAGCTTGCCGAGGCTCTCCAGGGTATAGAACAGTCGCGCGAGCGCGCGGTGTCCCGGACTCCAGGTGACCGGCACGGGAACGAAGGTGACGTACGCCGGCTTGGTCTTCTTCCATGCCTCGACCAGGGGCTGGAGCGCGAAGCAGTGCGGGCACGCATACCAGAAGAACTCGAGAACCTCGACTTGCCCCGCGGGTACGTCCGTCGGCTGCGCCGGCACGAGGCGGGTGTAGTTGACGCCGTCCTGCCACATGGTCGGACCGCCGGTAACCTCCGCTGAAGCGGTGGGGGTCGCCGCCGCCACGGTGGAGGCGACCGCCGCCAGCAATGCGTTGTGAACTCCGCTGTCGCCGGCGGCTGCCTCGACGGTTTCCGACCCGTCGGGGTTGAGCTTCGAGGTCTGAGTCGCCGCTTGCGGCGACGCTTCGGCGGGCGGCGCGGCGCGCGCCGAACGTGCCGGCTGCGCCGTTACTCGAGCCGTCGGCACGGTATCGCTCCGATCGGCGCCCGACTGCTTGCCGCAGGCCGCGATAGTCAGGGCCAGGCCCAGGAGGAGGACGGTCCGGTAAGCGCGCATCAACGAAGCCCCTGAATGTAGGAGGAGAGATTCCGGATGTCGTCCGGCGACAGCCGTTTGGCGATCGTGGGCATGATGCCGGCGGCACCCGGCGGTCGGGTGCCGGCCACATAGCCGTTGAGTTGTTTCGCGATATAGGCCGAGTGCTGGCCGCGCAGCGCGGGGAACTTGGCCGGCTCGTTGCCGGCGCCCGTCGGACCATGGCATGCCATGCACGCCGGGATGTCGCGCGCCTTGTCGCCGCCGCGATAGAGCTTCTCGCCGGCCTGCCGGTCGGAGGGGTCTGCTTCCAAGCCGGTATTGACCAAGCTGTCGAAGTAGGCGCCGATGTCCTGCATGTCCTGCGTGCTCAAGGAGGCGGCCATGGGCTGCATGACCGGATTCACGCGCTTGCCGTCTTTGAAATTCTGCAACTCATCGGCAATGTAGTCGGCGCCGAGGCCGGCAAGGCTCGGCCACTCCGGGTTGACGCTATTGCCGTTCGCGCCATGGCAGGCCTTGCATACCGCAGCCTTCGCTGCACCGTTTTGCGCATTGCCGGCCGGCAAGGCCGGATTGCCGGCGAAAGCACACGAGCTTACCGCTGCGAAGACCCAAAACCGACTCATGACGCTCGTGACTCCCATCTTTCCGTAGAACCGATCCCAACCGCAAATTGTACACTACGCCCAACCATTTTCTTCCAAGCGGGCCCCTCGAACTCTCTCCATGTCCCTTTATCCCCATGTGAAATTCCTGACGAGCGCGGCCGCGGCGGGCCAGCTGACCGCGGATACGGGGCGGGAGATCGCTTTCGCGGGCCGATCAAATGCCGGCAAGTCGAGCGCCATCAATGCGATCGTCGAACGCTCGGGCCTTGCGCGCGTGAGCCGCACGCCCGGCCGAACTCAGCTCATCAATTTCTTCGAGCTCGTCGCCGAACGTCGGCTCGTCGACCTGCCGGGATATGGATTCGCGAAGGTGCCGCAAAAGATTCAAGCCCGCTGGCTCGAGCTGATGGAACATTACTTCAACACACGCGAGTCGCTGGTCGGGCTGGTGCTGATCGTCGACAGCCGCCGCGGTCTCGGTCAGCAGGATGCGACCATGCTCGAATGGGTGTTGGCGCGCGGTCGCCGCGCGCACGTCCTCCTGACGAAATCGGACAAGCTCAATCGGCAAGAGTCAGTACGCGTTCTCAGGGACACGAATGAAGCCTGCAGCGATGCAGCCGTCACCGCCCAGCTGTTCTCCGCGCACGCGAAGCAAGGCTTCGAGCAGGTTCGCGGTGTCATGAAGCAATGGCTGGAGCGCTCCGCGCCGGAATGACTCGCGAAACACTCGCGCAAAAAAAAGCCCCGGTGGGCGCTTGACGCAACCACCGAGGCAGACCAACCCGGCATGGGGATGACAAACCGGGTCTTACCCGCTCAGGGAGAAGAGCGGGGAGCACGTTTCCATGCTCACGAGATTAGATGGGGATGCCCTTTGAAAGTTCCAGGGCCGTGGGCCAATTAATGCGCCGGCCGAGGCGACCGTTCATTCGGCCGCTCAAATGCGAAAAACCAATAAAAAACCGCGAAAAATTTGCCTAATCTTAACGGACTTTAACAAAGAGTTAACGCAACTCGGCCGCAATGCGGCACGGCACGGATTTAGTGTGCCTCATCCCAGTTACGGCCTATTCCTACATCGACCTTGAGGGGAACCGCGAGTTCTGCAGCCGCGACCATATGTTCCCGCAGCCGCGCTGCAGTGCTCTCGACGGCGTCGTCGGCGACCTCGAGCACGAGTTCGTCGTGCACCTGCATGATGAGCCGAGCACGGGCGTGAGATTCTTCGAGCCACGCATCTACCTCGATCATGGCGCGCTTGATGATGTCCGCCGCCGTGCCTTGCATCGGAGCATTGATCGCGCTGCGTTCCGCGTATTGGCGCAACGCCGCATTGCGCGAGCGGATTTCCGGCAGATAAAGACGGCGCCCGAACACCGTTTCCACGTATCCCAACTCTCGCGCCTGGGCGCGGGTCTCATCCATGTAGCGCTTCACGCCCGGATACCGCTCGAAGTAAAGATCCACGTAGCGCTGCGCATCGCCGCGTGAGATGCCGAGTTGACGCGCGAGGCCGAACGCGGACATGCCGTAGATCAATCCGAAATTCACCGCCTTGGCCGAGCGTCTCTGATCGGCGCTCACCTCGCCGGCCGCGAGCCCTAGGACCTCCGCCGCGGTCGCTTGGTGGATGTCGCGATCCTCGGCGAACGCCTTGAGCAGGCTCGCATCGCTCGACAGGTGCGCCATGATGCGCAGCTCGATCTGCGAGTAGTCCGCGGCAATGAGCGAATAGCCTTCCGGGGCGATGAACGCCTGGCGGATGCGCCGGCCCTCGGCCGTGCGGATCGGAATGTTCTGGAGGTTGGGATCGGAGGAAGACAGACGGCCCGTCGCCGCCACCGTCTGTTGATAGCAGGTGTGAATGCGGCCGGTGCGCTCGTTGATCTGCTCGGGCAGCTTGTCCGTGTACGTGGATTTGAGTTTGGCGACACCCCGGTATTCGAGGATCAGTTTCGGCAGCTCGTACGACTGTGCCAACTCCTCGAGTACGTCCTCGGCCGTGGACGGCTGGCCGGTGGGCGTCTTGCGCGCGACCGGAATGCCGAGCTTCCCGAATAGAATCTCCTGCAGCTGTTTCGGCGAATCCACGTTGAACGCGCCCCCGGCGGCGGCGTGAGCGAGCCCCTGCAGTTCAGCCATGCGTGCGGCCAGCTCCGAGCTTTGTGCGCGGAGCAACGCCCGGTCGACCAGCACCCCGGCCCGCTCCATCCGGTACAGAACCGGCGACAGCGGCTGTTCGATGGCGTCGTACAGCGTCTCGAGCCGGGACGCACCCTCGAGCTGCGGCCAGAGCGCGTGGTGCAGCTTGAGCGTCACCTCCGCGGCTTCCGCCGCGTAATCCGCCGCTCGCTGCACCTCGACTTGGCCGAACGCGATTTGCTTGGCGCCCTTGCCGACGACGTCTTCGTAGCGTGTGACTCCGACGCCGAGGTATCTGCCGGCGGTCGATTCCAGGTCGTGCCGGGTGGCGACGCTGTCGAGTATGTACGACTCGAGCGTCGAGTCGTAGCGCTGGCCGCCGAGCGCCACGCCATGATTCGCCAGAATGTGGGCGTCGAACTTGAGCCGCCGGCCGAGTTTCGGCAGGGCGGCATCCTCGAGCAGCGGCTTGAGCGCGGCGAGCGCCTCCTCGTGCGCGAGTTGCGCCGGCGCACCCGGATAGTCGTGGCCAAGCGGCAAGTAAGCGGCCTCGCCCGGTGCCACGGCGAACGCCAAACCGACGAGACGGGCGCGCATGGGGTCGATGCCGTCGGTTTCGGTGCCGATCGAGATGAGCGGAGCGGCGCGGAGCTTCGCGATCCATTCGTCCAACGAGGCTCGCGAGAGCAGCGCTTCATAGTGCCGCACCGGTGAGGGTGCGGCGACGGGCGCCTCGGCCGCCGCGGTGGCCGGCGCTCCCGCAGAAGCGCTGGCGGCGGGCCCGTCGACGGAAGCCGGCGGCGACATCGCATCCAGCGATTTCGCGAGCGCCCGCAGCTCGAGCCGCCCATACAGATCCCGAAGCCGCAGGAGGTCCGGACTCCCGGCCAGGAGCTCTTCCGGAGTCAGCTCGAGCGGCACGGTGGCGTGGATGGTCGCGAGCTTGCGCGATAACTCGAGCGCAGGCAGCTCGTTGCGCAGATTCTCGCCGACCTTGCCGGGGATCTCGGCCGCGTGCGTAATCAAGGCGTCCAGCGTTCCATACTGATTGAGCCATTTGGCTGCGGTCTTCGGGCCCACCCCGGTGATTCCGGGAATGTTGTCCGAGCTGTCGCCGACCAGCGCCAGGTAATCGACGATCTGCTCCGGGAACACATCGAACTTCGCTTTCACGCCTTCACGGTCGAGGCGTGTGTTGCTCATGGTGTTCACCAGCGAGATGCGTGGATCGACGAGCTGCGCCATGTCCTTGTCGCCGGTCGAGATCAGCACGTCGAATCCGGCGGCCGCGGCCTGGATCGCAAGCGTGCCGATCACATCGTCCGCCTCGACGCCGGCGATGCGCAGAAGCGGCAATCCCAGCGCCGACACCGCCTCGAGCAAGGGCTGCAGCTGCGAGCGCAGATCGTCCGGCATCGGCGCGCGATGCGCTTTGTACTGGTCGAACAGGTCGTCGCGAAAGGTGCGCCCGGGAGCGTCGAACACCACCGCGACCCGCTGCGGCGACTCCTCCTTCATCAATTTGTTCAGCATGTTGAGGACGCCGAGCACCGCCCCCGTCGGTTCGCCCTTGGAGTTCGTGAGCGGCGGAAGGGCATGGAAGGCCCGGTAGAGATAGGACGATCCGTCCACCAGGAGTAGTTTTCGAGCGGGCATGAAAAGCTTTAGGTGTCGTGTAGCTGGACGACTAACTCTGCGGAGCAGGGTCAGGCGTCGGTTTCGACCCGGGAACGGCCTCGGGCGGCGCCGGGTTGGGCGTCGGCCCGGCGGGAGCACCGGGGGCAGTGGCGGGAGTTGCCGGCGCCGCTGGCTTCGCAGGAGCGGCGGGCGCGCCCGACTTCGGCGCCAGTGGGAATTTCACTTTCTTGCGCGGATGCTCGGCGCTGGGCAGGACCAAGGGGCCCTTCTGTCCACAGCCCGTTGCCGACCAGGCAAGAGCGATGAGGATCAGGACGGGCGCCGCTTTCATTCGTCAATTATACCCGCAGGGGCCACAGACTATGGGTGGTCGTGAACGGGCCGCCGACGCTGTGCCGGAACTTCTGGCGCGGGCGGTCTGTCCCACGGTGCAGTGGCACAAATGGGAGAACTCGATGATTCGACGGTCTGCTGCCTTGTTGGGTGCGCTCGCGGTGGGCGCGGTGGGCCTCTGCACGCAAGCCCTGGCGGACAATCCGCTCGGCGCGTATGTCGGCGCGGGAGTGGGCGCGTCGAACGTCGGAAACAACAATAATTACGACTACGGCTATTACGGCGGTTACAGCGATCACGATGCGGCGTGGAAGGTGATCGCCGGTATCCGGCCGTTGCCGATCGTCGGCGGCGAAATCGAATACATCGATTTCGGCAGCGGCAACGGCGCCACCGGTTTCTACGGCAACGGCTATTTATATTCGAACGCGAGCTCGCACCCCAAGGCCACGGTCCTTTACGGGCTCGGATATCTGCCGCTGCCCCTGCCGTTTCTGGATGTGTACGGCAAGCTGGGCGTCGCGCGGCTGCAGAGCAACATCACCACCTACGCCTACACGAGCGGCTATTGCGCGCCGCCTTACAGCGCATGCAGCGCACCGGCGTCCTATCGCACGGATCAAACCGATACGAGATTGGCGTACGGCGCCGGTGTGCAGGCCAAGTGGCAGGATTTCGCATTCCGCGCGGAATACGAGCGCATCAGCTCGCAGTTCGGCGATCCGGCGGCGTTCACCGTCAGCGCCACCTGGACGTTCTAGCCTAGCGCCCCGGCGCGGCGGCGAATTCGACTGCGGGCATCGCGCGCTATAATGGCGCGATGCCCAACTTTCCCCTTTCGAGAATGCTCGCGGCCGCCGTCATCGCGAGTCTTTGCGCCTGCGCCACGCGCGCGGCGCCTCCCGCCTCGCAGGCCGCGATGGAGCGCACGTCGCAGGCCCTGCGCGCCAAGGTCTCGACCATCGTGGTGATCTACGCCGAGAACCGCGCCTTCGATGATCTGTACGGCAACTTTCCCGGCGCGGCGGGTCTAGGCGACGTGCTCGACCGCGAGGGGCGGCCGCTGCCCGCGTACCTTCCTCAGCGCGACCGCGACGGTACGGTGCTGCCGACGTTGCCGCAGAGCTGGGGCAGCGTGACCGCTCCCGGCTACGTACCCGTCGTGACGCAGGCCGAAAGCGCCGGGTTGCCGAATGCGCCGTTCTCGATCGAGCATGCCTTCACCCCGCAGTCCGGCGTGGCGCTGACCACGGCCGTGGTGACTCGCGATCTGGTGCACCGGTTCTTCGAGCATCAGATGCAAATCGACGGCGGCAAGAACGACGGCTATGCCGCCTGGTCCGATGCGGGCGGGCTCGCCCTGGGGCATTACGACTACAGCGGCTCCGCGTTGTTCGGCCTCGCGCGACAATACGTGCTCGCCGATCATTTCTTCCAGGGGGCGTTCGGTGGGTCGTTCCTGAATCATCAGTACCTGATCTGCGCCTGCGCACCGGAGTATCCGCATGCCGATACCGCGCCCGCCCAGCCTTCGATCGCCATTTTGGCCACGGACGCCGCCGGCCACTATTTGCCGCGCCTCAAGCTTGCCCCCGGGTCGCCCGCCTCGGCGCTGGACGGACCCCCGCGGTTCGCGAAGAGCGGCAACATCACGCCGGCGAACTACTTCGGCGACGGTAAATTCTATGCAGTCAACACCATGCAGCCCGCATATCAGCCGAGCGGCAACGCCCCGGCGCCGGGCGATACCGCCGGGCTTTACGCGGATCCCGCCAAGCACACCACCTTGCCTCCGCAGACGGCGCCCACCATCGGCGATCGGTTGAACGATAAGCACGTGAGTTGGGCGTGGTATTCCGGCTCCTGGAACGCGTCGGTCGCCGACGGTCGCGCGCCGGCCGGCAAGGAACGCCGCGTCATCTATGCGCCCGAGACCCCGTCCGGCAGCCCCGATTTCCAGCCGCATCATCAGCCCTTCAATTACTACGCGGACTTCGATCCGGCGACCCGGGGTGCGGAGCGCTCGGCCCATCTGAAGGACTACGACGAGCTGCTCGCCGACGCGGCCGCGGGCCGATTGCCGCAGGTGGTGTTCTACAAGCCGCAAGGCAACCTCAATCAGCATCCGGGATACGCGGCCCTCTCGGACGGGGACGCGCACATCGCGGATCTGGTGGCGAAGCTTCAGGCCGGTCCGCAATGGAAGAACATGGTGATCGTCATCACCTACGATGAGTTCGGCGGAGCCTGGGACCACGTCGCGCCGCCCACCGGAGATTTACTGGGTCCGGGCGCCCGCATCCCGGCGTTGATCATTTCGCCGTTCGCCCGGAAATCGACCGTGGATCACACCCCGTACGACACGGCATCCATCATGCGGCTGATGATTCGGCGGTTCGGTCTGGCGACCCTGCCCGGCATCGTGCGTCGCGATCGCGCGCTCACCGAGCATGGCGAGCCGCCCATGGGCGATCTCACCAACGCCCTCGATCTCACGCGCTGAGGCTGCCCGCCCGCCGGCCCTCGCCGGAAGCTATTGCTGCGGCTTCGGCGCGGCCGCGGGTCTCTGCGGCATCGGTGCGGCCTGCCTGGGCTTCACGCTCAGCACCTCGATGTCGAATACCAGCAAGGAATTGCCCGGAATCCCGGGCCTCGGATTCGGCCCGTAGGCGAGATCGGGCGGGATGTACAAGGTCCATTTCGCGCCCGGCTTCATCATCACCAGCGCTTCCTGCCAGCCTTTGATCACGCCGCCCACGGGAATATCCAAGGGTTTGCCGCGCGAATAGGAACTGTCGAACTCGGAACCGTCGATCAGTTTTCCCCGATAGTTGACGCTGACCTCATCCTCGGCCGTGATCGGCGGGGCCTTGGCATCCCCCGCGTTTTCGATCTTGTACTCGAGTCCGGAGGCCGTGGTTTTCACGCCGGTCTTCTTGCCGTTGCTCGCCAGGAATTCCTGGGCGGCCGTCTTGTTGTGCGCTGCTGCGGCGAGCATCACGCTATGCACGTACTCCTGAATCTGCTGCCGCTCGGTGGCCGCGGCCTTCTTCCCCTGGAGTCCGTCCTTGAGACCGCGGGCGATGGCCTCCGAGTTCACGTCGCTCCCGATGCCGATGCTGTGCAGCTGTTCCCCGAAGGTCAGCCCGAACAGATAGCTAGCCTGTTCGCCGGAGATCGGCGCAGGCTCGGCCGGCGGCGTGGAAACCGGCGCTTGGGCGCCGATCCACGGGGCAAACGAGAGCAGGACGGCGCCCGTGCAGGCGCTACGGATGACACGGCGTATGAGTGGGTTCATGGCGCGCACGATACGCATTCGGTGTTGCAAATGCTAGCGCGCCTGCTCCGGCGCCGGTGCCGCTACGGCGGGGTTTGGGGGCGTGGGATGACCGCGACGGTGAGGCGCGAAACGCAGATGAGCGCGCCCGACGGGTCGACGATGTCGATGCCCCATACCTGGCTGCGCGACCCGACGTGCAGCGGCCGCGCCGTGCCGGTCACGCTGCCCGACCTCACCGACTTCAGATGATTGGCGTTGATCTCCTGGCCGACGCAGAGATAGCGGGCCGCGTCCACGCACATGTTCGCGCCCATGCTGCCGAGCGTTTCGGCGAGCGCGACCGACGCGCCGCCGTGCAGCAAGCCGTACGGCTGACGAGTGCGCTCGTCGACCGGCATGGTGCCTCGAACGAAATCCTCGCCGATCTCGGTGAACACGATGCCGAGGGGCTGCATCAGCGTGCCGCCGGCCCCTGCGTTGAGGGCTTCCAAAGACAGGAGGGTGCGCCAGATGCTCACCGCCGGATCCTCACGGCGATTCCTTGAGCTTCGCCGCGACGCGTTGATACGCCTCGCGGAACGGAATGTTCTCGGTCGCCACCAGCGCATTCGCGGCCGCGGCGGCGTGTATCCCGGGATCCAGCCGGATGTTATCGCGCCGAAAATGCACGCCGAGCAATGCGCTCGGCAGAATATCCAGCGTTTGCCGGCACGAATCGATGCCCCGAAACAGCGGTGGCTTGATCAGCTGAAGATCGCGATGGTAGCCCGAGGAAAGCTTCTGGGTGATGCCGAGCACCTCGTTGAGCGCCGCCTGGGCGACGGCGCTGCGCCCGCGCATGAGCTCGAATACGTCGGGATTGCGCTTCTGCGGCATGATGGATGAGCCGGTCGTGAACGCCTCGGGCAGCGCGACGAAACCGAACTCCTGGGTGTAGAACAGCAAGAGATCCGCCGCGAGGCGGCCGAGATCCTGGCTGAGCAGCGTGATCTCGAACAGCAGATGCGCCTCGGCTTTGCCGCGCGACAGTTGAACGGCCGTGACCGGCTCGTGCGTGACGCGGAACCCGAGGCCCCGGCGCGTGGACTCGCGGTCGATGTTGAGATTCGGGGTTCCGTAGCCCGCCGCGGATCCGAGAGGATTTTTCGAGGAACGGCGCTCCACCAGGGAAAGTCCCTCCGCGTCGTCGCGGATTTCCGCGGCAAAGCCGAACGCCCATAGGGCCACCGTGCTCGGCATGGCCTGCTGCATGTGGGTGTATCCCGGCAGCTCGATGGCGCCGTCGCGCACCGCCAGGGCCTCGAGCGCCTCGGCCACCGCCAGCGCCCCCCCTTTGAGCGAGCGCGCCGCGTCCGCGAGATACAGCCGCAAGGCGGCGAGCACTTGATCGTTGCGCGAGCGGCCGGCGTGCAGGCGGCCGCCGGCCGCGCCTAAGCGCTCCGTCAGGCGGTTCTCGATCGCCGTTTGGCAATCCTCCTGCTCGAGCGTGATGCGCCATTGGCCTTGCGCGTGCTCCTCGCCGATGGCGGCGAGCGCGCCGCGAATCGCCTGATGGTCCGCCGCCGACAGAAGTCCCTGCTGCGCGAGCATGTCGGCGTGCGCCGCCGAGGCCTTGATGTCGTAAGCAACGAGACGATTGTCGAGAACATAGTCCTCGCCCGCGGTGTAGGCGAGCACGCGTTCGTCGAGCTTCGCCCCCTTGTCCCACAAGCGCGTCATGGGGCCGCCGTCTGTTCCGCGGGGCTCAGCGCTTTCAGGTCGGCCACCACCAGGGTGCCGGTGCCCTCGTTGGTGAACACTTCGGCGAGCAGGCTGTCGGTCGACTTGTAGGAGATGACGTGCACGCGGCGTACGCCGCTTCGAATCGCGTTCTCGATCGCCTGCGCTTTCGGCAGCATGCCGTGCGTGAGGCTGCCGCCCGCCCGCAGCCGCTCGAGCCCCTGGATATCCGTGTAGGAGATGATGGAGCTCGGGTCGGTGGAGCGCTCCAGAATTCCCGGCGCGCCCGTGCATAGCACTAATTTCTCGGCCGACAGGGCGCCGCCGATCGCGGCGGCCACGGTGTCCGCGTTGATGTTGAGCAACGTGCCGTTGGCGTCGGCCGAGAGCGGGCTCACGACCGGCATCAAGCCGTCGGCAAGCAGCTTTTCGAGCACGGCGACGTTCACCGAATCGATGTCGCCCACGAAGCCGTAATCGATGGTCTCGCTCGATCCCGGCGATACCGCGACAGGCCCCCGCTTATGCGCCCGCACGAGTCCCGAATCGACGCCGGAGAGTCCGACGGCCTCGATGTCGAGCGCGCGGCAGATCGCGAGAATGCGCGTGTTGATGAGGCCGTTGAGCACCATCGAGGTCACGTCGATCGATTTCTGATCGGTCACCCGGCGGCCGTTCACCATCTGGGTCTCGATCCCGAGCGTGGCCTGCAGCTGATCGAGCTGCGGACCGCCGCCGTGCACCAGGACGGTCTTGATGCCCACTTGATGGAGGATGGCGACCTGCTCGATCAACCCGCGCATGGACGCGTCGTCGTTGAACACGGCTCCGCCCGCCTTGATGACGAACACCTTGTTCTTGTACATGCGTATGTACGGCGCGGCGCTTCGCAGCGCGCGCACGGCGACGGAAGGGTCGGGTCGGCTCTTGATCATCGATGGTACTCCGGCATTCGGGTGTCTTTAGGACAGCAGGCGGTGCAGAACCGCGGTCTGCACGATCAGACGGTTGAAAGCCTCGAGCCTGACAGCGGCGCGCGGGCCGTCCAGTATCTCGTCCGTCACCGCGACGTTGCGGCGCACCGGCAGGCAGTGCATGAACTTGGCGTGCGGGGCCGCCGCGGCGAACCAGGGCTCGCTCACGCACCAGTCCTTGAGCTCGGCGCGCAGGCGCGCATCTGCCGCGGCGTCGCCATAATTCGTGGTGGTGCCCCATTCCTTGGCGTACACGACCTGAGCGCCCTTGCGCGCGGCGGCGCGGTCGGAGGTTTCCTCGACCGAGCCGCCCGATGCGCTCGCCGCCCGCCGCGCCTTGTCCATGATCTCGCGCGGGAGCGCGAACCCGTCGGGCCGCGCCACGACCACGTCCATGCCGCGCATTGCGGCCATGTGCAGGGTGGCGGAGGCGACGGCCAAGGGCAGCGCTCGCGGGTGATAGACCCAGCTCAGCACGAACTTCGCGCGCGCCGGCACGTGGAGCTCATCCAGGGTGCGCCAGTCGGCCAGCGCCTGACAGGGGTGGTTCACGGCCGATTCGAGATTGATCAGGGGCGCATCGCAGAGCGCGTCGATCTGCCGGAACAAGCTTTCGGCGAGATCGCTCTCCAGGCTCTTGCCCTCGGCGAAGGCGCGCACGCCGAGCGCGTCGCAGTACGAGGCGAGTACCGGAATGCCCTCGCGGATGTGCTCGGCCGCGGCCCCGTCCATGACCGCGTTGAGCCGGGTCTCGAGCTGCCACGTGCCCTGGCCGGGAGTGATCACGAAGGAGGAGCCGCCGAGGTGCGCCATGGCCGTCTGGAACGAGGCCAGCGTGCGCAGCGACGGATTCATGAACAGGAGCCCCAGCACCTTGCCGGCGAGCGCCTGGCGCTGCGGCTTGTTCTTCAAGGACTCCGCGAGCGCGAGCAGGTCGAGAATCTCCGCGCGCTCGAAATCGGCAAGATCCAGGAAACGCTTCATGGGGATGGCGTCTTCATGCGGAAATCGTCGACAAGGCGGCGCGTAGCTGATCGACGTGCCCTTCGTTCACGATGTAGGCCGGCAGCAGCCGAAGCACGTGCGGATCGCCGCTGGTTCCGGCCAGAATTCCCTTCTCCATCAGCGCCGTTTGCACTTCCTTGGCGGGACGCGTGGTCTTCAGCCCGAGGAGCAGTCCCGCCCCTTGGATTGCCGTGACCGGCCCCACCAGGCAGTGCGCGCGGATGTAGTCGGATACCTGCCGCACGTTCGCCAGGAGCGACTCCGATTCGATCACCTCGATGACCGCCTCGACCGCCGCGCAGGCCATGGGGCCGCCGCCGAAGGTCGTACCCATGTCGTCGTTCTTGAGCCGTTCGGCGACGCGCCTCGATAAGAGCAGCGCGGACACCGGAAAGCCGTTCCCCAGAGCCTTCGCCGCGGTGATGATGTCCGGCGTGACGCCGTAGAAATTAGCGCCGAACGGCGCACCGGTGCGGCCCATGCCGCATTGGACCTCGTCGAAGATGAGCACCGCGCCCACCTCGTCGCAGCGCCGGCGCAGCGCTTGCAGCAGGGGCTTGCCCACGTCGAACGCGCCGCCGACGCCCTGCACGGGCTCGACGATGACCGCCGCCGTGTCGCGATCGATGGTGCGCTCCGCCGCTTCCGGGTTGTCTCGCGGGGCGAATGCCACATCGAAGGGCCGGCGCGGGAATCCGTACCATTTCTCGAGCGCGCCCCAGGTCACCGCGCCCGCCGCGGCCGTGCGGCCGTGCCAGCCCTGCTCGAGCGCCACCGCTTTGGTGCGGCCGGTCATCTTGAAGGCGAGCTTGAGCGCGTTCTCGTTCGCCTCGGCGCCCGAGTTGATGAAGAACACGGTGTCGAGACCGAGCCCGGCGAACTTCGCCAACCGCGCGGCGGCGCGTTCGCGGATCGCCATGGGCAGCGCGTTGGTCTGGAAGGCCATCTGGCGCGCCTGCCGATCGAGCGCGGCCACCCAGCGAGGATGGCCGTAGCCCAACCCCGCCACCGCGTGGCCGCCGTAGAAATCCAGAATCTTGCGGCCGTCGCGCGCGTACAGCCAGACTCCCTCCCCGTGCGCCACTTCGATGGGATATTGCGCGAAAACTTGCGCGAGGTGGCCGGCCATCAGGTCCATCCCGGCGCGGGCGCGGTGAGCCCGAGCGTCTCGTCGAATCCGAGCAGTCGATTCATCCATTGCATGCCGCCGCCGGCGGCTCCCTTGTTCAAATTGTCGAGCACCGACATCACCGCGATGGAGGAGCCGTTGGTGACGGCGGATAGATGCGCGAAGTTGCTGGCCGCCACGTCCTTGACGCGCGGTGCCGTGTCGATCACGCGCACGAACGGGCAGCCGCGATAGAACTCGGCCAAGGCCTCCTGCGCTTCGCCGCTCGACAGCGGCTTCTTCAACGCGGCCTGTACGGTGACGTGGATGCCGCGCGCGAACGGTCCCGAGTGCGGCACGAAATTGATCTCGGCCTCGACGCCCGACGCCTGCTTCGCGCACGCGGCGATTTCCGGCGCATGCCGGTGGGCGAGCGCACCGTAGCTGTAGAGATCGCCGTGGCGCAGCGGATGGTGGGTGCCGTCGACCGGCTTGCGTCCTGAGCCGGTGCTGCCGGTGACGCCGGCGATGAACAGCCGGGGGTCCGTGAGTCCGAGCGCCAAGAGCGGAACGGAGGCGAGGAGCGAGGCGGTCGCAAAGCAGCCGGGGTGGGCTACGTGCGCGGTCGGCGCGGCCTTCAGGTGCTCCGGTACCGCGCAGATGAACTGGGAAATGCGTGCGGGCGCGCCGTGCGCGTGCTTGTACACCGTCTCGTAAGCCTTCGCGCTCGCGTAGCGGAAGTCGGCCGAGATGTCGACGCAGTGCGTGCGCACGCCGCCGCTTTCCGCGGCGCCGAGCAGACGATCGATGAGCGCGGCGGCGACGCCGTGGGGCGCCGCGGAAAACAAGGCGCTGACCGGCGTCTCGCGCATCAGCCGCTCGATCTCCTCAATGCCCGCGAACTTCAGGGTGGGGTACGCGCTCTTCAGGTGCGGGAACGCGGCGCCGACCGGCGCGCCCGGCTGGCTGTCCGAAAGAATGGCCGCGAGCGCGAGGCGCGGATGTCCGGCGATCAGCCGCGCGAGCTCGCCGGCCACGTAACCGCTGCCGCCCAGCACGATGGCGGGCGTCGCGACGTTCGTGCCCTCGCTCATGCGCCGACCGCTTTGGCGTCGCCGACGTTCGAAAGCCCCAGGCGCGCGATCAGATAGTCGCCGAGCTCCGCCGGATTGCTGACGGCGTTGAAGGCCTCGACGCCGAGTTGTTCGCGGATGATCTCGACCCCGACCTGGTTGTCGGTCGCCGGTCCCGTGACCGCGGTCGGCTCGATGCCGAAGCGCTCGCGCAGGAGTTTCACGCCGCCCCAGGCCGCCACCGGATCGTTCGCGGACAGCACCACCGCGGTGAGCGCATTCTTGATGTCGCTCTCCCGCAGGATCGACTCCACGCCGTAAGTTCCCAGCAGCCCGTCGCCGAGCTCGAACACGATCACATCCGGCGCGCCTCCCGCCATCTCGGTGAGCATGGTGCGGGTGAGTGCGGGACCGCAGCGCGCCGTGGTGGTGACGATGCCGAGATCCGTGAAGATCATGGTGCGGCGCGCGCCGGAGTCCTCGAACGCGAGAATGTCGCGCCGAAGCGAGACGCCGGTGGCCTTGAAGGCGTCGACGATGAGTCCTCGATGCCGCATGCGCGCTATGATGGCGGAGGCCGCCGCGGTCTTGCCGGCCTCCATGCAGGTGCCCGCGAGCGCCACCACGGGCACGCCGCGAACGTCGAGAGGAGCGTCGTAGTCGAGCGGCTTGTAGCCCGTGCGCGCGGTCACGCCGATGCGCTCGCCGAGATACGGGAAGGTCAGCACGGCACCCAGCACCTTGCAATCGAACGGCTTGCCCTTGTCCGGCGTCGCGGAGTCGCAAATGCCGAGCACCCCACCGATGTTCAGCATCTGAACCACATCGCCCGGCGCAAGCGCCTCGGGGATGTGGCCCGAATAGCCGAACAACGCCTTGCGATGCCCGAGCGCGCCGACCACGATGTCGCCGCGCGCCACCTTGGCCATGCGCCCGCTGGTGAGCTCGAGCGTGTTGTAGGTGGACTTGTTGTTCAGGATCTCGACCACCACCACGACGCCTTCCTCGCAGGGAATCTCCGGCGCGATGCGGATTTCGTGCGAAAGCCCAAGCGCCTGGGTGACCGAGGCGATCTTGTCGACCACGACGGTGCGCATGCCGCTCATGAGCCGGTCCCGGCGCGCTGATAGAAGATGCCCGGGAGCGCGAGCATCTTCGAGAACCCGAGCGCATCCACCGGCGTCCACTCGCCCGCGGCCTCGCCGTACACGCCCTTCGAGGCCGCCATGAGCGAATGCGGCGAGCTCACGCCCTCGATGAAGGCCGATCCCGGGCGCAGCAGCACGGCCACCTCGCCGGTCACGCGCGCCTGCGACGACACGAGCAACGCCTCGATGTCGCGGCACACGGGATCCAGATGCTGTCCTTCGTGCACCAGGTCGCCGTAAGGCTGGGCCACGGTTTCCTTGATCCTCGCCTGCTTGCCGGTGAGTACCAATTTCTCCAGCTCGCGATGCGCCGTCAGCAGAATGTCCGCCGCCGGCGCTTCGAAGGCGACGCGGCCCTTGGTGCCGATGACGGTGTCGCCCAGGTGAATGCCGCGTCCGATTCCGTACGGGCCCGCCAAAGCCTCGAGCCGCTCGATGATGGCGACCGGCGAGTCCTTCTTGCCGTTCAAGCTCGAGGGTATGCCCGCCGTGAAGCCGACCGTGTGGCGCTCCGGCGCGCGCGGATTGGAGAACGCGTCCTTGGAGAGGACCCAGGCGCTCTCGGGAATGCTTCCGGCCGAGGTCAATGTTTCCTTGCCGCCGATGGTGATGCCCCAAAGTCCGCGATTGACCGAGTAGGCGGCGCCGAACGGCGGAATCGGCAAGCGATGTTCCTCGAGATATTTCAGCTGCTGCGGCCGCTGGAAAGCGCGGTCGCGCACCGGCGCGAGGATGGTGATGCTCGGCGCGAGGGTGCGCAGCGCCACTTCGAAGCGCACTTGGTCGTTGCCGGCCGCGGTGCAGCCGTGGGCCACCATCGAGGTGCCGAGCGACAGCGCCATCTGCGCGATGGTTTGCGCCTGCAACACCCGTTCCGCACCCACGCACAGGGGGTACGAGCCGCCGCGGCGGATGTTGCCCATGATCAAGTATTTCAGCACCTGGTCGAAGTACGAGGCGCGCGCATCGACCAAGTGATGCTCGATGGCCCCGAGCTGCTTCGAGCGGGCGGCGAGCGAGGCGGCCGCCGGGGCGTCGATGCCGCCCGTGTCGACGGTGACGGTGATTACCGGCCGCTTGTAGGTGTCTTTGAGCCACGGCACGCAGAACGAGGTGTCCAAGCCGCCGGAAAAAGCCAGGAGAATGGGCTCGGAGCCCTGGGCGTATGTCGCTGTCATAGGAATTTAAAGTCCGAAAATGCCGTGAAGGCGCTCGCCGAGCTTCTGCTGGTCGCGCGCCCCGGCGGTTGCGATGAATATCGTGTCGTCCCCGGAAATCGTCCCGATCACCTCGGGCCAGCGTGCGGTGTCGATCGCCACCGCCACGCTTTGGGCCGCGCCGATGGTGGTGCGCAGCACCGTGAGGTTGGTGCCCGCGGTCTTTATCTCGCGCGCGAATTGCTTGAGGGTCGAGAAATCGTTCTTGAGCGCCGTCGCCGGCTCGGGCAACACGTAGCGGTCGCCTTGCTTCGCCACCCCGAGCTCTCGCAGGTCGCGGCTGACGCTCGATTGGGTGGCGGCGTGCCCATGCTTGCGCAGCATCGCGACCAGCTCCGCCTGGCGCCCAACCGCCTGCTCGCGGATGATTTTCGCGAGCGCCGTGCGCCGCGCAGGCGCGCTGGAAGTGTCGGTATCGCCTCTCAACATCGGAGTATCGGTCGCCGGGCTTGCATAAAGTTGCGCGAATTCTGCATAAAAATCCACGCGCCGTCAACCTGGCGGCGCGGGATTTTCTCCGGCTGATTCTTGTAGGCTATGGCCCTTATGCTGCAAACCATCGAATTCGAAACCGCCCCGAACCCCGACGCCTCCATCATCTGGCTGCACGGCCTGGGTGCCGACTGCCATGATTTCGAGCCACTGGTGCCGGAAATCGTGCCCCGCCGCGAGCGCGCCTGGCGCTTCGTGTTTCCGAACGCGCCGGTGCGGCCGGTGACTATCAACGGCGGCATGAGCATGCGCGCCTGGTACGACATCCTCGGCTTCGATCGGCTCGCGGCCGAGGACCTTGCCGGCTTTCGCGACACGGCCGCGCAGGTCGGCGAATTGATCGGTCAGCAGATCGAGCGCGGGATTCCCGCCGCCCGCATCGTCCTGGCCGGATTCTCTCAGGGCGGGGCCGTGTCGCTCTATACGGGCCTGCGCTACTCGGAGCGCTTGGCGGGCATCCTGGCGCTGTCGTGCTATTTGCCGCTGGCGAGTTCCCTGGCGGCCGAACGCGCGCCCGCGAATGCCGGGGTGCCGATTTTCATGGCTCACGGCCTCGACGATGGCGTGCTGCCGTTCGGCATGGGGCGCGAGTCCCGCGACAAGTTGGCGGCCCTGGGTTTCAGCGTCGAGTGGCACCAGTACCGCATGGCGCACTCGGTCTCTCCGCCGGAGGTGGCGGACATCCGGCAGTTCTTGTTCCGGGTGTTGCCGTGAGTCAGCCCAGCGCAACTCTGAAGCGGTTGAGCGCCGAAGCCCGCAAAGCGGCGGAACACGCCGAGGAGGCCAAACAGCAGGTGCGCTCCGCCAAGGCGGAGTTGAAGAAAGCGCGCAAGCTCGCCAAGCTGGCCAAGAAGGCGGCGAAGCAGGCGCGCAAGAAAGCCGCGTCCGCCGCGGCCGCGGAGACCGCCCAGGCTGTGCAAGCCGCCAAGGCTGTGCGAGCCGCCAAGCCCGCCGTGGCCGCACGCCGCAATCGCCCGCCGGCCGCCAAGCCCGCGGCAGCTTCCAAACCTACGAGCAAAAAAATTCCGGTCAAGCCGCGGCGAGCGAAGACGGCCGCAGTCGACGCGGCACCCTCCCCACCACGGCCGGCCCGGCCTTCCGCCGCGTCGGTTGCCCGGGCGGTGATCGAGCGCATGGAAAGCGAACCGGTCGCGGCCGAGCGCGAACCCGGCCCCGAGCCGCCCCCGCCTGCCGGCGGATGAAGCGCGGCGGTCAGGAAGCGGGAATGAGCGTCGTCACGATCGCGGCCAGGAAAAGTGCGGCGAGCACTCCAACCATCTGCCCGAGCACCCAGATCCCCAAGGCTTTACCGGTCGTCATCTTGAGAACCTCGCTGAAGCCCATGACTTGAAGCAGCACGCTCCAAATCATCAGCAGCACATAGCTGATGAACTGGGCGCTCAGCAGTATCGCGACGAAACCTTCGTCTTCGGCGCGAGGCGTGGCAAGGAACGTGGCGTCTCCGGCGAGGAGAGCGGTAAGCACCCAGATTCCCAGAGAGACGGCCATGGGCACGGCGCCATAGGCAAGCACGTGAATCGCTTGCCGGCGTAACGCCGGGCTTGCCGGCCCGCTTCCGAGGCGCGCATAGATCGTACCCATGATGTAAAGGCTCACGATCCCCAGAATGGAACCGGCGACCGCGGCCGCGCCGAAGATCTCGGCCAAGCCATAGGTCGCGCCCAAATTGCGGGCTCGACAATAACCGAGGAAGCCGACGATGCCCTGCGCCGCGCCCAGCAACAGATCCACCCGCCCGACGGGCTCGGAGGCGAGCTCTCTGAACACGCGTCTCGGTCTCAACCAGACATCGTGCAGGGGGCGGATGGTGTCGTTCGGCATCACGACGGCAGCGTACGCAATCCCTATCGTCGACTCCAGAGCCGGGCGCAGATGACAGCAGACTTTTTCGGGGCTACTCTCACGAAGATCGGATTGACCCCGAGGAGAAGACTGACCATGGCAAAGAAGAAGGCTAAAGGGAAGAAGCGTCCGCAGGCGAAGACAAAGCGCGCGGCTGCTAAGAAGAGCGTGGCGAAGAAAAAGGCGCGTCCGGCAAAGAAGACGAGCAAGACACGGGTCGCCAAGAAGGCCAAGAAGGCGGCGCCGAAGAAAGCTGTGGCGAAGAAGGCTGCACCGAAAAAGGCCGCGCCGAAAAAGGCGGTTCCGAAAAAGGCGGCTCCGACGATCGCGGCTCCGAAGTCCGTCGCGAGCCCGATCGCACGGCCGAAACCGGTCGCTCCGATTGCGCCGTCGCCTGAGCCGGCGGTTACGCCGAGCACGGATTTTGGGCGCGAGCCCATAGCCCCCGCGCCGTCGTCGACCAACACGGACCCGTTCGCGGGGTAGGACGGCCTACCGGAGAACCTAAGCGCGGATCGGCCCGTCGAGGGCCCGCGCTTGGGTTCTCGTCGAGGACGCTTTTGGCGGACGCGTCCGCCGCGACGCGCCGCCCGTTAACGACGCGCCATCGGCGGTGCCGTGATTCGTGCCGAAGGACCGCGTCCAGCCTGCGTAGCCATTGCCGCCCTCGGCTCCGGCGGATTGAGTAAACTTAATGGACGGCGTGTCGCAACTTGCGTACGTCTACGCAATCCTACAAAAGGTAGGCACAGTCCGATATGGCTCGACTCGGGCGCGGACGATAGTATGGCGAATCCCAACGCGGTGCAGGCAGCATGACTTCGACCCACAAGCCGACGATCGACTGGATCGACCGGCTCTCCGAGATTGATCTCGGAGAGGTCGATCCGGCCGCTGTGGCGAGCTCGCCGCTGTTGCGATGCAGTGCCACCACCCCCCCGTCGCGCGAGCGACGCGGCCGTGAAGCCGTGAAAGCGGAATTGGAGACGCTGCGCTCCATCAACGCCCGGCTGCTGCGCGAAATCGACGTGCTCAAGGCGCGCGAAGCGCATGCGCTCAAGCTCGCCGATCGGGACGGCCTTACCGGCCTGTACAACCGCAGGCGCATGGCCGAGCTGCTGGACCAGGCCATTGCCGAGGCGTCGGCGCAGCAGCACCGGGTCGCCGTCCTATTCATCGACCTGGATGGCTTCAAACGCATCAACGACCGCTTCGGGCATTCGCTGGGCGATGAACTGTTGACCACGGTCGCAGGCCGTATCGCGACGCGAGCGCGTACGGGCGATGTGGTTTGCCGATATGGCGGCGACGAGTTCGTCGTGATTTTGCCCCGCGTGCCGAGCCGAAAGGCCGTGGAAGACGTAGCCTCGGCCATCGCCCAGCTGCTCGCGCTGCCCTGCCAGCTGTCGGGCGAAGAGCTTCGAGTCACCGCCGCCGTGGGCGTGGCGATGTACCCGGAGGATGGCCGGAGCACGGCGGAGCTTTTGCGGCGAGCGGATCAGCTGATGTACGGCGCCAAGTCGACCGCTGCGTATCCGTCGGCGGGCGCCTCGCTCGCGGCCCCGCTCGGCCGGCGCAGCGACGATCGGCTCACGCCCCGGCGATAGTACCGCTGCGATAGCACCGCCGCCGCGCGCTCGGCTCGGCGCCCCCTTGGCTTGACAGGGCTCGATGCGAGAGGGTTGGATAGCAGGATGAAGCGGCTCTTTCGGTTAGAAGCGCTTTGGATCCTTGCCGCCTTGTCGATCGCGGGGCTGTCGGCTTGCGTCGTCGCGCCGGATCAACGCCACTATGCGGACGGCTTGGTGATGGTCGCTCCCCCCGCACCGCAGGTCGAGATCATCGGAGCTCCACCGCGGCCGGAATACGTCTGGGTGGGCGGCTATTGGAATTGGGTGGGCGGGCGGCACGAGTGGGTGGCGGGACATTGGGCGGCGCCTCGCCCCGGCTACCACTGGGTGGGGTACGAATGGATACGTCAGGGAGATGGCTGGCGCCTGCGCCGCGGTCACTGGCAGCGGAGCTGATCCTCAGCGCGGCTCGGGCCACGGGGTCGGAGCCAACAGGCCCTTGAGCGGCCGGTCCGAGGCCGCGTCGAACCAATGTTCGATCAATCGGAATGAGATCGATACCGGCGGCGGCAGCTTGGGCGTGCCGCTTTCGATGTCGGCGCGCGTGAACCAGCGTGCATCCTCCAGCTCCTGATCCTCGAGATGCACGGCGTGGGTGGATGCCCGCGCCGTGAAGCCCAGCATCAGCGAGCTCGGGAAGGGCCAGGGCTGCGAGGAGTGATACTCGACCTGGTCGACGCGCACGCCGGTCTCCTCGGCGACTTCCCTCACCACGGCATCCTCCAGGGATTCACCGGGCTCGACGAAGCCCGCGATGGTCGAGTACCGGCCCGGCGGCCACGCCGCCTGCCGCCCCAGAAGAACGCGCGGCCCGTCGTTCACGAGCACGATGATGGCCGGATCGATGCGCGGGAACTGCTCGTGACGACACACGGTATTGGTACACACCAGCACGTGACCGGCCCTTCCCGGCAGAGTCTTGGCGCCGCACCGACCGCAATGGCGGTGCGTTCGGCGCCAATGGATCATCGCCCGGGCGTATCCGAGCAGTCCCGCCTGGTCCGCGGGCATCAGCGCCGCGATGCTGCGCAGCTCCTCGAATCGTGCGCCCACCGGCACGGCTCCCGCCTCGGCGCCCTCGATCTCGTAGGCGAACACGGGAGCGCCGTCGAATCTCCCCAGCAAAATGAGATGTTCGCTGTTGCGGTGCTCGGCCGGGACGTCGCGGAGCTCGACCAGCGCGGCGGTGGGGCCGTCCGCAATCAGGCTTCGGGAGTCCCACATCGGCACGACGCGGCTGCGGGCATCCGCGAGCGCGGCGTCGAACCAGGCCGGATCGATGCGCAAATGGGAGACCCGCTCGAGATACGGTCCCGCAAACACGTTTCTCGTCTGCATGCGGGAATTCTAACAGGGCGCTGCCTAACAGGCCGCAGGCTCCGCGGCCGCCAAAAACGGAGCACCCGGCGGCGCGCAATTCGCGCAAGAGGATCGCGCTTCGCCGGCGGATCGCGCGAGCGAATTCCCTCGCGCGTCTCGTTACCACTGTAACAAAGCAATAAATCGGTCATCACCGGCATTCAGCCTTGGCGGCCAGCATGCGGGCCGCGACCTCAACCGCCCGTTCGCGGCCACTTTCACTCGAGAAGGAGGAAGCAATGCAACTCGTACGAACCCCGGTCACTGCCAGCCTGGTTGCCCTGATCGTTGGGGCGAGTGGGGCTGCCGAAGCGCAACAGCCCGCCTCCGACGTCCCGCCGCCCGCCAAGGCGACCACACCTCACCGTAGCAAGCATAAGCCTGCGATGAGAAAACCGACGGCGCAGGAGGAGATGGCGGCGCAGATTCAGGCGCTGCGCGACCAAGTCGATGCCTTGCAGCGCCGCTTGGATGCGCAGAACGCGGCGCAGCAGCAGGCGCAAACCACGGCATCGCAGGCAGCGGCCCAAGCGGCGGCGGCCACGGCGCAGGCAAGCGCCGCGACCGTGGCGGCCGCCGCCATTCCCGCCGACGTGCGCGCCGCGGTAGAGGCAGCCAAGCCGAAGACCGACAAGATCTATTACAAGGGCGTGACTCTGACGCTGGGCGGTTTTGGCGCCGCGGAATTCATTTACCGCTCGAAGAACGAAGCGGCCGATTTGGCATCGAGCTTCAGTGCGATTCCGTTGGCCAATAACACGGTCGGCCATACCTCCGAATTCGTGGCCAGCGCGCGACAAAGCCGCTTCACAGGGCTCGCGGAAGGTGACCCAACGCCCGACGTCCACTTGGGGTTCTATGGTGAATTCGATTTCCTGGGCGCCGCGCAGACTGCGAATTCAAACGAAACTAATTCCTACACGCCGCGCATTCGCGTGTTGTACAACCAAATCGACTGGGCGAACGAGGGGCTGCACTTTCTGGCCGGCCAGAATTGGTCGCTGGTAACCCTGCAGGGCCATGGCATCACGCCGCGTGCCGAAGTCATACCGCCGACCATCGACGCACAGTACATCCCGGGCTTCTCGTTTACGCGTCAGCCGCAGATTCGAATCACCAAGGACTTCGACAAGACCTTCTGGCTCGGCCTGTCGATCGAAAATCCGGCCACGACGTTCTACGCCGGCGCCAACGCATTCCCGACGGGCGTGACGGTTCTCGACGGCGCAGCGGCCACCGCCACGTCGACCGCCGGGACCGCATCGCTATCGGGATACAATTCAGCCAACACCCTGTCGCTCAACCATATTCCCGATGTGGTGCTCAAAGCCGCATACGATCAGCCGATCGCGGACCGCACAATCCATTTGGAAGTCTTCGGGTTGTACCGCAGCTTCTATGAGCGCCTCGACTATCACAATCGGGACGTCAACGGCGGCGGTATCGGCGCCGGGCTGACCATGCCGATCGTGGCGCGAATCCTGGACCTCCAAGTGTCCGGAATGGGCGGTAAGGGCATCGGCCGCTACGGCGCCGGGCAGCTGACGGACGTGACGTTCGATGCCGCGGGCGTCATTCACCCGATCAGCGAAATCCAAGCGCTTGCCGGGTTGACGCTGCATCCCGTTTCGGGGCTGGACATCTATTTATTCGCCGGCGAAGAGAAAGAAAGCGCGCAGCCGTATTACCTGACGACCTCCTCCGGAAGCGTGGTCGGCTATGGCTACGGCAACCCGTTGTACATCAATAGCGGCTGTCAGAGCGAAACGGCCACGACAACCTGCACCGCCAACAACCGCGTCGTGGAGCAGGCGACCGGAGGTTTCTGGTACAGGCCGTGGGTCGGTGCCGCCGGCAAGTATCAGTTCGGTATCCAGTATTCCTATACCGAGCGCAAGACCTTCCCGGGCGCCGAGGGAATTGCTCCCAAGGCCAATGACAGCATGGTGTTCACGAGCTTCCGCTACTACCCGTTCTTCTGATCGGACAACGTGCTTCCGAACGCACTGACCTGCGGTGCGTACTGCACCGCACTAGTGAGCACCGCCGAATCTGCCCGGTAGGACGAGATGTTCCCGGTGGGGGCGCTCTGCGGGGATCTCGCTCGGCTCGAACACGCCGGAATGCTAGCAGGGCGTGGCCTCGGCGGCGGCCGGCACCGGAGCTCCCGGCGGCTCGCAATTCGCGCAAGACGAACGGCGCTTCGCGAGCAGGTCGCGCAAGCGGACTCCCCCGCACACCTCGCATCGAGCCGCGCCGATCTCGTCGCGCCGGGCGAGGGCGATGAGCAGAAACCACGCGTGCTCGAAAGAAATGCACGCGGGCGCATGTAGTTCCGCATAGGCCTCGTACGCCTGGCACAAAAGCGCGCCCGAATCCAGCGAGCCGACCCGATACCGCGATTCCAGACCCAAAGCAGTGGCGCAAACCAAGCCGTACACGATGAACAGGCTCGCGAGCTGCGATGCTTGAAATGAGAGCTCCGGATTCTTGAAGAAAAATGCCGCCTGGCGCGGGGACTTGCCCCGATGGCGCAGGACGCAGCTCGATTCGCTCTCCAGCACGTAGCTGCGGTAGAGCTTGCGGATGCGATCGTCGCTCAGTCCCGTCCACTGCCGGATGGTGAAGGTGCGGGCTTCATGACGGATCAGGCGCAGCGCCAGATCCAGTCGCTCCCGATCGCGGGTGTAACGGTCGTCGGACACTCTCATGGGCGGCTCCTTGTTGCCTGCAATTTCGCAGATTCGGGGCAGAAAAGAATTTGACTAAAATTAATCACAAAGTTAGCGTGATTGCCAAGTGATTTTTGCCCGTGATTGACGATGGATTCGAGCCGAAATGCGGCACGGAGGCGGTATGCAGGAGGCATTCATCGGCGGTTGGTGCCGGCAACCGAGCTTCTCGGTCGAGGTCCTCGCCCCCTTGCACGATTTGAACCTGCGATTCCTCGATCTGCTCGGAACGCATGCGGCGGACTGGCGAACGTGCGCCGCCCTAGGCTTGCCGGAGGATGCGTCGCAGCGGTTGGCCCCCATGACGGCCTCGCAACGGGCGGCCGCGGCGCATTGCCCGTATGCGCTCTTCGATCTGCGCTTTTGCGACGAGGCCCACTGGAACGCCCGTCTGCGCGGCACCGCGCAATGGCGGGTCCAGGACGAGGGGCCGGATGAGGACACCGCGAATTTCGTGCGGCTCGCTCTCTTCTATGCGTGGCACGTTGCCACCACCACCCGCTATGCCGCGCAGTTGCTGCTCGGCATGAGCGAGCGCACCGCGGTCGCATTTCGGGGAGCGACGCTCAATTTTCTTCCGACGCTGGTGGCGAGCGAAACGGCAAACCTGTCCGCGCGCTTTCTGAACTGCGGCGCTTACTGGAGCGCGTTGGTGAATGCCGCCGTGCGCCGGGATGAGCATCAGTTGCGTAAGGTTCAGCTGTTCGGACTTCAACTGGTTGCCGCCGCGCTGTTGCCCTGAGGCGGCCGTTCCGAGCGCGCCGGGCTCAAGTTGCGGGCCCGCCCCTCGGGGGTTTAGTCTACGCGGCTCGTATGCACGCCCTCGTCCTTCGACAGCTCACCAAGGTCTATAAAAACGGCATCAAGGCGCTCAAGGGCATCGATCTGGAGGTCGAGGAGGGCGATTTCTTCGCGCTCCTCGGACCGAACGGCGCGGGAAAGACGACGGCGATCGGCATCATCACCTCGCTGGTGAACAAAACCGGCGGCACCGTCGAGGTGTTCGGCTACGACTTGGACCGCCAGCTCGAGCTTGCGAAATCCTGCATCGGCATCGTGCCGCAGGAGGTCAACTTCAACATGTTCGAGTCGGTGTTCACGATCGTCGTGAACCAGGCCGGCTTCTACGGTATTCCGAGACGGCTCGCCAAGCAGCGCGCGGAAAAATACCTGAAACAGCTGCAGCTCTGGGATCGCCGCAATTCCGTCGCCCGCGCACTCTCGGGCGGAATGAAGCGGCGCCTCATGATCGCGCGCGCGCTGATGCACGAACCGAAGCTGTTGATCCTCGACGAGCCCACCGCCGGCGTCGACATCGAGATCCGAAGGTCGATGTGGGATTTCCTCCGAAAGATCAACGACGAGGGAACGACCATCATCCTGACCACGCACTATCTGGAAGAGGCGGAGAATCTCTGCCGAAATGTAGCCATCATCGAGGGCGGGCGGATCATCGAGCGCGACTCCATGGCGAACGTGCTGCGCAAGCTCCAGACGGAGACCTTCGTGTTCAACTTGAGCGACCCCCGGACGCAGCCTCCCGAACTGCCGGCGTACAAGCCGCTGCTCACCGACGACCACACGCTCGAGGTCGAGGTCTCCAGGGGCCAGAGCCTGAACGACATCTTCGCTCAGCTCTCCTCGCAGGGTGTACGCGTAACCAGCATGCGCAACAAGGTCAATCGCCTGGAGGAGTTGTTCATGCGTCTGGTCGACGACAGTGTCCGTGCGGCGGACCGAGCTTCATGAAGGTGACTCATGACTGATTCCCTGGCGCGTATTCAGTGGGTTGGATTCAGCACCATCGTCATTCGCGAGTTCAATCGCATCGTGCGCATCTGGGGGCAGACCGTCGTGCCGCCCACCGTTACCGCGACGCTGTATTTCGTGATCTTCGGCAGCCTCATCGGCAAGCGCGTCGGACAGGTCGGGGGCTACGGCTACATGCAGTTCATCGCCCCGGGCCTCATCATGTTGACGGTGATCACCAATTCCTACGGCAATGTGGTGTCGTCCTTCTTCGGTGCGAAGTTCGGCAAGCACCTCGAGGAACTCCTGGTCTCCCCGCTCCCCAACTGGCTGATCCTGCTGGGCTACGTCGCAGGCGGCATCCTCCGTGGACTGCTCGTCGGGTCCGTGGTGACGGTGGTCGCGCTGTGCTTCACCCGATTGGCCGTGCAGCATGTCTTTATCGTGCTGTCGGCGGTGCTGCTCACCAGCACGGTATTCTCGCTCGGCGGTTTCGTGAACGCCTTGTTCGCCAAAAACTTCGACCAGATCTCCTGGTTTCCCACCTTCGTGCTCACGCCGCTCACCTACCTGGGCGGGGTGTTCTATTCGATCACGATGCTCCCGCCATGGGCGCAGGTCGTCTCCCACGTCAATCCGATTCTGTACATGGTGAGCGCATTCCGCTACGGGTTTCTGGGGTCGACCGATGTCGATATGAGGCTCGCCTACGCCATCATGATCGGTGCGGCGGCGATCCTGTTTATACTCGCGGTGACGCTCTTGAACAGGGGTGCGGGCATTCGAGACTGATCGGCCGCCGGACCTCGAGAAGGGCGCGAGGGGGGGTGGTGGCCCGCGCATCGAACGCTTACAGTGCGCGTTTGGGCCTGTTGTCGTGTATCGTGGGACAGGCTGTCGATACAATTTTAAAGGAGTCGAGATGAACGAAGAAAAGCAGCAAAAGTTCACGGCCAAGGTTCGCCGCGGTCTTGTCTGGGTTCACTCCGTCGCCGGCGCCGAGCTCGCGAAGAAGAAAGCCGAAGCGACCGGCGTCCGGATCGAGGGATTCACGGCCAGCGAGCTTGCGGACGTGGAGTCCGCGTTGACCTGGATCGGCCAGAACAAAGAATCGAACAGTTCGACTCCCGCCTGATATCGGCGGCGCATCATCGGATGTTTCCATTTCGCGACATGCGCCGCGCGGCCTTTGAGCGTGTTTTGGGCGCGAGGTCCGTGACCACCTAGCCGCTGCGGTGGCTCGATTAGGGAGTGCGTTAGACTATTGCCATGGGCCAAAAGCGTGCGTTAGTCGTCGACGACTCGAAGTCGGCTCGCGTGATCTTGAGCCGGATGCTCGAGAAGTACGATATCGAAGTCGACATGGCCGAATCGGCCGAGCAAGCCATCGAGTACCTACGGCACGATCGGCCGGATGCCATTTTCATGGACCATCTCATGCCCGGCATGGACGGTCTGCAGGCCGTGCAGGCGATCAAGAGCAATCCTCAGACCGCCATGATTCCCATCATGATGTACACCTCCCAGGAGGGAGAGCTGTACGTCGGCCAGGCGCGCGCGTTGGGCGCGATGGGCGTGCTGCCGAAACAGGTGCGGCCGGTGGATGTGTCGAAAGTTTTGTATGAGTTGCATCTGTTGCCGGACCGCCGCGATCTGACCGAGCCCGCGCTCGTGCCGGTCGAAATCGGCACCGAGCCCGGCGCCGAGAAAGCGCCGGCGCCGGCGAGGCCCCCGGCGGCGTCGGAGGATTGGGGCCGGCGCATCGAAGCCGCGGTCAAGCAGCAATCGGTCGACCTGCGCCGCTTCGTCGTCGCGAGCCTCGATAGTCTCGCGGCGCGGCTCACGGCCGATTTGCGCATTTCCGCTCCGGCGGCGCCCGCGGCCGTCGTGCCCGAGCCGCCCCCGGCCCCTCAACGCTCGGCCTCGGCCTGGCCGTGGATTTTCGGAGCGGCCGCCGTGTGCCTGTTGGCGATACTGTCGACGTTCCTTTGGAGATCCACGCGCGATGACTTGGCCAGGGCGCGCGCCGAGCTTGCCGAGATCAGGTCGGCCAACGCCGACTTGAAACAGGCGACCGATCGTCTCGCCGATTCCCTCAAGGATCTCTCGGCCGCCGTTGCCGCCTCCGCCGGGGGCTCGTCGGGCTCGTCGGGCTCGGCGCTGGGCTCGAGCGCGCCTGGGGCGTCAGCCGGCCTGCCGCGCGCGGAACCAGTTCCCTACGGCGAATTGCCGTTCGACCGCAGTCGCTTGGATGTACTGCGCGATGTGCTCACGAAACTGGAAGCGCAGAATTTCCGCGGTGTCCTCAAGGTGACCAGTTTGCCCGGGCAATTCTGCCTGGCCGGCAACGCGTCGGATGGATTCGCGCCCGCGCCGGCCTCATTGCCGGTGAGCAAATGCGATCTGGTGGGGAACCCCTTCGAGGAGTCTCTCTCCGGCCAGCAGCGTCAATCGATCGCGTTTGCGAACCTGGTCGCCGGCGTAAAGCAGCGAACCTCGGGCGCCATCACCGTCGCCGTCGAGAATGCGGGCTCGTCCCGCGCGGCGGCTCCGTATCCCGCGCGCACCGATGCGCTCACCGCGGGCGAATGGAACCGGGCGGCGGCGACCAATAATCGCGTCGAGTATGCCGCGGAGTCGGCGCCTTAGAACGCCACCCGGACGAAGAACTCGGGCCCTTTGGTGTTGAAGTCGAACAAGCCCGAATCGTCGGCTTTGACCGACGCGAGATGCAACCTCACCTGCGTGTAGCCCAGCCCGAAGGACACGTTCGGCCGGAATCGATAGAGCGCGTCGAGCTCCGCCAGTCCCAATGAGCCGTCGAGATCCTGGATGTGCAGTCTCAGGTACTGCACCCGGCCGTCGACATAGAATCGCTTGCTCACCGCCCAGGTGGCGGCGATGCCCGGCGTCGCAAAGGGCCCGGCCTCGTCCTCGGTTTCATCGAGATGCACGGCGTTGGTCGTCACCTTGGCGGTTGCGTCGATTTGTACCGTCGAGATGCCGAGCGTTGCCGCCAGTTCGAGCTTCTCGCTGTGCCAGAAGGAATAGCCGTAGGTCAGGGTGAGCAGGCGCAGGTCGAGCTCCGACTGGAGCGGCTCCCCGGGCTGCAGCACGACGTCGCGGAACACGATCGGCTCCGCGACGGTGGGGCTCCCCGAGCGATCGAGCGTGAAGTAGTCGAGCCAAAGACGGTTGCGCTCCCCGGCCCGTACCATGATCTGGAACTTGGGCTCGAAGTCGGACGGGTCCAAGCCGAACTGATCCTCGCCGCTGACCGGCGTGCCCACTACGCCGGTGCTGCTGTCGACCCGCAGGGTGGTCGAGGAGGCTACGTGCATCGCGCCGAGTGTCACGCGCACGCGATCGTCGGTCGGGCTCGCATAATCTCCGTCGGCGTGCGCGAGGCTTGCGAGCAGCGCGAGTCCCAGCGCGGGCATGACGGACTTGATCATGTGGCTCTCCTCAGTACCAGCTCATCGGTGGCGGCACGCCTCGGTTTCGCCGCCAGTGAAGGACCGATTCGGTCCAAGACTTGCGCCGCTGCGGCGCGCCAGCCCGTGAGTTTGCCGCCGTAGATGCCGAGAACGCGCGGATGCGGATCACGGTCGGCGGTAAAAATCGTCTCGCGCGAGCGGTCGAAGGCCTTTTCGGACGCCGCGGGCAGCACCCGGAGACCCGCGAAGCGCTCGCGGATGTCCGCGCGGGTCATACCGGCCACCGAGGGAAAGTAGTGGCGAGCGACGGCGAGCAAATACTCCTCTTCCTCGGGCAACGGCCGCACCTGATCGGGCTCTCCTCGATAGGGCGTCTCGGTCGTGCCCACCAGAGTCGCCCCCTTCCACGGCATGATGAACACGGCGCGGCCGTCCGCCGGGCTCTCCACGTAGTAAATGCCCGCGGTGACGCTCATCGGCAGCACGATGTGGGTGCCTTGGACGAGATCGACAGCGGGGACTTGGATGGCGGGCGTCACCGCGCGCGCGACCTGCGTCGCCCACGGACCCGCCGCGTTCACGAGCACCCGGGCGCGGCATACGGTGGCCGCGCCGTCCTGGGCGAACGAGACCTGCACGCCGTCGTCCTCCAGACTCGCACTGAGAAAAGTCGCCGGCAAGGCGAGCTCGCCGCCGAGCGACCGCGCCGACTCCACCACGGCGCGGGTCAGCGCGGCGTCGTCCGTTTGCGCATCGTAATAGCGAATCACCGCATCGAGATTGCGCGTGTCGAGGCCGTCGAGTTGCGCCCACTCACGCTTCGGCACGCTGCCGAAGCCGGTGCCGGCGGCGAATCCGCCGAGCGCGGCATAGAGTGCGAGCCCGATCTTGAGCTGCCAGGGGCGCCGGCGCGTGGCGGCATAGACGGGAATGTAGAAAGGCTTGAGCTCCACCAGTTCGGGGGCGATGCGCAGGTGCACGCTGCGCTCGCGCAGGCTTTCGCGCACCAGAGAAAACTGGCCGGACTCGAGATAGCGCAGTCCGCCGTGGATGAGCTTGCTGGATCTGCTCGAGGTGCCGCTGGCGAGCTCGCGCTTCTCGATGAGCAGGGCGCTGTGGCCGGCCGCGGCGGCGGCTTGCATGACGCCGGCGCCATGGATGCCGCCGCCCACGATGATGACGTCGTATTCTTTCATGTGACTTTTGAGACGCTAACTGATCGATAAGGATGAGGGAATGGGCGAGAACACACAAAATATCGCATGCCTGTCGCCATTCGCTAACAGCCCCGGCTGCCGTTCGCCGTCGTCGAGCTTTGCTACGTCTCGCTTTTGCGCTTTTCTTCGAATTCCTGCACTGGTGCGCCCGAGGTCACATCGATGTCGCCGTCGACGATCGCGCCCTTGGCGATCACGATCGTGCGTGCGCTCACGCTTCCGTGGATCACGGCGGTATAGCCAATTTCCAGCTTGCCCGTGACCGCGAGTCCTCCGGTGATTCTACCTGCGACGATGGCTTGTTGCGCTCGAATATAGCCGTTCCACACACCGGTCGCCGCGAGATTCAGTCCGCCGCCGAGATCGCCGTCCCCATGGACCTCTCCGCAGACCACGTAGTCGCCGTCGCCGCGAATATCGCCGACGATGACCGATCCCGCGCTGATCACCGTGGGGGCCGCGGAATGGAGCTCGAAAAAACGCCGCTTGGGCTCGTTCATGCAGCTGTTTTTATCCTAACCGGCCGAGTGCTGATGTGACGAGGTCGGCGTCGCCGACAGACGCCGAAAATCGAAGTAGAATGGCCTCCTGAAGGCGAAATATCCGTTTCGAGAAAGGAAAATGCTCATCAATAAATCTGTTCTGGCGATCTGTTGCGCGGTATTGATCGGAATCGGGGGCTGCAGCCGGCAGCAAAGCGATTGGCAAAAGACCCGCGAAGCGAACAGCACGGACGCGTACGAGCAATTCCTGAAGAAGTATCCGAGCGGGGAGTTCACGGCCCAGGCGCAGGCCCGCCTGAAAGAGATGTACGAGGAGCGCGACTGGCAGAAGGCGCGCGATGCGGACACGCCGGAGGCCTATCAAGCTTTCTTGAAGCAGTATCCCGAGGGCAAATGGACGGAGGAGGCCAGGATTCGGGTCGAGAATTTCACCCTGGCACAGACGCCCGCCGGTAACGGACCGGCATCCGCCGCGGCCGGCGCCGCGCTTGCACCGAACGGCGCCGCTCCTGCGCCGAATGGCGCCGCTCCTGCACCGAACGGCGCTGCCGCGAGCGGGCCCGCGCCGAAGGGCTCCGCGTCGGGCGGTCCCGCGCCGAGCGGCGAGGAAGCGGAGTCCGAGCGCTCCTCGGCGGGCAACGCGCCGACCGCATCGCCGCCCTCGCACGCTGCGCACAGGGCTTCGCCTGCGGCGAAGGGCGAATCAGGCCAGTACGCGGTGCAGCTGGGCGCTTTCCAGTCCGGCCATGCCGCGGCGAAGGAGCATTGGGAACATCTCCAAAAGGAGTACCCGAAGCTGTTCGCCGGCGTATCGTCGAAGGTCCTGCCGAAAAAGGCCGGCGGCGAGACTCTTTACCGCCTTCAGGCGATCGGCATCAGCGAATCCCAAGCACGCAGGATCTGCAAGATATTGAAGGCCAAGTCGCAGCCTTGCGTCATCGTCCCGCCCACGCACGGCCACGCAGCGTCACATGGTTGACAATTCTTGTCAGTCGGACGCGGGACAACTGACTTAAGTACCTGAATTCATTGGCCAGGGCCGGCTGGCACGGCGATTGCTTCAATTGTCTTGTCGAGCTTGCTCGCAGGACGTTGGAACGGCAATGCAATCGGTAGTAATCGGCATGTTGATGCCTGAA
>Ga0187863_10000467_pt1 | contig 34579 bp, 26 predicted proteins | sample June2016WEW_11_1_FD_132975 | JGI IMG/M metagenome (GOLD analysis project Ga0187863, IMG submission 132975) | Peatland microbial communities from SPRUCE experiment site at the Marcell Experimental Forest, Minnesota, USA - June2016WEW_11_10 | ecosystem: Environmental > Terrestrial > Soil >...
CTTAAATTTCTTTACGCTACCACTTCGGCCGCGACCTTTTCAGTCACAAAGGCCTCTATGACGTCGCCGGCCTTGATGTCACCGTAGTTGGCGATTCCGATGCCGCACTCCATGCCGTTGGTGACCTCGCGGGCGTCATCCTTGAAGCGCTTGAGAGAGCCGATTTTGCCTTTGTGGACCTGCTCGCCGTCGCGCATCACTTTGATTTCCGCGTCGCGGCGGATCACTCCGTCTTGAACGCGGCAACCGGCGATGGTGCCGACCTTGGGAATCCTGAAGACGGTGAGGACTTCGGCGCGGCCAAGATAGTTCTCCTTGAAGGTGGGTTCAAGCAGACCCATCATGGCGAGACGCATTTCATCCTGCAGCTCGTAGATGATGGAGTGGAGGCGGATCTGCACAGCTTCCTGTTGCGCCAGCTCGGCGGCCTTGCGCTCAGGGCGGACGTTGAAGCCGATGATGATGGCATTGGAGGCGGCCGCCAGCAGTACGTCGCTCTCGGTGATAGAACCGACGCCGGAGTGAAGCACCTTGACGCGCACCTTGTCCGTGGACATTCTGACAAGCGAGTCGGCCAGCACTTCGACGGAGCCAGTGACGTCGCCCTTGATGATGAGGGGCAGGTCTTTCACGCCGGCCTGGCGAATCTGCTCGGCGAGACCTTCGAGAGAGACGCGCGAGCTCTTGGCGAGTTGCGCCTCGCGCTCCTTCATCTTGCGGTATTGGGCGATGCCCTTGGCCTTGTCGCGATCGGCAACGACGAGGAAGGTGTCGCCGGAATCGGGCATGGATTCGAGACCGAGAACCGCGACTGGCGTGGAGGGACCGGCTTCTTCGAGGGCACGTCCGCGATCGTCGAACATGGCGCGGACTTTGCCGAAGGTATTGCCGACGATGTAGCTATCGTTGAGGTGAAGCGTGCCGTCCTGTACCAGGACGGTGGCGACGGCGCCGCGGCCGCGATCGAGCTGCGCTTCGAGGACGGAGCCGACGGCTTTGCGGGTTGGTGTAGCCTTGGGGCCTTTGACGTCGGAGACGAGGCAGATCATTTCGAGCAGCCCATCGAGGTTATCCCGCTTCTTTGCGGAAACTTTTACATAGGGGGTGTCGCCACCCCATTCGTCTGGAGTGAGACCACGATCGGCCAGCTGCTTCATCACACGGTCGGGATTGGCTTCGGGCTTGTCGATTTTATTGATCGCGACAATGATGGGAACCTCGGCGGCCCTGGCGTGGTCGACGGCTTCGAGGGTCTGCGGCATGACGCCGTCGTCTGCAGCCACCACGATGACGACGATGTCTGTCACCTTGGCGCCGCGAGCGCGCATCCGCGTGAATGCTTCGTGGCCCGGAGTGTCGAGGAAGACGATCTCGCGGCCAGAAGCCGGCGATCCTTCCTTGCTGAAGCGGACTTTGTAGGCTCCGATGTGCTGGGTGATGCCACCGGCTTCCCCTGCGGCTACGTCGGTTTCACGGATGGCGTCGAGGAGCGAAGTCTTGCCGTGGTCGACGTGGCCCATGACTGTGACGACGGGAGCACGGGGAACCTCGAGTTCGTCTGAGTTGGGAGCTTCAAGTACTTCTTCAATTGCCTGGTTGGCCAGCTCTTCTTCGTAGCTGATGACGGTGGCAGCCGCGCCAAACTTGGCGGCGACGTCCTTGACCATTTCGGCGTCGAGTGACTGGTTGACGGTGACGAAGACTCCGCGCATGAGGAGTGTGGCAATCAGGTCCTTGGCGCGGACTTCGAGCTTTTCCGCCAGGTCCTTGACGCTGATGCCTTCCGTCACGGTAATTTCACGCGTGATGGGAAGGGGCTCATTGCTGTACTGTGTGCCTCCGCCGAAACGTGGCGGTGGCACAAAGCCCTTCATGGGGCCCTCTTTAGTTTTCGGATACTGCTGACGTCCGCCACGGCCTCTCGCATTGCTGGCTCGTTGGGCACGCGGCGCTTCACCGGGAGGTGGTGTTGCGCCGGGAGCGCCACCGAAGCCTGGGCGTGCGCCGCCGAAACCGCCTGGGCGTGGAGGGCCGCCGAAGCCGGGACGTGCGCCGAAGCCGGGACGACCGCCTGGACCAGCAGGGCCGCCTGCTCCCTGGTAACCGCCAGGTGTAGTGCGCGTGGGATGCTTGGGCCGCGGACCGCCGGGGAATTGGCCTGGCGCGCCTTGACCCTGGGGAGGACGCGGAGTGAAGCCGCCGGCATTACCGGGACCTCCGGCGGGCCGTCTATCGAAGATTGGCCTTCCCCGCTGAATTCCGCCAGGCTGGCCGGAGGACGCGGCGGGAGCGGAGGCGGCCGGAACTCCAATGGGCGCCTTGTAGACGGGGCGCGGACCTGTCTGCGGCATCACGACGCGTCGAATCGGCGGAGGTGGAGGCGCATCGGGCACACGAGGAGCAGCCGGCGCAGCAGCAACTGCGGCTACCGGCGCTGGAGCAGATGTTTCGATCAATGAAGTTGGCGTATGAACTTTCTCAGTGGTGGGCGTGGGGGCAGACGCGGAAGCCGCGATGGCCGGCTCCGCCGAAATTGCAGCGAGAGCCGCGGCGGAAGCCTCGACGGGAACCGGTGCCGCTGCGACTGGAGCAGGCGGAGGGGTTTGCGGCTTCACGGCGGGAGCAGCCTCGGCCACGTGTGTCTGACCTTCGCGGGCAGGAGATGGGCCAGGAGGCGGAACTGGCGGCTTTACCACGACGGTGACTGCGGGCGGCACGACGGCTACGGCCGGACGTGCGGGGGCTGCTCCTGCGGGAGCCTTGGCCACAACGGGCCCGACGGGCGGTTTACTCGCGATGGCACGAGCCGCAGGCGGGGCAGCGACAATGGGAGGCGCTTGCCTTACCGGCGGCATGATCTTTCTAGGTTCCGGGCGAGTAGCCGCGGCTGCCGCGGGAGGAGCCGCGACAACGGACGAGGCTGGTTTGGCTGGTGCCGCCGGTGCCGCAACGGGCGCTGGCCGAGCGGGGGGCTGAATCCTTCTGGCCCCCGCTTCGTCTTCCTGTTTCTTGGCCAGGATGGCTTTCATCACGTCGCCGGGCTTGGAGACATGCGACAAATCGATCTTGGGTGCAATCCCCTGTGAACCGCGTGACGACGCGCCAGAACCTGCATGGCCGGCTGGACGCGCGCCATGATTGAACTGCGCGCGCACCTTCTCGGCTTCATCTTCTTCCAGCGAGCTGGAGTGGGTTTTACCCGCTCCCAAGCCAAGCTCCGCCAACACGTCAAGAATCTGGCGGCTCTTGACTTCCAACTCTCTCGCGAGATCATTGATTCGAACCTTACTCATCCGCCTCTTTTCAGAAATGCTGCCCAAAGCCCTAGTTGCTCATAGCTACCTCGTGGCAGTGGCTTGTGCTTGAACTTCCATTATCGCCTGAATCGCCTTCAGAAATGCAGCGCATCTTGCACGCGCGCTCATTCGGCCTATCCATCGGTTTCGTTCTTGCCTACTTCGTTCTCTTCTGCTTCCAATTCGGGGAGCTCAGCTTCGTTGGCTGGCGGCACATTCTCCACTGCTAACTCGGCTGCGGTCAGGCTTTCAATGTCAGCCTCGTCCGAGACATCTGTTTCGACCCCGGGTTCTTCGGCCAGTTCTTCAGCCCCGGCGCTGCGCAACATTTCAGCTTCTTCCAGGGTCTCCTGAGCGTTCTCCAGCTCTGCTTCCGCAGTGCCGACAGCCGCTTCGGGTGTCTCGATTTCCGACGAGCCTTCTTCGCGCTGTTCGGTATCGGCCGCGGCAGACTGCGCGGCGGGTTCGTCTGCCGGTTCCTCGGCGGATGCAGCAGGTGCTCCTTCTTCGCCTTCTTCGAAGTGGCCGAAGTAGTGGCGAACGGCAACGCTGATGCGCTCCAGCGTTTTTTCGCCGATGCCCGGGATTTCTTCGAGCTGTTCCGGTGTCATGTCGGCCAGATTTTCAACCGTGGTGATGCCCGCGGCGACAAGTTTCTGAATGATGCCTTCGCCGAGTTCAGTGACTTGCTCGATGGGCGTGGTAGGACCGCCGGAGAGAGCCTGCATCTGCTGCTCGACTTCCTGGCGCTTCTCTTCCTCGCTCTTGATGTCGATCTTCCATCCGAGAAGCTTCGCTGCAAGGCGAACGTTCTGGCCCTTTTTGCCGATGGCGAGCGACAACTGCGTATCGTCGACGATGACTTCGAGCTGCTTGTCAGTCAGGTCGGCGATGGAGACACGGCTGACCTTCGCCGGCTGCAGAGCCTTCTCGGCAAAGGTGGTGATCTCCTCGCTGAATTCAATGATGTCGATCTTTTCGCCACGCAATTCGCGGATGATCGATTGGACACGCATGCCCTTCATGCCGACGCAGGCGCCAACCGGGTCCACATCCTTATCGCGGCTTTGCACGGCGATCTTGGTGCGCTCGCCGGCTTCGCGCGCGATGGCGCGAATCACCACGGTGTTGTCGTAGATCTCAGGAACTTCAGACTGGAACAGGTTCGACACCAGCTCCGGCGCGGCGCGCGAGACAATCACCTGCGGTCCCTTCGCGGCGCGGTCGACCTTGAGCAACACCACCCGCACGCGCTCACCGATCGTGAACTGTTCAAGGCGAGATTGCTCGCGCTTGGGGCATCGTGCTTCCGCCTTGCCGAGATCGTAGATTACGTCCTGGCCTTCGATGCGCTTCACGGTCGCGTTGAGAACTTCCTTTTCGCGATGCGCATATTCCTGGAAGACGGTGTCACGCTCGGCTTCACGCACCTTCTGGAAGATGACCTGTTTGGCTAATTGCGCCGCGATGCGACCGAGCGGACTGGTGTCACGATAAAGCCGGATCTCACTACCCACTTCGACGCCGGGTGCGAGCTCATTCGCTTCAGCAAGCGTGATCTGGTTGACCGGATCCTCGACCTGCTCTTCATCGGTTACGACCGTCTTGTAGATATAGGCCGTAATTTCGCCGGTGTCTTTGTTGAGTTCCCCACGCATGTTCTCCTGGGTCTTGTAATACTTGCGCGTGGCGAGGGCAATTGCTTCTTCCACGGCGCCGACGACGATTCCGGGCTCGATGCCTTTTTCACGGCTGAGGAGCTCGATACTTTGATACAACGCGCTAGCCATACTCTCTAATGCTCTCTGGGGTGCTGCGCGCACGGCGAAAATCGGCGTGCACGTTATGTCGAAATACGTTGAGGAACAAGGCATCAGCCTGCCCCGACTTATCACTTGCGAGTGGGAGCGCTCAGATTTCCGGGATCAATTGCGCCTTCTCAATGTTGGCAAACGCTATTTCCACGCTGTCTACACCAGCCTTCCGGCTCTTGCTGTTCTGTCTTACAGCCGAAAGGTCGAGAGCGATCCCATCGCCGCCTGCCGCCAATCTGCCCTGCCAATGCCTGTTATTGCGGACCGGCTCGAATGTCTGCACCTTGACCAAACTGCCGGCGAAACGCTGAAACTCTTCCGGCTTGGAAAGCTTCCGGTCCAGGCCTGGCGAGCTGACCTCGAGTGTGTATTCTGCGCCTGGTACCAGGTCTTCCATGTCCAGCAAGACACTGAAGTCGCGGCTAAATTCAGCGCAGTCCTCATGTGTGATGCCGGAAAGATGTTCGACGCTCATCCGTCCTTGTGCCAAACGCTCCGGGAGCCCTTCCTTGCCCGCGGCAACGGCCGCCTTCAATTTCGCACGTTCTTCGGCATTCTTTTCAAGCGTGACGCGAAGAATTCGATCCTTGTCCCGTCCGCTGAATTCCACGTCCACCACGTCCAGTCCGTGCGAGGCGGCAGCTCTCGTGGCTGCTCCTCGGATTTCGTCCAGCATTCCCGCCATCAATCGCACTCCAGTGACGATCCTCGTCGCCTGGGATCCTGCTCCTTCAAGTCGAAACAACCTGCTCACTTTTCCGGGAGTTTGCCCCAAATAAAAAGTGGGCTGTAAGCCCACTCATCTCTCCGCCAGCCGGTCTACCCACAGCGAATACAGCGGACAAACTCGTTCGCATTCCTAGAATACTGCTAATCGCGACGAAACTCAACGTCCGCCGCCAATTCGCTGTGTGTTTCTCGCCGAATGTCCGATCGAGGCGCGTTTTTCCTTCCGAGATCAACGGAGGGAACAGCCGGCGGCCGATGCGGAAGGCTGTTTAAATCTGCCTTTGCGGCGATGAAGTAAATGTTTACTATTGGATGTTTTTTGGAGCCGAAGTTGGGGCCGAGATGGGGAGGTGGTCAAGGGGCTAGGGGGTGGATCATGTCCTCGGATCGGTCCAAATATCGGGCTAAAACAGAGATTAAATGGAAATTGCAGGCATATCGGGCAATCGAAAAAGCGCCTTCTATAGGGCATTAGAGCGAGTAAATGCAAGTATTTAAGGAGGTTAAGTAAAAGGGGGCGTCTGCGGCGAAGGGGTTGCGAAGTATGTTCGATGCCCCAAATTGGTGATTGCCGTTGGTGCAGTTCCACGAAACATTAGTAACACCATTCATGCGTACTTTTAGACAACGCGTTTGGGTTGCGCTCTTTGCGACTGCCTGTGGATTGTCGGCGGGCGCGTTCGCCGGCTATATGCTGGGCCGAGCCCTCACGTTGCAACAAACGGGGACGAGGCTCGAGCAATACGCAAAACGCATTATCGACGAAGGACAGAAGTCGACGGTCGAGTCGCGGACAGTCCTGGCGGCGATGAATGCTTCTCCCTATCCGAAGTGCTCGGACGCGGAAATCAACTATTTCAGCGAGCTGATCTTCGAATCCCAATACCTTAAAGCGGGCGGCCGGATGCACGATGGCAGGATTGAGTGCTCAACGTCTCTCGGCCGTGCAGCCCAGTCCAACGTTCAATACAAGCCAGACATTTTCCAGCGGGATGGCACGCGGATGTACCGCAACATCGCCCCATTCCGGGTGGGCAATGAAACGGTCATCACGGTTCAGTTGAGCGATTCTTATATTGTTTACAGCCCATACAATATGAAACCGTTGCTCAACAATTCCATGCAAGTCACGGTGACTGACGTCGACGCACCGAATCGGGAAGCCGGGCGATTAATCGGTTCTCCTTTGAAGACGGAAGCGCCGTATCTCGTAAAGGGCGGCCAATACCGCGACGGGGAACGTCTCTATGGAACCCAGTGCTCTCCAGATGGAATGGTCTGCGTGGCTGCTTGTATCCCAATTGCGCAGGCGATGTTGAACAATCGCATCGAGGTGGGCGGATTTGTGGCGTTGGGTGGATTGACGGGGATACTGCTGGGATTTGTATGTGCGGTCATCTATCGCCGCCAGCAGGGTTTTGAGAGCCAGTTGCTGCGTGCAATTCGCAAAGATGCCCTCCGCATCGTCTATCAGCCAATCGTTGATCTTGAAAACGAACAGATCGTCGAAGTGGAAGCCCTGGCCCGTTGGACCAACGAGGACAATGTAGCCGTAAGCCCGGATGACTTTATCAAGGTTGCGGAGGAGCGCGGCTTTGTTGGAAAGATCACGCGGCTGGTGGTGCGGCACGTCCTGCGTGATTTTGGAAAGACGCTGCGCGAACGTCCTGGCTTCCGTGTCAATGTGAACATTGCGGCGGCAGATCTCGCCGATCCGGAGTTTCTGCCCATGCTGGAAAACGCTCTGGCCGAAGCCGGCGTTGCGGCGAGCAGCCTGGGCATCGAGATTACCGAGAGCTACACCGCGCGGCAACAAGTAGCGAAGGAAACCATTCTTCGGCTTCGCGAAAAGGGTCACTACGTTCACATCGATGATTTCGGCACGGGGTATTCGAGCCTCGCTTATCTGCACGATCTCTCTGTCGACGCGATCAAAATCGACAAAGCATTCACCAAGGCGATCGGCACCGATGCGGTCACCGTCACGATTCTTCCACAGATCTTGACAATGGCCGATTCACTGGGGCTGCGCGTGATCGTGGAAGGAATCGAAACACCGCAACAGGCGCGGTACTTTGCGAAGGCGGACCAGTCAATCTATGCACAGGGGTGGCTGTTTGGCCGTCCGGTTCCGCCGGATGCGTTTCTTCGTTTGCTCGAGGGAAAGACATCGGGCGATGCGAGCATCCATTCGATCGAAGGCCTGGGTGTGGTCGCCTCGACCGTGCCCGCTCTCTGACCAACTTCGCCGATTAAGGCAGCAGTTTCCGATTCTCGCCATCGAATTCATTCCATCCATTTCATTTTGCGTCGAGCCGCGTCACCGACGACAATAGCAAGATGAAATCGATGCGGCCGGTGGGCGTTAGAGCAGTTCCACAATTCACGTGCCCTTTTCAGTTCCGTGAAAGGTGGCATTTTCTTAAGGAAAATGCCACTCGGCAGCGGCGGCTTCGGGTACAGCAATTGTGGAACTGCTGTAGTCTGCTCGTCTTAGTTTCCTTTGTTCCCTTTTCCTACTCCCTCGAGAAACAGCCGTCGAGTGCCTACCATGCACGACGCGCGGCTCTTGCCGGGAAGCTTCAAGGGGGCGTAGCCGTGTTGTTTGCGGCTCCCGAACCAATTCTTGACTTCATGCCGTATCGCCAGGACAGCGACTTTTTCTATCTCACGGGGTGGAACGAGCCTGGTGCGGCGCTGATGGTTGTTGGTGCGAATGGTTCAGAGCAAAGCTACAAGGAGATTTTGTTTCTTCCTACGCGGAACCTGCGAACGGAACTCTACACCGGAGTCCAGATGGATGCCGCGACACCGGGCGTGATACAGGCTACAGGGGTGGATGCTGTCGAGCCGATGGCGGCGATGCCTACGGATTTGAACCAGGTGATCGCACGCGATCGCAGACTGGCTTACAACCTTTGGACGCAACCTGATTCGCAGGCCGCAAAAGCCGTCGTGGCGTTGAATGCCGTCACGCTGGGCATGGATGGAGCTCCACCTGCGCGGGATGTGACGGCATTGACGAAGCTGTTGCGCGAAGTGAAGGACGATGGCGAAGTCGCGTTGTTGAAAAAGGCAAGCGATGCATCGATTGCTGCGCAGCGAGAGATGATGCGCGCAGTCAAGCCGGGAGTGACGGAACGGACCGTTGCAGGAAAAATGACGGAGGTGTGGTTTCAGGAGGGTTGCGAGCGGCCTTCGTATGCGCCCATCGTGGGCTCCGGAATCAATTCAACGACGCTGCACTATGCCGAGAACTCACGCACGATGGAGGACGGCGACGTGGTGGTGGTGGACGCGGCCTGCGAGTATTCGATGTATGCGTCGGATATTACGCGTACCGTGCCGGTGGGCGGGCATTTCAGTGCGCGCCAACGCGAGATTTACGACATCGTGCTTGGCGCACAGCGGGCTGCCATCGAGGCATTTGTCGCGGGCAAGTCGACGATTAACGATCGCGATCGCAAAGATCCAAACTCGCTGGATACAGCTGCGTATAACTACATCGATACGCATGGTAAAGATGTGCACGGTGAGCCGCTGGGCAAGTATTGGTTGCATGGCCTCGGGCACATGGTGGGCATCGACGTGCATGATCCGGCGGATTATCCCGCAGTGTTGAAGCCGGGCATGGTGTTCACGATCGAGCCGGGTGTGTATATTCCCGAGGAGAAGATCGGCGTGCGCATCGAGTGCGACTTTCTGGTGGGGCCGGACAGAAAGCTCGTTGATTTGGACGCAGCTCTTCCCCATACTGCCGATGAAGTAGAGGCAGCGATGCGAGCGAAGTGAAGAAATGGAACCAGAGAGTGATTCCGGACAATTCGATTCGCTCGTGCGCGCCTTTGCCGATCAGTTACGGGCATGCCTCGAAGAATGCGCGCGCGGCAGGGTTGGTCTGTTTTCGGATCTGGAGTTGACGGGCGAGGAAGAAGAGAGCCGTGCGTGGCCTGATGCTGCACGTCTGCGCGAACTCGCCTTCGCTTTGCAAACCATCCTGAGCCAGGCGGAAGAACGGAATGCACTGTGCGACGAGTTTCTCGATCTGTGCACTATTCATGGCGAAAGCAATCCCGGGGAGCCGCGGCTTGCGCGTGGATTTTTAGCGCGCATCGAGAGTGGCGCAGTCGGCTCTCCCACTGAGACTGAGAAAAAGCCTTGGTAGTGCTGCGCGCCTTTCTGGCGCTGCTCGCGGGCCTGGCGACGATGGTGATGCTGGTCCTCGTGACGGCTTCGTTGCTCAAGCGAATTGCGCCGGATTGGACTGGAGAACCGCGCAATCCCCGCGTGGGTTATATGTTCGTGAACCTGAGCGATTCATTTCTGGCCGCAGCCGCGGGTGGGTATGTGAGCGCGTGGATAGCAGCGTCCAACTCACTTGTCTATATCTCGGCGCTATCGATTATTGTGTTGGTGCTTGCCGCATTGAGTGCGCTGCAATCACGCGGGAAACAGCCCATCGCATATCAACTGGCGCTGGTTGCGGTGTCGCCGTTGGGTGTCGTGGCGGGCGGACTTGTGCGATTGAGAGTTGAAGGAATTCTGTAGGCAGTCTGTTCGGGTCCCTGTCCTTTGTGGCTTCATTCACACGAAGGCACAAAGGACAGGATGCCGCTGCGCGTAGAACTACCAACGAACGCCGAAGGTAACTGGGATAAGTTTGGTACCTGAGCCAACGGATGTCGTTCCTAGTCCATTTGGCGAAGAGACTTCAGCCGGAGTGTCCACATCGAGGTAACGGACTTCGGCGAAGAGCTGCATGGTGCCGTCGCCATACATACCGCCCAGCCGGTGTGTGAAGCCGCCGCCGACATTCCAGCCGCCCTGGTTGCTCGAGAAGTGTCCGACCACGGTGTTTTGATAGGCCACACCGCAATAGAAGTAGGTGCAGTATTCAGCAGGTTCGGGGTCAGTAAAGTTAGTCACCTTACGGTAGAAGCCGCCGCCGCCGGTGACATAGACATCATTGGTGCGCTTGGGAGCCAAATCGATCACTGGGTCGAGCGTGAATGACCAGATGTGCGCATTTCCGCCTGTGGCGCCGGTCTCGGCAATCAATGCTCCGGGCAGCTTATCGTCGATGAATTGATATTCAGCCAGGACGCTGACCCGAGGATCGATACGATACCCCGCGCCGACGTTGAGGTTGCCACCCCAGGTGATGTATGGAGACGAATCGGTAGTTGGTGCGTTGAAGCCTCCGCCCGCTTCGAACGTCATATGGCTGAACAGGCTGTGATGGTGATAGCCGCCGCCCCCGCCTTCCTGCGCTGCGCCGTTGCCGGCTGCTGCAGGCGCGGAAGGGAGGGAAGCTCCGTCACCGCTGGCGTCATCTGCCAACGGCATTGCCGCGCTGGAACTCGACCCGGAAACCGCTGCTGAACTGGAGGGATCGTGAGACAGTGCGAGTGAGTCCGGTGCGGCTTGGGCTCGTGCGGCGGGGATAGCTGCGGCGCCAACAGAAAGGGCAGTCGCGACCGAGAGAAGGGAGGCATGCCGCATCAGCGACATCAAAAGGGGAGATGACATGTCTGTACCTCGAATTGAATAGAATCGTTCTTAACCGGGGAGGCGTGCGTTGCTCCCCGTACCCACTTAGACACGTTTTTGCACAAGAAGTTGCATGTGGGATGAAACGATGAAAGCCGGAACTTTGTCCGGCTTTCATCGATGGAACTAAGACTTTCGAGTTATCCCTGGATGTCGAATTGCTCCGGATGCAACGTGGCGTCGCTCTTGACCAGGATGTTCTTGCCGGTGAGCTCTTCAAAATCTGTGAGCCAGCGTGCGTTGTTCGCCTTGAGGACCTTGACGGTTTCCGGGTGCACGCGAAGCAGGATATCGCCGCTCTCGAAGTGCTTCCGCATTTTGCGTAATTCGATGAAGATCTCATTGCACACCGTGGTCGGACTCTTGACCATACCGGTTGCCTGACAGATGGGACAGGGAACACTGAGTGTGCGCTCGAGCGATTGCTTGACGCGCTTGCGGGTGATGGCGACCAGACCAAAATCATTAAACTGCAGAACCTTGGTGGGCGCGCGGTCGTTCTTGAGAGCTTCTTCGAGAGCGGCCATCACTTTGAAGCGATTCTTGCGCTCATCCATATCGATGAAGTCGATGATGATGATGCCGCCGAGATCGCGCAGACGAATCTGACGAACGATTTCGGGAATTGCGTCGAGGTTGGTCTTGACGATGGTGTCTTCGAGCCGCGCGGTCTTGCCGACGTACTTGCCGGTGTTGATGTCGATCGCGACCAGCGCTTCGGTCTGATTGATGACGATGGAGCCGCCCGATTTGAGCCAGACCTTAGAGCGCAAGGCTTTCGAGATTTCGTCCTGAATGCCGAAGTGCTCGAAGAGCGGAGTCTCTTTCGTGTACAGCTTCACGCGCCGCACGAGCGACGGCGAAAAGCGATTGAGAAAGCGGACGATTCTCTCGTAGTCTGCTTCTGAATCGACCCAAATGGATGAGAAGTTTGCGCTGACCTGATCGCGCAAGATGCGCTCGATGAGGGAGAGGTCGTGATAGATCAGCGCAGGTGATTTGGAATCGTCGGAGCGCTGCTTGATGTCGTTCCAGAGATGAATCAGGAAGCGCAGGTCGGCGCGCAGTTCTTCTTCCGACGCGCCCTCGGCTGCAGTTCGCACGATGAATCCGCCGGACGCTTCGCCGCGTTCGTGGGTGAGGATGCGCTTCAAGCGCTGGCGTTCTTCATCCGAGGCGATCTTGCGGCTGACGCCCACGTGCGAGACCGTGGGCATGAAGACAAGGAAGCGGCCGGGCAACGCAATGTGACTCGTGATGCGTGCGCCCTTTTTTGCAATTGGTTCTTTGGCAATCTGGACGAGGATTTCCTGGCCAGGTTTCAAAAGATCGGAGATGATCGGCAGGTCGGAAGTCTGCGCCGAGCGACGCGAAGGGCCGCGCCGATCTCCCGGTTTGTGTCCGCCTTGTTGCGGCCCACGACCGCGGCGACCGCGGCCACCACGATCACGGCGCGGCTGAGGCTGGCCATCGCTGACCGGCTGCCCTTCGGCGGCAACAGGCTCTTCGTCTTCTTCCTCGTCTGACTCGAGGCCTTCCTCTTCCTCTTCGGCTACCGCCTTGTCGTTGAAATTCATTTGGATGCGATGATCGAGGTGCGCCTCCTGCAGCATCTCTCCCAGCTCGCCGGAGCGAATCTGGGTCTGCAGAGTTTCCTCTTCGTACTCATCCAAATCGTGCTCGTCGTGCTTGTGGGCGTGGCGATGCAGCGGTGTGTCAAACTCCTCGCCTTCGATCACTTCTTCTTCGACTAGACCGCTTCCCGGCGCGAAGGTTGACGCAACCGAGACCGCTGACGGCTTGGGCTCCTTGGCGTGCGTTGGTTCCGGAGATGGTGATGATGCGGGAGCTTCTTCGTCTTTCTTGTTCTTTCCGCCAAAACCAAATAGGCGAAAGCCGCTCGGAGGCAGTGGATCGACATGATGCGAGGCGCTCGCGTCGCCTTCCGGTTCATCGTGGTCCGAGTTAGAGGGGTGACTGGCGTCGGAAGTCTCCAATTCCGACTCGTGAATCTCCGCCGAATGCTCCATTTCGCGCTGCGTCGAGGGCTCATGGACAACAAAGCCCGATGCAGCCAACGTTGCCTCCGGGACTGCGGGGTTAGAAGCCGGATCTTCCTCGATGACCCCTTCGTCGACCAGGATTTCCTCGACATATTCCTCATCGACGGGAATGCCTTCCCCAGCCTGTGGAGCGAGCTCCAGGGAAATCTCTTCGATCGACAGCCTGGTTGGGGTCGATGCGCCAGTTTCCGCTGTGTCGGCAAATACACCCTGCGGCTCTCCGTTGACCGCTTGCTCCGATTCGGGTTGGCGATGCCGTGCGAGCGATTCTCCGGGAAGCAGACCGCTGCCATCCCATGCGATGGGGGCATCGATCAAAGTTGATGGTTTAGAGGTGACTCCGGGGCGCGCCGATTCAGCAGAAGGCTTCTTCTCGGTCTCTGCAGGGGCGGCCCCGTATTTCGAAAGCGCTTCGCCGGGAAGAACGAAGGGAGCCGGCACTCGTTCGGCGCGCGGGCTGGTGCCGGCTGAGGCTTGAATCGCGTGCGAATCCTGCGGTGCACTTTCGAGTGGGGCGCCGGTTTCAATTTCGGTCGACTCGTCAGTCTCCGGCGGTGTGCCGGGAGTGCTGGAACCGCTGCGGCCGCCACGACGGCGACGCCGTCCCCGCCAGCGCTTTGCGCCAGGTTCGTCGGATGTGTCTTGCGAGCCCTCCTTCGGTTCGGAAGGAGGGCGCGTTGGAGGTGCGTAGAATTCAGCTTCAGCCGGGGCGGGTTCGATTTCGACGCCGGGACGCGGCTCGCGCGCCGGCCGGTCATTCCGCTGGCCATTGCGGGCTCCGCCATGCCTCACTTCGCGCGGGGGCTGGTTTGGGCTGCTGGCTGTGGCACGTTCGAGTTCGTCGGTCTCTTCCTGATCTTCGAGTTCCAGGAAGTCGGTCACATAAAGGAACGCGTCGCGCTCGAGGCCGATGTCGACAAATGCCGACTGCATGCCGGGCAGGACGCGTGTGACTCGGCCGTTGTAAATGGAACCAGCCAGCGTATATTCGTTTTCGCGTTCGTAATAGATTTCCGCGAGTTGATCGTCTTCAAGAATTGCAAGCCGCGTCTCATGCGGCGTGCTTGAAATGCAAATTTCCTTGGCCATCGTACCTTTCCGCCCAGCGGTGACGAGCGGAACCAGAGTAAACGAGCCGTCGCCGGCGGTCTTCAGGGCGGCTCATTCTTGAGAAAAGAGCCGCTTTGGAGACATGCCTTTGGTAGACCGCTACTCTGATTCCGCTGGTGCCTTCTGGGGCCTGCGGCGAGGCCAGATGGAAACGCACGGAACCGGAGAGGATGGAGATGGGCGAAAGAGAATACCTGTATGCCTGTCTGCTGCGATTTGTCCATTGGGGAGGACTCTCGTGACAGACGAGCTTTAAGAAACCGGGATCCTTTTGCAGAGATTTTGTGGCCAAGACTGCCGTTGTGAACGGCCTGGCCGTTAAGGCGCTGGCGTATGCACGGCTGTTCCGCGTGACCGGGGCAAGGCTGACAAGCCCATCCGCTCCCTCGCGATCCGTGCAATCGGTTCGCTGCCAGTAGTACCGGGATCCACGGCGACAAGTCTTCGTCACCAGGGTGGAACTGCTTTCCCGTCTCTGCGTGCTCATGTGCTCAATCCTGCCGGGCCTGCGGTCCACCGGGACCTGGCCGGCGCAACTATTCAAAATACATTTCTTGTGATTAGGCTATCCAAGCGTCCCACAAGAGTTAAACCTGTTCGATCGTTTCCGATACTTACTGACACTTTCGGCAATCTCAGGACTTCGAGAGCATCTGAGAATGTCTCAGTTTACAAACCGGCGCATGCGCACATTCATCGCAACGCCCAGCGCGAGGAAGGTAAACAACACCGAAGACCCACCGTAACTCATAAGGGGTAAAGGGATTCCGGTGACGGGCATAAACCCAATGACCATACCTACGTTGACCGCGATCTGAAAGGTCAACACAGCCACGACACCCATGATAATGAGGGAGCCGGGCAGGTCGGCTGCTGTCTGAGCGTTTTGAATCAAACGCATCAATATAAAGAAGTATAGCAGCAGCACGAATAACGCACCCACGAAGCCGTGCTCTTCGCTGAATGCGGCAAAGATGAAATCTGTGTAGGGAATGGGAAGAAAGTAGCCCTGGGTTTGCGTACCTTTTGCGGCGCCTTTCCCCCAAATTCCACCGGAGCCGACGGCAATCAGCGACTGCCGAATCTGGTAGCCCGAACCTTTCGGATCGGTATCCGGGTTGATGAAGCTGGTGAGGCGTGCCTTCTGGTAGGGCTTGAGGCCTTTTCCGCTGGTCCAGGCGCCGGCGCCGAGTACCAGCACCACTGTGATGAGAATCAGTGCCTGTTTCAGATTGATGCCACCGAGGAACAATCCAGCAACAAGGATGGGAGCGTAGATGAGGGTCGTTCCAAGGTCCGGCTGAATGAGCACGAGAACCATCGGGATGCCGACCATCGCCAGGGCCTTAAAGATGTCCCGCCAAGTGAGGTTGCGGCCGCCAAGGTTTGCAAAATAACGGGCGACCATCAGGATCAAAACCAACTTTACCCATTCCGACGGTTGAAACTGGATGGGACCAACCTGGATCCACCGCCGGGCACCGAGCGCTTTGTGTCCCACCAACTTCACGGCGATGAGAGCTACCAGGCAAACTCCGTAGGCCCAGGGCGCCCAATCGATGAGGCGGTGGTAGTCGATGTTGGCGAGGATGAACATCAGGATCATGCCGACCACGATGAAGACGATCTGCTTGGTGTGGAATCCGGAGAACCGGGTGTGCAGGGTGGCGGAATAGATCTCGAACACGGAGATTGTGCAGAGGGCCAACACCATGCAGAGCAAGCCCCAATCGAAGTCGCGGAAGGTTAAAAAGCGACGCATCTGGCTCATGGCTGGTTGATCCGTCGCGTGGGCAGAGCCAGACCGAGTTGGGCGGCAGTTGGCAGAGGCGATGGGATGTTGGGATCGCTTCCCTTGCCCGGATTCACGAAAAACCTTCCTGTGTGAAGGCGCGCTTTCTGGCCGTTCGGATTGCTATCGTCTGGGGTGGTCCAGACTGCACCCACTTCTACCGGCTTGGCAGGCGTGGCGGCTTTTTGCAACTGCAGATTGTTCGCAAGGCGGCGTTGCTTTTCCACGTAGGCTGCAACTACCCGGGCACCGAGACGCGCGGGATAGTAGCTGAACTCGCCGTTCTGCCACAGAACGGCCACCACGAGCTCTGGATTGCGGCGCGGAACGACTCCGACAAACCAGACGTTGGGGCGAGTGACCTTGCCCTTTCCGGTTTTGTCGAGGGCCTGGTGACTCATCAACTGGGCGGTGCCGGTCTTGCCGGCGAGGTCGATCCCTTCCAAATGCGCAGAGCCTGCGGTGTGGTAGAGGGCTGGCACGGTCACCTGCGCCATGCCGTCGGTGATGATCTCCCAATTCTCGGGATCGATGGGAATATCGACTTTGCCCGAACCTGGATAAGTGTCCTGCATTGCGCGACGAAAATCTTCCGGCAACTCATCAGGGAAGACTGTGTGCGGGCGGACAAGATGGCCGCCGGAGGCGATGCCGCCGATGATTCGGGCCAGCTGAATCGGCGTGGCCTCTACCGCGCCCTGGCCGATAGCAACATCGAGCGTCTCATCGGGATACCACCGGTGGTGATAGGTCTTCATCAGCCACTGCGCGGATGGCATGAGGCCGGCCTGCTCGCCCGGCAAGTCGATGCCGGTCTTTTGTCCGTAGCCGAATTCTTTCGCGTACTTCGCGATGCGGTCGATACCCAGCTTGTCGCCAAGCTGGTAGTAGTACGTGTCACAGGAGTAGGGAATTGCGTTGTAGATATTGACCGCGCCGTGTTTCTCATCGCAGTGGTGGAAGAATCCGTAGGGGCCCCATCCGCCCGCACAGTTCACCTTGAGGTTTTGCGCGACGCCTTCCTGCAATCCCGCCACTGACATGAGGATCTTGAAGGTCGAGCCCGGAGCGAGCTGCGCCTGGATGGCTTTGTTCATCAGCGGATGTTCGGGGTCAGTGATGAGCTTATTCCATTCCGTTCGGTCGATTTTGACGGCGAAGGCATTGGGATCGAAGCTTGGTCGCGAGACGAGAGCAAGGATTTCGCCGTTGCGGGGATCCATGGCCACGATGGCGCCTTCTCGATCGCCGAGGGCCAACTCCGCGGCGCGCTGGAGGTCGTTGTCGATGGTAAGGCGTAAATCAGTGCCGGGGGTGGAATGCTGAGTGCCAAGGATGCCGACCTCACGTCCGTGGCTATCGACGATCACGTCACGCGAGCCGTCCTCGCCGCGGAGTAGCTGGTCGTACGTCTGCTCGACGCCCGCTTTGCCCACCACGTCGCCGGGTTCATACGCAGCGTAGCGCGGATCGTTCAGCATGTCTTCGCTGACTTCGCCGACGTAGCCGATCAAGTGAGCTGCGAACCCGTCGCGGGGATAGAGGCGCCGCTCCTCATCAATGGTTTCGAGTTCCGGTAGTTCGTTCCGGTGTGCCTCAATGAATGCCTCTTCGTCCGGAGTGACTTCCTGCTTGATGGGAATGGGCTGATATCCCGGCGCAGCACGGAAGCGCTTGATCGTCGCGCGGAGTTGATCGAGGTCCAGGTTCAGGCCGCGGGCGATGGTGGGCAGATCGGCGTCCACATTGTGGTTTTGTTCGCGCACCAGGAAGCAGGAGACTGAGGGGTAGTTGTCGACGATCAGGCGGTTTTCCCGGTCGAAGAGCTTCCCGCGCGGCGCGAGCATGGGCACCTTGCGGATGCGGTTTTGCTCGGCAAGCACGCGGAAGTTGGCGGCGCCGAGCACCTGCAAGCGCCACAGTCCCGCCGCAAGCGCCAGCATCATCAGCAGGATGCCGTATTGCACCGCCGCCAGCTTAATGCCAGAGATCTTTTCGCCCCGCGCTGCTGAATCGAAATACATGAGTCTGCGCTTTCAGAATACAGCGAATTCGGTTCCGGCTACAGCCTATGCGGAACAGGGGTTTCGTACTTTGGTGCTTCACCGTTGATGCGAGCACCACTCTTGTCTACGCAGGACGTAGATTGGTTCGACAACGCCCGATGGTGCATAAAATTCGTCGCCGACATATTCGAAACCCACCTTTCCCAGAACGCGGCGCGAGGCTTCATTGGACGGATGATGACCGGCGAAAATTGCTTCGACGCTTGACGAACTGAACGCATGGGCGAGGACGGCGAATGCTGCTTCGGTGGCCAGGCCCTGACCCCAGAAACGAGGATGCAAATGGTACCCGAGTTCCCATGTGTTCTTCATGGCAGGGCAGGGACGAAGGCCGGCACAGCCGACATGTTGATGATCCTGGAGGAGAAAAATTGGCCAATATTGAATGCCGCACTCCTCGCGCATCCGTATTTCGTTCGTCAGCCGGGCGCGCACCATCTCTGGGGAAAACGGCCCGCCGAAGAGGCCGGTCACTTTGGAATCGCTCCATAACGCCTGTGCCAACGGGAAGTCCTCGTTGGTCCAGTACCGAAATCCCAGACGTCTGGATTTGAGGAAGTAATCCATACGGCAGTCTCTTTGAAATTTTGGGCTCCTCAATCCCGAAGCTGGAACCGGTCGAGAAATGGAAATGCAATCAAGGCGATTATCGAATTCCCGATGGCTATGTAGAATTCGGCGCCCCAGTTTGTTTCGAGCGCCAGGCCCAGCAGGAACCGGTTCACAAAGATGCAGATGGCGCTGGACAGGAGCGAAAGGAGGAAGATGAGCCCGACGCGGATAATGCGGTTTTCGACGTCGATGCGTATACCGACCGATGCTGCCATAAATCCGGCCACGGTCTTCGCAATTCCGTTGATACCGATGGCATGGTGGGTAAGCGCATCTTCAAAAAGGCCCACGGCGCAGCCCATAAGGGTGCCCTGAATCGGGCTGCGCCGGCCAAGCGCAAAATAGACCGTGACCACGAGCGGCAGGTCGAACCATGCGTACTGACCAAGGAGACGCGGCAGCCAGGCTTGGAGCACGAGCGCCACGAGGGGCACCAGTCCATAGATCAGGACAGGATATCGATGGATTTCAAGGTCACGACGGGAGTCCGCGGTCAGGACCGACATGGCTAAGGATTCCTCCGCGGGATGGTGTCCTTGTCGGGTTTGGCGGGGGCGGGCGCCGAGGGATTCTTTGGAATACTTGTCTTCGGCTTTGCAGGGGCGGCTGTCTCAGGCGCTGGTTGAGCCTGGGTGGAATCGACGCCCGGAAGCGGCGCGCCAGTATTCGGGTCCGTTCCCGGAGTGAAGCGATCGGGATGCACCGCCAGCGGAGGGCGAGACACTGGATTCGGATTCGAGGTGTCATTCAATGGCTGCTGGTCAGGAGGCAGGCTGGGATCGATCAGGCCGGGCAGTCTTTCGGCCATGATCTCCGAGGCCTTCTTCTGCGCCCTTTCCTCTTCAACCTCAGCGCCCTTGAGGCTTTCGCTTGTCGCCATATCCTGTGTCTGATCGGGCGGGAAGCGAGGTTGAACAGACGTGATGACCAAGACTTCATCGAGACGGTCGAGGTGCGCAGCGGGCTTAACGATGACCCGGATAAAACCATCCTGATCGGGATCCTTCACGACTTTGTCCACTGTGCCGACGGGTAATCCTCGCGGAAAGATTTCGTCGCCGCCGGCGGTCAGGACCTTTTCACCCGGCAGGATGCGGCTATCGGCCATGAGGCCCACGATCAGTGTTTGCCCGATTGCATTGCCACGGAGGATGCCCCGAATACGGGTGGTCTCAAGAATCACACCGGCGCCGCTGCTCTGGTCGTTAATCACGAGCACCTGCGCCGAACGCGGATACACTTCCCGCACTTTGCCGACGATACCATCGGCAGTAACCACCGCCATATCGCGCTCGATTTTTGCGTCGGCGCCTTTGTCGATATAGAAGAGTCGCGACTGGTCGCTACCGCTGCTGCCGATAATTTGCGCGGCCTGCGTCTTGTAGATGTACTTTTCCTGAAAATTCAACAATGCCTGGAGGCGCTGTCCCTGACGAGCATCTTCAAGAAGCGCGGCCTGTTCCAGGCGCAGCCGGTCGAGGGTCGTCAGCAGGTCCTTGTTTTCTTGGCGGACATGACGGAGATCGAAATAATTCTCCCAGAGCCAGGAAGTGCCTTCTCCGACAGAATGGAAGAGCCGCTCGGGCGGAGAAACGATCGCATTGGCCCAAAGACGGATCAGACGCACACCCGTGCTGTCGTGTGGGTCAAGGGTCAGGTGTCCCGATTCGCCACGATGAACCTGCACGGCCAGGCCGACTATCTGCAGCAACAGCATGGCCAACAGCACGACGAGGTTTCGGTAGCGTTCGAACAGTGTTTCCATGAAGAACAGGTCTCAGGGATCAGGGTTCAGGGGTCAGCGATGAACTACAGTCGAGCGGGCAATTTCTGATCCCTGTCCCCTGATCCCTGACCTCTGCTTTAGTCGATTTTGATTTTGCGCAGCAAGCGAAAATCAGAGAGCATTTTGCCGGTGCCGAGCACGACGGATGCCAGCGGGTCGTCGGCTACGGAGACGGGCAGGCCGGTTTCTTCGCGGATGCGCTTGTCGAGGTTCTTGATCAGAGCGCCACCTCCCGTGAGGACAATGCCGCGATCTGAAATGTCGGCTGACAACTCAGGTGGCGTGCGTTCGAGAGCCACGCGGATAGCGTTCATGATGACGGCAATGCACTCGCCCAACGATTCGCGGATTTCACTATCGTCAATGGAAATTGTCTTGGGCACACCTTCAATCAAGTTGCGGCCCTTGATCTCCATTGTGAGTGGTTTGTCGAGTGGATAAGCCGAGCCGATTTCGATCTTGATCTGTTCGGCGGTACGCTCGCCGATCAGCAGATTGTACTTGCGTTTGAGGTAGTTGGTGATGGCCTCGTCCATCTGATTGCCGGCCATGCGGACGGAACGGGAATAGACGATGCCGGAAAGAGAGATGACAGCGATGTCGGTGGTGCCGCCGCCGATGTCGACAACCATGTTTCCCGAAGGTTCGGTGATGGGAAGGCCGGCGCCGATGGCTGCCACCATGGCCTGTTCGACGAGGTAGACTTCGCTAGCTTTGGCGCGATAGGCGGAGTCTTCAACCGCGCGCTTTTCCACCTGGGTAATCTCAGACGGCACGCCGATCACGATACGCGGATGCACCAGCATCTTGCGGTTGTGCGCCTTCTGGATGAAGTAGTTCAGCATCTTCTCGGTGACTTTAAAATCCGCGATGACGCCGTCCTTCATGGGCTTAATGGCGACGATGTTTCCGGGCGTCCGGCCCAGCATGTCCTTGGCCTCTTTGCCGACGGCTTCCACTTCGCCGGTGTTTTTATTGATCGCCACGATGGAGGGCTCGTTGACGACGATGCCCTTTCCGGCTGCAAAGACCAGCGTGTTGGCGGTGCCGAGATCGATGGCCAAATCGCTCGAAAACATGCTAAAGAGCGAGCGCAAGCCGTGCGTCCGCGAATTGCGGGATGGAAAACCGTTCAAAGACATTGGAAGATGGATCTACCTCAAGCAGTATTGTACGGCCATCTGCAAGCGCCCGTATGAAAAGCGCACCGTTGGTAACTGGTACTTATTTCTATTCAACGTGGTGTGCGACGGAAAGCAGTTCGCAGGGCGCAGTGATCAGTGAACGGTGGATACTGCGGTAGCTCACCGAATCAGCATGGCCTAACGCGAACTCTCAGGCGGGGAGACGGTCCCGTGTCTTAGCCCCGGCACACCCCAAGATGCTATAACCTCACTGTCCACTATCCACTATGAACTGAGAGCTGAGTTATGACTTATCCCACATACCATAACCTGATCGGCGGCGCATGGGTTCCCGCTGCAAGCGGCAAGACGCTCCTGAACCTGAACCCGGCCGACAATAAGGATGTCGTTGGCGCATTTCCGTCTTCGCATTCCGAGGACGTGGACGCCGCCGTAGCCGCCGCGAAGAAAGCCTACGCCAATTGGCGCCTGGTTCCCGCACCCAGGCGCGCCGAAATTCTGACCCGCACCGGAATCCTGCTTCGCGAACGGAAGGAGCAGTATGCGCGCGATATGACCCGCGAGATGGGCAAGGTGCTGACCGAGACACGCGGCGATGTGCAGGAGGCCATCGACGAAGCCTTCTACGTGGCGGGTGAGGGCAGGAGGTTATTCGGAGTAACGACACCTTCGGAACTACAAAACAAATTCGCCATGAGCGTGCGTATGCCGGTGGGTGTGGTTGGGCTGATTACGCCGTGGAATTTCCCGATGGCGATTCCCAGCTGGAAGTTGTTCCCTGCATTGGTCAGCGGCAACACGTGCGTTATCAAACCTGCTTCGGACACGCCGCTCTCGGTCTATAACCTCGTCCAGGCGCTGATCGACGCCGGACTGCCGCCGGGTGTGGTGAATATTGTGTGCGGATCGGGATCACATGTGGGCACGCCGCTCATCGAGCACCGCGATGTGCGCGCCATCAGTTTCACGGGATCGAGCGACGTGGGCTCGTTTGTCGGTCAGCGCGCTGCGGCCACCTTCAAGCCGGTCTCGCTCGAGATGGGCGGAAAGAATGCGCAGATCGTGATGGACGACGCCAACCTCGAACTCGCGCTCGACGGCGCGCTGTGGGGGTCGTTCGGCACGACGGGACAGCGCTGCACGGCCACGAGCCGCATTCTGCTGCAAGCGAGCGTCGCCGCAGAGTTCACCAAGGAGTTTGTTGCCCGTGCCAAGGCCCTCAGAGTTGGAAATGGTCTCGATGAGACGGTCGAAGTGGGCCCGCAGGTGAACGAGGGGCAGATTGAGACGTCGACGAGGTATGTGGAGATCGCGATCAAGGAAGGTGCGGAACTGCTGACGGGCGGACGTGCGCTGACTGACGGCATCTACGCGGGCGGCCATTTCTTTGAACCAACTGTGGTCAGCCGAGTGACCCCCACGATGCGGATCGCGCGGGAAGAAGTTTTTGGGCCGGTAGTGAGCCTGATTGAATTCGATACTTTCGAGGAGGCTATCGAGATCGCCAACTCGATCGATTACGGGCTATCGACCGCGCTGTACACGAAAGACGTCAACCGCGCGTTTACTGCCATTCGCGATTTGGAGGCGGGCATTACCTACATCAATGCTCCGACCATAGGGGCAGAGGTTCATCTCCCGTTTGGCGGAGTGAAGCAGACGGGCAACGGGCATCGGGAGGGTTTGGGAGCGATCGACTTCTTCACTACATGGAAGTCGGTGTACGTGGATTATTCCGACAAATTGCAGAGGGCGCAGATCGATAATGCGGAGTAGGATTGCGGACGCATAGGTCTTGCGCGAGCTGAACTTATTGAATGGAAGACGACGTTTGTGGATTTGCGTTACGCTACTCGCTCATGCGGGCCGGCACCACGGACGCCGAACCGGCGCGTCTCAGTGAGCAAATGGCGTGCGGATCGCACGTGAAATGAATGAGCGAATCGTCCTCGGCCCAGCTTGCAACCAACTGCTCGTCACTTTTCCGATCGATCAGGAACCGGGTACTGGCCCCCACGACCAATAGCCCGCGCGCAGCATCGAAGTCCGTGGCCCGATCATCGCCCTGCATCAAATAGGCAGGCGGAGGCTTCTTTACAACTCGGCGCCTTGCCGCTCCACGGGCGCTGTGGTCCGTTTGCGGCTCGTCGTTGCTTTCGTCGTCCTCATGGGCTGAGACAGCGTGTGCCGCTTCGGCCGGCTTGCGACCAAGGAGATGATCTTGCTCGGCCAACGTCGGAAAATTGGTCGAAAGGTCCCAATAGTCGAAGCGCTGGTACTGGTCCGGTGAGCAGGGAAGATCGCCCTGCGCCCATAGCGCTTCGACGGATCCATCCGATGTCTGAATGTTTTGAAATAGATCCTTGCCGCTTTCCCGTTCCTTCTCTTGCAGAGAGACGCGCTGCAAATATTCCTGTTGCTGGGCGAGCAATTTCTCCGCATCCGACTGTTTTTTGGGAAGTTGCATATTCGAGTGCCTGACACGCGCCGGGTCGAACCGAAGGACGATTTCCTTGCCACAGAGCGCGAATCCTGCCGAATCAAGCAAACGAATGTTGATTGAGATTGGTCCGGAAGGATTGGTAGCGACGGTGGAGAACCCGTCTGCATCGCGTGGATCGAGGGGTTCTATCTTCAGCATGTACTGCGCTTTTCCCTGCCAACGCGTCACGAGGTGGCCGCGCAATCCGGATGCTTGCGATATACCCGCTCCAAGGTCGTCGGCTTCGGAGGAGATTTTCGGAGAGTTGAGGCCCTTTTTTGATAACACCAGGAATGCGCCTGCGGCCACCACGATAAGCCCGAGCAGGAGCATGAGGAGTCCAGATGAATTCTTGCTTTGACGGATCCCCGATTCTGCATTTAGCTGGTTTGGATCGATTGGAGCCTGAAACAACTCCTGATTGCCTACCTTGACAGGCTTGTCATTTGAACTCTGTTGATCCGGTTCGCTCATCGCGCGGCGTTCCTTCCAAATTCCGCCAGGCCCTGTTCATGTGTCATCGCCGCCATCACGTATCGGCCAGTGACAACATCCTCGCCACAACGTCGAGCATTTGCGATTGCGCAAGTCGACGCATAACCCGAGAGGCATTGGCATTCCGCCGGTTACTTGTCTTTCAGGTTCCCCAAAGCATCGCTCGTGCTTACACGGCGGGCAATTGTATGAGTAAGGCTACCCCCTCCTGATGACGGTCGACAAGTTATTGAGGTAACGTGTCTTCCGGCGTGCGATCTTTAGGCGTGGTGCTCCCGGTCACAGAGGTTTCTGCCTTCGCCGGAGGAGCGACCGGCTCGGATGGCAACGCCGGATGATCGTAGGCATAGAGTTCGTTGAATAGATACTTATAGGTAGCGTGGGACTGACCGCGGAACTGCGGCTTGAAGCCGAAGAGCACGATGCGGCCACGCGCGTATGCCAATTCAAGCGCTGCGGCCTTGCCCTCAATTGCTTCAGGATGCAACAGCAAGCCACTTTCGAGTGGATTGGTTTCTTTCGGATAACGGGCGAGCACGGCGCCGTGGAAGCCGGACAGCAGCTGGAAGGCGGGGCCGTTCTGGAACATCACCACGGGCGCTGCGGAGACGCCAAAGTTAACGGGCAGATCGGCATGTTCGGTTTCCACGCGCAACAGGGCTCCGGAGCAAAAGAACTTGTCGCTCTTCGCGCCTTCGATTACGTTCTGGACCGGCAACGACATGAGAGGAATCAAGCTGCCGGCCGTACGGTTCAGCGCGATTAACGTTCCGCCTTCGCGCACGAATTCGCGCAGGTTTTCCAAACCATCGTCACCGATTCCACCTGCGTACTGCCCCGGAACCACGCCAATGCCAAAGCCATCGGTCAGCTGTTTGGACGACATATCCGGCAGGACGATCACATCGTAGCGGCTGCGCAGATCGGCCGCGCGCATGTCGCCGTTGTAAATGCTCTTCGGTTCGAAGCCATAGTTGTCCAGAATCCAGCGCGTCCATCCTTCATCGATCGAAGGGGCCCATGGCCGGTAGAGTCCGATGCGCGCTTTCTTGATTGGCAGCGTGTGGCCCGGGGCGCTGACGGCGGTCGCGGAGATTGCATACTTCTTTGTCAGGTCCGCGATGGATGATCGGCTTGCGCCGCTGAGTAAAAATGCGCCGGACTCCGTGCCTTCGGCGGTTTTGACTAGATCCAGCGCCAAGGAGACGGCGGCTCCGTTCTGCAGTGCTGCATTTACGAGTTGGAAAGAGGCATTGGTCTTGTGACTGATCGCGAAGACAGTGCCCGCGCCGTCCACCGTTGCTTCGGGAACCTCGACTTTGTCGATCTTCGCCATCAGCGTGCGTTGGTCCGCGCCGAGTGGATCGGTGACCGCATCGACGTTGACACCCATTTGCAAAGGCAATGTCCATCCAGTCACGTCGTAGGGCAGGTCAATTGCTTTTGACGTCCCGTTCTCAAGCGCGTCCGGGTAGCGTTGCCGTTCGAACAATTCCTTGGCCAGCGCGGAGAAGGGCTGATCCATCGGGATGACCCATGAACCGGCCGGATAGCTCACGCCGTTCGCCTTGAAGCCGGACTTGGTTGCGTAGATGTCGAGTCCGTTATCGATCATCTTTTGTGCCAGCAAGCCGGCTTCGGGCGTGTCCGATTGCTTGTCGCTGATCACGTAGGCAAACGGGGGTTCCTTGCTGAAGTGCTGGATGTTGTCTCGCGCGGCCTGGTAGCGGTTGTAGAGCAGGGTCTCGCGATTTTTTGCAGCGAGGTCGAGCACCGACATGGAGCCGCCGACCATGTAGTCGACGGCGTCTTTCAGATGCCACCAACCTCCTTCCCACGGAGTGGAGTACATGCTGAGTGCGCGCAGATCCTGATAGTTCTTCGGGAAATCGTGGACGGTGTAGAAGTGCGGCGTTGCGTATTCGTAGAGAGCAGTTTCAGTGAAGAACGAGATTTCATTGCGGAAGACGTGCGCCCAGTCAGTGAATCCGGCGTACCAGTTGTCGAAGCGCGATTCGGAGATGGAGCCCGGCATATTGTGTGCGTTCAAGTAGGCCGTCATATTTGCGCCGATGAGGTTGAGCCAACTGCGCACCAGCGGGCTGATGTTGCTGGAGATCGGATCGGAGAAAGGCGGAATCCAGATACGCGCGGGGAAGGGCGCGGTCTGGTGCTGGCAGTAGAAGATTTCGGGACTGTATTCGAGCTGGGTCTTCACGACGACCTGCTCTTCTTTCATGTTCATCATGTAGCCGTCGCGATTGTTGTCATGGCCCACATAGTCCTGGTAGAGCCACGGCATCGGACTGACTTCATACTTCGTTCCAAGGTTCTGCCGGTACCAATGCACCACCATGTCCTGCCCGTCGGGATTAAGCGTAGGCCACAGGACGAGAATGACCTGATCAAGAATGGCGTCCACTTGCGGGTCGTTCTGCGAGGAAAGCAGCTTGTAAGCCAACACCATGGTGTGTTGCGGTCCGGCGACTTCGTCGGCATGCAGGCCGCCGTCGATGTGCACAATCACTTTGGAGGTGCGGGCCAATTCTTTGGCCTGGTCGTCATTCAGGTCTGTTGCGTGGGCGAGCCGCCCGGCGATTTGCTTGTAGTCGTCAAGTTTGGCGAGGTTTTGCGGCGATGAGATCACCGCAATTTCAATGTCCTTGCCGCGCGTGGTCTTGCCGACGGTGAAGAGCTTGATGCGATCGGAGGCCGCTGCCAGAGCGTGGAAGTAGCGCACTGTGTCTTCGTAGTCGGCGAGGTAGAAATCGTCGCCAGGATTGTGGCCGAGGACGGAGATGGGCGTGGGGACCTCCGCGCGCAAACTGGAAGGCACAAAAGCAAGACTACAAACGGCGACGCATACCAGACGGAATCGCAGGCTCAGCTTGAACGAAGGCATCGACACTCCTTTTGAGTCGGAAAAAACTAAACGAAGCGGAAGAGAATGGATTGCTGTGCGCACCCTGCAGACCGGCGCGCGGAAATGGGCTGTCTTGCGTGTTTTCAAGGGTAACGCACCGGAATAGCCCTGCAAAGTGCGACTCCGAATCGAGTCGCGGAAGTTGCGCTGCATTTCTTTATGGATGGCCTGGCTCGGCGCGGAATCGGTGGCGAAATCGCGCGCTTGCGGTCTACGATCTGGCGCCGGCCAGCACGTCGCGCAGTGCAAAGCTTGTTTCGAGGCGCGTAACGCCCGGCAGGCGCGACAACTCATTCTGGTGCAGGCGGCCATAGTCGTCGATACCTGCCACGCGCGCGACGAGCATGTAATCGTACTGGCCGGCCATCAGGTGGCAACTTACGATCTCGCGGCATCGGCGTACCGCCGTCTCGAATGCGCTCAAGACTGTGGCGGACTGCCGTTCCAACGTGACGCGGATATAGACCGTCATCCGTTTTCCGAAGAGTCGATCATCTACGAGTGCCTGGTAGCCGCGGATTGCCCCTTCATTTTCGAGAGCCATAATGCGGCGCGATGCCGCGGAAGCCGATAGCCCGACAGCTTCGCCGACTTCATAGTTCGTCGCGCGCCCGTTGCGTTCGAGGTAGCGCAGGATAGAAGCGTCCATGTCATCAAGACCGGCCATCGCACCGGTTGGAGTTGTTTCTTGCGCTACAGCCGCATTTTTATCACGTTTCGTGCTCATAAGCCCCTTGTATCACGATTTTTGCACACATTGGAAGGGGCTTGCGCAGTACGATTTGTCCTGTTGGGAGCCCAGTGCACAGGCGCGCCGGAACAACGCCCTCCCCGACGATTCCATTTTCCGGCGCGCTAGCTTCTGATCAGCCTTCGCCCGAATGGCCCTCTCCGCTGCGGCACCCCACCTGAGGGTCGTCTACCTTATATAGAGGAGCACGAGCCATGATCATCGGCGTTCCGAAAGAGATCAAAGACAATGAGGCGCGCGTTGGCGTCACCCCTGCCGGCGTGAAAGCTTTGACAGAGGCAGGCCATAAGGTCCTGGTCGAAACCCAGGCCGGAGCTCAGTCCGGTTTCGATGATGCCGAGTACCAGAAAGCAGGCGGAGAAATCGTCGGCGAACCCGGCTATGTCTGGGGTAAGTCCGAGATGGTCGTCAAGGTCAAGGAGCCAATCGAAAAGGAGTACGTCTTCTTTCGCGAGGGGCTGGTGTTGTTCACTTACCTGCATCTTGCTCCTGTGCCGGTGCTGACCGCAAAACTTCTCGAGTCCAAAGTAATCGGGATTGCCTATGAAACTGTGCGCGATCGGCAGGGGACGCTACCCCTGCTGACGCCGATGAGCGAAGTCGCAGGCCGCATGAGTGTACAGGTGGGTGCGACTTATCTGGAGAAAGAGCGCGGTGGACGCGGCATTCTGCTGGGCGGCGTTCCGGGCGTGCCCCCGGCGCACGTCACCATCATTGGCGGCGGCATCGTGGGCACCAATGCGGCGCGCATTGCGCTGGGCTTCGGAGCCAAAGTGACTCTGGTCGATGTGAATCTCGGCCGACTGCGCGAACTCGACGACATCTTCGGCGGCCGTCTTTATACGTTGGCCTCCAACAGCTACAACGTGGCGCAGGCCACGCGCGAAGCAGATCTCGTGATCGGCGGCGTGCTGATTCCTGGCGCAACGGCTCCCAAGCTCGTCACGCGGCAAATGGTCTCGCAGATGAAGAAGGGCGCAGTGATTGTCGATGTGGCCATCGACCAGGGTGGGTGTGTCGAGACGGCACGACCGACATCGCATTCAAACCCCAGCTATGTTGTGGATGGCGTGGTGCATTATTGCGTAACCAATATGCCCGGCGCCGTGCCGCATACCTCGACGCTCGCGCTCACCAATTCGACCTTTCCTTACCTGATGCGGTTGGCGAATCTTGGTGCGCGCGAGGCGCTGAAGCAGGATGCTGGATTGGCGGAAGGGCTGAATACGTGGCTGGGTACGCTGACCTATCGAGGCGTCGCGGAGAGCCAGCACAAACCCTGGACGGCGGCAGCCAGTCTGCTCGCGTAGATAGATTCGAAATGCTTCAGAGGGCATTTATTTTTGTTGACATCGATATCTAATAGATATATATCTAATTGAACTATGGCGAAACGCACCAGTTCAGGCATGGAAGTGTTGCTTGGGCTGCTCACAATTGAACCGATGTCCGGCTACGATCTCGGCCAGCTTATCCGGGAATCGATCCGTCACTTCTGGAACGAGAGCTACGGGCAAATCTATCCCAACCTGAAGCAGCTGGCCGCCGGAGGCTTTATCACCGGCAAGATCGAAAAGCAGAAGGGCAAGCCGGACCGCCAAATCTACTCGATTACGAAGAAGGGCCGCGAGCGCCTCATGCGCTGGCTGGAAGTGGAACCACAGCCTGAAATCCCGCGCAATGAGCTACTGCTGAAGATCTTCTTCGGAGCGCAGGCCGGTCCTGGAACCTTGCGCAACTACCTGGAACGGATGTTAGAGAACGAGCGCGCTGCGCTCCAGCAGTTCGGTTTCATCGAGCGGGAAATCTCGAAAAACACGCAATATCCAGACGCCCCTTATTGGCAGATCGCCTTGCGCTTTGGACAAATCGAGGTTGAGGCGCACGTGCGTTGGGCCGAAGAAACACTAGCCGTATTGCAAAAGCTCAGCAGAGTGAAACAGACTCCGCAGGGATCGCGAAAGGAAAAGCCCCATGCTGGCGAATGAAAGAACCGCAACGGGAATACCGAGTGAACGCAAGGCGCCCACGCAGATCGCCTCTTGGGGATGGCTTGTCGGCTTCCTGCTGATTGGGACTGGCATGGCGACGATGGGGTTTCTTGCCCAACATGCACCCGCGGCGACTCCTGGTGCAGCAGCGGCAGGCCAACTTGCGAGTCACAGCCAGGCGATTCCCATTTATCTCGGCGCAATCTTTATGGATTGGGCGTTGCTTTATTACTGCTGGGCAGGGGTGCACCGCTTCGGCGGGAATCTGAGGACGCTCTCGGGCGAGCGCTGGGCCTCATGGAAAGAGGTAGGTGCAGACGCGGCAATTGCTGTGCCGTTCTGGGTTTTTTGGGAGGGTACAGCCTACGGAGTGTCCAAGTTGCTGGCTGCGACAGCGGGAGCGAACTCCGCAAAAACTGTGGACAGCCTGTTGCCACACAGTTTGCTTGAAATCGCGATATGGATTGCAGCATCGGTCACAGCCGGGGTGTGCGAAGAGATGGCTTTTCGCGGATTCCTGCAGCGCCAGCTTCATGCATTGGGTGGAAATATTGCGGGAGCCGTCGTTGGGCAGGGGTTGGTTTTTGGACTGTTCCACAGCTACCAGGGTTGGAGGAACGTCGTCGTGATCAGCGTGCTGGGCATACTCTACGGAACCCTAGCCGCATGGCGCCGCAATTTGCGCGTGAATATTGTGACCCACGCGTTCACGGACATTTGGGAGGGATGGTTGAAGTTCATCGTTTGGCCGGCCCTCTAGAGCCAGAATTGCCGATTGGAACTGCCGGCATTTCACAGTCCGCACTATAATCTCGGCATGCCTTTTCCAGGTAAAGCGAGACGCCGGTCGGTGGTCCTTTTGGGCGCGGGCGTGCTTTTGTTCTTTGCCTTGCTGGGCGGGTTGCAGGCATTCAACACCTCGAATGTCCATTTTCTGAATCCCGAGACAGCCGGCGAGACGCTGGCGTTCACCGGTCTCACCGTCGTTGTTTTCTTGCTGCTCATGGTGCTTCTGATGCTCTTGCTCAGGAACATCCTGAAGCTCTACGCAGACCAAAGCAGCAGTGCACTGGGTGCGCGACTTCGTACGCGGATGGTCCTGGGCGCGGTGCTGATTGCGCTTGCCCCCGCTGTTTTCATGTTTCTGTTCAGCTTTCAGCTGATGAACCGCTCCATCGACCGGTGGTTTTCGCCGAACACTTCAGAGCTGCGCGAAGACTCGACACGCGTCGTGTTGGAATTAGCCCAATATGTCACCAGCAATGCGCGGGGTGAGGCGGAATCGATCGCAGCTACGGGTGCTCCCGACGGCGATTTGGCGACGCTGCAAGATGTAATGGGGTCGCATCGCATCACGTTGCAGGGCGGGTTTGCGCTTGTGTATGACAAGAACCGGCGTGTGATTGCCAGTTATCAGGCGCCGCCGGAGGCCAGTGCGGCGAGCCTCATTCCATGGCTTCCTGAACGAACCGAGGCCGGCGTGAGTGACACCGCCATTCAGCTGCATGGCCCGCTCTCGGCGAATGTGCTTACCGCCGCGCAGCGCAATGATGAACCCGTGGTTCGCGTCGGGGGCCAGGACTATGCACTCGGTATGTCGGTCACCGCCTCGGGCAAGATCGTGGTCGCCGCGCTGCCGATGCCGCAGGGGCTGAGCCAAACCATATCGCGGATTCGCGACGGCGCCAATGAATACTGGAGGCTTTTTCGATCGCGCAATCAGGTTCGGAACACTTTCATCTTGATGCTGTTGCTGATCACGGCTGTGGTCTTCTTTTCCAGCGTGTGGCTGGCGCTGTTTCTTTCCAAACAGATCACGCGGCCGGTGGAGGCTCTTGCCGACGCGATGGACAAGATCGCCGCGGGCAAATACGACCATCGCGTGGCGCTGGTGACTACAGGAGAGATGGCGGAACTGGTGCAGTCGTTCAACCACATGGCTGCGGATCTCGAGGCCAGCCGGCAATTGGCTGATCGTTCATCCGCTGAAGTGATCGCCGCCAACCTTGCGATTGAAGAGCGTCGCCGTGAGCTCGAAACCATCGTGGAGACGATTCCCGGCGGTGTGGTGACACTCGACGGCGCCGGCATTGTTCTTCAGGCCAATCGCGCCTTCGCTGTGCTCATGGGCCAGCCGGAGGGCCCTGACCTTCGTGGGAAAAAGCTGGACACGCTGCTACCGCAGGAGAGCGTTGACGATCTGGCTGCCGTGATTCGCCGCGGGCAACGTATGGGAGCGGCGTCGACCGAGATCGAATTCCACGCCAGGGGCCGGAGCCTGCATTTGGCAGTGACCAGCGCACGGCTTGAACTGGCGCGCGAAAAGACCGGCACCGTGCTGGTGATTGAAGACATGACGGAGCTGCTGCGTGCTCAGCGCCAACTGGCGTGGAAGGAAGTTGCACAGCGCGTGGCTCACGAGATCAAGAATCCGCTGACACCGATTGCGCTCTCGGCGGAGAGGATTGGACGGCACCTCGATCGCAGCCTGCCGGATTCTCCGAACATCATTCGGAAGTGCAGCGAAGTGATTCTGAGTTGTGTAGGCACGATGCGCACGCTGGTCGACCAGTTTTCCGCGCTCGCGCAGTTTCCGGCTCCGCAGCCCCGCGCCTGTGACATGAACCGCGTCGCGGAGGAAGCTCTGGCCTTGTTTTCCGGTCGTCTTGACGGCATTACAGTGCTGCGCGAATTCGAGTCCGAATTGCCATTAGTGCTTGCAGACCCGGAGGCCATTCGTCGGGCGCTTGCCAACCTGATTGACAACGCGGCCGAGGCGATGCAGGGAAGTCTCCTGCGCGTCCTCGCGATCAGCAGCGCGCTCAGCGAGGATGGTACGGCGGTTGAGGTCTCAGTCTCCGATACAGGACACGGACTTACCGATGAGATTCGCGAACGGCTGTTCCTGCCCTTCTATTCCACGAAACATCGGGGCACCGGGCTCGGTCTTTCCATCGCAGCCAAGATTGTTCAGGAGCACGGCGGTTCCATTCGCGCCGAGAGCAATAGCCCCAAGGGTGCGCGCTTTCTGGTGCGTCTGCCATTGATGGAGACTGGTGCGGCGCCCGTGGTTGAGACGCCTGCGGCTGAACCGCTGACGAAAGCGCACTGATGAACCACATTCTGGTCGTTGACGACGAAACCGAGATTCGCACTTCGCTCGAGGAGATTCTGCGCGAAGAGGGATACGGCGTTGCCACGGCGGCTACGGCGGCAGAAGCGCTCGTGCTGGTCCAGGATGCGCCCTATGAAGTTGTCCTGCTGGACATATGGCTTCCCGACCGCGACGGTCTCGAGGTGCTGGCCGAGATCCACGCGCTTGATCCGCAGGCTCGGCCGGAAGTGGTAATTATCTCGGGCCACGGCACCATTGAAACGGCGGTGAAAGCGACTAAGCTGGGCGCGTTCGATTTTCTTGAGAAGCCGCTTTCACTCGATCGCACGCTGATTGTGCTCAAGAACGCGGTTGAAGCGCGTCGGCTGCGCAATGAGAATCTTGAATTTCGTCGTCAGTTTGGCGTGGGGTCTGTGCTGACGGGCGAAAGTGTGCCGCTCAAAGCGCTGCGTCAACAGATTCGTCTTATGGCGCCGTCGAACGGGCGCGTTCTTATTTATGGTGAATCGGGGACGGGCAAGGAACTGATCGCGCGCGCGATCCATGCGGAAAGCCTGCGCCGTGACCGCGTTTTTGTGGAACTGAACTGCGCGGCCATCCCTGAGGATCACATCGAAGCTGAACTTTTTGGCTATCGCCATGGCGCGCAATCAGGCGGCCCGACCGAGCAGCGCGGGACTCTCGAGCGCGCCGACGGCGGGTCACTTTTTCTAGATGAAGTCGGCGACATGAGTCTCAAGACGCAGGCAAAAGTGCTCAGCGCTCTTGACGATCAGCTTTTTACCCCAGTGGGTGGCGCGCAACCCCTGCGGGTGGATGTCCGCGTGATTGCCGCAACAAATAAGGATTTGGAAGAGGA
>Ga0187863_10000469_pt1 | contig 34559 bp, 24 predicted proteins | sample June2016WEW_11_1_FD_132975 | JGI IMG/M metagenome (GOLD analysis project Ga0187863, IMG submission 132975) | Peatland microbial communities from SPRUCE experiment site at the Marcell Experimental Forest, Minnesota, USA - June2016WEW_11_10 | ecosystem: Environmental > Terrestrial > Soil >...
CACGTCCCGGGGCCAGTCTCACACGTGCCCGGTGTGGTGCACGCGCTCGATGTACCGCCGGCCGCCGTGCAGCCCCCGCACGAGTCGGTCCCCGGCGCATTGCACGTCAGGGCATCGGTGCCATCGCACGCCCAGGTACCCGAACCGCACGTGGTCGTGCACGCGTCTCCCTTCGTGTGGCTAAGCGTCGTGCACCCCCCGCATTGGTTGAGAGCGGGCGCCACGCACTCGACGGTATCCGCGCCGTTGCACGTCCATGTTCCCGCGCAACCCCCGGTGCATCCCCCGCCTACCGTCTCCGGCAGCGTATTGCAGCCGCCGCATGCGTTTTGGGCCACGCAGGAGGTGGCCGAAGCGCAGCATTTACCCAGCGAACTCAAGCAGGAGGCTGCCGTGCACTCGCACGTGCCGTTGTCGCACGCAAGCCCGCCCGTGCATGACTTGCACGCGCCCCCGTTGGATCCGCACGTGGCAATGCTCTGCGTCTCGCAGGTGGTCCCGTTGCAACACCCATCCGGACAAGACGTCCCATCGCAGACGCACGCGCCTTCGTCGGTGCAACGCTGGCCCGTATTGCAGCCGAAGCACGCAGCCCCGCCCGTGCCGCATTGGCCGAGCGATTCCTTCGCAAGGAGCACGCACGTCGTGCCATCGCAGCAGCCGGAGGGGCACGACGTCGCGTTGCAGACGCACTTGCCGGCGCTGCATTGTTGTGTGGATGTGCACTCGTCGCAGGCGACCCCGCCGGTGCCGCAGGTCGTGTTGCCCGAAGTCTTGCAAATGTTGTCTTCGCAACAGCCGTCGGGGCAGCTCTTGGCGTCGCAGACGCAACTGCCAGCGTCCGAGCACTCTTGGCCCGAGGGGCACGCTGTGCAAGCCACGCCGCTTGCGCCGCAACGGGTGTTGCTCTCACTCGCGACCGTCACGCACGTGCCGTTGTTGCAGCACCCCGCGCAGCTCTTGCCCCCGCACAAGCACGAGCCGGCCGTGCACGCTTGGCCCTGATCGCACGCGCCGCAGACTTGGCCTCCAGAACCGCATGCCGCGTCGGGCGCTTGCGCGTCGAAGCCGATGCAGATCCCGTCGTTGCAGCAGCCGGGGCACGACCCGTTGCATAGACAGTTGCCGCTCGTCGTGTCGCAGCCCAGACCGGAGCCACACGCTGCGCAGGCGACGCCGCCCACGCCGCACATCGCGGGGGTTTGCGCCGCGTACGCGATGCACGTGTTTCCGTCGCAGCAGCCGTTGAAACACGATGCGAGGTCGCAGACGCAGCCCCCGTCGTCGCTGCACTCTTGCCCTGCGCCGCACGCCACGCAGGCCATCCCCGGAGCCCCGCAATTGGCCGTGGCCGAGGTCACGCAAACGCCGCCATCCGCGCAGCATCCCGTGCACGAAGCTCCGCAGGAGCAGACGCCGCCCGCGCAGCTCTGCCCGACGGGACAGTAGGCGCAGGCCCCCCCGTCCGTTCCGCATGCCGATCCACCGGCGTCGCCCGTCTGGCAGACTCCGTTGGTGTCGCAGCAGCCCTGGGGACAGGTCGCGGAACCGCAGGGCGGTGGCCCCGCTTCCACGTCGGCGCGGACCTCATCGGCCGGAGCGTCGCCCGGCGGGACCACGTCCGGCATCGGGGTCGCATTCGTCATCGAAGAGTGCACGGATCCGTCCGCCGGTCCGGCATCGCCCACCCCGAAATCGCCGAGCAGGCCAAGACAGCCCACGACGGCGAAGGACGCCATCGCGACCCAGAGAACGACCAGCAAACGATGTCGCATCAGAAGTCCCCCCTGCCCTCGGCAACCGCCGCGAGTCCTGCGCGTCGCATCAGAACGTTCCGACCACGCCCACGTTCATCGGGCCCACGTAGGCCGTGACCGGACTCGACTTCGGAGCCGTGAGAACGAATGCCAGACCCGCCGCGGCACCCGCGCCGCCGACGATCCAAGCGACCGTCGAGACGTTCGCGATGGTGCGGAACGTCCCGACGGCACCGCTCTCGTTCGGTGAACAGACGCCGCTCTTGCTGCACGATCCGCCGTTGATCAGCGATGCGTGCTTGGAAGCCGCGACGATCCCGGTGACGGCCCCCGTGATCAGTCCCGCCGCGCCCACGCCGAACGACACGATGGCGAGTGGCATGGTCGCCGACCTGGACGAGGTGGCTGCCGGTGATCCGGGCTCGCCGCGACCGCTCGGCGCGCGAGCCTCGGGGAGTGGATCCATCGCGAGCGTCACCGTTTGCTCGCCCCCTTCGACCAGAACGAAGGTGCTCTCGGCGGGCGCAAAACCCGGAGCGGAAGCTTTGACCCAGTGTGCGCCCGGATCGCACGCACGGCGCACTCCGAGCGCCGCGACCGGGACCGCGAGATCGTCGAGCGTCACCGTCGGCGACGTCGCTCCCCCCACTTGGATCGTGACCCACCCCAGCCGGGGCGCCAGAGCCGCCAGCTCTCGCTTCGATTCTTCGAGCGCTTTGGCAAATGCGGCGGGAGCATTGGGGGCCATCGGCTCACGCAAGATGCGCTGATACGTCTCCTGCGCTTCGAGCAAGCGGCTCAAGCCGACCTGAGCGCGCGCCAAACCCAGAAGAAGGGTGGGGGCGTGAACGAGCGCTTCGGCGCGGGTGAACCGATCGGCCGCGATGGCGTACTGGCCCTGCTGCTGCGCCTCGAACCCCTCTCGCGCGAGCGCCCGCGCGGTCGCGCGGTCTGCGTCCGATGGCTCGGCGCGGGCCGCAAGGGGAACCAGCCACACGACGGCCACGATAAAAAAGAGGAGACGCTTCATGCCGCAAACCCCCGAGCCCTACCCACACTGATTTTCCAAACGATGCAAGGAAAAGAAACTTACAGAACGACTAAATGCCGAAATCCATTTCGCCCGGAGCGGACGGCTTCGGACCCTGCTGATTGGTCTTGTGCACGGGTACGCGTGCCGGCCCGGAGGAACGCGGCGGAGGCCCTGGCTTCTGACTCCACTCCGGCGGCGCTTGGGGCAGATCGCTCACCGAGGTCGTCGACTCGACGGGCGTCGGTACGCCTTCCCGCTTCGACAAATCCGCCACGGAGGGTGCCGGCTCAATCGGAGACTTCACGGACCCGCCCGACGCGGAAGGGGGACCGGGTCCGCTCGACACGGAACTGGGGTTCACGGCAGCATTGCCCGTGGCGGGTGCTCCCGCGCGCGGATTGAAAAATCCGATGATGACCATGATGGCCATCGACCCCAGGACGGCAACCACGTAGCGCGATCGTATCAGGTGGCGCGCGCCGAGAAGCGATTGGGTGAACGGGGCCTGCGTCGTCGTGAGATGCGCCGGCTTGCGGCCCCGAAGCCGTGCGAGCGGCGGTTGGCTCGTCACGACCGGTGGGGTGGACGACTCGGGCGGCCGTCGTGCACGCCACGTCTCGCGATTGTCTGACGCGACGCCGGCAATGGCGAGCGCGTCGCCCAGGGCCTCCGCGAGCTCGCGCGCGCTCGGAAACCGATCGTCGGCATTGCGGGAAGCGGCGCGCGCCCACCAGATATCGAATTCGGGGGTCAGCCAGGGAGCCACCTTCGACGGCACAGGAATGGCCTCGTACATGATCTGGCCGAACAAGTCGCCAAGCGTCGGACTTTCGAAGGGCAACTGCCCGGTCAGACACTGATAGGTGATCACGGCAAGCGACCAGAGATCCGACCGGTGGTCGATTTCACGAGTGCCCCGCGCCTGCTCCGGACTCATGTACGCGGGCGTTCCGACGAGCGAGCCGGCTTGAGTCCCGGTCCCCTGCAACGAAAACGCGGCCGATTTCGCGACACCGAAGTCAAGGAGCTTGACGACTTCTTCGTCGTCTTCCTGCGCGATGAAAATGTTCTCCGGCTTGATGTCGCGGTGCACGAGACCGGCCAAATGGGCCTTGGCAAGGCCGCGTGCCACCTGGGAGACGATGCGATACGTCGTCGGCGCATCGAGGTGTCCGACCCGGCTCAGCCTCGCGCAGAGATCTTCGCCCTGAAGGTACTCCATGGCGATGAACGGCACGTCGTCGGCTACCGCGTAATCGAGAATACGAACGACATGAGGACTGTGAAGCTGCGCGATCGCCCGCGCTTCGAACTCAAAGCGCGTTCGGAAATTCGGGTCCGCTTGCGAATCGCTGGTCATGAACTTGACCGCGCAACGGACCTGCAGAGTGAGGTGGTCCGCAAGCCACACCGACCCCATGCTTCCGCGACCCAACTCGCGAACGAGTTTGAAGCGATTCGCGACAATACTGCCAATGGTAGGTGTCACGCTCTCACTCGCGCCCCCGCGTGGCTCGCTCAAAAAATGCTACCGGAACCCATACCACGGGTAGGGTGTTGGGTCCAGAGGTAGTCTCGCTTCGCATCGCCACCACGGACGAGCACACAGTGTGCCCGCGCAGCTCGACCGCTCGTGGACGCTCCGCCACTCAGCTCGCGCTCGGCCGCTTTTTCGCCGGGCCAGAGGTACGCGCGCAACGCCGCAGGGGCTGATCGGGCTACGCCCGGCCCCGTTTTCGATTTACCCATCAAGACTGGCCATCGGACTGGCTCGGACTGGACCGTAGCCGCCCCAGCGGGACGCGAGTTCGTCGGCCAGCTCGGCTGTCACGAGCGGTGCCATGATCGGCGTGTCGCGGTCGGTGCACGGAGACCCGAAATCGGCGGCACGCTTTCCGCCTTTGTTGCCGAGATGCTTTGTTGCCGAGATGGGTAAAGCGGCCCAGGACCGCCCGTGAGGATCCGCTGGGGTGGAAGCCTTTGCCCCTGAACGGATCAGGGCCCCTCGACGACGCGAAGCGCAACGCGCGCCACACCGAGCGATCGAATCCCGATCGTGTCGGCCGCGGCACGCGACAGATCGATAATTCGTTCGGGGTGCCCAAAGGGACCTCGGTCAGTGATTCGAACCCGGACCGACTGCCCGGTCTCCACGCAGGTCACCTCCACCCAAGTCCCGAACGGAAGGGTGCGGTGCGCGGCCGTCATTTGGCGCGGGTCGAACACTTCGCCGCTCGCCGTCCGCCGACCGGCGAGCCGGCCGCCGTACCAACTTGCGGTTCCGCGCTGCACCTCCGATCGAGGACTGGGCCGCGGCGGCGCTGCGAAGAATTCCTGCGGAGCCTCGCGAGCCGGGGGATCCGCATCGCGGTGGGCGCACGCTCCGAGCGCCGCCACGGTCCACGATAGGGCGGCGACGAATCCGCGACGCCGCATCGGGCCGTACATCTAGACGATCGCTCGAGGGATCGCGACACGCATCGCGGCCGCCCCAAGAACCGTAGCAGTGGAGCGACAACGAGGAAGAGAAGATGCATGCGACCGGGGCGACGCCGCGATCGCGGCACCCTCTCGTGGGCCTCGGCCAAGGGGACTCGGCTAATGGGCCTCGGCCCAACTCTTGCCCCAGCCCACGTCCACGACGAGCGGGACGGCGAGATTCATGACGCCGGACATTCGCCCCCGAATGCGCTCGCCCTCTTGCGCCGCCTCGGCCTCGGGGACTTCGAACACGAGCTCGTCGTGCACGGTGAGCACCAAGGGCGTTCGCTGCGCGTGCTCACCGAGCCCGAGATCGACCATGGCCAGCTTGAGGATGTCCGCCGCCGTCCCCTGGATCGGTGTGTTTCGTGCGATACGCTCCGCCTCGAGCCGCAGCGCACGGTTCGCGGAGTGCAGGTTCGGCAAGAATCGGCGTCGCCCGAACAGCGTGCGAACGGATTCGGTCTGGCGTGCCGCCTCGACGGTCTGATCCATGAACCTGGCCACGCCCTCATAGCGAGTGAAGTACGCGGCGATGAAGCGGGCGGCTTGCTCGCGAGCCACGCTGAGCTGTTTGGCGAGCGCACTGTCGCCCATACCGTAGATCACGCCGAAGTTGATCGTTTTGGCAGCGCGCCGCTCGTCGGCCGTTACCCTATCGCGCGGTTTGTCGAAGACGAGTGCGGCGGTGCGCACGTGAACGTCCTCACCCGTCGCAAACGCATCGATAAGCTCGCTATCCTGGGCGAGGTGCGCCAGGACGCGCAGCTCGATCTGTGAGTAGTCGGCACTCAAGATGACGCGCCCCGGCGGCGCTACAAACGCCTCGCGAATGGCACGGCCCACCCCCGTTCGGATGGGGATGTTCTGCAGGTTTGGGTCGCTCGAAGACAGCCGTCCGGTGGCGGCAACTGCCTGATCGAAGCGGGTGTGGATACGACCCGTGTGTGGGTCGACGCACTTCGGAAGCGCATCGATGTACGTCCCCTTCAGTTTGTCGAGCTCCCGAAACGCAAGGATTCGCGCCGGCAGCGCATGCGCATCGGCGAGAGCCTCCAGCGCGTCGGCGTCGGTCGAGCGCCCCCCCTTCGGGGTGCGTTTCACGACCGGCAGCCGCAGCTCGTCAAAGAGTATTTTTTCCAATTGATCCCGCGAACGGATCGCGAAATCCCGGCCCGCGAGGGTCTTGCACTCACTTTCGAGCTCCCGGATCTTCTGCTCGACCGTGCGCCCGACGGCCTGGAGAGTCGCCACGTCCACGAGCACGCCTCGCAATTGCATCGCACAAAGAACGGCCTCCAGCGGCATCTCGACATCCCGCATCCATCCGTCGAGTCCGTCGCTGGCGAGGCGCGACTCCATCCGCCCGCGGAGTTCGAGTGCGATCACCGCGCTTGCGGCCGCAAGCGGTGCGGCTCGCTCGACGTCCAGCTCTTCGAACGCAGCGCGGGAACCGCGCGACTTCGGCGGAATATCCTCGTAGCGCGTCACGCTGACGCCGATCTCTCTTTCGGCCAGATCGTTCAGACCGTTCGGCGCCTCGGGGTCCAGCAGGTACGCCGCGATCATCGTATCGAAGGCCGGCCCCCCCATCATCACGCCGACACGCGCCAAGAGCGTCATGCAACGCTTGAGATCGTGACCCACCGTCGTGACGCTCGCGTCCGCCAACAGCGGACCGAGCAGCGGCCGCACGCGCTGCCAGGAGAGCTGAGGCGGGCATCCCAAGTACCGGTGCGCAAGCGGAAGGTAGTGGCCACGACCTGCCTCGGTCGCGAGCGACACGCCCACGATCTCGGCTCGCGTAGCGGCCGCGCCACTCGCTTCCACAGCGAGGCCGATCACGCCCTTGCGGCGCGCCTCGGCCACGACCCCTTCGAGAAACTCGATGTCGAGCACGCAGCCGTACGCGCGTGCGGCAGGAACCGCCTGAACGGCCGTCTTCGCCGGCGAGGCTTCGCGCTCGGCGGCTGCGAGCTGATCGAGCTGGCCCAACTGACGATGAAACTCCAGTTCGGTATACAGAGCGCGCAGGGCGGAGACGTCCGCCCCGCCCCACAGCAATTTTTTTTGGTTCCAATCCAGCGGGGCATCCGCGTCGAGCGTCACGAGCTTGAGCGAGACCCGCGCGTCGGCCTCGTGCTGGCGCAAGCTCTCACGCAACTTCGGCTTGGACACGTCATCGAGCGCGCCAAAGATGGCGTCGAAGGAGCCGAATCTCGCGAGCAGATCCGAAGCCGTCTTGGGCCCCACGCCGGGGACGCCCGGTACGTTGTCGCTCGTATCGCCGGTCAGCGCGAGAGAGTCACGCACTCGACTGGGCGACACCCCAAGCTTCTCGCGCACCTCCGCCGGACCGTAGACCTTGTCGCGCATCGAATCCCACAAGACGACTCGATCGTCGTCGTCGCGAACGAGCTGCATCAGGTCCTTGTCGGCACTCACGATGACGACGCGCAGTCCTTCGGCCAACGCCCGTTTCGTCACGGCGGCGATGAGGTCGTCGGCTTCGAGCCCGTCCTTGCGGAAACACGCGACGTCCCAGGCGTGCACGATTTGCTCAACGCGACTCATTTGCTGCGAGAGATCCGGCGGCGGTGCCGGACGCGTCGCCTTGTATCGAGCATCGACTTCGTGACGAAAGGTCGGCCCTTTCGAGTCCATGGCGACGGCAAGCCTGTGCGGCCGACGCTCGCTCACGATTTTTTGCAGCATGTTCACCGTGCCGAGGACGGCATGGGTCGGCTCGCCGCGCGAACTCGATAAGGGTGGCAGCGCGTGGTACGCGCGAAATACATATCCGGAAATGTCGACGAGATAGAGCGCGTCGGGCGCGCCGCGGTCGGGCAGCCTGGCCGCGCTCATTCTCGGCTGCGATCCCAAGCGACGTCCCCGGCGCGAGCCGACGCACGCGACCTCGCCATGCCGCCGCAGAACCCGACCCTCGACGCCTCGCAGAGCATGCGCTGGGCTTGTTAGCGGGCCGCATGAGACTCGTCTAATGTAGTGGCGCGGCGGCTTGCTTTGATGAGCGATACGAACCTCCCCTTGCGCGGTCTGGTCGCCGGAAAGTACGAGCTGGTCCGCCTCATCGGTCGCGGCGGCATGGGGTACGTTTGGGAGGGACGGCATGCGACTCTCGCGACGCGCGTGGCCATCAAGTTCGTCGACCCGGAGTACGCCGACAGCGCCGAGGCGCGCGCGCGCTTCGTGACGGAGGCCCGCGCCGCGGCCACGATTCGGAGCAAATACGCCATTCAGATTTACGACCATGGGTTGACCGACGACGGGCGTCCGTACATCGTCATGGAGCTCTTGGCGGGCGAACCGCTCGATCGCCGACTGGAGCGGCTGGGTCGACTGCCGCTCGGCGAGACGGCCCGGTTGCTCGGGCACGTGTGCCGAGCGCTGCAGCGTGCGCACGATGCGGGCATCATTCACCGCGACCTCAAACCCGAGAACATCTTCCTCGTCAGCTCCCCCGACGACGACGAGGAGATCGCAAAGGTCCTGGACTTCGGCATCGCCAAGTTCAGGGGTCTTCCGGGCGGACCGGCTGTGACGAGCAGCACGAAGACAGGAGCCGTGCTCGGTACTCCCTTCTACATGTCGCCTGAACAAGCGCGCGGCTTGCGCCACATCGACCACCGCACCGACCTTTGGTCGCTCGGCGTGATCGCGTACAAGTGCGTCACCGGCACTTTGCCCTTCGACGGCGAGAGTGTTGGGGACCTGCTGGTCAAAATCTGCACTGCGCCACTTCCGGTTCCGTCCATGACGATGCCCGGACTGGCGGCCGCGTTCGACCGATGGTTCGCGCGCGCCCTCGAGCGCGAGCCCGATCGGCGTTTCGGGTCGGCATCGGAGCTCGCGGACACACTCGCCGCGTCGGCGGGCATCACTGGGGCCGGGGCCCGCGCCCATCCGTCCAGCCCCCATCCGATCGATGCGATCGCCCCCGGGGAATCGGCATCGAGCGGTCCCTATGAGGCTTCGTCCGTCGACACTGGAACGTCGGCGCCATTCATCGCCCCCTCGGCCGCACCCGCGCGATCGACGCGCGCGAAGTGGCTGGGGGTCGTCGCTTCGGGCGTCCTTGGCGCGACGGTCGGCGTACTGGCCGTCGTGAGGGTCGTGTCGACGGCCCCGTCGACCCCCCAGCGGGTCGTCGACTTGCCCGTCCCCATCCCGCCGGCTTCGCCGGCACCCCTGGTCTCGGTCGCGCCCACCCCCCCACCTGCAACCGCCACGGGTCCCGTGGGTCCGAATCCGCCATCCGCGGCCCCGTCGCTCGCGACGGTCCGTGCGTCGAAACCTCCGAGTGGGGCCGTCGTCTTCAAGCCCGTGGCGAGCGCGCCAACGCCGCCGACGGCATCGGCGCGGCCGGCCGCTGCCCTCGCCTCGTCGTTTCCGGCGCCGCCAACTTCCAAACCGATGACGGCTGATCCGGGGTATTGACGTAGCGATCGTCCGGCAGAGGTCCTCCTCATGCGAGTCCTTTCTTTCCTGGTCGCGTCTGGGGCCTCCGCGGCGGCCCTTGCCTGGAGCGGCGTGGCGGGCGCTCAGGTAAGCGACGCGGAGCGCGCGGCCGCGCGGGAGTTGTTCAAGCAGGGCGACGAACTTCAACGAGCCGGACGCTTCGCCGAAGCCCTCGACAAATTCGAACGCGCCCAGCAAGTGTTCGGCGCGCCCACCAACCAGCTTCGGATCGCCGAATGCGACGCGGCACTGGGGCGCCTGGTCGAGTCCGCCGAGGCGTATCGAGCGGTCGTGCGAACCGCGCTGCCGGCTGGGTCCCCCCCGGCGTTCCAAGCGGCGGTCGATCAGGCCAAGGCCGAGCTCGGACAGGTCGAACCGCGGATCCCGCGACTGACCATCCAGGTGCAACCGACGGTCGACCGCGCCGAGCTGCAGATCGACGGTCAAACCGTCCCCTCGGCTCTGATCGGTGAACCGATGCCGCTCGATCCGGGCCGGCATCAAGTCGCGGTGACCGCTCCGGGGTACGCTCCGGCCGAACAGGTCATCGAGCTCAAGGAGCGGGAAATCCAACCCGTTTCCTTCGTGCTCCGATCGATGCCGACGGCGCCGCTGCCCCTGCCGCCGCCGCCCGTGCCCGCAAGCGCGCCGCCCCCGCCCGCTCCGCCCTACACCGGTGCGGCGCCAGCGCCCCGCAGTGTCGCCGTCGAGCGGCCGGCCGTCTCGCGGCTTGGGCTTCTGTTGGGCGGTCATCTCGGCGGAGAAATCTTGTCCGGCAGCGTGCCGGTCGGGGACGGGAAATCGGTCAACGCCGATGCGATCGGGTCGGCCGGCTTCGCCTTCGGAGCGGACGCCGGCCTTCGCTTTGCGCGTCACTGGTTCGTGGGCGGCGTCGTCGAGCATGCGAGCCTCGGCCAGGGCAATCGCTCCGAACTTGGTCCCGGCGTCGTCGTGAGCTCCAACACGACGCTCGCCGGAGTCACCTTCGGCTTCATCGGCAATCCGGACTGGACGAGCTTTTACGGGGAGGTGGGCGTTGCGAATCGATGGTTGCACTATCGGGCCGCCTGCCCGGCAGTCGCGGGAACGAGTTTCTGCGGTCCGGTCGCGCCCGCGGACTACACGGACAGCAGCGCGGAACTCACACTGGGTGCGGGCGTCTGGATCCCGGGTGGCCGCTCGTTCCGATTGCTCCCCAAAGCGACGCTGGGCTTAGGGGCGTTCAATCAGCCCGAGCCCGATTCGGGCGCCGCCACGGCGACGAGCGCACCGTGGCACACGTTTTTCATGATTGGCATTGCCGGATTTTACAACCTGGACTTCTGATGCACCGGTCGCAGCCCGCCCGCCCATTCCCCCCGATCGCGCGGTCGCCCGGTCCGCCAATGCGGCACAACCCGCCCTTGCGGCACAAATTGCGGCCCGTGCCCCCCGAGCGACAGGACGCCCTGTCTCGGCCGAGGACGACTTGGACCTCGTCGACCGTGACTGCTTCTGGCCATAGCCTTAAGCGCCGTTCGCGTTTAGACTGGCGGTTGCTCGTTCGGGGGTGAGAGACGATCAATGACGAAAGCCGAGATCGTCCAGGCGCTCTACAGCAAAGTGGGCGGGTTCTCTCGCAAAGAGTCCGCTGAGCTCGTGGACCTCGTCTTCGAGATGATGAAGGAGACACTCGGCCGGGGTGAGAAGCTGAAGGTGAGCGGCTTCGGCAACTTCGTTTTGCGCGACAAGCGGCAGCGACCGGGTCGGAACCCCCAGACCGGCCAACCGATCAACATCACCGAGCGACGTGTCCTCACGTTCAAGGCCAGCCAGATTTTGAAGCAAGCTCTGAACTTGCGAATCGACTCGGCTGCGGCGAATGGCAGCGGCGCCACGGCCACCGTCCTGGCCGCAAGCGCAGCCGCGGACGCGCTGGTGGCCAAGGATTGATCGAGGCACTGCGGCGATCCATGGTGGCGACGAGTCCGGCGGCCCTTCCCACGAAGCCGTACTTCCGAATCGGCGAAGTGGCCGAGCTGGTCGGTGTAGAGCCTCACGTGCTGCGCTATTGGGAGCGAGAGTTTCGGGCGATTCGTCCGACGAAGAGCGCAAAGGGCCAGCGTGTGTATTCTCGGCGCGACGTCGAAAATCTCATGCGAGTCAGAGACCTCCTCTACCAAGAGGGGTTCACGATCGCGGGTGCGAAGAAGCGGCTCGGCCGGGGCTCGGTGGATCTTCACGCGCCCGACGTGACTGCGCCACCGCCGCTCAGCATCGAGCCGCGACCGGCACGGTCCCACGAAGCGCGCGCCGACTCCGAGAAAACGCGCGAGCAACTGCTGGCGATGCGAGGCGACATCGAGGATTTTCTTGCCGAGCTCGATCCGCCGACCCGCTGATCGCACTTACGCTCGAGCCAAGAAGTGACTATAACGCGCGCCCTACCCCATGCACAGGCGCCGCCGCTCGCACGCGCTGACTCTCCTGGCGCTCGTCGCGCCCCTATTTTCCGCGTCCGCCGTCCGCGCGCAAAGCAATGCGCGACCTGCGGCGGCTGCGGATTCGGCCGCCCCGACTGCCGCGCCACCGGCGAGCAGCCCTTCGCCGCAAAGGCCTCCGCTCATCGCGCCCATGGCGGCGCCGACGCCCGCGAGCAGTCCCGCGGCACCGGCGCCCGCGGCCGGTCCCGCGGCGGGGACGGCGAGCCCGTCATCGCCTTCGTCACTGGCGCCGGGCCGGGCGCCCACTGGGGTGATTAGCCCAGCACGCGACCAGCAGGACCTCGCCGCCCAGGGCGCACAGCGACCGGACGCCGGCGAGCTCGCCGGAGGCGCACAGCAGACCTTCAGCGACGATTGGTGGGGCCGGGCACGGCCGATCATCGAGTTTCACGGCTTCTTTCGTACGCGTGCGGAGCTCTTTCAGAATTTCGCGCTCGGCCGACACAGCAGCAGCTTTCAAGGAAACGACCCGCAGTACCTTTGGCCGCAGCCGCTCGACAACTCCTACACGATCATCAGCCCGGGGGGCGGCAGCGGAGGATCGCGCAGCGTGAACGTGTGCGGCAACGCATCGCCGCCGACCGCCAGTTGCTACGACAAGAGCGAGTCGAGCGCCAACATGCGTTTGCGCCTCGATCCGGAGATCGACATCTCGGACAACCTGAGGATCGTGACCGAGGTCGATCTTCTCGACAACGTTGTCCTCGGGTCCACCCCGAACTCCTACGCGACCCAACCAGCTGGCTCGTCCACCACGGGAACGAGCAACGCGCTGAAGACCCCGACGGGCTACCAGTCCGCCGGCTACAATGCCTACGCTCCCGTCGGCTTCTTCGCCACGACCCAGGGGCCGCCCACGGCAGGCGTCAACTCCCCGACGAACTCGATCGACGTCCAGCGGGTCTGGGGAGAGTACATGACTCCCGTCGGACAGATCCGCTTCGGGCGAATGCCGAGCCAGTGGGGTCTCGGCATGGTCGACAATGCCGGCGACGGCATCGACAGCGACTACCAAACCACCGTCGATCGAATCATGTTCGTCACCGGGATCAAGTCGATGGATGTGTTCTTCGGCGGCGCGTGGGACTTCATTTCCACCGGTCCGACGGCGCTTCCCGGAGCCAGCACCTCGGCCCTTTGGGACGTTTACGGCGGACAGCCGTACAACACGTGCAACCGCTGCAACGTGGGCGAATGGGCCGCATGGGTTGCGCACCGCACCAACCCCGACCTTCAGCGATTGTCGCTGACGCGCGGCGACGTGGTGATCAACGGAGGACTCTATGCCAAGTTCCGGCGTCAGGACATCGACGTCGCCTCGGGAAGCGGCGAGATCCCGCAAACGGTCGACGCCACGAACCCGAACGACCTCGAGGCGCGCAAGGCCTGGGCGTTCACGCCGGACCTGTGGGTGCAAATGCTTTGGCGCAAATTGCGATTCGAGGCCGAGGCTGCGATGATCTGGGGCGAGATCGGGTCCCTTCCCGGTCTCGAAGAGGCCACGGTCGCCAACCCCGTCGACATTCGCGAGTTCGGTGTCGTGACGCAGACCGAGTACCGCGCGATCGACGACAAGCTCGATCTCCAATTCGGCTTCGGCTACGCGAGCGGCGATCCCTGGGCATACAACTCCGCGGGATCGGGTGTGCAAGGTCAGGGTGCGCTGCAACCAAACGGAGCCGGTGTGCAGGATGAGTTCAACAACGGACCGATGTCGACGTTCCGATTCCATCCCGATTACCGCATCGATCTCATCTTTTTTCGCAACATCCTCACGCGGGTCGAAGGCGCCTACTACTTCCGCCCGAGCGTCGACTACGACTTCATTCGGCACTCGGATGGCGAGAAGGTCGGCGGCGGCCTCGCGGCCATCTACAGCCGAGCCAGTGAGTTCGTCCAAACGCCCGGTCATCAGAGCGACCTCGGGATCGAGTTCGACGGCCAGCTCTACTACCAGTCGAAGGATGGGTCGCTCAACGACGATCCCAGCAAAATCGGCGGCTTCTACGCCATGCTGCAGTACGGCGTCTTCTTTCCCTTCGGTGGACTGGCCTATCTCGGCAGCCAACCGTTCAACGCAAGCCTTTCCGCGGCACAAATCGCGCGCCTTTTCCTCGGCATCGTCTTCTGACCCGACGGACGCTCGATCGCGCGCTATAAGAAGCGCATCGCGGGTGACCCGAGGTGAATCGCCGGACGGGTCGGCGAGCCACGGCGAGCTCGTCCGACGGGCGAGCCGTTGAATCACTTGGGGGCGGGAAGAGGAATGGCGAAGATTCTCATCGTCGACGACCAGCGCAACATGCGCACGACACTCGCGATCATGCTGCGCGAAGCCGGCTACGAAGTCGACGAAGCTGCGGACGGCGAAGAAGGAACCGATCGAGGCGCGACGGGCGCTTACGATGTGGTGCTCACCGACTTGCGCATGGGAAACAAAGACGGGATCGACGTCTTGCGTTCGACCAAGGACGCACACCCGCTTACGGAAGTGATCGTGATGACGGCGTACGGCACGATCGAGAGCGCCGTCGAAGCCATGCGCGTCGGCGCGTACGACTACATTCAGAAACCGTTCACGGAGCAAGAGCTGCTCGTGAAGGTCACCAAGGCTGTGGACAACCGCCGTCTCGCGGGCGAAGTGACGTTTCTCGCCCGGGAGTTCAGGGACCGCTACAAGTTCGAAAACATCATCGGACAGTCGCGCGCCGTCCGGGAGGTACTCGGACGCATCGTACGGGTGGCGCCGACCGATGCCATCGTCCTCATCACGGGCGAGAGCGGAACCGGCAAGGAGCTCGTAGCGAAGGCGATTCACGCCAACAGCAAGCGCGGCGAGCGTCCCTTCGTACCGGTCAACTGCGCGGCCATCACGGAGACGTTGCTCGAGAGCGAGCTGTTCGGTCATGCAAAGGGGTCGTTCACCGGCGCCGTCAGCGCCCGAAAAGGGCTCTTCGAGGAAGCGGATGGAGGCACGTTCTTCTTCGACGAGATTGCAGAAACGCCGATCACGTTCCAGGCGAAGCTGTTGCGGGCGATCCAGGAAAACGAGGTGCGCCGGGTCGGCGAGAACAAGCCCATCCAGGTGAACGTTCGGGTCATCGCCGCCACCAACCAGGACCTTTTGACCGCCGTGGCCGAGAAGCGCTTCCGGCAGGATCTCTACTATCGGCTCAACGTCGCCCGCTTTCAATTGCCGCCGCTTCGCGAACGTCGCGAAGACATTCCCGATCTCGTGAATTTTTTCCTCGAGAAGTACGCGCGCAAGATGGGCGTCAGACCCCGACTCCACGACAACGTCGTGGACGCGCTGACGCCCTATGAATTTCCCGGCAACGTCCGCGAACTCGAGCACATGATTGAACAAGCCGTAGCCCTGGTGCAAAACGGCGTCATCACGGCGGATGATCTTCTGCCGCCCGCGCCGAGCACCCCGCTCGCCCCATCGAACATGGGGGGCCGAGCGCTGGCCGTCGTCGTCGATTCTGCGGAGCGTGCCGCCATCGAGGGGGCTCTTCGCGAAAGCGACGGAAGCCGGGAGCGAGCGGCGGATCTCTTGAACATCTCGCCAACCACTTTATGGCGAAAGATGACCCGGCTGGGCATCACCTTCTAGCGTTCACTCACGCGACGGACCCCGAGCCGTTTGCCGATGTGCTCCAACCGCGCCCCTCGACCTTCTTTCGTTCACCCATGAAGTGTCGGGTGCAAAGATGAAACGTGGTGGTTACATTGAGCCGCGTGCCGCGACGACAACTCCGTGAAATTCACGGATGAGCCATGTGGCACGCATGTTGCTTACGGCGGTACCAGGCACGGAGCGGGTGCCAAACGGTAGACCCCGGCTCCGCGCCGAAGAATCCGAACATGGGTGAACTCTTGACTCGCCTACTCGTGGTCGAAGACGATGCCCGTCATGCCCGCGTCGTGGCCATCGGCCTGCGCATCGAAGGGTTTGACGTCGAGGTGACCGCCAACGCCGAAGCGGCCATGCGCCTGTTGTCGACGGAACATTTCGATGTGGCGGTGATCGACCTGATGCTTCCGGGCACCAACGGGATTCAATTGGCTCGGATGGTTCGCGAGCTTCATCCGGTGACGCGCGTCGTGCTCACGAGCGCGTACCATCTGAGCGAAAGGCAGCTCATTCGTGCCGATTGCGGCGCGGTCGGGTTCGTGCCCAAGCCATTCGATCTGAGCGAGCTCGCGCGCTTCCTGAAGAGCAAGTTACCGAATGGGGATCCCAACCGCCCTTTCGCAGCGCCGGGCGCGGCAGCCTAACGTAGAGTTCGCCGCACGACCGGTTCACTTGACGGGTCGCGCCTATGCCGCCTTGCTAACGCGCGAACCCCATGCGCGTCGACGCGTTCCAGTACGAACTGCCGCTCGAGTTGATCGCGCAGCACCCAGCGGAGGATCGCGAGCAGGCCCGACTCATGGTGGTACCCCCAGGGGCGGCGCCGCAGCACCGTCTCATTGCCGATTGGCCGGATCTCGTGCCGCCGACGGCGCTCGTGGTCCTCAACGACACCCGAGTGATCCCGGCGCGCCTCATCGGACGGAAGAAGGACACCGGCGGCCGCGTCGAGATCTTGCTCGCGCGGTTCATCGAGGAGCGCGAAATTCCGGTGGGTCCGGGCGAAGCGCGAGTCGCGCAGGTCTGGGAAACGCGCGGAAAGTCGACCAAGCCGCTCAAGCCGGGCACCGACGTCGAAGTCTTGCGGCGCGACGATGCGACGCGGCCGGCGCTCATCGCCCGATTGCTCGGACAGGCCGACGACGGGTTGCTCGAGGTCGCCCTTTGGGCCCCCGACGGCGAACCATTTGACGCTGCGCTCCGGAGTTGCGGGCGCGTGCCGCTGCCCCCTTACGTTCGCAGAGAGGACGGGCCGCACGACGGGAGCCGGTATCAGACGGTCTACGCGCGCTACGACGGTGCCGTCGCGGCGCCTACAGCCGGCCTTCACGTGACGAACGCTGCCCTGGAGCGGCTCACCGCGCGAGGCTGTGAGGTCGCGTGCATCACCTTGCACGTCGGTCTGGGGACGTTCCAGCCGGTGCGGGTCGACGACCTCGACCAGCACGCGATGCACGCGGAGCGGTACGTCGTGCCCCGGTCGACCGCAGAAGCCGTCGCCCGGGCCCGGGCCCGCGGCGCTCCGGTCTTCGCCGTGGGCACGACCACGGCGCGCGCGCTCGAGAGCGCCGCGGATTTGAGTCGGCTAGGCGGGGTGCGCGTCGCGATGGAAGAGACGCGCTTGCTCATTCAACCAGGCTACGGGTGGCGGGTCGTCGATGGCCTGCTCACCAATTTTCACCTGCCCCGTTCGACGCTGCTCGCCCTCGTCTGCGCGTTCGCCGGGACCGGTCCCGTGCTCGACGCCTACCGTCTTGCCGTCCGTGAGCGCTACCGGTTTTTCTCGTACGGCGACGCGATGCTCCTGCGGAGGAGCCGGTGACCCCGACCACTGCGGGGTTCGCATTTCGGGTGCTCGCTCTCGACGGTCCGGCCCGACGCGCGGTGTTGCGAACCGCTCATGGCGTCGTCGACACACCCGCGTTCATGCCGGTCGGCACGCAGGGAAGCGTCAAGACGCTCTCGCCCGACGAGGTCGCTTCAACAGGCGCGCGCATCGTGCTTGGCAACACCTACCACCTCATGCTCCGCCCCGGTGCAGGCACGATTGCGACGCTCGGTGGACTTCACTCGTTCACTCGTTGGCCGCACACCATGCTGACCGATTCCGGGGGGTTTCAGGCGTACTCCCTCTCGACCTCGGCTCCGGCAGCACGCGGAGCGGCTCCGCTGGTCAGCGCCACCGAGGACGGGTTCGCGTTCAAGTCGCATGTCGACGGTTCGGCTCATGCGCTCACCCCCGAGAGCGCGGTTGGCGTGCAAGCACAGCTCGGCGCGGACATCCAAATGCCGCTCGACGTTTGCCCACCCGGCAACGCATCCCGCGCGATCGTCGAGCAAGCGGTCGCCCGAACGACGCGTTGGGCCAAGCGCGCCCTTGCCGTGACACGCCCTCGGGGACAAGCGCTCTTCGGGATCGTCCAGGGCGCCTGCTTCGCGGATTTGCGCCGAGCGCACGCCGACGAGCTCGCGGCCTTGCCCTTCGACGGACTTGCGCTCGGCGGGTTCTCCGTCGGCGAATCGATCGACCAGATGCACGAGGCGGTCCGCGCCGTCGCGCCCCGGCTCGACGCAGAGCGGCCTCGATATCTCATGGGGGTCGGCTCGCCTCGCGACCTCGTGCTTGCGATCGGCGCGGGCATCGATCTGTTCGATTGCGTCTTGCCGACTCGCAATGCCCGGAACGGCCAGGCGCTCACGCGCAACGGGCGGATCGTCGTGAAAAATGCGCGATGGCGGAACGATCCGCGCCCGATTGACGAGCGCTGCGCTTGCGCCTGCTGCGCAGGAGGGTTTTCCCGCGGCTACCTCCGGCATCTGTACCTCGCGCGCGAGATTCTCGTTTTGCGGCTTCTGTCGCTCCACAACCTTCATTGGTACGGCGAACTAACACGCGAGGCGCGATCGGCCATCGAGAGCGGGCAGTATGTCGCGTGGTCCCACCGTGTTCTGACCGACCTGGCGGGCGACGGATCCGGGTGACGGCAAACGTCCGCCCGCGTACCCTGGCTGAAGAGCTCGGGATTCATGTCCAGCGACGAGAAGCGGCCGATCGGGAAGATACTTCTGCAGCGCAAACTCGTTTCGCAGAGTGAGCTCGACGCGTCCCTGCGAACCCAACGCCAGTCGGACAAGCCTGCGCCGCTCGCGTCTCAGCTCGTTGAAGAAGGCAAGATCGAGGAAGTCGAGGCACTCCGCGCGCTGTCCGAGCAACATGGCGTGCCCGGCATCGATCTCTCGCAGGTCGCCCTCGTCCTCGATCAGTTGCACGTCGTGCCGCGAGAGCTCGCCGAGACGCACCGCATTTTGCCGGTGCTCGTCCGAGGCGACCGAATCTTTCTCGCGATGGCAGACCCCCACGCCAAGCGCGTCATCGATGAGCTCGAGTTCGTGACCGGCAAGAAGGTCTACGCCTACATCGCCATGCACGCCACACTGATGAAGACCATCGGCCTAGCCTACGATGCCAGGGAACGTGGGGAGCGCCACTACCTCGGGCCGCGCGTTCCGGACGAGACCCTCCGGCAGCTGGGGCTTCTTCCCGCGAGCCCGCAACGGGATGCGCCGGCCATGCCGCCGCCTCTGCCGAGCCCCGGTACCGCCGCAGCCAAACCCGCCTCGCCGCCGCGGCCGGGCCCGCCCGCGCCTGCGCCTTCGGCCAAGCAGGCGGCGAAGCCGCCTCCGCTTCGCCCACCGCCTCCGTTGCCGGTGCCGGCAGCGGAACCGCCCAAGCCTCCCTTGGTCGTCGACGAGGCGGTCGCATCCGCCGCGGAAAGGTCCGAGCTGTCCACGGCGGAATTCGGCATTGTCGACGGCGAAGTTTCGAGCGTGAGCAATCTACCCGAGGACATGCGGGCAGGCTCTTCGCGAGCCGCTACGGCGACGGCGTCGGGAGCGGGAGCGGGCAAGCTCATTCTCGTGGTCGACGACGAAGAGGAGATTCGCAAACTTCTCAAGCGACTGCTCACCCAAAAAGGGCACCGCGTCATCGAGGCCGATCGAGGGCTACTCGCGCTGCGGCTCGTCAAGGATCACGTGCCGGACCTCATCCTCCTCGACGCGATGCTGCCGGAGCTGCACGGCTTCGACATCGCCCGACGCATCAAGGGGAGCGCCAAGTACGGCAGCATCCCGATCATCATGATGAGCGCCGTGTACAGAGGCTGGCGTATCGCAGAGGACTTGAAGCAAAATTACGGAATCGAAGAGTATCTGGAGAAGCCGTTCCGCATTTCGGACGTACTCGAGCTAGTTCAACGCTTGCTCACGCGCGTGCAAGGCGCCGTGGATGGGCGGGACCCGGAATACCTCTCCGCCGAGGCGGAAAAGGCGCTGCGCGACGGAGTGGCCGCTTACCAGGCCGGCCAGATCGACCAGGCCATCGAACATTTGAAGCACGGAGTATCCATTGATCCGCTCGCCTACCGACTCCGCTTTCATTTGGCTCTTCTCTACGGAAAGAAGGGCCAGGTGTACGAAGGGATTCAGGAACTCGAGCGCGCCGTGGATCTCAATCCACGGCATTTCGCGGCACTGAAGAACCTTGCCGTCCTGTACGAGAAGGCGGGATTCAAGAACAAGGCCGTGGAAATGTGGGAGCGATGCGTAGCGGCAGCACCCGATGAGGGCACGAAGAAATCCATTCGCGAGCGCTTGCACCAGCTGATCTGAGCACTCGCGAATGCCTGCCGTTCCCTGCTAACGTAACGCGGTCGAGGATCGTCGGCTTGAAGTTCCTCTGCGATCAATGCAAGGCCAAGTACCAAATCGCCGACGAGAAGGTCGTCGGCAAGACGGTACGAATGAAGTGCCGCAAGTGTGGCCACCTGATCGAGGTGCGTGCCGCCGTGACAGAGTCCAGCGTCGCGAGTGTTCCTCCGGCCGGCCCGCCGTCAGCCAGCGGACGACCTGCCTCGCGACCGCCAAAGCCGGCCCCCCCTCGATCGACGTCACTGACGGCAAGTTTCACCTCGGCACGGTCTCCCGCGCCGAAGCCTGACCGGCTTCCTGGCGCACTGGCGGGCGCGTTCAAGACGACGGTGCAACGCGAGGAAGAGGTGTCAGCGCCGTTCGACATGTCGGAGGTCTCGCCGAACGACGACTGGTACGTCGCCGTCAACGGCGTTCCCGTAGGCCCCGTGCGCGTTGCCGAGATCCGGCGCAAGGCATCGCTCGGCGCCGTGAACGAGGACTCGCTTGTCTGGCAAGAAGGATTGGACGAGTGGCGCCCGCTGCGCTCGTTTCCGGAGCTTGCTGCCATCGTTCGGCAGGCCGTGTCGGGAGCGCGCCCCTCGCTGCCGCCTCCCCCGCCCGAGACACGCGGGAGTCATCCGCCTCCCGGGCGTCCTGTCTCCGCGCGGCCGCCGGCACCGAGCGCCACGGCAAGGGCGGTCATGCTGCCGCGTGCCGCGCCGATCGGACCCCCGCCTCGAAGCAACGTGGTTCCGATCACATCGCGCTTGGCGACCGCCGAAAGGCTCGCCACGCCAGTTCCCGGCCCCGCCAGCCCTGGACCGGGAGCCACGTCCCCTCTCGCAGCCGAAAGACACGCGGTCGCCGCAATCGCCACAGATCCTTTCGCCTTTCCGGCAGCTCCGCCGAACGCACCGGTCGCGCTCTCCGGGGATCGTTCGGCATCAGTTCCTGCCACCGCGGAGCGCAGCCGACGGGCGGTGCCGTGGATGCCCATCGCGATGGTCGCCGCCGCATGTGCCTTCGGTATCACGGCAGCCATCTCGATTTTCCTGCGGCCCGCAACGCCTTCTCCGCAACCGATCGCCGCCGCTCAGACCCCCATTGCGCCGGCCGCGCCACCGACTGCACCCGCCGCCCCCACGGAATCATCCGATCCGGCGCCCATCGCTGCGCCTCCGACCCGAGCGCAGGTTGCATCCACCGGCGCGCACGCCTCATCGAGCTCCACGGCGTCGGCCGGGCGTTCTCTCGATCTGCACGGACTGACGCAGAGCGCGACCGTGGCACTCGGCGACGATCCGGGGATCGGCGCCGGAGCGGCCGCAGCGGGCCAGTGCCTCTCCCAAGGTCAGATTCTTCAGGTCATCGGTCAGCATCAGGTGGCCGTCCGCCGGCTGTGTTGGGACCGCAATCCGACCGCCAGGCCCTCGGTCGGTATTGCCGTTTCGATGACCGTCGCCCCGGACGGCACGACGCAAAGCGTGTCCGCGTCCGGCGATGACACAGCGGTGGCCAAGTGCATCGAGAACGACATCCGAAGCAACTGGCGCTTCGGGAGCGTTGGCTGCTCGCAGCGGATCAGCATCCCGTTCAAGTTCGTCCGCCAGTGATTTCTGGGCCAGTGAGCGGAAGACGGCGGGACGTCAGGGGATTCGGGTTCCGCGCGAACGAGTTCCTCGCTACAAGAAGACCCGAAATGGACAAGACTCGTGTTCGGGTGCTCATGAGTCTCTGGGTGCCTGCCCTCGTCGCTCTCGCAGGGGCATGTCGATCAAGCAACACCGTTGCGGCCAACGCCCCGGCGATGGCGGCGGGTCCCGCCGCGGCTTATCCGGCGCCGCCGCCCGGCTACCCGGCAGCGTACCCAACGACGCCCTCGGCCGGGGCGCTCCCGTCCGCCGCATCGGGGTACGCGCCTCAGCCTGGTTCGGCGCCGCCGACAACGACCGCCCCGCTACCGGGCTACCCTGCTGCGCAGCCCCAGCCGACGGCGACGCCCGCAGCAAGTGCATCTCCAGTCGCCTCTTCGGGGCCTCTCGCCCCGGCGGACCCGAACACGTTGCAGGCGATCTTGGCGGGCATCCAAGGCGCGCTGCAAGGAACGCTCGTACTGCCTGGATCGCTGCCGACCGACCTAACCGAGGCAGGGCTGAAGGCGCAAGCGCTTCGCTTGGCGCCGGGTATGCAGCCTGAAGGTGAGCAGCTCAAGCAGAACCTGACCGAAGGCCAGCACGCGGTGATGATGGTCACGCTGCAAGCGGGCAAGTGTTACTCGATTCTTGGATACTCTCCGCAGGGCGGGGTGAAGGACCTTGACCTGAACCTGCTCGCCCCGCCGTTTTTCTTGACCCTCGCGGGTCAGGACATGACGCACAATAGCGCGCCATCGATCGGCGCGGCGCCAAACCCCATGTGCCCGGTCATCGCGTTCCCGCTGCAGTACAAGCTCGATGTCTTTGCCCGACTCGGATCCGGCCAAGTCGCTGTGCAGCTCTACTCCAAGGCGAAGTAAGATCCCCGGCTTCCGGCGGCGCTCGGGGCAAGGCGACTCACGCGGGCCGAAACGCCGCCTGCGGGGGCTCGGGGCAGCCTCGCGCTGCCGGCAACGTTGCCGGCACCGAGGCCGACAGGGCGGAGTGACGGCTCTGCGCGAAATCACGCGGCTCGATCCAGCCTATCCCTCGCGCTTGCGTCAGGATTCCGGAGCGCCGCCCTGCATCCTTTTTCGGGGCGGATGCCTGGAGGCCGAGCACTCGGTCGCCGTGGTGGGCGCCCGCAACGCGACCCGCGGCGCGATTCGCTTCGCCGAAAGGCTTTGCGCTGCCCTGGTTCGGGCCGGCGTAGTCGTGGTGTCCGGAGGGGCGTTGGGCGTCGACGCCGCCGCGCATCGAGCTGCGATCCATGCCGGTGGAAGGACATGGGTGATCGCGGGGACAGGACCGGATAGGTGCTATCCATCGGATCACGCTGAACTTTTCGATGTGATTGGCGCCGGCCCCGGCGCGATGGTCTGGCTGTTCGGGCCCGGTCCCCCTCCACGCAGCTCGTTTCTCACCCGCAATCGCGTCCTCGTCGCCCTCGCCGACGCGGTGGTCGTCGTTCAGGCGGGCCTTCCTTCCGGCGCGCTTCATGCGGCATCCTGGGCGAAACGGTTGCAAAAGCCGTTGTGGGTCGTGCCGGCCGCCCCGTGGTCGAAGGGGTTCGCCGGATCGATGCGCCTCCTCGGCGAGGGGGCTAAGCCCCTCACTTCGTCGACCGAACTGCTCGCGTCGTTGAATCTGCACGCCGTTGATGGGCTCGCGCATCGGGCCGAAGAAACGGGAGACAGCCGCGATCGGCCCCCACCCGCGTACACGTTTTCATCTAGTGAACGCAATGTGTTAGACGTTATGTCGAATGTTTCGCTTCACCTCGACGCCATCACGGCTCAGAGTCGCGAGTCGGCCCAAGCGGTCGCGGCTGCGCTCTTGACGCTGGTCTTGGAGAACGTAGTAGTAGAGACCCCGCCCGGCTTCTTCCGCCGACGAGATTCCCGGGAACGGGTCCGGTTCGGTGGCCTAAGTGAAAGAGAAGCTCCTGATGGCAAAGATACTCGTGGTCGTGGAGTCGCCCGCGAAGGCCAAGACCATCAAGAAGTATCTGGGGCCCAACTTCGAGGTCGTCGCCTCCAAGGGTCACGTTAAGGATCTTCCGAAGAAGCTGGGCGTCGACATCGAGAAGGGCTTCCAGGAGACTTACGAAGTCGTCCCCGGCAAGGAGAAGGTCCTCCAGGAGCTCAAGGTAGCCGCCCGTGGCGTCGACGAAGTCTTGCTTGCGACCGACCCCGACCGCGAGGGTGAGGCGATTGCCTGGCACATCGCCGAGGAGCTCAAGTCGAGCAAGAGGTCGACCAAACGAGTCGAATTCCACGAGATCACGAAAAAGGGCGTCGAGTACGGCGTCGCTCATCCGAGAGAGCTCGACAAGAACCTGTATGATGCGCAGCGTGCGCGTCGCGTCCTCGACCGAATCGTGGGCTACGACGTGTCCGCGCTCGTGTGGAGCAAGCTCGCGTTCGGGCTGAGCGCGGGGCGTGTGCAAAGCGTCGCGTTGCGGCTCATCGTCGATCGAGAACGCGAAATCGAGGGATTCGTACCGGTCGAGTACTGGAACTGTGGCGCGGCGCTGGCCGGCGTCAACGGCGGCTCGAACGGGCAGCCTTTCGTCGCACGCCTCGCATCCCGTGGCGGAGACAAGATCGTCGTCAGCCACAGCGATGAAGCCGCGCGAGTACGGGCCGATCTCGAGGTGGCGTCCTATGCCGTCTCGAAGGTGACGCGGAGCGAACGCAAGCGCCACCCGCCGGCGCCGTACACCACGAGCAAGCTGCAGCAGGATGCAGTCAATCGGCTCGGTTTCGGGGCGAAGCGAACGATGCAAGTGGCGCAAGGGCTTTACGAGGGTGTCGACCTCGGCAAGGACGGCGGTCCCGTCGGCCTCATCACGTACATGCGCACCGACTCGACGCGGCTCTCGCCGGACGCGGTGAACGAGGCCCGAAGCTTCGTGGCGGCGCGATACGGCGCAGCATGGGTTCCGGCGCAGCCGAACGTGTTCAAGTCCAAGAAGAACGCCCAGGACGCGCACGAGGCCATCCGTCCGACGTCGCTCGAACTGCCGCCCGACGCCGTCCGCAGGCACCTCAAAGACGAGCAGTTCAAGTTGTACAAGCTCATCTGGGACCGTTTTGTGGCATCTCAAATGACGCCGGCCGTCTACGACCAAACGAGCGCCGAGATCGATGCTGCGGCCCCCGAAGGCATCTCGGGCGGGATCGCCTACGGTCTGCGCGCGAGCGGCCGGGTGCTCAAGTTCAGCGGTTGGCTCGAAGCGTATGGCAAAGGCGAATCGACCACCAAGGCGGGATCGCTCGCGGGTGAAGGTGAGGGCGAGGAAGAAAAGGCGCAACGCACCAACGGCGAGGCCCGTGACGCAAAGGATCTTCTGACCGACGATGCCGAGGCGACCTTGCCCGAGTTGGCCGAAGGTCAACTGCTTCGCTTGGTCACGCCGCCGGGGGTGATCGCGGAGCAGAAGTTTACGCAACCCCCGCCGCGATACTCCGAGGCGTCGCTCGTCCGTGAACTCGAGGAGCGCGGTATCGGCCGGCCGAGCACTTACGCCGAGATCATCAGCAAGGTGCAGGCGCGCGACTACGTGGAAAAAATCGACGGCGGGCGGTTTCAACCGACGACGCTCGGGAAGTTCGTCGTCGACGGCCTCGTGAAGAGCGAGCTCGATTTCATGGACCCGGCGTTCACGTCGAACATGGAAGAAGAGCTCGACGAGGTCGCTGCGGGCCACGAAGAGCGAGTCGACTTGTTGAAGCGCTTCTACAAGCGCTTTCGCGCCCAGCTCGATCTGAGCAAAAAAGGCAAGCGCTGGAACCCGGAACCGGAGCCCACCGATCAGCGGTGCGACCTGGATGGCGGAGTCATGCTGAAGCGCTGGTCGCGCAACGGTTGGTTTCTGGGGTGCGAGAATTACCCCGAATGCAAGAGCACCCGCGATCTCGGCGCCGACGGGCTGCCCGCACAACCCCGCGCGACCGGCATCGACTGCGACAAATGCGGCAAACCGATGGTCATCAAGAGCGGCCGTTTCGGCGAGTTTTTGTCGTGCACCGGCTATCCGGAGTGCAAGAACGCGAAGCCCGTTCCACTTGGGATCAAGTGCCCCAAATGCGGCGGCGACCTCATCGAAATTCGCCCGAAAAAGCGCGGGGGAAAGACCTTTTACGGCTGCTCGAACTACGGCGACGAATCCATCAAGTGCGACTTCAAGCTCTGGCAAAAGCCCGTGACCGAGCCGTGCCCGGATTGCGGAGCCACGTTTCTGCTGTTGGGCGGCACGCGGGCACGGCCCGCCATCGTATGCGCGAACAAGGAGTGCGGATACAAGCGCCCGGTCGGCGAGCCGCCGCCCAACGCATCGGCACCGATCGGCGGCATCACCGACCACGAGCAGACCCCGAGTGCGACCGCTTGAAGGGGCCGACGCGCAGGTTGCCATTTTTCGAATGACGCCGAATCGTTGAGCGCATGCTGACTCGGCTGGGGTTGCAAGACGCGTTCGACATTGCCGACCGCGCCGTCGATGAGACGAGCGATGAAGCCTTCGATCGCACCGCGTTCGCTCTGCGCGCGCTGGACCTGGTGAATCCCGGGCGATTGACTATCGCCGTCTGCGAGGGAGCCGCGCGCATGCGAGTCGAGTCCGGCCCGATTTGGGGACAGTGCAACCGGCGATGGGCCTTGCTCGCGGTCCCGCCGAAAGCTTCGAAGCGAGCCATTGCCCTCGCCGTCGCCGAACTGACGCCGTGTCCTCGCGCGTACGCGCTCGATGTGCTGATGGACGAAGCTTCACGGACCGTCCTCGGATGAGCGAGACGTCCGGCGCTTACATCACGCGCGAAGGTGCCAAACGCCTCCAGGACGAGCTCGCGCGGCTGCTCGCTCACGATCGCGCCAAGATTGTGACGGAAGTCGCGGATGCGGCGGCCCAGGGGGATCGAAGCGAAAACGCCGAGTACATTTACGGCAAGAAGAAGCTCCGTGAGATCGACCGTCGCATCCACTGGCTCACCAAACGGCTGGAGACCATCACCGTCGTCGAGCCACGGGAGGTGGTTGCTGGAGTCGTGTTCTTCGGGGCCTACGTCGAGGTCGAGGACGAAAGCGGTGCGAGGACGACCTATCGGATCGTGGGCGAGGACGAGATCGACCTGGATCACGGATGCGTGTCGTACCGGTCCCCGCTCGGCCGAGCCGTGCTCCGACGCCGGATCGGCGATACCGTCCTGCTCGTCCGTCCAAGTGGGCAAGTCGAACTCAGGATCGTTGCCGTGCGTTACTGAGTCACGTCCTTGCTAGCTCTTCTCGGCGAGAATGATGGTGCGAGGGGACTCATCGCCGAAGAACACCCCCGGGGTCTCTACGCGACCGCTCACTTCGCGAACTTTGAAGCCTTGTTCGTGTAGAATTTTTCCGAGCTCGTGCAAGCTATAGACTCGAATCGAGTATTCGATCTCGCGCGAACGGCCGTCATCGAGCATCACGGTTCGCTTCACCTTCAGGCGGCTCGTGATGAAGTCGACGTTCATTTCGTCCATGCACACGCAGCCGTCACCTTCGAACCATGCAAGCGATGGAGCGTGTCGGATCAGAAAATCGCGGTTGACCACGTCGAGAAGAAACCGGCCTCCGGCTTTGAGGGCTCGACCGATCCGCTCGACCACGTTGCAATTCTTGTCTTCCTCGAAGTACCCGAAACTCGTGCTCCAGCAGTAGACGCCGTCGAACTGCTCCTCAAAGGCCATCTCGCGCATGTCGCCCTGCACGAAGTTGAGTTTGGCGCCTCGCTCTTGCGCATCTTCGCCCGCTCGGGCGAGCATCGCGAGCGAAAGGTCAAATCCGACCACCTCGTAGCCTCGACGAGCGAGTTCGGTCGCGTGACGGCCTGTGCCGCAAGCAAGATCCAGCAATGTGCCGTTGCGTTCCACTCCGAGACTCTCCTCGACGAATGTCACCTCGCGACCGATCTGGGCGTCCGTGACTTTTTCGGCGGCCCGCAGATAGTCGTCGTTGAAGAGCTCCTCCCACCATAGCCGGGGTTTACGCCGCGCCCCCGAAGCATCGGTCGGCTGCGAGGGCATGCTTCCCACGCGCGGCGGCACGATGACGAGCGAAGGACGAAGGCCGCGCGACAGCGGAACCTTCGAGACGGGAACAAAGGCCGGCGGCGACACGGCGCGAACCCGCATCGGTGCAACCGGTGATGCGGGCCCCGCGGGCAGCGTATCGAGCGCAACCACGTCTTCGGCGGCGACTTCGGGAACCTCACCGGGATCCGAGCGACGACCTGCGTCGTCGGCGGCGTAGGCCTCGTCGGCCGCGGAGTCCGCTTGGGACCGAGCCGCGGGGCTCTCCAGCGTCGGGATGGGGGTGGGGGTCGGTGTCGGAATCGGTATCGCGGTTGCGGGCGGTGGCGGGGTCGAGGGGGGCGACAAGACGACGCGCGGCGTCAGGGGAAGGGCGAAATCATCTTCGAACTGGACCTCGACCTCATCGTCCGACTCCAGGTCGAGCGGTGCCATCATTCGGGGCGTCGTCGGTTCCGCATCCGGCACCATGTCGGCCGGAAACCGCAGGTCGCTCTCCGCTTCCGATTCCGATCGATTCTGCGGGTCCCCCGGATCGGGCGGGGGTGGTTCCGAAATCGTGATGATTCGCGTTGGCGTAACCTGCGGACGCGACGGATCGACGGCCGGAAATGCTGGCTCCGACGAAGCCTGCGGGCGGGCGCCCCCCTCCGGGGCAAGGTTTGGTCGCGAGATTTCGTCGTCCGGGATGCGCAGGGCGTGCCGCCTTCGGCCCGATCCCGATTCGGACGACTCGCGCGACGGCGGGCTGGACGCGCTAACCACCGATGCTCCGGAGCCGGCCTCCACATCGGCGGACCTGTCCGGAGCCGCCGGGCTCAAGCTCTGAACGGTCGTCGCCCCCTCAACCGGCTGGGCCATCGGCACCGCTTGGCGGTCCTCGCCCATCGTCAGGCCCCCTGCCCGTTCGGTGATGCACGAAGACCTGCGGCTTGCAGGCCGGAGCCGGAAGCTCGAAGAAGCGCTTGTCCGTAGCGAATCGGCCCTTCCTCCACGAGCCATGCTCCGGCCGTCCCCTCCTCGACGAGAACGATGGCCGTGGACCCGAGGTGAAAGGCTCCAATCTCTTCGCCGCGAGCGATCCGGATCGGCGGGTCTAGAACGTGATCTCCGAAGGGCACGTCTCGAGCGTCCACGCCGATTGCAGTGATGCGGCCGACGATCATGGCGACGACCATGACGACCCCGACACGGCCGAGGCCGGCGTCGGCGTCGATCTCGATGAGCACCCGGCGGTTGCGGCAGAGTAAGTTGGCGACGTGGCGCATGCCGACCGCGTTCACCGGGAAATAATCCCCCGGAATGGAACGGATCCGGCGGATCTCGCCCCCAACGGGCGCGTGCACACGGTGATAATCGCCGGGCGACAAGTACACGACGAAGCCGGCCCCCGCCGAGAAGCGCTTCGCTTGCTCAGCGTCGCCGACGAGTTCCTCGACCGAATAGGCTCGGCCCTTGACGACGAACTCGGATCGCGAGTCGATTCGGACCATGGACTCGATTCGCCCATCGGCGGGGCTGACCACCGTCCGCGGGTCTGGAGCGACCGGCCGCACGCCTTCGCGCAACTTTCGGGTGAAGAACGCATCAAAGCTCGGCCACGTGCCGGACCCCGCCGCCTCGTCGAGTGCCACATCGTAGGCGCGTGAGTACAGACCAACAACTGCGCGCCCGATGGCCGGCGACCACAGATGGTCCGCAAGATGGCCGAGCGCTTGACCGATGCGGGCGCGTGGAAGGACGCGCAGGATCTGGGCGGTGACATAGGTGGCGGCGCTCATCGGTGAGGGCGCCGGTCGCCCGCGAGGAGCGATGAGCGGCCCAGAGCCACGGGTTGGGTCTCGGTTGTGTTTTGGGCAGCGGGCGATGCTGGGCGCCCCTCGTTAATCATCGTACGCGCGGCCATCGGGGCCGGTCAATCTCCTGGAATTTCGCCCGCTAGTCGCCTTCCGATTCGAACGGCGGTCCAGAAAAGGCGCGAGCCGCATCGCACAAGGGACCCGATGCATCCGGGGAGGCGACCGATGTCGACGGATCGGCCGCTTCGCACACTGCCTCGGGATCGAGCGGATCAGTGGACACCGCTTGGCCAAAGGCCGCACTCATCGTAGGTGCGTCGCCCACTCGGCGCGCCCAGCGACCACGCAGGGCCCACCAGGGACCAAATGACGAGGCGACGCGACGCACATCGGCAACCAATGGGCCAACCTGGCCGGACTGGTTCGCCGCTTCGAGGGCACGGCCGCGGAGCCATGAGACGCTCGGGTCCACGGGCGAGCCCTCGGAGCCCCTCGAAGCAGCGGTCGACCGACTCGCCTCGAACCGGTCGAGCTCTTTCAGAGTGTCATCGGCGTGGCCTCTTGAAAGAAGCAGCTCGGCCAGACGAACCCGCTCGCGAAGCTCGCGAAGCGCCGCCGTGCTCTTCGCTTCGCCTCCAAGATCGAAGAGCGGCGGCCATGGCGCGCGCGGGCGCGATGCCATCGCCGCGCGCCAACGGCCGTCCCACGTCTTGAGATCCGCGCCGCTCGCGGCGACGAGCGCCGCGTTCGCGTCCTTGCTATCTCGCACCGCCCGCAGGAGCTTCGGGAGAGCGCCGTCTCCTTCGCTGTCGACGTAAAATCGCACGAAGCTCGTGACTTCGGCAAATGCGACCATCGCGGCGTCGGCGCTCGGCAGCATCGCGATGCTCGGTCCGAGCTTATCGAACGCAACGGTCAAACCACGATCCATGCCATGCTGGACGACGCTCTCCGCCGACGGCAGATCGTCGAACGGTCCCGCCTCGCGCCACCGGATCTCCTGTCGCTTCGCGACGCCTTCCTGCAGCCAAAGGGGCGCCTGATCGCGTGTGATGCGCGTGACGGCCAGATGCGTGAGCTCGTGAGCCATGGTGTCGCGCCAGGGAAAGCCGTGACGCGTTGCGCGGGGGCTCAACAGCGTCACCCGTCCCCACTTCGCCACCGCCACGGTTCCCGTCGTCTTGGCACTCTCGTAGGGCAATCCGGTCATGGCCGACAGAGACAGCAAATCCCGGACGACCACGATTCTCGTCGGGAGCGGCCAGTCGACCTGCAGATCGCGCGAGAGGGCGTCGCGCACCTCCGCCACGGTGTCGAACAGCAGCGGCGCGAGCGGCGCGTCGTTGTCGTCCTGCCACCGCACTTCGATTCCGCGCACCTCGTCTCTCGAGATCGTCAGCGAGGCCGTGACCCTTTGACAGCCCCGCGCAATGTCCGCGAGCCCTTCGCCGTCTCCAATTCGTTGCACGTCCGAGCGTCCAAGGATCGCCGATGCCCCGTCGCAATCGAGCTCGTAGAGCGCCAGTCGTGCGCGCTCGAGCGCGAACCGGGGATCGTCGGTGATTCGCTGCAGCGCGCGAAGGTCGCGACGCGCCTCGTCGAAGTCGAAGCCGACGATCAACCACTGCAGGCGCTGGGCCAGATCGAGCTGCGCCTGCGAAGGCTTCGTCGCAACGATCGCGAACGCCGCGAAGAGAACGGCCGCGGTCCACGCAGCGAACCCTCGTAATCGGGTGCCGGAACTTCGCGCCTTCACCGCAGCAGACCCTCCGCATAGCGCTGTACGGCATCCTTAAGGGCTCCGGTCGAAGGCTGCCCGAGCCCCCGCATGACACGGCGCCGGAACTCTTCCGGGCCTTTGTGTTCCCCCGCGTTCGGGATCGCGACCACGTCCCGACTGGGCCCTTGCCCGTCTCCGTCATCGCCCGAAGAGCGTCCCGGATCGTCGTCGCCTTGAAGCTGCTGGCGCGCTGCATCGAGGGCGCGCTGTGCTTCATGCTGCAGGTCGAGCCCCTTGTCGGCATCGCCCTTCTGGAGCGCGCGGGCCGCGTCGCGCGCAGCCCGCTCCGCGGCCTCAATCGACTCGACCGCCTGTTGAGGAAATGATGCCTGGTCGCGCCCCCGTTGTGCGAGCTCTCGCGCTCGCTCGGCGAATCGTTCCTCCTGCTCGCCTCCTTGCTCGAGTCGATCGCGAGCCCGCTCGGAGGCGCGCCGGCGCAGCTCGACTCGCTGTCCTTCGGCCCACTGCACCTCACCCTCCATCTTGGTGCGCGCATCCTCCACCTCTCGCTGTCGTTCGCCACTCGGGTCGTCCAGCCAGCCTCTGCGCTGCAGCATTCGCTTGGCTTCGTCGAGCGAGCCCACGGCACTGCGCCCACTCTCGACCGCATCGTCCGCCCTCCCATCTTCGAGCGAACGCGCCATCTGCTCGGCGAGATCGCGCGCCGCCGAGCCCTTGCTGGTCCACGAATCGCTGCCCATGCCAATGGCGGGCAGTCGGCGCGCTGCATCGCGAACCGCCTGGGCGTGGCGCTTGGCCGAATCGCGCAGCTGCTTCATCTCCTCGTCGCTCATCGCGCCCGCGAGCGCCTGTTCGACCTTGTCGATTTCGCCGGCATGCTCTTGTGCGAGCCGCTCCAGGTCTTGAGCCGCGGCGTTGAAAGCCTGCTCGACGTCATCGGAGGGCCCACCGTCGTCGGCCGGCGTATCACGAATTCCACCCGATTCCCCGCCGCCGCGGTCGCGGCCTCCGCGCGCATCGAAGGAGGGATCCGGTTGCCTGAGCCTTGCTGCGAGATCGCGGGCGGCCAGTTCCGCATGTGGAAAATCGGGAACATCACGCGCGCGTTTCACGCGCGCAAGATCGGCGGCGACAATCTCTCCGAGATCGCGTCCCAGAGATCCTAGACGTCGCAGGATCTGGCCGCCGGCAGAGATCACGGCCGTCGCCGCGTCCATGCGCGCGACGCCTCGCGAGCGCGCGTCCGCGGCGTCGTTTTGCACCTGGCTGGCTCCGTGCGCAAGATCGTCCGCGACGTCGGCCAGCTCCTTGCTGGAGCTGCGCGCGTCGCGCATTCCGAGCCCTCGTACGATCGCATCGGTGACCAGCAGGTAACGCTCCGTGGCTTTCACGGCGTCGGCATGCGACGTGCTCGAAGGACGGCGTGCCTCCACGTCCACCGCGTTGCGCAGCAACTGTTCCTTGGCGACGAGCATCGCACGAACGTGCGCCGGAACACGAACGCCACCGAAAGTCTCGGCCAACGAGTGCATGAGCACTTGTTGGCCCTCGACCCCCCGCCTCTGGCTCTCGACGGCGAGCTCTTGGCGCTCCGTCCGCGAGGGCCGGTCACCGCTTTCGATGCGCCATGCGAGTGTATCGACGAGTGAATCGCGCAACCGGCGAAGCACGTCGAGAAGCCGGGCTTCGGGTTCCCCTATATCGGGCGGAATGACGGTAATCGCGTCGCTGGCGCCCCACTTGGGCCCGGTCAACGGGTCGTTGTCTTTCGCCTCGACGGTAACGGAGACGGGCGCATGGCTCTTCGCCAGGAAGCCGTCGCGCAGTCGCAGCACGCTGCCACCTTTGAAGCTCGTCGTCTCGCCGTCGAGCCGCGCCAACACGCGCCGCTCTTCGCGCATGCCGGAGCGCAAGACAAGATGGATCTCGCGCAGTCCGTTATCGTCGGCCACGCTGTAGCGAACGGCAATGTCTTCGACAGCATCGATGAGTCTCAGCTGTCGGGGAGCGCCCTCCAGTGCGACGGTGGGTGCAAGGTCAGGAACGGACTGGACCTCGAGCGCGCGCGACTCGGCAATGACGACATCACCAAAGCGCGCGACGACGCGCAGGCTCGTGCTCTGCGTCAGCAACCAACGCGCAACCACCGCCCCCGAGCCATCTTCGACGAAGGGCTCCTCGGACGTCCCGTCCGTCAACAGCAGCGACCTGCCCGGATGGATCGGCAAGCCCCGCAGCGTCGTCGCCGTGCCGTAGGGCAGAACGAGCGGAGTCGATGAAGGCTCGTGGACCTCGCTTCGGTGAAGGTAATCCGGAGGCCGTGCGTCGAGCTGGACGTCGTCGAGCCAACCCATATTCACCGGCGCAACGCCTCGTCGCGCGACGAGGACGTCGCCTCCTTCCAGCACCGACCACGCTCGCGCGAGCCCGATCGCGAGAACGCAAGCACCCGTGACGAAAGCCGCCGCACCCACTCGGCCGGCCGATCGCGATGCGCGCTCCATCATCTCTCGAGATGGGATCTGCGCTAGGGCGCGCGCTACGTGGACCCGGGCCAACTCGGCGGAGGTGCCATCCGCCCTCGCCTCACCGCGAGGCCCGAGCAGCGAGAGCGCACGAAGCACCCGATCGGCGCGCGCTCGGTCGATACGGCTTATCGGTCCGGAGACAATGCGGGTCGGATCGCTTCGCCACCGGCCTTCCACGAACCGCCACAAGAGGCTGAACACCCCGCTCGCGACGATGGCCGCCGCGG
>Ga0187863_10000475_pt1 | contig 34238 bp, 31 predicted proteins | sample June2016WEW_11_1_FD_132975 | JGI IMG/M metagenome (GOLD analysis project Ga0187863, IMG submission 132975) | Peatland microbial communities from SPRUCE experiment site at the Marcell Experimental Forest, Minnesota, USA - June2016WEW_11_10 | ecosystem: Environmental > Terrestrial > Soil >...
CCGAGGAAGTGGCCCGGTTCGTCCAACCCCACCCGTCGTTGTCAGAAGTTTTCGGCGAGACAGTTCTCGCCCTGGCCGGAAGAGGTCTTCACGTTGGCTGACATAACGATGCCTCAACTTGGTGAGACCGTCACCGAGGGGACCATTACCAAGTGGCACAAGCGCGTCGGCGAAGCCGTCGCCGAGGACGAGGTCCTCTTCGAGGTCTCGACGGACAAGGTCGACTCCGAGGTGCCGTCGCCCGCCGCCGGCGTCCTCAGCGAGATCCTCGTCCCCGAGGGCGAGACGGTCGAGGTCGGCGTGAAGCTGGCCGTGATCGGCGACGGTTCGGCGGCGTCCCCTTCGGACGACGCACCCGTCGCCGCGGCGGCGGAATCCGCCCCCGCTCCACCGGCACCGGCAGCCGCCCCTCCGCCGCAAGCTGCATCACCACCGCCGCCTGCTCCGGCACCCACTCCGGCACCCACGACGCCTGCACCTGCTTCTGCGGCCAGGAGCAACGGGGACGGCCTAGGGCCCAACCTGCTGTCGCCCATGGTGCGCAAGCTCCTGGCCAGGGAGTCCCCCGAAGCGCTGGCCACCCGAGTGGTGGCGGAATCGAAACTCGCGGACCCCGCGGTCCGCAGACAGCTATGGCTGGGCGGAAAGACCGCAGTGGATCAATCGCGCGATCCCATGATCGAGCTGGCCCGCTCGATCGACGGTGATTCGCGTGCGCTGCGCAGGCAACTCGACGACGAGGTCGAGGCCCCGATCACCGCCGCATCGGCACGGATCGCCGCCGCGCGCTTCAAGGCCTTCGGCACCCGGATCTATCCCGACGCGACCTTCACGCTGCGTTTGAACTACGGAACGGTGGCGGGATGGACGGAGGGCGGCACGGCCGTGGAACCGTTCACGTATCTCGACCGGGCATTCGAGCGCGCGACCGGGTCGTCGCCTTTCAAGATTCCGGACCGCTGGATGAAGGTCAAGGATGACCTCGATATGCGAACCCCGTTTTGCATATCGACCAGCAACGACATCGTCGGAGGCAATTCCGGGAGCCCGTTGATCGACGTGCACGGCAGTATTGTCGGCATCATGTTCGACGGCAACATCGACTCGATCGCCGGGTCGTATTGGTTCAATCCGGCCACCAACCGCGCGATCGCCGTGCATCCGGCGATCATTCGCGAGGCGCTCGATAAGGTATACGGGGCAAAGGCATTGTTGACCGAGATGGGAGGATCATGAGCAGCAGCGATTCGGCGAAAATTGGGCAGCTTAGCGAGCCCGGCGAGTACGACCCAGCGATGCTCGATCTGCTTCAGCTCCTGTGGGGCGATGGGTTCCTATCGCCCGGCGGCTCCGACGAGCTGGATCGCCTCTTCGAGGGCAGCGATATCCGCGGCTGCGATGTCTTGGATATCGGATGCGGCCTCGGCGCCATTGACGAGCTGCTCGTCACACGATTCGGCGCGCGTTCGGTCATCGGCGTCGACATCGATCCCTCCCTGGTGAAGGGAATGCATCAGCGTGTCGAGCGCGCCGGACTATCGGCGCGGATTCGCGGCATGAAGGTGGACGGTGGGGCGCTGCCGTTCGACGCGGCGAGCTTCGATGTCGTGTTTTCAAAGGACTCGATGGTTCAGATTCCCGATAAGGCCCAGATCTATGCCGACGTCCTGCGTGTGCTTCGTCCCGGCGGACGACTCATCGCGAGCGACTGGCTGCGCGGCGGCACGGGAAGCTACTCGCCGGAGATGATGGAATTCTTCAGACTCGAAGGGATCGCCTACAACATGGTCACCCTGCAGGAAAGTGCGGCCGCCCTTGCCGCCGCCGGCTTCGTTGACGTGGAGATACGCGACCGCCACGGTTGGTATCTGGGGCTCGCCCAAAAGGAGCTCGCCGCCTTGGAAGGAGCGCTGAATTCCGTCGTCGTGAGTCGCATCGGCGAGGAGCGGGCGCAGCATTTCATCGATAATTGGCGCCAGCTCGTGGTGGTGGTGAACCGCGGCGAGCTTCGCCCCGGCCATCTGAAAGCCGCCAAGCCCGGAGGGCGCTGAGCGGGCTCCAGCCTGCGATCATTGCGGGATGATCGCCGAGGCCCGGCCCCGGAGCACGAACTTCTGAATCTTGCCGGTGGCGGTTTTCGGCAACTCGGACACGAAATGAAACGCCGTCGGCACCTTGAAATGAGCGAGGGCGCCGCGCGCAAACTCGTGAAGCTCCGCCTCCGTAGCGCGCGCGCCCGGGCGCAGAACCACGAACGCGTGGGGGGTTTCGCCCCATTTCTCATGGGGCATGCCGACGACAGCGGTCTCCAGCACGGCGCGATGGCGCAGCAACGCGCCTTCCACCTCGATGGACGAGATGTTCTCGCCGCCGCTGATGATCACGTCCTTGAATCGGTCGCGAATCTGCACATAGCCGTCCGGATGCACCACGGCCGCATCGCCGCTGTGGAACCAGCCGCCGCGAAACGCGGCCGCCGTCGCATCGAGGTCGTTGTAATACCCGCGCATCACCACATTGCCGCGGGCGATGATCTCGCCGAGCGTCGAGCCATCGTGCGGCACGTCCCGCATGTGTTCGTCGACCACCCTCAATTCGCCCGAAGTGATCAGCTCGACTCCTTGGCGAGCCTTCACCGTCGCACGATCGGCGCCCGACAGCTCCGCATGTTCGGGCAAGGGCTCGCAGATGGAGATGAACGGCGCGGTCTCGGTGAGCCCGTAGACATGCGTGACCTCCCATCCGAGCTCCGCCTCAAACCGTTCGATGGTCGCCGCGGCCGGCGGCGCGCCCGCGGTGAACACTTTGACCCCGCGGCGCAATCGTGACCGCTGATCGTCCGGCCCGTTCGCTATGGCAATGAGCACGGTCGGCGCCGCGCACAGATGAGTCACCCGTTCCCGGTTGACATGCTCGTAGATATTTTCGGCGTCGACCCGGCGGAGACAGATGTGCGCGGCCCCCGCTGCGGTCACCGTCCAGGTGAAGGTCCAGCCATTGGCATGGAACATCGGCAGCGTCCACAGGTAGCGGTCGGCCGGACTCATCGGCCAATGCGTGAGCGTACCGATGGAATTCACCCAGGCGTTCCGATGCGTAATCATGACGCCCTTGGGCCGCGACGTGGTGCCGCTGGTATAATTGATGGCGAGCAGATCGCTCTCGACGATCTCGTTCACGTCGACGGGGGCTGAGCGCTCCTTGAGCAGGGCCTCATAGGACAGCCAGCCGCTCTTTTCACCCTCCAGCGCGACGAAATGCCTGACACTCGGCATGCGCGCCCGCACCGCGTCGATCAAGTCCAGATACTCCGAATCCACGCAGATCACTTTCGCGCCGCTGTGCGTCACCATGTACACGAAGTCATCCGCGGTCAATCGGTAGTTCATCGGCACGATGACCGCGCCGCGCTGCGGGATGGCGTAGAACTGCTCCAGATGTCGATGCGTGTTCGGCGAGATGGTCGCGACGCGATCGCCTTTGCCCACACCGAGCGCCGCGAGCCCCGCGGTCCACCGGTCACAACGTTCGCAGAACTGCGCGTACGTCAACCGCAATTCGCCGTCGACCACTGCGAGACGCCCGCCGTACAGCTTGCCGGCGCGGCGCACGAAATCCAGCGGAGTGAGCGGAGTTTCCATGGGCGAGTCGGCTATTTTTCCTTGAGCCGGTGACTCTCGCCGGCGCGCAAAGTCATGCCGTAGATTTTGTTGAGTTCCGCGATCTGTGCCAAGGTCTCGGCCGAGAACGGCTCCCGGCCTTCGAACGCGTGCAATACGATACCTTCCAAAAGATCGCCCAGCGACAAATCCTTGAGTTCCGCGAGACCCTTCAACACCTTCAACAGGCGCTTTTCGATCCGCACACCGGTTTGAACCCGCTCGATTTCGATCATTCTTGCTCGCTCACAGCGGCTGCCCCGGAGACGAACCCGGCTCCGGGGGCAGCGGAATGAATTCGCCGTCGTCGAGTTGCGGCAGCTCCATGCGGCCTGCACGCCAATCCGCCTTGGCCTGATCGATGCGCTCCTTGGAAGAGGACACGAAATTCCACTCGATGAAACGCTCGCCGATCGGCTCGCCGCCGAGGAGCATGACGACGGCGGGCTCGATCGCCGTCAACAGAACGGGTTTTCCCGGGACGAATACCAGCAATTGTCCCTCGGCAAACGCCCGCCCGTCGACCTCGACGGAGCCCGCCACAAGGTATGCGGCGCGTTCCGGATACTCGGCGGGCACTTGCGCCCGGGCGCCGGCGGCGAGGCGCCAATGCGCGTAGAACATGGGCGAGAACGTCTTCGCGGGGGCCCGCGCCCCGAACGCCGCTCCGGCCACCAGCCTCGTCCAGAGCCCGTCGCTCTCCTGGGTCGGAAGATCCGCGGCGCCATGATGCGAGAAATCGGGGGCAGTTTCTTCATCCGCCTTTGGCAAGGCGATCCACGCCTGAATGCCGTGGAGCATGTCGCCCTGCGCACGTGCGCGCTCGAACCTCTCCGAATGTGTGATGCCCCGGCCCGCCGTCATCCAGTTGACCTCGCCGGGACGAATCGGCTGTTCCGAGCGCAGGCTGTCGCGGTGCATGATCTCGCCTGCAAAAAGATACGTGACCGTGGACAAGCCGATATGCGGATGGGGACGCACATCGACCGAGCGCGGGATGGCCGGCGCGAAATTCACGGGTCCAAGATGATCGAAAAAAATGAACGGCCCGATCATCCTCCGTTGCGACGCGGGCATGACACGACCCACCTGGAAACCGCCGAGGTCGCGGCGTCTTTGGGCAATCACCGATTCGATGGACGACATGCTAGTGTGACTCCCGTGCAAACCCGTCCCTCACCGCCGAGGGAACCCCAACAATCCCAGATTCACCAGGCTTTTGCCCGTGGCAACGATCGCCTCTTCGTTCGACCGCGGCTGCCAGCCCAGCAACCGCTTTGCCTTCGCGCTGGACCCGCTCTTCTTCTTGCCGAGTTCCGGCAGTATTTCACGGACGAGCGGATTGAACCAGGCAGCCGCGCGCAGCACCCAGTTGGGCAGTTGCTGCGTCTTGACTCTGCCGGCGGCGCCGCCCATGCGGCTTTTCAACACCTTGGCGATGTCCTGCAGGGACATGAATTCGCCCGCCGTAGCCAGGAAGCGTTCCCCGTTGGCAGCCGCATGGGTCATCGCGAGCACATGCAGATCGGCGACATCCCGGACGTCCACCACGCCGAAATAGAGTTTCGGGTTGCCCGGCATGGCGCCTTCCAGCATCCGCTTCACCAGTTGGATCGATGTGGAATAGTCGGGCCCCAGAACGGGCCCGAACACGGCTACGGGGTTGACCACGGAGAGTTCGAGGGCAGCGCCCTCCTCCGCGACGAAATCCCATGCCGCGCGCTCCGCCAGCGTTTTCGATTTCGCGTACGCGGAGACGCCGTCGGATGGACGGGTCCAATCCCTCTCATCGAACGGCGCCGTCCTCACCGGGTGTCCATACCCGATCGCCGCAAACGAGGACGTGAGCACGACGCGCTTCACTCCCGCGCCGCGGGCGGCTCGCAGGACCCGCAGCGTTCCCTCGCGTGCCGGGACGATCAGCTCATCCTCGCGAGACGGACGGCCCGCGGGGAACGGCGAGGCAACGTGCAACACGTACTCGCATCCTTCGGCGGCCTCCGCCCAGCCCGCGTCATGCTCCAGATCCGCCGCGCTGAACGACAGTCGGCCGGCGGGATCCACGGCTGCCGTCTCGAGCATCGCCCGTACCTCCGCCTCGCGGCCGAGGCTTCGCAGTGTGGCGCGCACCTGGTAGCCGCCGGCGAGCAGCTTTACGATGCAGTGGCAGCCGATAAACCCGGATCCGCCGGTCACTAGAACTCGGCTCATGACGGAACTCGGCTCATGACGGAATTCGGCTCATGACGGAACTCGGCTCACGGCTGCGCGTCCAGAAATTGACCGACGATCCGCGTCGTCTCCTCGGGAAACTGATCGACGAAGAAGTGCCCTCCGGGGACCGAGGCGTCCGTCACATCGGCACAACGGCTGCGCCATTCCGCAGGAATGTCGTAAAGCGCCGCCATCGTGCCCGCGGCGCCATAAAGCACCAGTGTCGGACAGGACACTTTACGACCGATATCTGCGCCGTCGTGTTCCAGATCGACGGAGGCCGCAGCACGATAGTCCGAACACGAGCCATGGATCATGTCCGGCTGCCGCCAGCATCGGCGGTACTCGGCGAGCATGTCCGGCGCGAAGTCCTCGATCCTCGTCGCACCCCAGCCCACCAGGCTCGTCTCGTAGAAATAATCGGGATCCGCGCCGATCAAGCGCTCGGGAAACGGCTCGGGTTGAGCCAGGAAATACCAATGCCAGTAAGCCTGCGCCACCTTGCGGTTGGTGTGCATGAACATGGCGAAGGTCGGCACGATGTCCATGACCGTCAGGGAACGCACCGCCTGGGGATGATCCAAGGCCATTCGATGCCCCGTGCGTCCTCCCCGGTCGTGCCCGACCAAGTGGAAGCGATCGAACCCTAGTTGCCGCATCGCACCGAGCTGGTCGTTGGCGAACGCGCGAAACGAATAATTGAATCGGTCGTGTGCGCATTTGGGCTTGGCTGAATCTCCGTAGCCGCGCAAATCGGCGCACACGACCGTGTATCGCGCCGCGAGTTCGGGCGCCACGCGCGCCCACATCGCCATGCACTGCGGATAACCGTGCAGCAGGAGTAGCGGGGGTCCTGCCCCGCCGACCGCGCAGGCGATTTGCACTCCGCCGACCTCGAGGATTTTGCGGTCGAATCCTTCGAACATGGGCCTTTATACACTGAGCAGCCGGCCCGCGGCAGCCTCGGCCTCGCCGCTACGCGGCGGTCGTTTCCATCCACGCGGCCTCGATGACGAAGGAAAGATCCGCACCCAGTTGCAGGTAGCGACGAGCTTCATCACCCAAATCCGCGAAAACCGCCTTGAGCGCGGCAATCCGGGCCGCGGACGTTCCGATCCGAGCCACCCAGCTCGGGAACTCGAGGGGGAGCTTCCAGGAGTCGACGCTGGGCGGCGCGAAGCCTGCCTCGCGCAACATGCCGCTCCATTCCGACACCCGGTAGTTGCGCACGTGGGAGCGGTCGCGGAGAAACTCGATGACCTGTAACGGCGTATCGAGCACCTGCTCTTCCGGCGCTATCACGTCGATGACCACCAAGCGCCCGCCGGGCTTCAGCACGCGCGCGCACTCCGTCAACGCGCGGGCAACATGCGTCCAATGGTGGGCCGAATATCGAGTAGCGACGATCTCGAAGGTCCCGTTCGCAAAGGGCAGCATCTCCGCCGAACCGACCTGCGTCTCGAGAGTCCCGTGGCCACGACCGGCAGCTTCGCGCGCCACCACCGCCAGCATTTCCGCGGAAGGGTCGAACGCCGTGATTCGGCCCGCACCTCCCCGGGCCATCGCGAAGCTCGCATGCCCCGCCCCGCAACCCAGGTCCAACGCGCGCGCGGGGCGGATTCGTTCGGTCAGCGATCGCAGCCTGTCGAGATCGGCACCTTGCGCGTGCACCGAGCTCTTGAGGTATGCATCCGCCCGCGCTCCGAATTGCGTTGCGCTCAGTTCCTGTTGCTCCAAGACTCGCTCTCCTCGGGCCTAATATGGCTGATTCTAGATCCGCCGATAGCGCTATATACTGAGAAATTCTCAACTAACGCTGCACAAATTAGCATGCCAAGGCCAATTTCCGCCTCCTCGCTCCGCTCGCTGCAGGCATTTGCGGCGGTGGCCCGTGCCGGCTCGGTCGTTGCCGCCGCCGAGGAGCTGGCGGTGACACCCTCCGCGGTATCGCACTTGCTCCGCCAGCTCGAGCACGGCCTGGGAGTCACCCTCGTCAAAAGAAAGGGACGCGGTCTAGCCGTGACGAGCGAAGGCGAACGATTGGCCGCATCCGTCGGACCGGCTTTCGTGGCCATCGGGGATGCGTTAGGAGAGTTCATGCGCCGCGGGTCGGAGTTGCGCATCAGCTTGCTGTCGAGTTTCGCCATGCACTGGTTGATTCCGCGGCTCAGCCGCTTCCAATCGCGCCACCCGGATATCGAGCTGCTCCTGTCGACCTCGACCCGCTTAATCGATTTTTCGCGGGAAGCGTTCGACTGCGCCATACGGCTCGGGACGGGCCGCTGGCCGGGCACCGCTGTGGAACAACTCTATCGCGAGGAACTCGTGGCTGCGTGCAGTCCGCAGTGGCTGGCGGATGCCCGGTTGCGGTCGCCGCGCGACCTCGAAGGAACGACATTGATACAGTCGAAGGCGCGCAAGCAGGATTGGCTTCGATACTTCAAAGCGGCAGGCATCACCAATTTCACGCGCCCCAAGCACGGTCCTGTGTTCGAGACGCGCGCATTGGCGATCCAAGCGGCTGTGGCCCGAATGGGAGTCGTGGTGATCGATCCGCGTTTCATCGAGCCCGAAGTAGCGGTAGGACAGCTCGTCATGCCGTTCGAGCTGCGCGTCAGTCTCGACAGCGCCTATTGGCTGGTATGGCGCCCCGGGCGGGAGACGACACGGCCGGTGGCGGCTTTCCGGCGCTGGCTGGCCGCCGAGATGCTGCGTTAGCCGCGATTGCCGCTTGCCAGTCGAATGGCCTTCGCCTGGGCTGTCGCGGTCTGAAACTGTGCGTCCGCTTGGTCTTTGCAGGGCTGCTGCGCGGCGGTATCCAAGGTCATGCACTTTACAATCGCGACCTTGTGGTCGCCCTCAGCCTGGGCCATGGCGATATCGAAGGTTCCGGTTACTCTCGCAACCGCGACATTCTTCGGATCGCCGCCCGTCACCTTGACGGCGCTCTTGACATCCTTGCGTGCCTCGAGCCGTGCTTGCTCCAGCTCTTTCCGCGCGTCCTCCTGCGCTGCGGCGACATCGGCTTGCGTGACCACCTTGGCCTTGTGGCAGCCGCAGAGAAGAGCGGCAAGCGCAATTGCTAACGCCGGGGCGACCGTCCATCCGGTGGACTCGAACGAGTGTGGCATCTTCCCCTCCGTTGCTGGCCTTTAGGAGGATAAGTCCTTCGGCCGGGCGATTGCGAGGTGGACCTGCCGCCATTGGATGTCGGCAGATCGCCGACATCGCCGGTGCCAGGCTACGAAAGCTTGCGCAGCAATACGTGCGCCGCGCGTTCGCCGGCCACATATTTCGAGCATTCATATCCCAAATCGCGCATATCGATACCCTGCAGGAGATTCTCTCCGCAGCCCAGCAACACCGGACGGATGACCAGATGCAGCTCATCGATCAGGCGGCTGCGAAGATACTGCCGGATAGTGGCGACGCCGCCGCCGAGGCGGATGTCACGGCCGCCCGCCGCGGCTGTGGCCTGCTCCAAAGCCGCATGAATACCGTCGGTGACGAAGCGAAATTCCGTGCCTCCCGCCATCTCGAGCGTGGCCCGCGGATGATGGGTCAGCACGAAGACGGGCGTGTGATAGGGCGGCTCCTCTCCCCACCAACCCTTCCACTGGGTGTCCGGCCAGGGGCCACGGATCGGGCCGAACATGTTGCGGCCGAGAATCCATGCACCGATGCCGGCGAAGCCCTGCTCGGCCATCCCGTTGTCCACGCCCGTCTCGCCGCTGTCCACACCCGCCTCTCCGCCGGCATGGCCGTGAATCGTCCGCCATACGCGCGTGTGAAAGAACCACTCCATCAGCTCGGGGCCTCGTACACCGAGCGGATTCTGCAAATCCTGGTCCGGCCCGGCGCCGTAACCGTCGATGGAGATCGCGAAGCTGCGGACAAGAAATCTCGACATGCGGATGATCCCGTGATGCTACGCTGCGTTCGAATTGTGACAGAAAGCGCCGCCCCTTGGACTTTCTCCAAGAATACGGCGCATTTGTCTCTTGACGCGCCTCGCGCGAGTGCGCGATAACTAAAGCTGATCGGCCCCCTGCTCCCGTCCGATAGTGAAAAGACACGCTCCGTTGGGCCGTACCGTACTGGCCTCGGAGCTGCTCTTATGACATGGGGCGGGATTTCACTGCCGGATTCAGCCCGACCCCGGGACTGGAGCAGTTAATCCTCCTCCCGCAACCCCCAGCCGCCGGTAATCCGCCCCACCGATCTTTCCTGCTTCGGCCCCCTGCTCCTCTACGGCAGGCACCCCTAAAGCCCCAGTCTGTTCGGTACCGTACTGAACCGGAATTGGCCCCTGTTTAACATCGGCATCATGGAAGACGGTCAAATTCGTGAGCAATTCGACACCGGGGTCAAGAAGATCCGGCACGAACTGCGGAGCCTTCTGGCGCAGCAAGGGCTATTCGGAACGATAGTGGATGCGGACCATGGCGGCGACGCGAATTCCGTGCCGGACAGCTCAACGGTCGAGGTCCGGGTCAAAGGCAGAACTGCCGCGAGAACGTTCGATCGCCGGCAAATTGAAGGCTGTTGTCTCCGAGTTGGCGGCGCCGTCTTGGCAAACATCATCGAGATGGTGGATGAAGTAGCTGCTCCCGCTTCTGTCGAACCAAAATAGTTCTCGAGGCGCCATGGACAATCGCTTCACCATCGATTCGGCACGATCCGTCCCGGCGTTCGACCTCTCGAAGGATAACGTCGCAAGATTTCAGACCGCGTCTCTGGGCAGAGCGCTATGGCAGCTGCTCAACTCCGTGGTTCCTTACGTGCTGCTTTGGATAGCCATGGTGTATGCGCTCGCCGTTTCCTATTGGCTCATCCTTCCGTTGGCACTTCTCGCGGCGGGCTTTCTCGTCCGGATTTTCATAATTTTCCACGACTGCGGCCACGGATCCTTCTTCAAGTCGAAGCGCGCCAACAATGCCGTGGGGGTCGCCGCCGGCTTGCTGAACCTGACGCCGTACCGACATTGGCGCTGGCAGCATGCCTTGCACCACGGCACCGCGGGCGATCTCGACCGACGCGGCTCGGGAGACATCTGGACGCTGACCGTACAGGAATATCTTCGGGGCACACGCTGGAAGCGCTTCGCCTATCGGCTCGCCCGCAACCCGATCGTGCTTTTCGTGATCGCGCCCTTGTATATCTTTGCGATCCATCATCGCTTTGCGGCATCCTCAGCCCCTGCGCGAGAGCGACGATCGGTCCGGCATACCAATTGGGCGTTGCTCGTCCTCGCGCTCACGATGAGCGCGGTGATCGGCCTGAAGGCGTTGCTGACGATTCAACTCACGGTGTCGGCGTTCGCCGGCGCCGCCGGATTATGGCTGTTCTACGTGCAGCATCAATTCGAGGGCGCCTATTGGGCGCGCTCCGATGACTGGGATTACACGGCCGCCGCCTTGCAGGGCAGTTCGTTCTACAAGCTGCCGAGAATTCTGCAGTGGTTCACCGGGAATATCGGGTTCCACCATATCCATCACTTGAGCCCGCGTATACCCAATTACCATCTGCAGCGATGCCATGAGGCCGATCCCTTCTTCAAGACGATCAAGCCCGTCACCTTGTTCGGGAGCTTGAAATCGCTCACGTTTCGCCTCTGGGATGAGCGCCGGAACGCCTTCGTGGGCTTTCGAAAGCTCGATCAGGATCTGCCTTAGAATTCCGACTATAATGCGCCGATGACCAGCGCATCAGCCTCGCCCTGGCCGGAGCTTGCGTACGACGCATGGACCGAAACGCGCGCCACTCTTCATCTGTGGGCGCAGGTAGTCGGGAAAATCCGTCTTGCGCAAACGCCCTGGCTGAATCACAGCTGGCACGTACCGTTTTACGTCGGCGCCCGAGGCCTGACCACTTCGCCCATCCCCTGCTCGGCCCGTTCGTTCGAAATCAATTTCGACTTTATCGAACACGTTCTGGACATAAAGGTCGACGACGGAACCAGTCGACGTATCCCACTGAGGCCGCAGACGGTCGCAGATTTCTACGCTGAGGTAATCGCGGCCCTCGGCGATCTTCGGTTGTCGATCTCCATCAACGAAATGCCTTCCGAGATCGCCGGCGCGATACCCTTCAGCCGGGACCGCTTACATCGCTCGTATGATAAAGACTACGCTCAGCGTTTCTGGCGCGTGCTGCTTCAAGCCGACCGTGTGCTCAAGAATTTCCGCACCCGCTTCATCGGCAAGTGCAGCCCCGTACATTTCTTTTGGGGAAGCTTCGATCTCGCGGTCACGCGCTTTTCGGGCCGCACGGCGCCTCCCTTCGAAGGGAAGACTCCTGGGGTACCGATTGAAGTGATGCGCGAAGCCTATTCCCACGAGGTCAGTAGCGCCGGGTTCTGGCCGGGCGGCAATGGCACCGACTATCCCGCATTTTACTCATACGCGTATCCGACGCCCGCGCGTTTTCAGGAATCTGCGACCCTGCCGGAAGGAGCTTTCTTCAGCGCCTCGCTCGGGGAATTCCTGCTGCCATACGATGTAGTTCGCAACGCCGCGGACCCCGACGGGGTGCTGCTCGCGTTCCTCCAAAGCACGTATGCCGCCGCGGCTCGGGCCGCGAACTGGGACCGGCCCGCACTCGAATGCTCACAGGGGCTCCCGCGCGTTCCCCGAGGCTGATGAGGCGGCTACTCGTCGCGCCGATCCCGGGATGATGGTTTGAAGTCATCGGGGCGGAGTCGATATTTGGCAAGCAGCTTGTAAAAATCGGTCCGGGTACGCTTGGCGATGCGCGCCGCCTGGGTCACATTTCCAGACGTCCGCTGCAGATTGTCCGCGAGATATGCACGCGCAAAGGCCTCGCGGGCTTCCTCATAGGTGGGTATTTTGCCGGGGTCTTCCGGCGTCAATTGCTGCCCGGGCCCCTGGGCAATGATTTTTCCACGAGAGAGCGCGACATTTTGCTTCACGAGATCGAACAATTGCTTCACGTTGGCGGGCCAGTCCGTCGTCGCCAGCAATTCGATGGCCTCCGGCGTGTAAATCTTCTCGTGCCCGCCAGGCTCCTTCACCTGCTCGAGAAAATGCGAGATGAGGAGCGGAATGTCCTCCCGGCGCCGCCCGAGCGGCGGCATCTCGATCGGCAAGACGCTGATTCGATCGAACAACTCGCGCAGGAACCCGCCCGTCTCGAGGTCGGCTTTCAGATCGCGCGAGGTGGCGCAGACCACGCGGACGTCGGCGTCATCGGCTTCCCGACTGCGATCCTTGCGCAAAACCCGCAACAACTCGAGCTGCAGGTTCTGCGATAGGTCCCCCACCTCATCGAGCAACAACGTCCCTTCGTGCGCGCGCGCGAAAATTTCCTTGCCCAGGCCGGCTTCGGCTGTGGCAGTGCAAGATACGGCAAGGAAAGGCTTGTTTCGCCGCGCGCTGGCCGCGTGAATGGCGCGCGCCAAGAGCTCCTTTCCGGTTCCGCTCGCGCCCGTCAATAGCAGCGGCTCCGTGCTGGCCGCTGCACGATTCGCGATCGCCAGCCGCTCTTCCAAAAGCCTGCTCCGCGAGGCGATCTGATCTTGCCAGTCCTCCCCCGTCGACGAAAAATTCGACGCCGCGGTCGCTCGCTCGACATGCCCCATCAGCTCGTGTTTACCGATCGGCTTGACCAGAAAGCTGAACGCACCGCCCTGGGTCGCCTGCACCGCCTCGGGGATCGTCGCATGGCTGGTCAATATGATCACCGTGATGTGAGGCCAGCGGCTCTTCAGCTCCTTCAGCAGCGCCAGCCCGTCCATATCGTGCAGGCGCAATTCGGAGATCACGAGATTGGGGCGCGACCGCACGCAGGCGTCCAATGCCGCCTGCCCGGTTTCTGCGGTGCTAACCGCATAATCCGCGCCCTTCAGATGAGCCGTCATGACTCGACGGAGGGACGCGTCCTGGTCGACGACCAACACCTTCACCAGTCGCTTTGATTGCCCGGAGGGTTCGGCTTCCTTTTTCTTTGGAAGGAGCCCGAAGCCCAAAGACACGGGGCGTGAGGCAGGAGGCTTCATGAGCGGCATTTTGTTCTCGGAAAGCGCCCGGCACAACCCTCGGGGGACCCCTTAATCCTCGGAGGTCATGTACTTCAGGGGTCTTTTGTCATAATCCGATGGCGCCGCGGGCGCGGCGCAGGAGTTCCGGACTATTCCGGCCTTTGACGAACAGCCCGGCACGCTTCACGGCCCGGAGAAACACGGAGAGTCCAATTACCTGCGCCGGTAGCCCGAGCAAGCTCCCCTCCGGTCCCGCGCTGCCTCCGCTCATAAGTAAATTACCCCGCGCGTGAGCCATGAACAAATGACCTTGCATCATATGGCCGCTCTGCGGCGTGCCGTAGAGATACGACTGCGCCCAGTCCCAGGCCGCGTGAAACCCGATTCCCAACCATAGCGAGCCGCTCAACCGCAACAATAGGCTGTAGAACAGCGCGTGTGCTATCACCCCCATGATGCCCGTGATGTTCTCTCCCGCGTTCTGCAGATGACCCGCGCCAAACAGCAACGAAAGCAGGATGGCAGCGGGCCAAAAGCCGATGCCGCGCGTCAAAGTCGCCTGCAGGTAGCCGCGGAACAGTGCTTCTTCTCTTATTCCGACGATCATGAAATCCAGGAGCCAAATCAAGCCGTAGCCAAGCGCTGGGAGCCCGTACAAAGCTCTCGCATCGAACACGAGGTAGCCGCCCGCAATCATCGCCCCCACCACCAGTGACAGGCACACGAGTCCGCCGCCCAATCCAAACAATAGCTTGGCGATCGGGCGACGCCCGGCCAATCCATAGTAGGACCAAACATTCCGGCCCTCGATCGATGCCATGATTGCCATGGCTCCGAGGATCGCCACCAGTTGTAGCGTCTCAAACACGAGCGAGTCGCCGATTTCGATCTCGCCTTGGAGAAGCGACGGGAGATGATGCATCACGATATTCGAGACGAAGGCCGCGGGAGCTAGAATGACTGCGAAAAGCGCAATGCTCCATCCCGACCGAATTCCCTGAGATCCACAAAAAATCCAGCGCAATTTGTCGGTGGTGCTCATGGGGCGCCCCTTGCTTCGTGGTCGGCCGACGTTAGCACCCGTCTGAGGGCCGCGACACCTCCGGCAATATCTGCGTCACTGATGGCGCCAAATCCAAAGACCAGTCCGGTGGGTGCTGATCGCCGAGAGGCGAATGCACTCAGGGCACGGACACCGACCCCTTGGCGCAGCGCCTCGACTTCGATGGAGGTATCGCGCACCGCTAGCCTCAGCGCTGCGGCGATATGCAGACCGGCAGCCGACGGTATGGGTTCCAGCCATCTCGACAGATCCCGGTGGATCAGGTCAATCAAGATCTGCCGTCTTTGCGCGTACACCCGCTGCATCTTCCGGACGTGACGGGCAAGGTGACCGCCCGTGATGAGCGCGGCAAGCACGCTTTGGTTGAGCCCGCAGCAAGGACCCTCGGACACGGCCTTGGCGGCGAGCAGCGGCGAGCGCGCCCACCGGGGGGTGACGATGTAGCCCAGGCGCAGCGTGGGCAACAGACTCTTCGAGAAGGTACCCACGTAGAACACCGATTCTTGGCGATCTAGAGTCTGCAGTGCGTCCAAGGGACGATTGGTGTATCGAAACTCCCCATCGTAGTCATCCTCAATGATCACTGCATTTCGGGCCCGCGCAAAGTCGCACAGCTCGGCGCGCCGTCGTGCGGACAGCACGCAACCGAGCGGAAATTGGTGCGACGGGGTGACGCAGACGATGTCGGCATTGCTCGGTAACTTGTCCACCACCAATCCGTCGTGGTCCACGGGAACCGCCGCCACCCTGCCGCAGGCTGCCTTGAACGCAGCGCGGAGCGGTGGGTAACCCGGGTCCTCGAGCGCCACACAAGTGCGGCGCGGTGTGATCAGCACGCGCGCGAGCAGATCAAAGGCCTGCTGCGCCCCCGCGGTGACAATGATGTCCTCTGGGGCACAGGCCACCGCCCGCGTGAACGAGACATGACGGGCGATCGCATCGCGCAATGCACGCAGGCCCTGCAGATCCGTCTCGAGACCCTTCGCCGTTCGCATGGACCGAGATTCCCGGATCGAAAGTCGCCGCCAGACCTCGACGGGGAAGGATTCGGCGTCGGGCACACCAAGTCGAAAGAACCACCGGGGTGCCGGCCGACGCTTCTCGTTCGAAACGACACGCATGGAGCGCCAAATCGGCACCACGCGCTGGAACCTCGAGCTGCGCGCCTTCCTCGTCGCCGAAGAACCTGGCGCCGTGGGTAGACTCGCCGCAACCTCGGTGCCCGAGCCGCGGCGCGCGACGATGTAGCCCTCGCCGAGCAGGAGGTCGTAGGCCGCGACCGCCGTGTTACGGGAAACGCCATACGTCTCCGCGATCGACCGGGTCGAGGGCAGGCGCAATCCCGGTCGCAGCCGGCCCTCAACAATCGCGGATCGCAGCTGCCGGTGCAGATCGTGCAGGAGCGTGCGAGTCCCGCGTTCAGGCAGGTGGATGCCAATAGATAAAAGTGGTTCCATAAAGGATCAGCGAAGTGGATCTTTTGTCAGACCAGTCGACCACCTAATCTTAAGCCTAATCGTAGCCGGCTAGCAGCGGACGTGGACCGGATGGAGATCTGGAGGCAAGCGATGAATGTCAGGCGGGCTTGCGTTTTGACGGCCGGCGTTATGGTCGTGGCGGGGATTCCCGGATTTCTTGATTACACGTGGGCGAGCGATGTCGCCCCGCCCGGGGTGCCGGCGGTAACCGAATTGATGGTCCGAGACCTTGATGGAATTCCGAACAAAGAAGCGCTGATGATCACGGTTACGTACCTACCAGGCGGGGCCTCGCTCCCACATCGCCATGATGCGCAGGTGTTTGTGTATGTTCTGGAGGGCTCGATGACGATGCAGGTAGACGGGAGTGCGCCCGTGACGGTGGGACCCGGTCAGACGTTCTACGAAGGACCCCAGGACGTGCATCGAGTGTCCGCAAACGCGAGTCGGACCGAGCCCGCCAAGATTCTGGTTTTCATGGTCAAGACCAAGGGCAAGCCGGCCTCGCGTGCGGCCGAAACCACGGGCCAGGAGCGTGCGGAAGCGGCGGGCAAGGGACTGGTGGGATCTCCAGCGCCCCGGATGGTCCTCAGGACGATCGACGGCGACACGATCGATTTGGGCGCTCTCTATGGGAAGAAGGCGGTGTATCTGAAATTCTGGGCCACCTGGTGTGCCCCCTGTCGTGAGCAGATGCCGCACTTCGAGCACATCTATGAGACCGCCGGGCCTGATCTGGCGGTCATTGCGGTCAATGCGGGGTTTAATGATTCCGTGGAGGAGATCCAGCGGTATCGACGTGCCCTCGGGATCACGATGCCGATCGTTCTGGATGATGGTCGGTTGGGCGCCGCATTCAATCTGCGCGTGACGCCCCAGCACATCGTCATCGGACGTGATGGACGGATTCTGTACGTCGGGCACTTGGCGGATGCGCGGCTGGATGCCGCACTCGTGGCCGCGCGGCAGCCCGGGCTCACCAAGGCGATGCCAGCGTCCGCGCCAGCCCTGGTGGAGGGGCCCCGTATCGACGTGGGCGACCGGCTTCCTGCGGAATCGGTGACGACGCTCGATGGGAAGCCGTTTGTATTTCGGACTCCGGCGCCCCCGCGACCGACGGTGCTGGTGTTCCTTTCTCCGTGGTGTGAGTCGTATCTGGCTACGACTCGCCCCGCGATTTCGGCCAGCTGCCGTCGCACCCGAGAACAGGTCGACGAGTTGGCAGAGGATCGGCGCGTGCGATGGATCGGTATTGCCTCAGGCCTTTGGGCGAGCGCGGACGATCTGCGCAAGTACCGGGACGAATACAAAATCGGCATTCCGCTCACCCTCGATGAGTCGGGCGCGCTATTTCGGGCTTTCCGAGTTGCGGATGTCCCTACGGTCCTGATCGCCGATGCGCAGGGCACACTCATTCGGCGCATTGTGCCGGATGATCGGGAAAACTTGCGCAAGGCGATCGAGAGCCCATGAGCGATCTAAATGAGCCGCTCGCGCAGTCCGCCGTAATCGTCCTTCTCACACCAGACGTTTTGCTGTGGACCGTCGACAAGAATCTCGAGGCCTTGGCCACGCGCTTCAGAGTGGCGTTCACCGCTGCGATCCGATAGACAGCGCTACGGTCCCCAGCGGCATCGTACGCGTCAGGCGGTGTTCAGGCAGGTTCGACGGCGACACCCAGCCCCGATCATCGCACCGCCCATTCCAGCGCGGCGGCGCAATGAATCAGTGTCGTGTCGAACACCGGTGTCGAAACGTTGCCTTGGTTGAGAAGCATGCCCACCTCCGTGCACCCCAAGATCAAGCTATCGGCCCCTGCATCTGCAAGGCGATTCGCAATTGCAATGTAAGCGGCCGCGCTGTCGGCGCTCCTTATGTCTTTGCAAAGCTCTTGATAGATGATGCGATGTGTTTCTGCCCGGTCGGCGGCATTCGGAAGGACAGGGCTCAGGCCCGCGGCGACGAGCCGTTCGGTATAGAACGATTGTTCCATGGTAAATGCCGTCGCCATGAGTCCCGGACGACGCAGGCCCTTTTCGTTTATCGCTTTCGCTGTCGCATCCGCGACGTGAATGAACGGCGCATTGACTCCGACCATCATTTGGTCCGCCAATTTGTGCATCGTATTGGTTGCGAGGATGATCAGCTGCGCACCGCCACGTTCGAGTGCCTTTGCCTCGTTGTTGAGAATCTCCCCGGCGGTGGTCCACTCGCCGTTCCTCTGCAGCGCTTCGAGTTTGGCGAAATCAAGCGAGCGAATCAGCAGTTCCGGTGAATGAAGGCCCCCAAGTCGCGCGCGCGTCAATCGGCACAGCTCACGGTAATAGACCTGTGTCGAGGCAGCAGACATTCCGCCCAGTATCCCTATTGTCCTCATGACTTTGACGTCACAGATAATCCGGCAACGGCGCACGGGCCAGGGCGGGCCGCAATCTGATGAGGCTCAGCGCGACGACGACCCACACCAGAGTGACGTACGGCCACAGGTTGTCTGGGTAGTTCGGCACCGGATACAAGGTCCGATATAGCGACCATAGCAGTACCAGCGGTCCGAGAATGCAGATGACCGACCACAACCACCGACTCTCCCGCGACGCTTCGACTGTTTCCGCGCCGCCCACCCCGATGTAGGTCAGCATGAGTCCGAGCGTGCCGATCGTTCCCGTGTAACTGTAATAGTTTCCCGCACCGCTGAACGGCGCCCAGGACAGGAATATGCCGAGGCTCATCAACGCGACCAGCGACACCGCCGCCGCCGGTGTTCCGTGGGTCGGATGGGCCTCCCCGAGCTTCGACGACAACCCGGCCCGGCCCAGCGCAAACAGGATCCTTGCCGCCGCAGCGGTGCCGCCGAGAACACCGGAAAAGGCCGTCACCGCGGTCGCCAGATCCAGCAGCGCTGCAAGATTACGCGAGCCGAAGCGCAGCGCCAGCTCGTTGAGGGGCGCATCGGAACCCGCGAGCGTACGCAGACCCTCCGGACCGAATCCGATGACCTCGCAGTAGCTGACAAAGATAAAGAAAAATCCGGTCAGGAACACGGTGCTCAGCATCGCCACCGGAATGTTGCGTCGTGGATTGATGGTCTCCTCGCCCAGCGTGGCGGCCCCCTCGAAGCCGCCGAAGGACAGTATGGTAAATACCATGCCGAGGCCGACGCCGGCCCAGCCGTGAAATTCGGTTGAGGGGCGCAGCGTCGCGAGCGACTGCTCTGCCGTGGGATGAACCTCGAGGATGATACGCACGCCCAGCGCGGTGATCGCCAGCACGGTCAGGGCTTCCATCGCGAGCATGAGTCGCCCCGCGAACTTCATGTCGCGATAAGCGAGCCACCAGGCCAGCACGATGGTGGCGCCGGCGATAGGGACCCACATCGATCCGATATCGACATCGAAGCTGCGCAGAAACGCAGCCGCAAAGTTGCCGACAAGCGCCGCTTGACCGGTACCGAAGCAAAGGTAGGCCAGCATCAGCATCCAGCCGGCGACGAATCCCGCCTTGCTGCCGAACGTATGCGTGATGTACGCATAGGCTGATCCTGCATGGGCAACGCGCCGCGTGAACGCGACGAAGGATAGTGCCACCAGTGCTACCGCAAGCATGCCGACCGCATACGTCAGCGGCGCCGCAGGACCCGCGGCCTTCACCACCAGGGAGACGTTGAAAGCCGCGGTGATGCTGGGGGCGATGACCGCCAGTGACAGACCTACGGCTTCCGGCAAACTCAAACGCCGCGCGAGATTTCCGATGTTACTGCTCCCTTATGCGACTCTTTCAGTATGCAGGTAGTCATTGCAAAGACGAAGTGGCGTGCTCGACATCCCGGAGAACTGCGGCGCAAGCGCCGGGAAACCATGGTAGCGTTAGCTCCGGTTGAGAACGTCTCAACGGGCGGGGAAAGGCAGCATGGACATCGTCAAAGAAGTCACGCGACTGAGGAACATCGAGGCGATCAGGACGCTGATCGCAAAGTACGCGCTGGCCGCGGACGCTTATTCGCCTCCTGAAATGATGCGGCCGCTGTTTTCCCGATTTGCGGGCTGGCATTGCGAGGCGCTCGGCGCGCACTACGATGGTCTGGACGCGGTCACCAAGGGACTCGCACAGGTGCGCGAGCGCGCCGTGCTGTGGACCATGCACTTCAATGTCGCGCCACTGATCGAGGTATCCGACGACGGAACGACCGGTACTGCATTCTGGTACTTGTGGGAGCTCGCCCGCACCAGTTTGGATGGCGGCCCCGAACGGCAAAACACCTGGATAGCCGGTTCGTACCAGGCAGCCGTGCTGCTCGAGGACGACGCCTGGCGCTTCGGCCGCATGGATCTGAGCCTGCGCCTCCTCGCACCGGCCGGCGGACCGGCTTGGCCGGTCGACTAGGCTGTAGCTCATCGGGTTCCAATTAGATTTTTGTTGGATCGACATTGCCACCGCACAGCAGTACACCCACACGCTCGCCGCGTTGCGGTTCGTAGCGTCGAGAAATCAGGGCGCCAAGCGCGGCCGCTCCACCGGGTTCACTGATGATCCTGAAGTCGCGCAGCAGAAGTTGCTGGGCCTGCTTGATGGCATCATCTGCAACCAGGATTGAATCTGCGACCGCATACTTGGCAATTTCAAAGACCAGATCCCCGGCGCGCCTGGCCCCAAGTGAATCTGCTGCAATGGATTCAACCGGCACGTCCACTGGGTGCCCGGCCTGCAGGGCTGCCTGCAAGCAGCGAGAACCTTCGGGTTCCACGGAAACCACTTTGACGCGGCCACGCCACCAAGCTGCCATGCCGGCAATCAGACCGCCGCCACCCACGCCCACCAAAACGGTGTCGAGTTTGCCCCAACCCAGCGGGTAGTGATCTTCTTCCCATTCCTTGGCCAGTGTCCCCTGGCCTGAAATGGTTGCCACCGAATCGATCGGGTGCACCAGCAGGGCGCCCGACTGCGATGCATACGCGTCGCAGGACACCTGTGCATCGGCATAGCGGGCGCCGCCGATGATCAATTCACAGCCTGTGGAGCGAATGGCATCCACTTTCACTTTGGCCGAAATCTCCGGAACGAAAATGCGTGCGCTGCATCCCAACCTCCTGGCGGCCTGTGCCACGGCTATTCCGTGATTGCCGCCTGAGGCAGCGGTTACACCCGCCGCGGGAATTTCGCGCGAAAGCAGATTATTGAAAGCGCCTCTGGATTTGAAAGAGCCGGCATGTTGGGTGAATTCAAGCTTGAAAAAGACCCGGGCACCGGGTGCTTCGGCGAGTGCTGCCTCCATGATGGGCGTGCGCCGGATGTAGGGGCGGATCCGTGCATGGGCCTCCGCAATATCAGAGGGCTCGACCGGGAGTCTTATGCGGTCGCTGAGTTCAGAACTCATGCGTCAGGTCCGGCATTCCATATGCGCCTTGATTATTGCCTGGGCGATGTAAAGGTCCTGCAGTGCGATGCCCGAGCTATCAAAGATGGTGACGTCGTCGGCAGAAACGCGCCCCCTGGCCTTGCCGCTCAGAACATCTCCAATCGCCGTGAGCTGCGCTTTTGCCTCCGCATGCTGGAACTCTCCGATGCGGCGTGATTGCTCGGGCAGATCGCAAAACAGTCTGGCCTTGTGAAACAAATCCGGCGGAAGCTCCCGCTTGCCCGTGGCGTCCGAGCCCATGCTGGAAATATGCGTTCCGGCGCGCACCCACTCGGCGTGGAAAAGCGGTGCTGTCGCTGCGGTGGCGGTTACGATCACGTCGGCCGCAGCGCAGGCCTGTTCGGCTCGCGACGTTTCCGCAGGCAGGCCCTTTGACTGCAAATGTTTGGCGAAAGACGCTGTCCGCACGGGATCACGGCCCACCACGATGATTTTTTTGAGCGTCCGAATGCGCGACAGAGCCAAGGCTTCGTACTCGGCTTGGTGGCCGGTCCCGAACAGCGCAACGGTCGAAGCATCTTTGCTCGCCAAAATGTCGGTGGCCACGGCATCGGCGGCGGCGGTGCGATAGGCATTGAGCTTGCCCGCCTCGACAATGGCGCCGATTTTGCCTTTGCTCTGGTCGAACAGAAGAATGATCGAATCGTGGCGCGGCAAGCCAAGCCTGTCATTGGTTGGAAAATAAGAGCCGATTTTCACTCCGGCCAGATCGGCGTCCGTGCCTGACTTTAAGGTGAATCGGTTTTGCGGATCGCTGGCATGTCCGAGCACGACGGGAAATATCGATGAGCTCGGCGATGCCGCTGCGATCAACGCCCGAGAGATGGCAGCGAAGGCCAGCTCGTGCGAAATGAGGCGGGCGCATTGCGCTTCATCGATGTGGATCATGAGCGTCGACTATCCGAATCACGGCTTTGGCACCTGGGCGGCGAACATCCGGGCTATGTCTATGCGCCGCATGATGGCGACATCATTGAATTTCTGGGCGTACCCGATGAAGCGCGCGAGGGCGTCGGCGCGCGCCGGATTGCCGGTAATACGGGGATGCAGGCCGATCGACATCATCCGCCCGGCGTCATCGCCATCGTTGCGGAGCCGGTCGAGCGTCGCCTTCGCGGTCTCGAAGAAGTGCTCCGGGCTGCCGTAGCCCGTCCCGAGGATGTAGCGGACATCGTTGACAACGAGCGAGTACGGTACGACCAGATGGCTGCGGCCCAGGACGGTGGTCCAGTAGGGCAGGTCGTCGCTATAGCAGTCCGAGTCGTAGAAGAAGCCGCCTTCCTCGACGACCAGCTCCCGGGTGTTGACGCTCATTTCCCGGCAGTACATGCCCAACGGACGGGACCCGGTGCTCTTCTCGATCGATGCGACGGAGAGCCTGATCGCCTCCCGCTCCTCATCGCGGTTCATTTCGAAGTGGTTGCTCCAGCGAAAGCCATGACTGACCACTTCATCGCCGCGACGCACCAGCTTGGCCGCCACCGCGGGATTGCGCTCGAGCGCGACCGCGCAGCCGAAGCAGGTTATCTGAATTCCGGCCGCATCGAATACGCGGAACAGCCGCCAGATTCCGCTGCGTGACCCGTACTCGTACATGGACTCGACCGCCAGGTCCCGCTGTCCGTCGACGGCGAACGGCAGCTCGTACATGCCGTCGTTCGTCTTGTCGCCCATCGCGTAGGTCTTCTCGGAGCCCTCCTCGTAGTTCACGACTATCTGGACGGCGACCTTGGCGTCGTTCTGCCAGCGTACCCGGGGTAGGTGTTCGCCGTAACCCACGATCTCGCGCGTCCCACCGGGCACGCCTGCATCATCGAAGCGGCGGAAGAACTGCTGGTTCATGCTCATACGTTGTGATCTCTTTTTTTGTGAAAGTTTCTAATCCAGGCCGGCCAGGCTGCGCGCACCGTCCACCACCAGAAGCTGGCCGTTCACGTAGGAGGCTTCGGCGCTGGCCAGGAACTGGAAGACGTGCGCGATGTCCTCCGGCGTACCGACCCTACCCGCCGGAATCCTCGCTGCCACGGCTTCCATACCCTCCGGCCCGAGGGAATTGACCGGATCGAGCGCCTGCGGTGTGCGGATCACCCCGGGGGCAACCGCATTGGCCGTAATGCCGTGCGCGCCGAATTCCACCGCAAGCGACCTCACCAGCCCGACCAGACCCGCCTTCGATGCCGCGTAATGGGAGTGAAGCGGCCATGCCGACACCGTGCCGGCGACCGAGGAGGTGGCGATCAGGCGTCCGAAGCGAGCCCGCTGCATGTGCGGAAGGGCGGATCGAAAGCATCGCCACACACCGTTCAGATTGACATCCAGCACCTGGTTCCAAGCGGCGTCGTCGAGGTCCTGCAGCGCCACTTTCCGGGCGATGCCGGCATTGGCGACGACGATGTGCAGGCCGCCGAGCTCGCCGACTGCGCGCGTCACGAGGGCGCTCACGTCGCCGTCGCGGGTTACATCCACGGCCGCGATCACGGCCCGGCGACCCGCCGCCGCCACCGCCTCGCGCACCGGCTCGATATCGTGGCCGTCCGGCGGATACCACGCGAGAGCAAGATCCGCGCCGGCCTGCGCGAAGAGGCGTGCGGTGGCCGCTCCGATGCCGGATGCGGCGCCGGTGATCAGCGCCACTCTGCCCTTCAGGTCGAACATGAGGCCCTCGGCAATCCGGCGCGTCTTCGTGCGAGCGCCGCCACACGCACCATCTCGTTGCCGACGATCATGAGTCCCTCGTCAACGCCCATGCCCGGCTTGGCGAGGATCTGGTCGGCTCCGCAGGCCATGGCCACATGGGCGCTCACCCGGGCCGAGATATCCGTCTCGTTGCAGGTCCCGCCGCAATAGGCGGTCAACCCGTTGCGCCGTACGTGCAACAGCGCCTCGATCGTATTGTTGATCCCGCCAAGGTCCGGCATTTTGACGTGGATGACATCCGCCGCACCCGCGGCGACGAATACCTCGATGTCCTCGAGGGTGTTGCACCACTCATCGACGACCAGCTCCACGGGCACGTTGCGCCGGGCCAATGTCCGACGCAGTTCGACGTAGCTGTGCACCTGGGCATCGCGACTCCCCGCATCAACGGGATGTTCGATGCGAAGACTGAACGGCGCCGCCTGAGCCGCCAGTTCGGCCAGGTAGTCCGCAATCCGGCCGACGTCGCGATCGAAGGCGAGGCCGATGGTGCCATAGGTATCGAAATGCAGCCTGGGAGCATAATCGGGTCGCGGCCGGAGCTCGACGATCCTGTCGCGCAACCAGCCGACGTACTCCTTGAGCCGGGCGCCATCCGTCCCTAGCTTCGTCCCGACGTGGTTGATCAGGCCGTGCGGCAGGACATCGACTTCCTTGAGAATCATCTTGTCGACGTTCGTGTACCGGTCATCGCCGGTCTGCGCAAAAAGCGGCACGGGAACCAGGTCGATACCGGTCCGGTATTCCCCCTGTACCACCTCGGCCATCGTCATGCCCGCGGCCAGTGCAGCCGCGTGCAGCAGTGCCTGGGTGACTCCGTAGCGCACGCCCGTCCCGAGCAGGCCATCGCCCGAGCGATCGGCATCGACTTCCCCGGCGAGCTCGCGGAACCCCGTGACCGTGCGCCCGAGAAGCAGGGGGGCGACATGGTCGCGAATTTCGGCAATGGCCTCCGGTGCGCTGAAAACGGCAGCCCGGCCGCCGGCACCGGGATATTGGACCTCGGCGCAATCCCCCAGTGCGACCTGGCCGTCCGACAGTACCAGCATGACCGACACCGCCGTGCCGGACTCCCGGATGGTCCGAAATCCGGGAGTCAGCGCATCGCCCACATAAAGAAAGCCGTCGTGCGTGGCGCCGGCCCTGATTGCGGCCTGGTCATCGCGATAGAACCCGGAGCGCACGGGTTCGCAGACGACGTCGACGATCTTCATAGCATCACGTCGCCGCCGTTCGGCCCCAAGGTCTGACCGACGTAATAGGATCCATCGGCGGATGCGAGCAGTACCGCGGTCGGCGTGACCTCATCGACGGTGCCGAAGCGGCCGATCGGCAGATCGGCGAGCTTTGCACGCCGCCATTCGTCGGACTCATCCTCGAGCATGGGCGTATCGATCGGGCCGGGCGCTATGGCATTGACGAGCACACCGCGGCTCGACACCTCGCGCGCCAGAGCCTTGGTCAAGCCGATGACACCGGCCTTGCTCGCCACGTAATGGGCAACCGACTTGCCGCCGATCTGACCCAATTGGGATGCAATATTGATGATGCGGCCGTCGCGCCGCTCGAGCATCTGGCCGATCAGCGCGCGCGTGCACAGGAACGTGCCACGCAGATTGGTGTTGACGACCCGGTCCCAGTCGTCGATGGACAGGTTCTCGAGCAGGGATTCAGTGAATATGCCGGCATTGTTGACGAGAATATCGACCCGACCAAAGCGTGACAATGCCGCCTTTGCCATCGCGCCGACGCTCCTCTCGTCGCGGACGTCGGTCTGCACGAACAGCGCCTCGCGCCCGTACGCGTGGACCTCCGCGAGCACCTCGGACGCGCGCGCCTCCGGCACACGGTCTGCAACGACGATGTGGGCGCCCTCGCGCGCAAAGGCGTTGGCGATTCCCCGGCCTATTCCCGAGCTTGCCCCCGTGATGAGTGCGATTCTGCCGTTCAACCTGTTCATTTGCATGCCTCTGCCGTGCTGTCGCCCCGCCGCCAGACGCTCTGGATTTCGTGGTGGCCGAAGAGATCGAACCGATGCCGCATCAGCAGCAGGGATGCCTCGTGCTGCGCCCTGTCGTCGCTCGCGACACAGTCCTCGGCAATCACGACATAGTAGTCGTTGAACATCGCATCCCGGGCCGTGGATTCGACACAGCCCTCCGTCGTACAGCCGCCCACCACCAACGACCGAATGCCGTTACTACGCAGCACGAGGTCGAGGTTGGTGCCCCAGAACCCGCTGGAGCGATATTTGCGTATGACCAGTTCACCCGAACGCGGCGCGAACTCGGTGGCGAAGTCATGCCCCGGTGTACCGGGAACCGTGTACTGCAAAGGGGGCCCGTCGCGGCGCGCCGCCATATGCATCCGCATATTGAACCGGATGTACGACGGAGAATCACTCATTCTCCCGGGCAATGCCGTGTTCTGCAGGTGCACGATCATCGTCCCGCTCGCTCGGGCGGCCTCGAGCAATGCGGCCAGCCGCGGCCTCGAAGCGTCATACATCGTCAGGTCGATGCCCATCCTGCCGAAAGCACCCTCCGGTTCTACGAAGTCATGCTGCATGTCCACCATGATCAGCGCGGTGTGAGCCGGATCGACCAGTTCCGCGAGCTCAGTGAAGACGAATTTTCCTGCAATCTCGATCATCTTGGGTCCTCGTTCAGCCTCTCGCAGATGCGGGTGCCGCCGTCGAGTTGTTGCGCCGACTTAGCCGTCATGAGCGGGGTGCTTCACGATCGGCGCCATGGCCCAACGGAAGGCCCAGCTCGGCAAATATCTTCAGGGTATGTTCTCCCAGCGCAGGAATGGGGCCGATGACGGGCTCCAGGCCGGGAATAGTGACGGCCGGGAGGAATGTCTCCTGCAAGCCGGTCTCGCTTGCGACCGGGCGAATCCGCTTGCGCGAGTGCAACTGCGGATGATGAAGAAAATCCTCGACACCGTTCAGCCGGGCATTGGCGATTCCCGCCGCGTCGAGCCTCGCGACGAGAGCTTCGCCGGTCCATGCCGAGAACCGTGTCTCGATGAGCGCCTCGAGTTCCTCGCGGCGAGCGAGACGGGCCGGGTTTGACGCGTAGCCCCGATCGGCTGCAAGCGCCTCGTCCTGCAGCACGATCTTGCAGAAGCGGGTCCACTCCCGCTCGTTCTGTATGCCGAAAAAAATCGTCTTGCCGTCGCCGGCGCGAAACGGGCCGTAGGGCGCGATCGTCGCGTGCCGCAAACCCGAACGTCCCGGCGGGGCGCCGCCGCCGCGAGTGTAGTAGGCCGGATAACTCATCCATTCGCTCAGCGCATCGAACAGCGATACCTCGAAGGCGGTGCCGCGACCGGTTCTTTCCCGATGCAGCAGCGCCATCAGGACGCCCTGAAGCACGTACATGCCGGCCGCGATATCGGCGATTGCCAGGCCGCATTTGGCTTGCGCTGCCTCGGTGCCGTTGATCGCCACAAAACCCGTCTCACACTGGACGAGCAGGTCGTACGCCTTCTTGTCGCTGTACGGGCCATCGGCCCCATAGCCCGAAACGTCACACGCAATCAGGCGGGGCTGCCGCCCAACCAACGTCTTCGCGTCCAGCCCCAACTTGGCAGCCGCGCCCGGCGCGAGGTTCTGGATGAACACATCGGCGCGCTCGAGCAAGGCGTCGAGAGCCTGCCTGCCGGAAGCCGATTTGATGTCAAGCGCGACACTCTCCTTGGAGCGATTCACCCACGCGAACTGGCTGGACAAGCCGTTCATGGTCGCATCGTAGCCACGCGCGAAGTCACCACTGTCCGGGCGCTCGATCTTGATGACGCGCGCGCCCCAGTCGGCGAGATGCCGGCTCGCAAGAGGGGCGGCGATCGCCTGTTCGACCGAGACCACGGTGATGCCGCTCAGCGGCAGATTCATGGCAATGGCAAGCGGCAATTTTGCATCGAAGCAGGAAACTCCCACGGCTTCACTCGGAACATCATGTTCAAGTGGACGCCTTTGAGCCGGGCTGTGTCTTGAACGAATTTGACATCGAGCGCCAGTGGGAAGGTGTAGCTCCGGTCAATGCACGTACAGACCGTGTCATGTGCGCCTGATCGGCAAATTCCAGGATCGTCGCGATTTCGACCAGCGACGTCATCGTGTGGACGATGTGCCTGAAGGCCCGACGGGCCCGGATCTCGGCGCGAAAGGTGGCCGGCTTGATTCCATACGCCCGGGCAAAACCGCGCGATATTGTTTCTGGCGCGATGCCGTGCGCTTCGGCCCAGCGATCGAGACGACAGTTCGGGTCGCGTACGATCTCGGTGGCCAGCAGATCGGCCCAATCGTCGACTACCGGGCGCATCTCGCGCAGCTGCGCGGTCAGGACATGAACCGCCACCTGCGGATCACGCTCGGCAGTGCGGGCCACGGCATCCGCGTCATATATGCGGCCGGCTCGAAATCCACTCGCATGCCCGGGCAGCGCGAGATTCAGTATCGTCGCACCGCGTGCCTCGAACCGATTGAGATGCGCATCGAAAGCATCGTGAAAAAGCACGTCGCCGGCACGCACGCGGAATCGACCCCAGTTGCCCGTTTCCTCATACCCCCCGGCGAGAACAACGGCTGCATATGCCCCTGCATGCGTATGCCTGGACTGCAGCAACCCGCCGTCGCGCCGTTCGTAGCGCGCCGGGACAGAGACGAGAGGAGGCCCGTGAGATCGGTGGCGCAATGGTAAAAACTCTCCCGGTTGCAGAAACTTCCGACGCAGCACAGTGTTCTATCCCGAAATTACCACGCCGGGAGTGACGTTTCTATGCGGCTGACGGATGCACCAGAATAGGCTGCGCCGGCATCTGAAGCCGACATTCCTGCACCAAACCAGCGCGCCTCGTTACGATCGCTGCGGGCATATGTGCTCGACAGTCAATTTGGTTCAAGACAGTGATGTTTCAATGGCGTTCACTGCATCGAGGGATGACAAGAGGGCTCGTGAGGCAGCCCCCCCACCGCGGGCGCGGATCGTTTACATAAGAAGTCATGACGAGCCGGCGCCTGGATCGGATTAATGCGTAAAGCGCCACGCTTCGGAGCGTGAACATCGGGAGAGTGTTGACATGCAATCGAATGAAATCCGATCCTGCGCAGTTTTGGCCGTGCGGCGCCGGCAAGCGGATGCCGGCCCACGCCAGTCTCTCGCAGTGCTCTGCGGTCTCCTTATGGCAGCCAGCCTGCCGTCGCCTGCGGTGGCCGCTGCGACCGACGTTGCTGCCGACGCCGCCGACACGGGACTCGAGGAAATCACCGTCACCGCCGAAAAATACAAGTCGACCATTCAGGACACGCCCATCAGTTTGTCGGCCGTGACCGGCGAACAACTGGACGCGGCGGGCATCACGTCGGTCGAGGCTCTGGCTCGCGAAGTGCCGGGCTTGTCGGTGCGCTCGGCGGGCCCGAGCGAGACGGAATACGAGGCGCGCGGCCTCGCCTCGAACGGCGGCGCCGCCCCCACGGTCGGCTTCTATCTCGACGAGGTGCCGCTGTCGCCGCCGACGCTGGCGCAGGCCGGCAAGGTCGTCATCGACCCGAATCTGTATGACGTATCGCGCATCGAAGTCCTGCGCGGTCCGCAGGGGACCCTCTACGGTTCGGGCTCGATGGGCGGGACCGTCAAGGTGGTCACGAATCAACCCAAGCTCGGCGAGTGGGACGCCTCGGTGCAGGGGACGCTGTCCGACACGGAAGGAGGCAGCGGCAACGGCGGCGGCAGCTTCATGGTCAACATCCCGATCGGCGAGCAATTGGCGCTGCGTCTGGTCGGCACCGACACGTACCGCAGCGGCTGGATCGACCGCGTCGTGGTCAATCCCTTCCCGCCGGATAACGGGCCGGTACGCGGCAACGTGCTGGCGGGGCCCATCGAAAGCGTGACCACCAACGTCAACACCGAAAAGCTCAATGCCGCGCGGGGGAGCCTGTTGTACCAGGTGAACGACGACTGGTCGGTGGTGGGCACGGTCTTTTTTCAGAATATGGAGATGGGCGGCTACGATCTCTACGACAGCCCGCCCGGCCCCGCGTACATGGCCCACTACGAGGCCTTCGACATTCCCGAGCCGATCTCCGACATGGTGCACATCTACAGCATCAACGTCACGGGGGACTTAGGCTTCGCCAATTTGACCAGCGCCACCTCGTACTGGAACCGCAACAACAGCCAGACGCAGGATGCCTCCGAGTCGATTTCCTCGACCGTCGGCTATAGCCCGTACATCCCGATTCCGTTCGCGGAAATCGACACCACGCATCAATTCAGCCAGGAAATTCGCCTGAATTCGCGCGACAACGATCAGCTCCATTGGACCGCGGGCGCGTTCTACAGCAATCTGCGCTCCGTCTGGTTCGACACCGGTCAGAGCGACTTCACACCCGGATTCGGCACCCCCGGGAGCCCGGCGACGCAGGTCGACGGCTACATCAATTACAACAACAACGTTTACCAGATTCAGCAATACGCGCTGTTTGCGGACGGCTCCTACAAGCTCACGGATACGCTGAAATTGGAGGCCGGTCTGCGCTGGTACCGCTACCAGAGTTCGCAGGTCGAGGACGAGTGGGGTCTGAACGGTCCGCAGCTTTTGCCGCCGGCGGTGTTTCCGAAAACCGAGGCGTCCAATACGGGCTACAACCCGCGCATCAATCTCTCGTATGAACCCAACAAGGATCTGACCACGTATTTGTCGGCCTCCAAAGGCTTCCGGCCGGGTGGGGCAAACCAGTTGTTGCCGACCTTCTGCGGCAACGCCCCGCTCACCTTCGGCCCCGACAGTGTCTGGGACTACGAAGTCGGCGAGAAGGCCAAGATGTTCGACAACTGGCTGACGGTCAACAGCGACTTCTACTACATCAAGTGGAACGGGATACAGCAGGCGCCGATCCTCACCTGCGGCTTCCAGTACGACACCAACGCCGGCAACGGCCGCTCGTACGGTCCCGAGCTCGAGATCAACGCGAAGCTGACGAACGAGTTGAGTGTGACCGCGAGCGGGTCGTATACGGACGCGAGGCTCACGCATCCGAACGCCGCCTATACCGCCTTCCTCACCTCGCCCACCGGCGCGCAAGTGTCGCCGGGCGTCCCGTACTGTAAGACCGCCGAGGGGTGCACGGCCCCGATCCTCAACGTGCCGAAGAGCATGGCGAGCCTCGCGGCCATTTATTCGACCCAGCTGTTCGGCGACTACAAGCTCACCGGGCGGGTGTCGGCGTCCTACGTGGGTCCGACCATCGATGAGGCCTACTTCTACGATATTCAACTGGGCGGCTACACGCTCGCGAATGCGCGGCTGATCTTGGCACGCGACAAGTGGTCGGCGAGCTTGTTCGTCGACAACCTCACCAACAAGGTGGCGGCGATCAGCGCGAATAACACCAGCTTTCAGTACAACATAGCCAGCCTGGTGCGCTATTCGACGAACCAGCCGCGCACTTACGGCACGGAAATTAATTATCATTTCTGAATGGACCGGAACCTAAGCCTTGGCCGCTGACGCGCGTGTCGGTGCCGCGGAATCACCGCACGCGCTGCGTCGGACACTCACGTTCTTCGATCTCGTGGTGTACGGGGTGGCCTATGTGACCCCGTTCGGTGTGCTCCAGTCGCTGGGCTTCGTGTGGCTGGAATCCCGCGGCCTCATGGTGCTTGCCTACGTACTCGGTACCCTGTGCATGTACTTCACCGCCAAGAGTTACGCGGTGATGAGCGAGAAGATCACCAATGCCGGGTCCGTCTACGGCTTTGCCCGCCACGCGCTGGGTCCGCTGGTCGGGTTCCTGGCCGGATGGATGATCCTGCTCGATTATCTGCTCATTCCCGCCTACGTGTACGTGGTGATGGCCGTCGCGCTGGGATCGCTGATGCCCCAGGTCGACCGTGGCGTCTGGGTGTTGCTGGTTGCCGGCACCACCCTCGGCGTCAACTGGTTCGGCATCAAGGTATCGCAGCGATTCAACCTGTTTTCCGTTGCTGTGCAGCTCGCGATACTCGCCCTGCTCGTGATCCTCGCGCTGGTCGCGCTGTCGCATGGCAAGGGGGACGGCGGGCTCACGCTGCGGCCGCTTTACTCCGCACAGCTGTTCGATGGGAAGAGCATCTTTGCGGCAACCGCGATCTGCGTGATGTCTTTTCTCGGATTCGACGCCATATCGACGCTCTCCGAGGAAGTGGCGAGTGACGACAAGCGCGTCATCGGGCGCGCGATCCTGGCGGTGCTGTTCCTGTCGGCGGCGCTGTTCGCGATCCTGTCGTGGGTGCTCGGGGACCTCATGACCGGCCTTACGCTCAAGGATCCGGCGGCGGCGGCCTATGAGGTCGCCGATTGGGCCATCGGCCCCTGGATGTCGATGCTGATCGCCTGGGCGATGGCGACGGTCGTCGGCATTGCGAGCGCGCTGCCCATGCAGGTGGGCGTTGCGCGCGTGATGTATGCGATGGGGCGCGACCGCCAACTGCCGGAAGTCCTTGCCAGGGTTCATCCCGTCCACGGTACTCCCTATGTCGGCATGCTGGTCACCGCGGCGATCTCGACCGTGGTGGCATTGCTGATGCGCAACCGTCTGGACGACCTCACGTCCGTCGTCAATTTTGGCGCGCTCAGCGGATTTTTCCTGCTGCACGCCTCGGTCATTGCGTTGTGCTGGGTCAAGCTGCGCTCGGGCCGCTGGTTTGTCCACCTCGCGGTGCCTCTCGCCGGCATGGTGGTCGTACTCGCCGTGCTCACGGGCATGAGCGCCACGGCCATGATGCTGGGGCTGTCATGGCTGGGTGTCGGTCTCGCCTACGGTGTCATTCTGGCGAAGCGCCGCCGCGTCAATCTCGAACTATGAAACAGGCAGGGTAGAACAGAAGGGGAGCCGGCATGAGCGACATCGCATCCAGGTCTTTGACTTTGAGAGAGCGCGACGCGCGCGTCATCGCGGACATCGCCCGCCTGCGCTTCTCACCCGTCAGTCTGGTGGGCGGCCGCGGCAGTCGCCTTATCGAGGAGGGCGGCCGGGAACTCCTCGATTTCGGCTCCTCTTTCGGCCCGGCAATACTCGGTCACGGACATCCCTCGATGGTCGAGGCCGTCTCGGGCGCCGTTGCCAATATGGGGGGCGCGAGCTTGTCTGCGTACGCGAACGAGAACGCAGTTGCGCTCGCGGAGGACCTGCTGCGCGTGACACCCGGCAGGGGCGAGCGGCGCGTATGGTTCGGACATTCCGGATCGGATGCCAACGACACCGCGATGAAGGTTGTCGCAGCGGCGACGGGCCGATCCCGTTTCATCTCGTTTGTGGGATCCTGGCACGGCGGTCTGTCGGGGTCGAGCAGCATCAGCGGCCATACCGCGCTCACCCACTCGCTGCCGCGCCCAGGCCTGATGTTGCTGCCCTATCCGGATCCGTACAGAGGGACTTTCACATCGGAAGAGGTGCTCAAGTACCTCGACTATCAGTTCGCCACGGTATTTCCGCCCACACAGGTTGCCGGCATGTTCATCGAGCCGATCCTCGATGACGGCGGCTTGGTCATACCGCCGCCCGGCTTCCTTGCAGCGCTGCAGGATCGTTGCCGGCAGCATGGCATCCAGGTCATTGTCGACGAGGTCAAGGTGGGGCTGGCCCGCAGCGGCAGGATGCATTGCTTCGAATATGAGGGACTCGAGCCCGATGTCGTGGTATTCGGCAAGGCACTCGGCGGCGGCC
>Ga0187863_10000478_pt1 | contig 34162 bp, 24 predicted proteins | sample June2016WEW_11_1_FD_132975 | JGI IMG/M metagenome (GOLD analysis project Ga0187863, IMG submission 132975) | Peatland microbial communities from SPRUCE experiment site at the Marcell Experimental Forest, Minnesota, USA - June2016WEW_11_10 | ecosystem: Environmental > Terrestrial > Soil >...
ACGGTGCCCGGGCGCAGCGGAAGCCGATGCCACCGTCGCCGCCCACCGAGAACCCGCTGCGGGTGAAGGGAAACAGCAGACCAGTCCCCGGGGCAAAGTCGCCGCCGCGGATTGCCCTAAAACCCTTTTACGGGCGTACACCGACGGCAACGGTGTTGTTTGGCCGACGAAGGCCACGGGCGGAGCTGCCGGTCCGGCCAAATCGGACCAGATGCGATCGAAGAGCGCGGCCTCGCTGCTCGTCATGCGGGCGAGTTTGGAAACATTCGTCCGATTCGTCGACGTTGATGAGCCGTCGCAGGCAATGTGCGAAGCCGCGTCTGGTGAGGTGCGACCGCCCGCCGCTCGGTTGCCAAGAAGCACAGAGAGACGCGGCCGATACAGCAAGAAGCGCGCGGCGGTTCCGGTCTTGCACGGATGAGTGTTTGCCAGAAAGGCAACACGGGGACCCCATGACACGACTCACTTCAAATTGGGTGACGAAAGCAACCCTCTCGAGAGCGGGGGCAGGCCTCCTCTTGCTATGGGTCGGTGCCGCTTGCGGTAGCTCGGAGGGAGCCAGCGCGACTGACGCTGGGGACAATGGGGACCGCGGGAGCACGTCGGGCGGCGTGGGCGCCTCCGGTGGCGGCAGCTCGTCCGGCGGCGGGGGCGCGGCCGATGGCGACAGCTGGTCCGGCGGCGCGGGCGCGACCGATGGCGGCAGCGCGCCCGACGGCGAGAGCACAGTGTCTCTGCTGCCGGTGAATCTCGGAACGGCAGGCAACTACGTGATCCTCGCGAAAAGCGGAATCTCCAATGTGCCGACCTCCGCGGTCGCGGGAAACCTCGGGCTCAGCCCCGCCGCCGCCACCTACATCACGGGATTCTCGCTGACCGCGGATTCCACGAATGTGTTCTCGACCTCACCGCAGGTCACCGGGAAGGTGTACGCAGCGGACCACGCGACGCCCACCCCTTCGAACCTCACGACGGCTGTCGGCGACATGCAGACTGCATTCACCGACGCGGCGGGCCGCGCACCCAACGTCACCGGGCTGGGCGCGGGGAACATCGGCGGGATGACGCTCACCCCGGGTGTCTACAAGTGGGCCACCGGTCTCCTCATCCCGACGAACGTCACTCTCACCGGTGGTGCCACCGAGGTCTGGATCTTCCAGATTGCCGAAACTCTCACGATGAGCAGTGCCACGAGCATCACCCTGGCGGGTGGCGCGGTGCCCCAGAACATCTTCTGGCAGGTTTCCGGTTCGGCGAACCTCGGCACGACCGCTCACTTCGAGGGAGTCATTCTGAGTCAAACGGCGATCACGCTCAGCACCGGCGCGTCGATCAACGGCAGGCTTTTGGCCCAGACCGCGGTCACCATCGCGGGCAGCACCGTCGTCGAACCGTAACCGCCGCCGCGCCGACGACTGCAACGTAGTTATGCGCGGTCGCGGCGCGCGGGCAAACGGGGGCGGCTAAGCACGAGCCATGGATTCGAACCCAGCAACGGGAATGCAAAGGTCCAATTGCCGGCGACGGATTGATCCGTTGAATATGTCAAAGCACGTCGAGGGCGCCCGGCGGCCGTGGCCGGACGCCCCAGAGGATACTCACTCGCGGCAGCCATCTTCAGCGGGAGCGGAGAAATACAGCGTCCAAAGATCGAGCGCAGACGAGAACTTGCGCGAGAACTTGCAGAGGTGAACGAAAACGGTTTCGCGAACGCCCGCGGCATCGCGCCAATCGTTTTTTGAATGTCTACTCCGTGTGGTAAGTAGAAGGCTCTTGGCGGTACTGGGGAGCCGCACCGTAGAAATCGAGCAATCCTATGGTCGACGTGCGGCAAAGTCTGTCGTTCCTCCCCTGGATTGCACTCGTCGCCCCAGTGGCTTGTGGAATGTCGGGGACCTCCCAATCGACCGGGTCCGGCGCACCCACTGGCTCGGTTACACCCGACGGATCAACAGGCGGAAACTCCCCGGCGCCTGGCGGCACCGGCGTCAGTACGACGCCGAATCCAGGCGACACCACGGGGACGGGCACGGCTGGAAGCGGCACCTCCGGAGGGTCGACGACGGGAGCTGGCGGAGCGAGCGGCTCATCCGGACCCGCCTCACCGGATGGGGGCACCGGAACGGCCGCCGACATGAGCGCTGCGAGCGTTCAATGCGGCGCGACGATGTGCGGCGAGCCTAGTTCTTGCTGCCAGACGTGGGGTGGCGACGCGGCGACGGGCACACCCACTTGCGTGACGGCATGCGACGAGACGCAGGCTCAAATTTGTGGAAACTCCGCAGACTGTCAGCAGACCGGCACGTCGACTTGTGGGCCCAACGGATTCTGCGTCGACATGGGCATGGTCGTCTTGGGGAACCCGATCGGCGACGGTGGGATGGCGGCGGGCGCCGGCCCGACCGCGGCCGTTTCCGACGGTGGTATTCCGTCCGGCTACCCCATGCCGACCGCGGCAAACTACTCCATGTGCAAGACGGTCCCCATTGGCGCAACAGGCGTAGGCGGCGGCGTATTCACCGGTACGGGCGGTGGCTGCGCCGGGGCGCCCGCGGGAAATACGTGCATCGAGTGCCTGTTCGGCGGAGATACGTACGACGACACGGTCGACCCGCCGGGCACGGCGACGGCCGTCGCCGAGGCAGGCAGTTATGTGGTGACAGTGGAGATCGGCGGCCCCGCTGCGGCCCAAACAGAAATCTGGACTGAGTCGAGCCGCGGTCTTTTGGCGCCTGTCACCACTGCGGCTGGACAAGAGGCCACTTACGCATTCGCGGTCGATGTGCGCGGTATGGAAGGCCAGCCAGACCACTTGGGCGGCCCGGGCGGCTATCCAGGGCTCGACCTCTTCTTCATTGGGCCCACGGCCACGCCACCGGCCATCACGGGCATCGGCTACGCCCTCGCCACCGCCGCGACCCAGCCAATTGTCGTCTACATGGCGAGCGACTCGACGGCCTGCGATCAGACCGGCGGCGTCTTCGGGGGCTGGGGCCAGATGCTGCCGGAGTTCTTCGACGCGCCAATCGAGATTGCTAACTACGCCAACAGCGGAGCAAGCTCGGCCGATTTTATCGGTTCAGACTTGAAGTGGGGCGCCATCACATCGCGATGGAAGCCCGGCGATTACGTCATCATTCAGTTCGGCCACAACGACAAGACGATTGACGACGCCCAGGTCGAGACCAACCTCGAGATGTACGTCACCCAGGCCAAGGCTGCGAATGTGATTCCGATCCTCGTATCTCCGCCGGCCCGCGTGCAGTTCGGTAACGGAACGACGGACGGTCCACAAACAAGCTTGCACGCCGCGTCCGCGATGGGCGCTGCCATGGCGGAGGGCGTCGCGTACATCGACCTCACTTCCCTCTCCACGGCCTGGTACAACACCCTCGGCTCACAAGCCGCCGCACTGAAGTTTCACGCGATGGACTCGGACGCGACGCACACGAACCTCGTGGGCGCCCAGAAGCTTGCGAGTCTCGTGGCGAACAACATCAAGGCGCAGAACCTTCCTCTCGCCCAGTACTTGAGGCTCGAAGCGCTCTCTCAGTAGTCCCGTTTCGGGCGCGGTGCCCCGGAGCGCGCAGATCGCCTGAGGACGCGTAGTTCGGTGTGGCGCTCGTCGTGCTCCCGCTTGTCGCGAGCGCGTCCATTGAGACTGGCGGTTCTCACCCGCCATCGTATGCTTGGGCTATGCGGGTCAAAATCGCCGTATGGCTCACGCTCTCTGCGATAGGCGCGTGCGGAGGACCAAGCAATGGCCTGGACGACCCGAGCGTGAGGGCCAAGCTTCGCGCTTTGGCTTTGCAGGCTTCGTTAGCAGACGGGGTACCGTCGCCGAAGACAATGATTGCAGTGTACTCCCCTGACGATCAGGTGGCCCAAGAGGTCATTAGCGGTGATATCGTTAACGATCATGTGCCGGTATATGTCATAGAGGTGACGGGCGGTCTTTTTACGTGCAACAGTTGTAGCTTCCCGCCCGGCGCATCTGCCCCGCAGGGAAATGCTATTACGATCACCGTGAACGCGCAGACCTTCCAGGGCACGGACTTCAGCATTAGTCCCAACGTGCCTGACTTGACTCAGATCAGTTCGGACGTTGTGAACCTTGCTCAATAATGAGCCGCGTGGGTCCGTGGGCCATAAGAGCGATGAGCGCCGATCGCCCGGAGTCTAATTCAGACAGCACAACTCGTCGGAATACGCGCACGCGTCCGCCGGGCCGGGGTGGTTGCACGCCGTGACGAACGGTGGCTGGCAGGTACCGCCCGCGTTGGCACATGCGGGAAGGGTATCGGAAGGTGAAAAGCACCCGCTCGACGCCTGACAGATGCCCTGCCGACAGCACGCGCCGAATTCCGCGGGACAGGAGCACACGACCATGCCGAGAGCCCCTGACCCGAGCGGCGTCTTGCTGACGTCGGCGTTGAACTGTCCGAGCGCACTGACGTTGAGGGCGGACCCATCGCAAAGACATCCGGCGACGCAATAATCGCCGGACGAGACGATCGCGCAGTCTGTATCGACGGTGCACGCCTGGTCGTAATGGGAGGCGGAAATCATGCACGTCCCCGAATCCGCACCCGTGGCTGCATCGGCCGACCCGTCGACGTTCGGAGTGTGGTTCGTATCCGGCCCCGCATCGGCGACGTACGGCACCGAGCACGACGGATCGATGTAGAAGTCGGCGTTCGAAACGGGGCTCGCACATTGCACTTGCCCCACGGCGGGAGGACCGCAATCCCAGGTGCTCGACGTGCACCGGCAGAACGACTCGGAGGGCGTATACACCCCCGGGCCGCAGGGGACGCAGACCGTCGGCGGCCCCGGACACACCGTGCCCTCAGAGTAAGGAGAGCAGCTCTCGCCGGGTGATCCAAGGCAACCTGGGCCTATCGCAGACGATCCGTTCGCGGACGCGCCGCTGACACCAATCGCGGACGCGCCGCATCCGTCCTGGCACGTCCCACTCCGACAACACGGCCCAGACGGCGACATGGGACAGGGGCACTGCAAATGGACCGGTTCCTTCGCAACGTCCGCGTTGAACTGCGCGAGGGCCCCAACGTTGATGGCCGAGCCGCCGCAGAGGCATGTATTGCTGGCGCAATAGTTTCCGGATGAGACCGACGTGCAGTCCGAATCGACAGCGCACGACTGGTCGTAATGGGAGGCGGAAATGATGCAGGCGCTCGAAACACCGTCCGCCGTCGTTGCCCCGTTGCCCTCCGCTGCGTTCGCCCCGTCGGCGGGTCCGTTCGTGACCCGGCCCTCGCATCCCGCGAGGAAGCCGAACACCGCGATCACGACCCCGAGAAAGCGGCCACGGTGGGGTGCGTCGACGACGGACAGCGAGTTTCGCCGGATTCGGCGAAACGGCAAGCAGGCGAACGGCATCGTGAACTGGCAATCAAGCAAAGCCGAACCATCGCAAATATCAGAAATTCGCGGGGATGACTCGGCCAGTGTGTGCCACCGCAGGACTTCGAGGCCGCAGAGGCTCGGGGCCGCTCGGGGCCGGGTCTACCTCGGCCGTGAGTGCTGCGGGGCGTCGTCGCGCGAGCGCGATGCCTGCCGCCCGCGGCCACCGCGGGACCATTTTTCCAGCCGTGGCGGCGGGTTCCAACGGTTATCGTCGGCCGTTGTCAGCGCCTCCGCTCGTGCAGCGGAGTTGCCCACGTGGAGCTCGCACAAAGTCTTATGCCTTCTTGATGGGGCCGTCCTTACGTTTTGCGTTGGCGAACATGCACGACCCAGAGCCCGATCCGTATCGTTTGGCCGCGACTCGGACGCGGCACCGGCCGTCTCGGCTGGTCGACGGGGATATCGCGATCCTTGCGCTTCTTCTGTCGCCGGCGTTTCTCGCGGTCGTCGTGCGGACGATCGCGCGCGGCGCCACGTTCGGCGCCGGCCCGACGGTGTGCGGAGCACTGCTCGCGCTCACCGTCGCGATCGCCGTGTCGGCGCCTCGTTCGGCGCACTGAACGGCACACCTTTTGGCGGGGTCGCCGATCGGCGAGAGCCTGCTGTCGGAAAATATTTCGCTATCGTTTCGTGAACGCGTCCTGGAGCTTCCGAACGGTGGGCGGCGACAAGCCCCCTATTAACGGCCTATAAAGACGCGCAAGGGATGTCTGCGGAAACGCCTACGACCGAATCCGCATTGCGCGGCGTCGCCGGTGCGTCGTCTTCGATTCCTGCGCCTCATGGGTTGCACGAAAGCGTCGGCAAGCTGGCGCTGATGGCGGCGGGCGTCGTATTCGGTGATATCGGTACGAGCCCCCTCTACGCCATCAAAGAGTGCGTCGATCCGGATCACGGAATCGCGGCCACGCGCGAAAACCTTTTTGGGATTGTCTCGCTCGTCTTTTGGTCGTTGACGATGGTGGTCGCGGTCAAATACCTCACGTTCATCATGAAGGCCGACAATCGGGGTGAAGGGGGCATCTTGGCACTGCTCGCACTGGCGCCTACCCCAAAGGTACGAGACACGACGCGAATCGGCTGGATCGCGGCCCTCGTGATCTTCGGGGCTGCGCTGTTGTATGGCGACGGCGTCATCACACCGGCCATTTCGGTGCTCAGTGCCGTGGAAGGGCTTGGTGTCGCGACGACCCGCCTGACGCCGGCGGTCGTGCCCCTCACGACGATCATTCTCGTAGGCCTCTTTTGGGTCCAAAGGCGGGGCACGGCGAGCATCGGTGGGATCTTCGGGCCAGTCATGGTCGTCTGGTTCGCGGCCCTGGCGGTCCTCGGGTCGGCTCAGATTGCGCACTATCCGGCGATACTCGCAGCGGCCTACCCGGGATACGCCGCACGCTTCTTGGCCATCAACGGATGGCGCGGATTCCTCGTCCTCGGCAGTGTGGTTCTCGTCATCACCGGAGGCGAAGCGCTTTACGCGGATATGGGACACTTCGGGCGTGGTCCGATTCGCGTCGCCTGGTTCACGCTCGTGATGCCGGCGCTCATGCTCAACTACTTCGGCCAGGCCGCGTGCATCATGCGTCACCCCGAAGCCGCTTCGAACTCGTTCTTTGCGCTTGTCCCACATCCGCTCCTGTATCCCATGGTGGGCCTCTCAACGCTCGCAACGATCATCGCGTCCCAGGCGCTCATCTCGGGAGCGTTCTCGCTAACCCGACAAGCCGTACAGCTCGGATTCTGTCCTCGGGTCACGATCGTGCACACGTCCGGCAACGCGGAGGGGCAGATCTACATCCCTGAAGTCAACGCCGCCCTCGCGATTGCGTGCGTGTGGCTCGTTCTGACTTTCAAGGAGTCGAGCGCCCTGGCGGCGGCTTATGGCATCGCCGTCACGGGCACGATGGGGATCACGTCCGTCATCTACTTCGTCGTTCTCAGGCGCACGTGGAAGTGGCCGCTCTGGAAAGCCGGTCTGCTCGTGGGCGCGTTTCTGAGCTTCGACCTTCCGTTCTTTGGGGCCAATGCCATGAAGATCGCCAGCGGCGGATGGTTTCCAATCGCCATCGCGCTGGGCGTGTTCCTGGTGATGACGACCTGGAAGAAGGGTCGCACCCTGCTGGGGCGCAACTTGGCCTCGAAGATGTTGCCGATTGAGCTTTTCCTGGTGGACATCGATCGGCACCGCCCTCATCGGGTACCGGGGACAGCGATCTTCATGTCTTCGAACCCCAAGGGCATTCCGATCGTTCTGCTTCACCACTGGAAGCACAATCAGGTGCTGCACAAGACTGTCGTTCTTCTCTCGGTGCTCTCGGAGCCCATTCCGGAGGTCTCGAACGACGATCGACTCACAGTAACGGACCTCGGCCGCGGCTTCTTCCAGGTGACGGCGTACTATGGCTTCATGCAGACGCCGAACGTCCCGCACATTCTAAGCCGTGCCGCCAAGCTAGGGGTCCCCTACGCACCGGAGCGAACGAGCTATTTCTTGGGACGCGAAACGCTGCTCGCGACCGGGCAGAGCGAAATGCATCGGTGGCGCAAGACGCTCTTTTCCTTCATTTCTCGGAACTCCAGGTCGGCGACACAGTACTTCGGCATTCCACCCGACCGCGTCGTGGAACTCGGAATGCAGATCAGCCTTTGAATGCCACACGTCGCCTTCGGCAAGTAGGGTGCCTATAGGGTGACCGCGGCGGTTTCCCGGTCTCTTCGTCAGCCGATGCGCTGGGCTTACCACTCGCCGCTCCACAGCCGTCGCGTTAGAGCGGCGAACCACTGTCGTCACCCAGCATGGCGCGGCGGATGAGGGGCAGCGGTGCGTCGCCATAGCTGAGGAGCCGATCGTGGAACGCGCGCAAGTCGAAGGCCGCACCCACTTTCGCACGCCAGTCGGCACGCAGTTTCAGGATCATCAGCTTGCCGAGGGTGTAGTTGAGGTACATCGGATCGAGGGTGCCGCGCGCCGATTGCTGCCGCGCTGTGCCCACGTCTTGGTAGGCCTGCTCGACGAATAGCTTTTGTGACTCGGCCACGGTCATGCCGCGCGTGTGCAAGCCGATGGCCGATAGAAACCGCCCGTCGCGCATGAGCGCTTGCAAGAGCTGGGCGATGTGTGCGCGCGGATCGTTGCCCGCAACGCCTTCGTCCCACATCATCTCTTCGACATAATGCGCCCAGCCTTCATTGCTCGCGTAGGAGCCGAACGATTGGATGATCCGCGACCCGAGGCGCACGCGCTGCAAACGATCGAGGAAGTGCCCCGGCCACACCTCGTGAATCGTCGTGAACAAGAGCCCTTCGCGTGAAGGGATGTAGGCGCGTTGCTCCGCTTCGGACCACTTGGGGTCGGGCGGGGAGATGAAGTAGAAGCTCGGCAGCGGACGACTCTCAAACACACCGGGCTGATTGATCGACGCGAAGTTCACGCGCATGAAAGGGGGCGACTCGCGCACTTCGGCCTGCTCGTTCGAAGGAATGGTCACGATCGGATGGTTTTCGAGAAACGCGCGCAGCGACACCACCTGCTGTCGTCCGAGCGCGACGACCTCGTCGGCGGGTGGCCGATCGGCGGTTGCCGCGGCCAAGGCGTCGGACAGCGTCTGACCAGGGGCAAACGCGTGAGCGGCCGCCTCGAGCGCGCGCTGGTTACGCTGAAGATCGGCACGACCGACGCTTTCGAGCGTCGCGAGATCGATCTGGACCCCCTCGGTCTCCTGCAACATGCGAAGAAAGGTTTCAGGGCCGAGAGCGAAGTCGTCGGTTCCCTCGGGAAGCCGACTTTTGAGGTCGTCGCGGAAAGCGCCCAGCCGCAGGCCCAGCTCGGCTAGCGCGGTCGCCAGGTCGGTCTTCAATTTCGGATCGGCGACACCCGACAGGTCCTCCGCTACGTCCTTCTGGATGAACGCCAGCTGGCCGCCGATCATCTGAATGGCGAAGCCGAGCACGGCCCGCGGCAGCTTGGCTTCGAGGTTCGTGCGCGCGGTCGCGAGGTAGCCGCCGGACGCTCGGCAGATCGCAACGACAGCGCGGGCCCGCTCGTCGACCGGCGCGTAGTCGCGGCCCGTGTAGTTGATGAGCGAAAGCGCACCCAAGTAATAGAGCGGCGAGCGCCACGGGATTCGGCGCCCGGTCAGGTCGAAGATGGCACCGCGCAGCCGAGTCACGAAGACGTCGCGTTCCAGGCGGCTCTGCTCGGATAACTCGCGGGCCGGGAAGCTCTCCAGTCGAACGCGTGCTTCGGTGAGGAACGCCGCGCGGCTCTGCAGCGCGGCCGGCGAATCGTCGGGCAGCTTTCCGTCGTACTGGTGCATTCCGAGCGCCACACCGAGCGTTCCGCTGAAGAGAGCGGCCGGGATGCGGTCGAAGTAGGCTTGGTAGAGCTCGGCGGCCGTTTTTTGGAAGGTTGCGTCGGTCGTCGTCGGCGCCGAAGCTGCCGCGCTGGGGGCGGGTGCGGCGAGTGGTGGCTGCTTCGAGGAGGACGCGCAGGAAAAGCTGGAGAGGCAGACGAGGAGGAGCGTGACCTTCGGAAAGCGGTGCATCGCGGCGACTATTGCACGCGAGCGTGACGTGAGGGGAGGTTACGGTCGCCGCGCCGGAAGCGAAGCTTGCGCCGGATGCGGCAACGCATCGGGCGATGAGTCGCGACGCGAGCGGATGGGGCGCGGGAATGCAGTCACGAAAACGACAACCGTCCGGCTGTCGAGCGGCTTGCGTTCCGGGACGGCGGCGAGGCGACCAAGACGACGCTATCTAGTTCGGCGACCAGGTGCCCGCGCCGATATCGAGCTTCCAGCTGACCTGATAGGTCGGCATGGATATCGCCGTTCCTGTGAAAATGAGCGGCTGAAATACGAACGTGGCCAGATTGTTGTGTAGGCCCGGATCGCCCGTGTCCTGGCCGTACCAGTGATCGCCCCAGTACATGTAGACCGTTCCATGACTGCCCGCGATCGGCATGACCCACGTCGACTGCGTCATCCAGGTGTCCTTGCCGACGGGAGCAATATAGCCCTGGTACGTCCAGGGGCCCATCATGTCAGGTGCCGTCGAATAGAAATCGTCGTTGGCTTGCCACCCGGTCTTGGCAGAACCGATCCAGTAGAGCGTGCTGCCCGCCCTGAACACGGTCGGAGCTTCGCTGCCGCCGGTATTGCCGTTGACGGCCGGATATTGATTGGCCGAAAGCCAGCTGTGACAATCGGTGGCGAGCGGATAAACCCAGCCACTCTCCGTTACGACATAGGCGTTGTTGCCGTCCGTCAGGGCGCTCATGTCACTGTGCGCGGCGATCTCGCCATTCGCGTTCATCAGCTCGCCCTTGAACGAGTAAACTCCGTTGACCGTGGGGGAGGTTGCGTAAACGACTTCCTTGTCCACCTCGTGCGTGATGTCGGAGGCATGGGCGTAGAGGACGAACTCCCCGGTGCTCGGGCACTGGATGATGTGGGGCCTCTCACCCTTCCGTACCGGCCCGAGCAGGCCGCTTGGTTGTTGGGGAAGGATGATTCCCTCGTTCTTCCAGGTCACCAAATCTTTCGACGAATACATCGAGAAGCCGTTGAAGTAGTTATTCGTCGTGGTCGGCAGGAAGTACTGTCCGTGAAGATAAAAGGTATCGCACACCTTGATGATGCCGCCGCCGTGGGCGTCGACCAGATTTCCGTCTGTGTCCGTGAAGGTGATGCCCGGCGGGTTCGGCGGCGAGATGTCTGTGGTCGTCACGGGGTCGGTGAAAACGCTGACAATCGATCCGGGCGCGACCGTGCAGCTTCCCCCATCGCCCTCGGCTGCTGTGACGCTCGCGTCCCCGGCTGCGGCGACGCTCGCGTCCCCGGCTGCGGTGACGCTCGCGTCCTCGGCTGCGGTGACGCTCGCGTCGCCGGCGTCATGGCTTGGAGCGGCCCCGTCTCCGTGCCCCGCGGCTGCGGCGTCCTGGCCCGCATCGAAAGCGGTCGGGCCGCTCCCCGAGGCGTCCTGGCTGGTCACAACGCTCGGGCCAGCCCCCGCATCGCCCTGCTGACCGGTGCTCGAAGGGCTGGGGCCTGAACTTGAAGCATCCTGGCCGGTGCCCGCAGGGCTGACGTGTGCAGCCGCCGCGTCCCCGTCGCTTTGCGTGTCACCTTGAGAGACCCCCTGCCCGGCTCCGCCGTCATCGGGTTCGTTTGCGACCGGAGTTACGCCAGCGGACACGGGGCCGCCGGACCCCGTCTTCGTTCCGCACGCGACGAAGGCCGTACAAGTCAGCGAAAAGATGAATGCGAGACCCAACCTCTGTCGAATCATGGGTCCTCCTCGATCCAGCCGCGTCACGAGAGGCGGGCTCGCCACCACCGATCCGGTGAAAATCCAGCCCCCGCGAAATCCTTCAGCGGCGTACCCCGACCGCGCGGTGGTTGTCAAGCACCGTCCACCACCGCGACCCACCCACCATGGCCCATGGCCGATTCGACGGCGATCCAGTGACAGCGAACGCGCCTTATGGAACGACCCCTTCAGTTCTTGAGCGATGGCTCTCTTCTCGTTCTTTCGTGCGTGCGGCGTCTCGACCGTGGAGCCTCCACACAGGGGATCCCTCTGCACATCGCCCGCACAAAGCTCTCCGACGTCCACGCCGGTGACGGACGCGCCGCGATGGCTCACGTCAAGCCACCACTTCCTCGCCGACACCGTAGAGCCAGATCCCTCGACACGGTGTAGGCCAGCGCACAGGCCACACCGTAGGTGACCTCGACGAAGCGGTGGAACGCGATCAGATGGGCGGGCTCGGAGCGGGGAATCAGCGTGATGACCGTAACTGCGACCGCGCAGAGACGTGCAGCCGCCTCCAGTCGCAGCAAGTAACACAGCCCGACGGCGAGCAGGATGGAGAGCCCGTAGCCCAGGATGTTCCCGTGCCACCAGGCCGCGGTGCCCCAACCGATGAGGCTGCCGATCGCGGTCCCGAAAAAGCGAGGGCCGGCGGCTTTCCAGGTCGCCTCGCGGTCGGGGTAGAGCACAATCACGGCCGCCATGGGGGCCCAGTAAGGCTCCGGCAGGGAAGGCACCAGGCGGCGGGCCGTCGAGTAGCAGAATACCGCGACGAAGGCCGCGCTCGCCCCGTGAAAGAGGGCGCCTCGCCATGACAGCTTCGAACTGGTGCCGTCGGTCGCATTCACCATTGGCCTCCGCTTTAGGGTCCGCTAGCTTGTCGGTCGAGGTCGATCCGGTGGCACGTTCGAACGTAGCGAAGCTTGTGGTGGATACGCTCGCGACGGCGGGCGTCCGGCGCATCTACGGTGTCGTGGGCGACTCGCTCAACGGCATCACCGAGTGCCTTCGCAAACAGGACCGCATCGAGTGGATCGGCGTACGCCACGAGGAGGTCGCGGCTTTCGCGGCCGGGGCGGAAGCGCACCTCACGGGCACGCTCGCCGTGTGCGCTGGAAGCTGCGGTCCGGGCAACATGCACCTCATCAACGGGCTCTACGACTGCCATCGGAGCCGCGTTCCCGTTCTGGCCATCGCCGCGCAGGTTCCCAGCCGCGAGCGCGGGAGCAATTACTTTCAGGAGACACGGCCGGACATTCTCTTCAAGGACTGCAGCCACTACTGCGAGCCGATCGACCACGCGCACCAGATGCCGCGCGTGCTCGAGCTGGCGATCCGCAACGCCGTCGGAAAGCGCGGGGTCGCCGTCGTTTCGCTTCCTGGCGACATCGCTCTCCAAGAGGCGCCGGACGCGCGGCCCTTCGCGCCGAGTTCCCCGCCCACGGTGCGCCCATCCGACGTGGATCTCGCGAAGATGGCCGCTCTCCTCGACCGAGCCGACCGGGTTACGATTCTCGCCGGAGCGGGCTGCGAGGGTGCGCACGACGAGCTCGTGATCGCCGCGGCCGCGCTCCAGGCTCCCATCGTGCATGCGCTGCGGGGCAAGGAACACGTCGAGTACGACAACCCGTTCGATGTGGGCATGACCGGGCTGCTCGGTTTCTCCTCGGGCTACTACGCCATCATGGATTGCGACGCGCTGCTCGTGCTCGGAACCGACTTCCCGTACTCGCAGTTCTATCCCAAGGACGCGGTCGTCGCGCAGGTCGACATCCGGGCGGAGAACCTCGGTCGTCGCGGTCGGCTCGACCTCGGCCTCGTCGGCGGCGTGAAGGAGACGCTTGCCGCCCTCCTTCCGCTCTTGCGTAAGAAGACGGACCGCAAGCACCTCGACAAGGCCATCTCGCACTACCAGAAGACACGAAAGGGGCTCGACGATCTGGCGACCGGGGTGCCGGGCCGAAAGCCGATCCACCCGCAGTACCTCACTCGCACGCTCGACGAGCTTGCCGCGGCCGACGCCGTGTTCACCTGCGACGTGGGCTTCCCCACCCTGTGGGCCGCGCGCTACCTCAAGATGAACGGCAAGCGCCGCATGCTCGGCTCGTTCAACCACGGATCGATGGCCAACGCGATGCCGCAAGCGCTCGGGGCGCAGGTCGCTCACCCGGGCCGACAGGTGATCTCGCTCTCCGGTGACGGCGGGTTCTCGATGCTGATGGGCGATCTGCTGACGATCCGTCAGCGCAAGCTCCCGGTGAAGATCGTCGTTTACAACAACGGCGCGCTCGGCTTCGTCGAGATCGAGATGAAGGCCGCGGGGCTCGTCGACTTCGGGACGACTCTAGACAACCCGGACTTCGCGCAGATGGCCCGTGCCATCGGCATCTACGGTGTGCGCGTAGAAGATCCCGGCGAGCTCGCCGGCGCCGTGCAAGGGGCGCTGGCGCACGACGGACCCGCCTTACTCGACGTCGTGGTGAACCGGCAGGAGCTTGCGATGCCTCCCACCATCGAGCTGGAACAGGCCAAGGGCTTCACGCTCTACATGATGCACGCCGTCCTCAGCGGACGCGGCGACGAGATCCTCGATCTCGCCAAGACGAACCTGTGGCGCTGAGACGGAGGCCCGCCCCGAGGTCGGGGTCTGGGTCGAGGGTCGGGGTCGAGGGTCGGGGTCGAGGGTCGGGGTCGAGGGTCGGGGTCGGGGTCGGGGTCGAGGTCGGGGTCGGTGCCCGATCGGTTGCTCATGCGGCGTGGGAAACACGATGATCACCCAAGGGGTCGGCGCGACGAAGTTCCGACCGGAGTTACCCACCCGCGTGGGCTAGCAATGAGAGAACGACCCGAGCCGGTGCGCGTCCCCCTCAGGCCTTCGGCGTGAGCCTTTGCGCGCGAGCCGTCTTGAGTCGCGTGCAGACCTCGGCGAGCAGCTCGCGGTTATGATCGATGAGGACATCCGCGACATCTTTCAAGGTTTTGAGGCTGTCGGGGGAGGCGTTGTCCATCTCTTGATTGGCATCGGGCAAGTCCGTCTGAAAGCGCGCATAGCGCAACGTCGGGCCCTTCCTCGGGAGGAGCTCTCGCAATTGGTAGTCGACGGTATCGGAAACGCCGTCGAGCAGGATGTCGAAGAGCGGCAGCGCCCAGCCGGCGAGCCCCCAGTGCGCAGCCTTGTCGCCGGGGATCCGCCGGTCGAGGTTTCCCGTGCCGAGCGACACGAGGAGGATGTCGTCGAACGGCTCGCCGTACGCCAGCGCGTCGACGTACATGCACATCGCGGGGTTGTTGGCGAACACACCCCCGTCCACGAGGGCGTAGGAGTTATCGCCGACCTCGAGCCGCGCGGGCGGGAAGTACGTTGGAGCCGCGGAGGTGGCACGCGCGATGGCCCACATGGGCGCATCGAACCGCGGCTTCGTGTAGCTCTTGAAGAAGAAGGGCGCACGCCGCTCGATGTCGTACGCCGTGACAAGAAGCGAACTGCGGGCGTCGGCAAGCACAGCCGTCCCGAAGAATTCGCGGACCACGCCCTCGATGCCGTTGGGCGAGTATTTCGGCCCAGCGAGGTGATCGATGGTTTCGAGCGCATGCCAGAATGATCGGGAAAAGATGGTCTGACCGTTCTTCTCGTAAAGTTGCACTAGGTCGGCCGCGCTGAATTTCGACGTGGCGCCTGCCGGCACGGTCAAGCCGAGCGCAAGGATTCCGCCCGTCGACGTGCCGGCGACGAAATCGAACAGGTCCGCGATACGTGCCTGGGTGGTCTCCTCGATGGACTGAAGCACCTTGGCGGGAATGACGCCCCGAATCCCTCCCCCATCGATCGACAGAATCGTTCGTGTCACGGTTTTGTACCCCTCTCGCCGCGCCGAAACGGCACGGCACGAATCGCATACTCGATGGGGGTCGCGATGTCGATTGCGGTCGGTTTCAGCAACGCTTCGTCCGGGTGCACCGCGACCACGTGAGGCAGCTGATGACCGTGAAGATGCGCCACGAGCGCTGGGAGGGTGCCGCAAAAGTGGGCGAGGGCGCATCCGACATCGCCATGCGCTGGTTCTACCGCTAGGAACTCGAACACCTACTGGCGCGCGCCGGCTTTGTGATTGACGCTCTGTACGGCGGGTTCGACCGTAAACCGTACGACGCGAAGGGCGAAATGATCTTTATCACGCGACCGCGCGCAGGCACCTAGGACGTCGCTCGAGGCCAGCACGTCGAGCAAGCGATGCAGGAGGAAGACGGCAACCGAGGGCGACTCGCCCCCTCTGGGGTCAACTCGACGAGCTGGGGCCATACCGGTCGCCCCGGCCTCCGACCGAGTGCAGCAGCGCGTCGATGGCGATACGGCGGCCAGGCGATCGGCGGTACTCTTGGGAAATGCGACCCCTTCGGTATTCCATCAACGTCACATTGGACGGGTGCTGCGATCATCGCGCAATGTTCCCGGACGAAGAGTTGCATCGTCACGCGGTCGAGAACTTCGACCGGGCCGATGCCCTGCTCTTTGGCCGGGTGATCTACGAAATGATGGAGGCAGCGTGGCGGCCGCGGGCGCGGGCGGGAGAGAGGCCTGATTGGATGGAACCCTTCGCTCGGACGATCGACGCCGCAAAGAAGTACGTCGTGTCGAGCACCCTGGACCGGGTCGATTGGAACGCGGAGCTCGTGCGCGGCGACCTGGGGAAGGCCGTTCAGCAGCTCAAGCGGGAGTCGGGTAAGGGACTGCTCGTCGGAGGCCTGAAGCTCCCGCTGGCGTTGGCGGAGCTCGGATTGATCGATGAGTACGAGTTCGTGGTGCAGCCCCGGCTAGCGGGCCATGGGCCGACTTTGTTCGCGGGGCTATCCAAGCGTGTCGACTTGAAGCTCGTGAGCCGGCTGGAGTTCGGCTCGGGGGCGGTGGCGATGCGGTATGAGCCGAGAAGGTAGCACCTCGGCGATGCGCGCCGCCTCGCGAAGGGCCGGCAATGCGTGCGACGACCCTGCCCTTGCTCGGCGGTTGGACGGCGCGGGCGACCGGCGCGAATAAAGGTTTGTGCACGGTTTCGACCGCGCAAGCCGGCCGACCCAGTTGCTACGGCTTCATTTGGACCGCTACGAACTCCAGCCGGTTGCCCCATGGGTCCTCGGCGAAGAACCGCGCGGTATCTTCAATCTCGTGGTCGTCGCGCGTCGCCACCCCGGCCGCGTTGAGCCGAGCCTTGAGGCTCTCGATCGCGGCCTCGTCGCGCACTCGGAGCGCCGGGTGCGCCTTCTTCGCCGGTCGGAAATCCTTCTCGACTCCAATGTGAATTTGCTGGTCCCCGCACTGAAACCAGAGGCCTCCTCGGACGGCGAGCGCGGCCGGCTTCTCCAGTTCCTTGAGGCCGAGCAATTCGCCGAAAAAGCGACGCGCCTCGCCTTCGCACCCTGGCGGTGCGGCGAGCTGGACGTGATCGATGCCCTGAAGTGGAGCGCGGCGGCGAGCTGTCACCTCGATTTCGATGCGCATCCGAGGATCGAGAAGTCCAGCGACCATCATGGTCGCCGCGGGCGCCGCCTCCCCGAAGGCGCGGCGCAAGATGGGCCAGCACGGCTCGAAGTCCGAACGGTCCGGCAGGACATAGCGAACACGCACGACATCGCTCAGGCTGGCGCCGGCCTCTTTGAGGGCCCGGTCGACGTTTGCGAGCGCCTGCTCGCACTGTTCCACGACTGACTCGGGCAGCGCCATCGTAGTGTAATCGAAGCCCGTGGTTCCGGAGATGAAGACGAGATCTCCGGAGACGACCGCCCGCGAGTAGCCGATGCGCTCCTCGAAGACGGAACCGGACGAAATGCGCTGGCTCATCGACTCCGTGTACGTTTCGGCGGAGCCGGAATCAAGTTCGGGGCCCGCCAAGGGCGCAGACTTCTCCCGTTCGAATCTCGTATCGGAGCGCACAGCGGGTCGGGGCCGTGCGGGCAAGCCTGACGGTGGCGAGCCTTTCGGCCGTCACGCCATGCTCCCGGCTCATGCCCAAGCGCGTCCCCACAGCGACGCGCATCCAGGTGCTAGTCCCCATCCGCATCAGCCGCGCGCGAGCCGTCGCTCGCGTCGTCCGCATCGCCGATGCCGGTCGCACCGCTCGCATCGCTGGCACCACCCGCATCATCCGAGCTGGTCGCATCGCTCGCATCGCTCGCAGCCGACGCATCGCTCGCAGCCGACGCATCGCTCGCAGCCGACGCATCGCTGGCGCCGCTCGCATCGCTGGCGCCGCTCGCATCGCTCGCATCGCTCGCAGCCGACGCATCGCCTATCTCGGTGGCGTCGCCCGCTGGCGTCGCGTCGTTCGAGCCTACGGCATCGCCAGCGGTGTGCGCGTCCCCGGCTTCGCCGCCCTCCGTAGCCTGGGCCGCGTCACCCGCCGCGGTCGCATCGACGGTGCCCGCTTCATCGGTCTCGCCGGCCTCTGACCCTCCATCCTCAGCCATTAGGCAATAGGCCCCGTTGCTCACCTTCACGCACTGCAGGTTCGGGGCACAGCCGCCGCCGCTCGGGCACGGGGCGCCCTCCTGGAGAAGAGGCTGGCACGTGGCCCCGCCCACCATGGGCGCGCAAAATAAGCCCGACTCACAAAGAGAATTGTCGTCGCAAGCGGCACCGGCCCCTTGGGAGTTTGGCGCCTGGCAGACGGGCTGCCCATTCAGCTGGGGCGCCTGATTGCAAAGCAGCCCACCGTTACACGAGTAGGTACCGCCGAAAAGCGTGTCCGACCCCGCCGAGGTGTACGTGCATGCCTGGCCAGGGGATCCCGTGCCCGACGAGCACCCCGCCACGCTCGCCGCAAGGACGAGAATCCAGCACTTCATCGTCGTTTCCTCCAACTCTCTAAAACCGTGGCCTTCGGAAAGCCCATTGCAATGGATTGCACGGAGCCCGGAGTCACGACAGTCTTTTCAGCCTTCTCGCCCGGGCACGGCGCTAGAATACGCGGCGCATGCCGATCCGACGACTCGAATGTGGCGACGAGGACCTCTGCGCGACAGCCGGTGGTGGCGCGGGCAGAGTGCGCGGCGGGGATTGAGAGGACCCCGGTGGCGTCGTCGGGATGAGGCGAATGACCGCTCCGCATCCGGAGCATGCCTTGCGTCATCCAAGGGTGCCGATGCGAACCCTTGGCTCCACCTCGCTCCAAGTCTTCCCCCTCTGCCTCGGCGGCAACGTCTTCGGTTGGACCGCGGACGAGGCCGCCTCGTTCGAGGTGCTCGACGCCTATGCCGCGGCGGGCGGCAACTTCGTCGACACGGCCGACGCGTACTCGTCGTGGGTGGCCGGTCACTCCGGCGGGGAATCCGAGACGATCATCGGCCGCTGGATGGGGTCGCGGAAGAACCGGTCCCGGATTATCGTGGCGACGAAGGTTGGGCTGCATCCCTCGTTCAAGGGACTCTCCGGCAAGAACGTGCGGGCCGCCGCCGAGGCCTCGCTGAAGCGCCTCGGCACCGAAGTCATCGATCTCTACTACGCCCACCGCGACGACGAGTCGGCGCCAATCGAGGAGACGCTGCGCGCGTTCGATGCGCTCGTGAAGGAAGGCAAGGTCCGTCACGTCGCCGCCTCGAACTACACGGCACCCCGCCTGGCCGAGGCGCTGTCGATCGCGAAGGGCAAGGGGCTGTCGCCTTACGTCGCGCTCCAGCCTCACTACAACCTGATGGACCGCGGCGAGTACGAGCGCGATCTCGCCCCCCTGTGCGCCAAGGAGAAGATCGCGTGCTTGCCCTACTATTCACTCGCGAAGGGGTTTTTGACGGGCAAGTATAGGCAGGGCAAGAAGGTCGAGAGCGCACGCGCGTCGGCAGCGAGCTCGTACCTGAACGAGCGCGGGCTACGCGTGCTCGGGGCGCTCGACGCGATCGCCGCCGAGAAGGGGACCACGGTGTCCGCTGTCGCGCTCAGCTGGCTTGCGGCGCGGCCGAGCGTGACGTCGGTGCTCGCCAGCGCGCGCACGCGCGAGCAGCTCGAGGAGATCCTGCCCATGGCGACGCTCGTGCTGTCGTCCGAGGAGCACGAGCGCCTCTCGCGCGCTTCGGCCGCGTGAGCGAATAGGACGAGAAAAGCCCGTCGGTCGTCCAAGACGCGCAAAAGCCCGCCCACGGAGCCGGCGTCGCGGGTCTGGCTGAAGGCGATCCGCCCTCGGGATGGGTGGGAGTCGTCCCATGGGCTGGTCACGCTGTGCGCGATGAGTTGCTGCCGCCGCCGCTTCCCAAGAAGTTTCGGAGCGCGCCCCCGAGATCCTGCGGGAACCAGGGTGGGGCCCAATTGCGCCCCGCAACGACATAACCCGTGTTTGGGTCGATCGTGTAGCGCGATACGTCAACATAGTTCGATGGCATATGATCGTCGATCGAAAGGCCGTGCAACGCTTTGCTAGGGGTGAGCCGCGTCTCGACTGCGTTAATGGCGACCTCAATGAGAGCGCTGGAAAAGGAAATCCGATCCGATGGCGGGCAGCCGTCCTTCCACGCCGTGTTGAGAGCGGCGGCTTGCCGCTCCGCCCCGGTATGCTGGTAACCGAGCTCCGACTTTGGCGGCAGATGCGGTACAATGTCGCGCCGATAGACATGCCGGAAGAGTATCGGGCCAAAGTCGTTTTTGCAGCCCTCGGCGAACGCTTTGTCGCCCACCATGGGTTGCCCGAATGTATAGACGCCCTTTACCGTCCGCTTGGCCGCGTCGAAACCACCCTGGAAGATGCGCGCGGCGGCAAGGAGGGCCATTGCCCCGCCCAAACTGTGACCCGTGACGTAGAGGGATTCGAGCGGACTGTCGAGCTTCGTGCGTTTCCCCGCGTCGTCCTCGATGTGGGTGGCGTTCAGCGCCCCGTCAAGGCACTCCGCCACATCGTCCCACACGGCCTCAACGTTGGTGTAAAAGCCAGAATGCACGACCCCGCCCGCGAAGGGCCGTTGCATCGTCTCTCCGTCCGCAAGGATCGAAATGAAGCTCGCTGGATCCGTCCCGCGAAAGGCGAGGACGCCCGCACGGCCGTTGTGGCTCTGAATAAGATACGCGGTTGCCACGACAAGCAGGGCGTTGTTCTGCACAGTGATGCGACGAACGCGAGCCCCCTCGATTCCATAGTACCGGAGCTTCTCTGCAAGCGTCCTCTCATCCGCGTAAGCCCACGTGGAAATGACCGCCATGACGTACGCGAGCTTCGGGTCGTAGTGACGCGTTGCAATACTCTCGATATCGGGCACCCGCGGGCCCTGGGGGCCGAACGACGGTCCCTTCGACTTTCTCGCTGTGTATGAGCGCGTGACCTTGTACTGATCGGTTGCGTTCCCGATTCGCATGACGCTGCCCCTTTCGTCGTGCGCGAGAGCTTAGAAGACGGTTGCCCATGGCTGTCAACGGTGGGCACACGAGCAAGCGAGTTGAGCCGTCGCCTTTCGGGCGTCCGTTGTCAGTGCAACGGCGAACCGATTTGGCGGGTGGCCATCGCGACAAGGGTGTCGTAAAGAGTCGAAACGAGCCTCGCGAACGCGACGAGCCACAGGCGAGTTGCCCGCGCGGGGCTCCCCGGGGAACGACGGCTCCCCACCCTTGAGGCGGACTTGCAACCCTACATCGTCAAACAAGGCGACCACCTGGCGAAGCTTGCCTACAAGTTCGGCTTCGACGCGGACGCCGTCTGGAAGGACCCGCAGAACGAGCAGCTCCGGCAGCAGGGGTACCTTTCGCAGGACCCGAACATCCTGAATCCCACGGATATGCTTTATATTCCCGGCGACACGCCGCCGACGATGCACACCCTGACGGTCGGGTGCACCAATACGTTCGTTTCGGACGCCCCCTCCATGACTCTGACTCTTAAACTGGTGGGGCAGGACTCGTCGAGGTACTCGTCAAGACCGTACACTATTCAAGAGCTGGATCAGCTCTCCGGGCTCAAGACGGACGGAGACGGGGTCCTGACGTTCAAGGCCCCGGTGACGCTCAACGTTGCGACCGTCGTATTCAGCGATAACGGAGAGACCTGGGTCCTATCGATCGGCCACCTCGACCCAATCGATACGCTCTCCGGCGTCTTCCAGAGACTCCAGAATCTCGGATTTCTCGGCGGAGAACTCAACCTCGAACCTGTGAATCTGGACGTGTTGCGCCTGGGCCTTTGGGCGCTCAAAGCCTCGCAGTCGGGGAGCAGTAACTCCTCGGCGCCCGCAAGCGCTCCTGCTCCGGACTCGGCGCCGGAGAGCGATTCCGGGGCCGACTCTACCCCCCCGAGCAGCGGGAACGTGGCGAGCGACAACGCGGGTCTCGGTGACGACGGGACGCTCGACGCCGCTACGACGAGTCTGTTGCTGAAAGCGTATGGCTGCTGATGGCTGCCGAGACCCCTTCCTCCGTGATCTGGGGACTCCGGTCCATTCGAGATTGGCTGCTTTCGCGCGGCCACGACCAGGCCAACCATGGCCGCTGATGACGCGACGTGCGACCCGCCCGCCCCGTACATCGTCCCGGACGGCGCCACCTGGGACGATATCGCGTCGAATACAGGCGTCGACGTCCAGCGATTGCTCGTTGCGAACAACATCGACCCGAACCTCTCCCCGGTTCCGCCGCCCACCCCGGGCGCGGCCATTGTCATTCCGCAGGGCATACGAAACGCGTGCATCGCCCCGGAAAACACGAACACCGTCGGCGTGGGCGCTGTATGCACGGCACTCATTACATCGAGTCACATCACGGTTGGCGGAGTCGACTTCGTCGCGTGGTTCAACTCCAAAATGCGCGGCACCCACGGTGGTATTTTCGGCAACCGGCTCGGCGCAGACGGGTTCGCGGCGGCATGGGACCACGTTCAGGCGCTGACGGGGAAGTCCGGCGTCGCGATCAACGAGTTCATCGGACACTTGATGATTATGTACAACGAGACCGGCGGCACGCTGCAGCCCTCGCCCGAAATCGGAGACGCCGCCTACTTCTTTGAGTCGCGACAGCTGCACCGTGCCGATGGTTCGTCGTTTCAGAAGGCGAGCTACAACGGTACGGTTGGGAACCGCCTCGCAGGAAATCAGCTCAGCAATGGCACGCTCTTGCCCGCCGCCAAGTTGCCCGCCCTCCAGCCGCTGGTCTTTCCGAGTCCGGTCATTACGACGCAACAAGACGTCGACGCGTGGAACGGCCCCACCTATCCGCGGTCGGCCCCGGCCGACGTTCAGCAAGCGGCGATGGAGTGCGACTTCTACAAGTATCGAGGCCGCGGCCTCAACCAGCTCACGTTCTGGACGAACTACAAGAGGTACGCGGGGCCCTCGATCCAGCGCGTATTCAACAAGACGGTCGACGCCATGAAATCGAGTGAGCTTGACGACGCCATGATGAACCCGGACGTTTACTTGGACACATTCAGGCTATTCAACCTCGGCACGGGCGCAAGCATCTCCCAACTGGTCGCGGGGAGCTTTGCTGCCTACGGAACGGCCGTTGCCGGGGACTCAAGCTATGGCAGCGGAATCTACACGACCCGGTGCGTCGCTCTGAGGGCCGCGATGGTCGTGGGTGGAGTCATCGCCAGTGACTAGGTTCCTCGCTGGCCGTCGATGGATCGTGTTGGGGATGGCCACGCTCGTACCCGCGTGCTCGCCCGGCCCTGTGGCTTCCCTCGCCAAAGGCCCCGCCGCCGGCGTCTCTACCGGGCACTCGTCGGGAGAAGGCCCCGCCGATCCACCCGCGTCGGGCCGTGGGGATGCGCCGCCAGCGGTCTCCGCGCCTGCTCGCTCCGCGCCTGCCCGTGGATGTGAAACGGCGTCCGGCTACCGCGGACTCGTGTTGGGGCAGCCCATCTACGCGCGCCTGGCTCAGGACGGCTCGCGCCTGTATGGGCGCTACTTTTATGAGAAGGTGGGGGTCGACATCGCGCTCAACGGTTCGGCGTCAGCCGACCTCTCCGTCGTGCTGACCGAAGGCCGACCCGACGCGCCCACCGGTCGCTTCGCCGGCGCCTGCGACCCGAAGAGTGGTGCGATCCAGGGAACGTGGAGCGGTGCGCACGCGAGCGGACCGTTTTCGTTCGGGCCGATCGGCCCAAGCGACGTGCCCCTCGTGGCCCAAAAGCGATTTTCGCTGAAGCGCAAGAGCACGGGGGCCGGCGACTCCGACGTCGGAGAGTGCTCTTATACCGAAGTTGTGCTCGAGTTCTTCGGTCTTCGAAACCAGCAGCTCGAGCGCAAGCTCAATCACGAAAGCCTCGCGCCGGCGCCTGGACCGTGGCTCGCGCCCCGGCGCGCCGATCAGGCGCGAGAGTGCGTGCACAGCTTTCAGGGCGAAATGACGGAAAGTATCCTGACCCTACAGCCGGACATCGTTGCGATAGAGCGTGGAGGCTTCGGAGTTGTCGGGCGCATGGCCCATCCCCTTAACGGTTCGGAGTTCGAGCCCATCACGATGTCGAACTATGACGTGCGCACCGGCGCCATGGTCGCCCTGGGCGATGTGTTCGCGAAGGATCCCATTCCTCTCGCCGTTGCCTGCGCGCTGCGTGTCGGAGGAAATGCCGCGGGTCTCGACTGCACGAACTGTCCCGCGCCGAGTGGTGACGATTGGCAAGCCGCGCTCGAGCGTCACCTCTTCTTTTTGAAGGCCACGGGTGTCGCGTTCTTTGCGGACGGATTCCCGCACGTCAGCGGTGTATTCAACGGACACGGCCCCACGCTATCGTATGCGGTGCTGCTTCGCGACGGGTACCTTCGAAGCGACTCGCCTGTCCGTCACCTTTGGGAACACGTGACACCCGCGATTCCTTCGGCCGAGGCCTGCCCCGGGGGTCACGAGAAGGAGTGGTGGAACTAGAGCGCATCCGACAACCGGCGCAGCCGGTAAGTGTTCGAGAACGATCCATCCTTTCGGGTCCATGGACATCACGAGCGTGCACACTCGTGCAGGCCCCGTCATCGAGTCACTTCCTCTATATCGAAGTCGACAGCGGCATGGGAGCTCCGACGCGTCGAAGTCCGTCGCGGGCGTCGGGGTCAGACGCTCGCCACCGAGCGAGCGATGCGCTTGGCCTCGATGGCAATCTCGCGGAGCATCCCCGTGGGGGAGACGTGGAAGCCGCAGAAGTAGAGTCCCGGAAGGACCTCGTGTCCGCTCTTCTTCGGGACGCCGTCCTTTGTGCAAGCCTGCGCTGCTTCGGCCAGGAAGTCGGAGACCGCAGGCCGGTAGCCGGTGCCGAGCACGACCGCGGCGAACTCTTCCTCACGGCCGTCCGTGAACACGACACCTGACTCGGTGAAGCGCTCGACGCTCGGGCGAACCTCGATAGCTCCTTTCTTGATGAGCGCCACCGTGCCGATGTCGAGCAAGGGGATGCGGCCGTGCTTCTGAATCTGCACCAGGGGTCCGTACGGCAGCTTCTTCAGTCCGAGCTTGCGCACGTCGCCGATCGTCGCTTGGATGAGCGGCCACGCCATCACGTCGGCGACCTCGGGAGGGAGGAAGCTCACGCTGATCCCGATGGCGAGGATCGGCACGCCGAGGACGTCGCGCGGGATGATATTCACGCCGCTCCGCACCGCCAGCGTCGGCTTGGCTCCTCTCTCGTGGAGATCGATGGCGATTTCGCATGCCGAGTTGCCGAAGCCGACGACGAGTACGCGCTCACCCTTCCAAGGATCGCCATTCTTGTACTTGGAGCTGTGCATCAAATCGCGACGGTAGTCGTTCTGGCCGGGCCACGAGGGCACGTAGGGCACTCGCGTGTTGCCGGTAGCGACCACGACGTTCTCGGAGACGTATTCGGAGTCTTGGGTCGTCGTTCGCCAGCCGTCGCTGTCGCGTTCGATGCGCTGGACGTTCTGACCAAAGCGCGGCTTCAGCTTCAAGTCCTCGGCATAGGCCTCCAGGTACTTCACGACGTCGAGACGCGGTGGGTAGTTCTCGATCTCCGCACCCCAGTTCCGATAAGGCAGCGCGGAGAGCGGCTTGCTCGTGTGCAGGTGGAGCCGTTCGTAATGATTGCGCCACGCGCTGGCGACGCACTCCTTTTGTTCGAGCAGCACATGCTCGACCCCCTCTCTGGAGAGGCAACACGCAGTGGAGAGGCCCGCTGCGCTCGCCCCGACCACGACCGTGTTCACGCGCTCGGCCATGGCGGCGACCCTAGCGGACCTCGCACATGCTTCGCCCGCATTTGCGCTGCACCGGAGGTGTCACGCTTCACGAGGCTCGTCGACATCATCCCGTCGCGCGCGCCCTGGCGGCCTCGCTCTAGGGTGATCCGGTGCAGCCTGCAAGCATACCACAGACCTCGAGAACAAAAGATGACCCGCCCACCGAGCACGACTGTGTGCCGCATGGACCTGCGTCACCACACTCCGCATTTGTTCGGCATAGTTGGACTGGGAATGCACCGCCGCACGATTCCTGGCAGGCCGTGCCGATCCCCACGGAAGTGTTCGTGACAAGGCAACACACGGCGCCGCCGTCACCGCAGTCGACCGCGGAAACACAAGCTAACGCCGGGCACCCGCCTTCCCCGCCGTCGCTGCACACGCTGCTTCGACCCGCATCCCGTGCGTAGTAGCCGTCCGTGCCTCCCGTGACAAGAATGCAGCCCGCTGCGATCGAAGCAGCGAACAACAACGCCACTACTTTTCTCATCAAAAACCACTCCGCAGGCTGAGCCCCCCGCCGGACCCGATCGGCGCGACCCCGATCTGCGTTTCCGGCTGTCGATCGCTCTGGTTGGAAAGCACCAAAAACGCGCCCAAGCCTAGGCCCACTGCGGCGAGGGCCCATGTCCCGACGTTCCATCCGGAGGCCTTCGCAATGCCAGCGTTAGCATTGAGTCCGTCGGGGGAGCAAGCCTTGCTGGCGTCGCAGTTGGCGTCCCGTACGCTCTTGTCGTGCAGCATGATTACCGAAGTAACGGCGGCGACGAACCCGGCTGACACTCCGGTCGCAATGGCGAACAAGCCGCCTACACGGGCCACATCGCGCGCGTCCTGAGCTTGTAGCGTTTCGACCCTGGCCGGCGGAGCGGCCAATGAAGGGGGAACGCCCTCGGCGACGAAGACACGTGGAGCGATAGCCGGGACGGACCCGCGAGGCGCACACGCGCCGAGCAAGGTGCAGGTCACAATCGTGCTAGCGAGGCGCTGTTTCATAGGGCCCGGCAAGTTAGCACGCGGAGCACCAGCGTTCGTGCGGCGTACTGTCGAGTCTCGACGGCCGAGGGTCAAAGAAGGGGATTGACGAAGCCTTGGAAAGGCTCGCAGCAGTTTGTGGCCAATTGCGCGTGCTTTCGAGACAGGAGTTCGATTCCAACTCGCTCTTGTGACACCGTCCCCTGAAGCGGCTTGGCCACGTGTGAAAACGCTGCGTGCCCTCCCCGAGGCGGAGGAGGAACTCGCCGAGGCAGCGGAGTGGTACGAGGCGAAGCGAACCGGACTGGGCGTGGAGCTCATCGCAATCGTGGACTATGCGTTCGAGGAGATTCTGGCCCCGACCTGCGCTTTCCCTTGCGCGCGATGCCTTCGTCCACGTCGACGCCGCGAGCGCGGAGGGTTGCGTGGTCCGACTCGATGTCCTCGGTGGCGAATGCGCAGTAGGCCTGGTTAGGGCGGCATCACGTGCGCCCCGGCCGCGCGGTTCATGTGACGCCCAACCCGGACGACAAGAGGGTACGCGACTCGGTGCGCGTGGGCCATGACGCGGCATTGCACGGCGAGCGAGTGGAGGCTTCGAGACCGGCGCCTGGAGGCCTCTGTCTGGACGAATCGCGCGAGATTGAAGCTGCGATCGATTGCAACGGCCCGCCGGCTCCGCTCCTCGTGGAGACGTGCGCGCCGCGTCTCGGCGTCGACCACGAGCGCGGGTATCCAGGTGATCAAAGCCCGCCGGTCGACGAAGAAGCAAGCGAGACGGGGACGTCGTGCACGACTTTTGGGTCCCGGAGCTTGTTCCCAGCGAATTCTCCGCGGATCGGCGAAGCAGCCAGGACGACGCACCGCTGAGGGGATACGGAGCGGCGTACGACGACGCCGCAAGGGCCGACGAGCAGACTCGTCGCGGGCTATTCGACCCAGATGTCGTCGACCAACAGCGTCGCAGTCGAAGGCGCCGCCGGCCCGCCGGCCGGAGCCGCCGTGGGGGCGGACACCTGAACGCCCAGAGCGCTGACCGATGCCAGATCGATCGTGCCACCGTCCGGAACGTTCGTGTACGAATCGTTACTCAGATCGACGAGATCCAGGACGATTTCGTGCCATGCACCGTCGGCCAGAACGGCCGAGTCCACGAATTGAGACGTGTAGTAGGCATACGAGTCGGTCTGAACGTAGGACTGCACCCCGGAGATCCCCGGATAGGATGCGGTCTCGAGCTTCACCCAATAGTGAAGTTTCGTTCGGCCCGTCCAATTCGCGCCCCCGAGACTCACGAAGGCCTGTGCGTTCTCCTGGCTGCCGTACGTCGTAAAGGGCACCGTCAACGTCAGCGCACCCGGGCACGCGTGGCCGTCGGTGAGCGTGTCGCCCAGCGTGCCGACGAGACCCGCGTCGGCCGAGTCCATGGTCTGTACGACCCAACCGCTCAACGTTCCTCCGTCGAACCCATAGAGAAGCTGTCCACCGCCGTCCGTGAGATCGCCCAGCGTCGTCGTGCACGAGCTGGCCGCGTCGGGGCCTTCGTGGGCGGGATCGCCGGGGCATTCGATTTCGCTCGGGTGGGCAGCGAACACGGCTTCCATCGGCACCTTCTCGGCGGGCCAGGCCGTGTCGGCGTCGGGATCGTCGGAGTAGGCGTACTGCCACGACCACGCACCCGCGTAACCGCCGTCGTAGAGGGTCGTGTACAGGTCCGCGGATGCCACGCCGTTGGTGTCGACCGGCCAAAATTCTCCGATGACGACCGGCTTGTCGAGATTCCAATAAGCAGCGGGATGCGTAAACGGAGACACGACCTCGCTGCCGCTCCAGGTGTCATAGTAATGGTCTTCGTAAAAATCGAGGGTGCCCTTGGGCCTTCCGCCCGACCCGCCATCCCCCCCTGCGGCAAGCAGCGCCGTATTCGAATAGTAGTTTTCGTAGGTCGATACGTTCGCATTTGCGGTGAACTGCCAGACGCCCTCGGTGACGAGGGCCGACGGGTCGGCCGTATGAACCGCGTCGGCAAACCAATTCACGCATTTTTGAACGACGCTTTCGTCGACCCTCATTCCGGTGCCGCCGTCGGTTCCGTTGAGAGTCCAGCCGAATTGCGTCGTCATCCCCTCGGCCTCGTTGAACATCTCCCACGAATAGAGCCCGTGGTAACCCTTGAGCGCCGTGACGAGCGGGGACAAGACATTGTCGATGTAGGCTTGGCGATTGGCATCAACGGTCAACAAGGCATTGTTGTTCGCCAATGTGTCGGCCGGGATGTTTTCGGTGCCCTGCAACATGTCGAACGACCACAGACTGATCGTGACCATGACGTGATCCGCGTAGGCCGTATCGAGGATCGATTTGACGCCCGCTATCGTGGCGCTGGAGATGGGTTGTGCCTGGCCCGGATTCGGGTCGCCCGCCCCCTGGTAGCCAGGGGTCGTCGTCCCGTTGACGTGAAACCACCAGCGCACGACGCGGCCGCCCGCGTTGAAGGTGTTCTGGAAGAGCTGATCGAACGCCGCCAGCGCGGGATTTGGAACGTCGGCGGCGAAGTTGATCCACGCCACGTTGAGACCATCTGCGAAGCTGGGGCGGCACGCTCCGCCGTCGCCGGACGCGCCCGGCGATCCGTCTTCGGAGGTTGCCGCCTCCAACGAGGTCGTGCCGTCATGGCCGGCGGCGGCATCTTCGGTCGGCTTGCCTTCGTCCGTGCCGCTGCTGCACGCCACCACGCCGAGGGCGAGGGCGATCCACGCATAGATCTTGTTGGTAGCCATCGGCGGGGTAGCGGGAACCCGCGTGAGATGCGTTGGTTCGGTCATGGTCTGTCCCCTTGTCCATCCTCGTACCGAGGAAGACCTCGCCCTTGTGGCGCTAATTGGCGCTGGCGTCCAGTGGCATCGGCCAGGTGTCTTCGCCGGGAGCCAAGCTGACCACCCCCAGAAGGCCTTGACTTCGTCGAGCCACCGCATTGAATGCCTGCCGCTGACTCACAACTCCGATTCATGATTCCGAGCCCATCCCCACCACCCGAAGGCCAGCCGATCCGACGACTCGAATGCGGAGATGAGGACCTCGCGCGACAGACCTTCTCAGGCCAGAAGCTTCGCCCGGCCCAGGCGCCGATCTAGGCATGATCGTCCGCGGCGCCTGCCGGCGCGCGACGTCGTCGCGCGATCCACCCGAGCCCGAGCGCGACGGCGCCCAACATCCCCCCGGGAGCGCTTTCTCGCCCGGCCGCGATGCAACCGCAGCCCGAGGCGGGCGTGGTGAGCCTTGGGCCGAGCTCCGAATCCCCCTGCGCATCGCTCTCCGCAAGGGACGCCCCGCTCTCGCAGGGGCTGCTCGGCCATCCATCGAACGCCACCACCGATCCGGTGTCCGCTCCGGACTCGACGGAGCTTGCGTCATCCTCGGTGTCGGTAGCGTCCTGGGTGGCGCCCGCATCGTCCGAGCTCTCCGCGTCCTCGGTCTCGCCGCCGTCGCCCGAGGGGCACGAGGTCGGCGTCAGCGCGCCCCATGGAGGGGTCCCCCCGGGGGTCCCGACAGTAACCCAGCTCACTGCGATCGCCCCGAAGCTATCGTACGCTGCGACGACGACGTAGCCCGGCTCCGGCCCCGCGGTGAAAGCGCCTGTCGCGCCATCGATGAGCGAGCAGTCGCCGTTCTCGTCGCACGTCGAGTCGTTCGAAGTGTACCAGGCGATTGGCGCAATGCCGCCGGACGACGAATACGCGATCGTGGCGTCCGGTGCGACGTTCGCCGAGCCTTGAGGGATGCAGAGGTCGACACCCGTGAACCACACGCGAACCACCGGCGATGTCGAAGCGAGGTGGTGCGCGTCGCCCCCGTAAGCCGCACTCACGCCAACGTACTGCGCGCCGGGCCGAACCAGTCCGACCTTCAGTACCGCGGCGGGCGGAGCCCCGGTGGTGACCGTCGCCGTCCCTGGGGAACTGACAGCGATCGGGCCGCCGAGCGAATCCGACCAGATGAGCCCGTACGGCCCGTACGATTGGAACGTGAACGTAACGTTGCCGCCGAGCGCGGGGGTGCTTGCGCCCGCGTCGACCGTGGCCGTGAAGTTCACGCCCGAACCCTCCGCTACTGTCGAAGGGACTGCTGTGAGGGCGGTCGTCGTCGGCGCCACTTGCGCCCAGGCGCGCACGAGGTTGGCCGCGTCGATGGACCCGAGCCCCGAGGCGCAGTCGTAGCCCGCGGCAGCTTGGTAGCCGTAGCACGATTGGGGGAAGCCCTGGACCGGGCAGGTCGTGGGGCAGCCAGGGTCCGGGCCGCGCGTGCAACCGACCAAGTTGTTGCCGGCGGTGATGTCGTGAAACGCGGACGGCGCAGTCGTGTAGAGAGCGTAAAGTTCCGGGTTGACGTTGCCGAGCCGTCCGCCGATCGCCTCGTCCACGAGCGCCAGGACACCGGCGAAGGACGGAGTTGCGGCGGACGTACCGCCGACCGCGAGGACCACCGGATGGCCTCCCGTCGCCGAGCAGTCGGTAGTGCCGGAGACCGGCGTGCACTCGATGAAGTAGGGGATCCGGTCAGCCGACGCGCTGAGCGCAATGTCGGGCACCTGCCGCATGCTCGACGGCGTCATGCCCGCGGGCAACGGGACGGGCAGGCTGCCGACGATGGCGCAGGTCGTGCTTTGATAGGGCGCCCGCGGGAACACTGCGCTGATGCCGCCGCCGCCGCCGTTGGGAGGTCCCATATTCGGGTTGGTCTCATTCCAGACCTGTTCCGCCAAGGCGTACCCCGTCGCAAAGCCATTGCAGTCGAACGCGATGGAATGGGTTGGAAACTCGGTGCCGCCCACCGCGGTGACTCCGGGAAACGACGCAGGAAATTGTACGTAGAGCCCCGTTTGCCCGAATTGCTCGATGCATCCCGCGGCGGCCGCGTCGCCCGAAGCGGCCAAAAAGGTGATCCCAAGCAGGTTGGCGGCTGAGCCGTAGACGCCGAGCACATCCGCATCGCTCGGGGCCTGGTTCAACTCGCAGGCCCCGGCGCTCTGGCTGAGGATCGGGGCCATATTTTGCTCGATCGCGTAATAGGTCGCGCTGTCGATATTGGCGTCGTCGGAGCCGGTGAAGACGTATTGGATGCTCGCGCCCGGCGCGATCGCGCCCGACCATTCGGTGTCGAGGATCGCTTCCGTGGCGGCCCCGGCGAACCAGGCGGCGACACCGGTGTCCGGCACCAGCCATTCTGTGAGGGTCGACGCGGGCAAGCCGTACGTCGTGCGGAACGCGACGACGTCGTTCGGCACGATTTGCGACACGCCGACGATCGCAATGGCCGTCCCCGATCCGTCGAGCGGCGAGCCCGTGACCCCCGTCGCATAGAGCGGGGTCACGTCGTAGATCGTCGCCCAGTCGCGCGGAGCGAGTCCGAAACCGGCCAGACAATGCTTGTCGCCGGTCGGGCACACCGCGTCGGGGACCGTCGTCATCCGCGCCTGCGCCGTTCGCGCGTGGAAGTCGTGGGTGTTGTGCACCGCGAGCACGATGTCGGAAAGCTCGGCCGGGATGGCCGGCGCCGTGGACATCGCGTAGTGAATCTCGCTTCCGACCTTGTAGGTATGCATCTCCGTGCGGAACGCCTTCTGCAAGTCCGCGACGCGCCCCGCAAAGCTCACGCGCGCCCCGAGGCGCGAGGTCGATCGTACGTCGAGGCCCTGCCGCGCGAGCCACGCCCGGGTGCGGGCAATGTCCTGAGCCTTCGCACCGAAGCGATCGGCGTACTGCTCGGGCGTGAGCCACTTGCGGTAACTCGGCGAGGTCCGGTCGAGTTGTGCGGCGATCAGTGCGTCGCGATCGATCTGCTGCGCGGGGGACAGTTTGAAAACCACCGACAGGTTGGCGATGCGTCGGTTCGGGTCGAGCGGGCCGAGGTCGAACCCGGGGCGCGCGAGCGGATGCGCACCGCGCTCCAGCCGTACGTACCCATCCATCGGCAGCGCCGCCGCGCGCGTGTCGCCGTCGCCCGTCGATGGCCCCGACGCCGGCGTCGTGCACCCGATGAGGGGAATCGCCCCGGCAACCATGGCGAGCGCCCGGACCCACGCGCATCGGCCCAGGCGGGCTGCCGCGGAAGCACGCCACGCGATTAAGCCGGCCAGGGCAAAACCCCTGCTGCCCTTCAACCGGAGAACCGCGACCATGAAATGAATCCGAACGTTAGCCCGCCGAATCATGATCCAGCGCGACCTTTCCGGACTTCTCGCCGGCCGTCTTGGATCTGGACCGACCGAGTCACGGTTTCTGCGTCGCGACGTCCGCCGCGCTAGGCCGCTGCAGCACGGGGCCGCCCATAGGCACGTCCTGAATGGGTCCGTATCCCAGAGACCTCCGAAGGATGGCACGATCGAAGATAGCTAGGAAGACAAAACGCCACTCTGCATCATGGCTTCCCATGGGAGCCCTCCCGACTGTCTACGCGATCGATTTTGGAACCTCGAATTCGCTGCTGGCCGCAGCCAACGCGGACGACGTTTTTGCGCCCATTCCGCTCGACTTCGCGGCCCCCGACCCGACGATTCTTCGGAGTATTCTGTACTTCCCCGACGCCGGTCGCGTTCACGTCGGCCACGAGGCGCTTGCCCGCTACGTAGAAAATGGGCTCGAGGGACGCCTCTTGCGATCGCTCAAGCGCCACCTCGCGTCGCGCGGCTTCCGGGGAACGCAGATAGGCGGGCGGCCGATGGCGCTCGAGGATCTCGTCGCCGTCCTCCTTCGTGAGATGCGAAATCGAGCCAACATGCACTTCGGCGTCGATGTGCGGCGTGCGGTCATCGGCAGGCCGGCGCGATTCTCCGACAATGAACTCGACGACGATTTCGCCGAGCGACGCCTAGCGAGCGCCGCCAAGCGCGCAGGCTTCGACGAGATTCACTTTCTTCCCGAGCCAGTCGCCGCCGCCCGCGACTTTCGCCTTGCGCTGGCGGCGGGCGACGGCCGTTCCCCGGAGCAAAGCGGGGAGGGTGTGGTACTTGTCTGCGACTTCGGCGGTGGCACGAGCGACTTCACGGTGATGCGCCTCGGGGACAAGCCATCGACGTTGTGTGCTGCACGGGTGGCACGGCCAGGGTGCCTCGGCTCGCGGCGGCGATCGCGGCGCGGTTCGGGCTCCAAAAAATGCATGACTTTCGTACCTTCCACTCCGTGGTTCAGGGCCTCGCTCATCACGCAAGGGAAGTGGCCCGCGCGTCGGCAAGTTGACGATCGCTGGGCGTTCTCAGGTCGGGGTCGGGGTCGGGGTCGGGGTCGGGGTCGGGGTCGGGGTC